>Ga0157380_10003800_pt1 | contig 10386 bp, 9 predicted proteins | sample S35metaG_FD_119757 | JGI IMG/M metagenome (GOLD analysis project Ga0157380, IMG submission 119757) | Switchgrass rhizosphere microbial communities from Kellogg Biological Station, Michigan, USA - S3-5 metaG | ecosystem: Host-associated > Plants > Roots > Rhizosphere > Soil | place: USA: Michigan...
CGCTCGAAGACGGGCTCCCCGCCTTCGTCACGATCGTCCTGATTCCACTGACGCTCTCGATCTCGCAGGGCATCCTCTGGGGATTCCTGCTCCACGCGCTGCTCTACACCGTCGTCGGACGCGCACGCGAGGTCACGCCGGTCCTCTGGGGGCTGGCGGCGGTCTCAGCAACCTTGCTGGCGCTCGCACACTGACGAGCGTCACATCGCTATGTAGCGCTCGAGCTGCTCGATCGTGAACTGCTGCTGGTTGATCATCGCGTTCACGAGATCGCCAATCGAGACCAGGCCGAGTACCGAGTCACCGTCCATGACGGGCAAGTGCCGAATGCGTTCGCGAGTCATCAGCGCCATGGCGTGCTCGACGCTGTCCGTCGGATTCAGGCGCACCAGACGCGTCGTCATGATGCTGCGAATCTTCGTGTCCCGCGACGACCGCCCCTCGAGGATGATCTTCCGTGCGTAATCGCGCTCGGACATGATGCCGACCGGCCGGTCGTTCTCGAGGATGAGCAAGGCACCGATGTTCTTCTCCGCCATGAGCGTCAGCCCGGCGAACACGGTTGCATCTGGCGAGATCGACCACACCTGAGACCCTTTGCTCGCCAGCAGTTGCGATATCGACGGCATAGAGTTCCCTCCTTCGCACCCAGTCAAGCCAAGCCTAAGGCTGTCGGCGACCGCGATCAACCAGAACCGGCACCGGTAAAATACTCGCTGTCGATGAGCGAACAACCTGTCAAAGCCCTGCCATGTGGATGCGAAGCGAAGACCTATCGGGACTTCCTTGGCCGAGTCGTGGGCACGATCGTCGTGCAATCTCCGACGTGTCAGCGAGCCGAGCACGCGCCCGGCCAGACCATCATCATGCCGGGGCGCGAAAACGCGAGACCCGAATGATGTCGTCGTCCGATCCGACCGTGTTGTGGCGGATGTCGCGCGGCCGCTCGACGGCCCATGCCACGATCTTTCCCGGTGACGCGCACACGACTGTGACGTGGTTCTTCGACGGCGTCATGGACCGGGCCGAGAACTATGACAGCCTCGACCTCGCGATGGCGCGGGCCGACCAGATCAGGGGGATCCTGATCAAAGACGGTTGGAAAGAGGCGTAGGGCTATCATTGACTGAGTGTCTACAGTAAGACTTCACAAGACCGTTGGCGTTCGCGTCGGCCGCGTGCAGGTAGGCGGCGGCGCGCCGGTCGTCGTCCAGTCGATGACGATGACCGATACGGCGGACGCGAAAGCGACCGCGCGTCAGTGCATCGAGCTCGCGGAAGCCGGGTCCGAGATGGTGCGCGTCACCGTCAATCTTCCGGAAGCGGCGGCCGCCGTTCCCGAGATCAAGCAGCGCATGCTCGATGCCGGCTGCACGGCACCGCTCATCGGCGACTTCCACTACAACGGCCACCTGCTGTTGACCCGCTATCCCGGCTGCGCCGCCGCGCTCGACAAGTACCGCATCAACCCGGGGAACGTCGGTACCGGCAAGCGCCGCGACGAGCAGTTCGCGACCATCTGCAAGGTCGCCATCGATCACGACAAGCCGGTCCGCATCGGCGTCAACGGCGGCTCGCTGAACCAGGAGCTCGTCGTCGACAAGATGCAGGAGAACACGACGCGCAGCCTCGGCAAGACGTCGGAAGAAATCCTCAACGAGTGCATGGTGATCTCGGGCGTCGACTCGACCGAGCTCGCGATCGAGACAGGCCTGCGCAAAGATCAGATCATCATCTCGTGCAAGGTCTCGCGACCGAGAGACCTGTTTGCAATCTATCGCGACCTCGCTCGCAAGACCGATCAGCCGCTGCATCTCGGCCTGACCGAAGCCGGTATGGGCACGAAGGGCCTCGTCTGGTCAGCGTCTGCGATCGGTATTCTGTTGAGCGAAGGCATCGGCGACACGATTCGCGTGTCACTCACGCCGCGGCCAGGCGGCGATCGCCGCGAAGAGGTCTACGCCGCATGCGAGCTGCTGCAGGCGCTCGGACTGCGATCGTTTGCACCGAGCGTGACGGCATGCCCTGGCTGCGGACGCACAACCAGCAGTACATTCCAGGAGCTCGCCGAGCGCACGCAGGACTACATCCGCGCGCAGATGCCCGACTGGAAGAAGCGCTACGAGGGCGTCGAGACGCTCACGCTCGCCGTCATGGGCTGCGTCGTGAACGGTCCCGGCGAATCGAAGGCGGCAAACATCGGCATCAGCCTTCCCGGCACGGGCGAAGCGCCCAACTGCCCCGTTTTCATCGACGGCGAACACTTCACGACGCTGCGAGGCACGCACGACGAGCTGGCTGAAGGTTTCCGCGCCCTCGTCGACAACTACGTCGCGACTCGCTACCCCGCCCGCACGTAGAGTCGCGAAATGACAAACGCCTGAGCTCGTACTCGTGGACACAGGGATCTGCCCAAAACGGCTCCATTCCGGCCGTTGTTGATGGCATCGATCTCGCACTGACCCTCTTGGGCTGACGAACCAGAGGAGAATCAGCTGATGCGTGTCCTCGTTGTTCTTCTGTCACTGGCGATTTGCGCGGGTTGTGCGCAAAAGGCACCACCGGTAACGCCAGAACCGACACCCGCGACGCCGACGGCCTCGACACCGCCAAAGACTGCCCCGGAAAAGCCGGGCACGACGGCAGCGGCGAAACCCGGCGACAAGGACAAGCCCGTGCCACAAGAGGAGAAGACTGCAACGTCGTCGGCACCGGCCCCAGCCACGCCGGCACCGTCCAAACCGCCTGTGACGCCTGCTGCGCCGCCTACGCCTGAGAAGCCTGTGGCATCGGCTCCGGCGGCGAAGCCGCCCGTGTCCTCGGCGCCGGCGAAACCAGCTCCACCGACCGCTGCCGCGAAACCCACACCGCCGACGGAAACAAAGCCCGCGGTGCCTGCGCCAACGACAAAGCCCGCAACGCCGCCGGCTCAAACGGCGGCAAAGCCTCCGGCGCCGGCTCAGACTCCAGCGAAGCCGACGGCGCCGTCCGCGGCGGGAAACAATCCGACGCTCGACCTTGCGGCGCTGAAGGACCAGCTCAAGTCGACGAAAGCGATCGGCCTCATGACGAAGCTGACGTTGAAGAATCAGGTGGACGATCTGCTGGACGGATTCCGCGACCACTACGCCGGCATAGGCAAGAGCACGATGCCTCAGCTGCGGCAGTCTTACGACATGTTGATGATGAAAGTGCTGTCGCTACTCCAGGACAAGGACCAGAGGCTGGCGTCCGACATCGTCGCCTCGCGTGAGGTGATCTGGGCCCTTCTGGCAGACCCGAAGAAGTTTGCCGCCCTCGATGTGTGAACGCAGGAGAAACTATGAACAGACGAATTCGGATATTCGCCTACTCGCTTCTTTTTGCCGGGGTGCTGGCGGCGCCTTCGTTCGCTCAGGACGAGGAAGCGCTCAAGAAGGACCTCACCGCGGTGATCGCGCTTCACGGGCAGCCGTGCGGCGAGGTCGTCGGAGTGAAGACGCAAAAGGAAAACGACTACATCGCGTCCTGCAAGGACGGCAACCGATACCACGTGTACGAAAACGAAAAGGGACGCGTGGTGGTGGATAAGCAGTAGGCGGTAGGCAGTATGCCGGGGCGGGTCTTTCCTGGCCTGAGCGCAGCCGAAGGCAGACCCGCCCTCGCGGTTCCTATCTGGTCGATCCCGATTCCGAGGTCTTCTCCGCGGCGCGCGCGGCGCTCAGCATGTTGAACATCGCGTGGTTCCCTTCGTGGCACGCGTATTCGAACATCGCTTCCGGCTGCGTCTTCAGATTGAGCGCCGCCGTCCATGGCTTCGCGAACGTCGTAGCGTCGTCAACGGTCACCTCGTAACGCAGATCGTTCGCGCTGACCCTGGTGAACCGCTCAACCAGATGCAAATTCTGGCCTGCACCACGGTAGTTCACCGCATCACTGAAATTGCGCACGTCCACGACGAGCGTGTCGCCTTCCCAACGGCCGCGCGAATCGCCGTGATACTGGCGGATGTCTGACGCAATGTGCTCACGGCCATCAACCGGGATGATGCGCGTTTCGTGAATCATCTCGTAGGTGATTGCGACGAAGCCCGGACCCTGCACGATACGCGTGTTCGCGTTGTAGACGGCCGGAAACATCGAGCCGGGCACACCGCGCGTGATGCAGCGATCGTAGAGCGTGAAGTCCTTCGGGCCATTGAAGGGACCGTTGCCAAAGCTGCCGCGAACCTGGCGTTGTATGCGAGCGCGGGCGTCCGCGGTGATCGCGGGTACGCGCCCGTCGGGCGGGTCGATCACCATCGACGTTCGCCGTGAGGGATTCCCACGTTCGAGCCAGTGCGGTGGCGGCGACGTTGCCGAGCCGACGGCGCCGGCGTTACTGCGGTCGGCCGACTCGAGATCGAACTCGGCGTTGTCGCGATCGCGCTCGGCGTTCAGCCGCTGCGCCGCCTTCGTGAACTCCTCATCACTCAACTCCGGGCGCGTGCCGAATTCGGCGGGGCGCTCGAACGGGACACCAAGCTCGCTCTGGCTGGTCCAGTCACCCTGCAGATCGGGATCGCCCCACGGCGTGCGCGGCGACTTCGATGTGGACTGAGCGAGGGCCAAGGTGGGAAGCGCAACAACTCCGATGAACAGCGCGACGAGGACCGATATGGGCTGTGCTCGCATAGGTCGCTCCTTGAATCGTGCCGACATGATACTCAGAACCGTGTGGTTCTCGTATCGCCCGTAATCAGCCGGGCACCTCGCTGAAACGTGAAATAGGCCACCGCCCACTCGAAGAGCACGACAACGCGATTTCGAAAGCCCACGAGCATGAATATGTGCAGGAACAGCCAGGACAGCCACGCCATCACGCCGGACAGCTTTATCCAGCCGAGATCGCTGATGGCGGCACGCCGGCCCACGATCGCCATGCTGCCGAGATCGCGATACACGAACTGCGTCGTCGGCTGACCACGCAGCCGTCGCAGGATGTTCCTCGCCGCATGACTGGCACCCTGCATCGCCGTCTGCGCCACTCCAGGCAGCAGCTTGCCGTCCTGGTGCGTGAACGCGGCTGCATCGCCGACGACGAAGACCTCCGGGTGACCGGGGATCGACAGATCGGGCTCGACGACAACGCGCCCCGCCCGATCGACCGGCACGCCGAGCGTCTTCACGACCGACGATGCCGCAACGCCGGCCGCCCAGAGCACCGTCCCTGCATCGACGCGCTCAGACCCGATCATGACGCCGTGCGAATCGACCGCGGTGACAGCCACGCCTTCGCGCACTTCGATGCCAAGGCGCACGAGCGAGGCGCGTGCGGCGTTGCGCAGCTTTTCGGGAAATGTTTGCAGGATCGTTGGCCCTGCTTCGACCAGCAGAATGCGGGCGCGCGCCGTATCGATGTTCCGGAACTCGTCGCGCAGCGTCTGCCGCGCGATCTCGGCCAGCGTCCCCGCCAGCTCGACACCGGTTGGGCCTCCGCCAACGATCACAAACGTCAGCAGCGCATGCTGACGACGGTCGTCGTTCTCGCGCTCGGCGCGCTCGAACGCAATCAGAATGCGCCGCCTGATCCCGATGGCATCTTCGAGCGTCTTCAGGCCCGGCGCGTTCGGCTCCCAATCGGTGTGACCGAAGTACGCGTGCTTCGAACCGGTGGCCACGATCAACCAGTCGTAGTCGAGTGACCCACCCTCGGAAAGCTCGATGCGCTTCGCGGCCACATCGATACGCGTGGCGTTCGCCATCAACACCTTGACGTTGGCGATGTTGCGAAGAATCCAGCGGATTGGTGCGGCGATGTCGCCCGGAGACAGCGTCGCGGTCGCGACCTGATACAGGAGCGGCTGGAAGACGTGATGGTTACGCCGATCGATCAGCGTGACGCGAACGTCGGCGTTGCGAAGAGCTCGAGCGGCGGACAGCCCGCCAAAGCCGCCGCCGATGATGACGATGTGGGGTAACACGGAATTGTTGAGGACTGATCGTTGATTAGTGATTCGTTGTCGATTAGTGATTGTTGATTGTCGATTGAGGGCAAATCAACGATCAACAATCGCAATTCAAAAACGATTCAACAATCAAAGATCAGCCATTCAACAATTGCTCAGGCCCACCTGAAGCCCTGCTTCGAGATCGGCAGCGAACGGATCCGCTTACCGGTCGCGGCGAAGATGGCATTCGCAAGAGCCGGAATCGTCGGCGGCAGTGCTGGCTCACCGAGGCCGGTCGGTGGATTGTCGGTAACGACGAAATGAACATCAACCTCGGGCGCTTGCGGGATGCGGACCGTCGGATACTGATTGAAGTTGCTCTGCACAGCCTTGCCGCCGGCAATCGAGATCTCCCAACCCATCAAGTGACTCATGCCTTCGACCACGCCACCCTGGCACTGGTTGGTCGCGCTGCTCATGTTGACGATCTGCCGTCCGATGTCACCCGCGACCCACACCTTGTTGACCCTCACGCGATTGAGATCGTCGACGCTGACCTCGGCGACGTTGGCGAAGTAACCGCGGTGGCTGTACTGGAAGCCGACACCCAGCGCCGTTCCCTTGGGCAAGGTTCGCTTGCCCCAGCCCGAGCGATCTCGAACGTCTTCGAGGACACCGCGCGCGCGCACGTGATCGAAACCGTTGCCTCCCTGCGCCGGATCCGGGAAGAGCGGCGTCGCCAGCATCTCGAGACGGAACCCGAGTGGATCCTTGCCCGCGGCGATCGCGACTTCGTCGATGAACGAATTGAACACGAATGAGAAGGCGTTGCTGCGTGGCGCCCGATGGGCGCCGGTCGGCACGCCGAGCGCCATCAGCGTGGCCTGGAAGTCGTAGTTCGGGATGAAGCGTGCCGGGAACTCGACGCCCGGGATGTTCGCCGAGTTGGAGAAGCCCTGCTCACCCTTGGCGTTGTCACCGTAGCTGACAAAATGATTGCGCCAGGCCACCAGCTTGCCGGACGCGTCCACACCGGCTTTGAGGAAGTGGAAGCCGCCTGGACGATAGTGGTCGTGCCGCATGTCGTCTTCGCGCGTCCACAGCACCTTCACAGGTACACCGATTTGCCTGGTGATGGCCGCAGCTTCGCCCATGTAGTCGTTGGTGAGACGACGGCCGAATCCGCCGCCGGCGCGCTGGATATGGATCGTGATATTCGACTCGGGAATGCCAAGTGCGGTCGAGACGAGCTGGCGTCCGTTCGCGGGCGTCTGCGTCGGCGCCCAGATCTCCATCTTGCCGTCGTGCCAGTGCGCCGTGCAGTTCTGCGGCTCGAGCGGTGCATGCGAGATAAACGGATAGTCGTACGCGGCTTCGAGGACCTTCGCCGCACCGGCGAACGCCTGCTCCGCGTTGCCGTCGACGCGCAGCGGGAAGCCAGGCTTCTGCGTGGAGAGCTCCTTCGCCTGACGCGCCCACCCCTCACTGCTCTGTTGCGCGGTTACGCCTTCGTTCCACTGCACCTGCAGCTTCTCGCGCGCGCTCTTCGCCTGCCACCAGCTGTCGGCGACAACCGCGACACCCGGCATCAGACCGCGCAGGTCGCCTGTACCGGTGACCGCGAAGCAATGCCGCACACCGGGCATCGCTTTGATCTGGTCGTAATTCGCGCTGACGACCTTGCCACCATACACGGGACACTTCTCATACACGGCCCACAACATCCCGGGGAGCGTGAGGTCGATGCCGTACGTCGGCTGACCAGTGACAATGCGGGCGTTGTCCACACCGCGCGTGAAGGTGCCGATGATTTTGTACTCGCCGGCCGGCTTGAGCTTTACCTTCGCCATGTCCGGCGGCGTCATCGTCGCAGCGCGTGACGCGAGCTCACCGTAGGTCCGGGTCCTGCCGCTGGCCTTGTGCGACACGCGCGCATCGGCGGCGACAAGGTCTGCCGCCGGCACATTCCACTCCTGCGCCGCAGCCGCGATCAACATCTCGCGAATCGACGCGGCCACCTGCCGTAGCGGATCCCAATTGGTCGGCGTCGCCGTGCTTCCCCCTGCGTTCTGCCGGCCATACTTCGTCTCGTCGAGGTCGGCCTGCTCGATCGTGATGCCCGCCCACGGCACACCGAGCTCGTCGGCGAGAATCATCGGCAGCGCCGTCTTAATGCCCTGACCAATCTCCGGATTCTTCGAGACGATGGTGATGGCGTTGTCGGGCGTGATCTTGATGAAGGCACTCGGTATGAAGGCCTGTCCTGGTCCCTGCGCGACGACCCGCGCAACGGGATCGAGATACGCGGCCACCAGCATGCCGCCGCCGGCCAACGCTGACACACGCAGGAACGACCGTCGATCGAACTTCAGTGCAGGATTCTTCGTCACCGTGACCCCTCAGTGGCAACATTGTAAGATACGCCGTCTCAGAGGTACATGATGACCCGTCTCGCTCTTGTTGCGATTACGCTTGCCGTTTGCGCGCTTCCCCATTCGGCCAGCGCTCAGGGTACGGAGACTTACACGGCCCGGCTGGGGTGGGTGCCGACCACTCCCACTGATCGGCCCAACGTCATTGGCAAGGGGTCGGCTACCGCCACGCTGGCAGGGCGCAAACTGACCATCTCCGGCGCGTTCGATGGCCTGGCCGGCCCGGCCACTGTGGCTCGACTCCATCGCGGCATCGCCAAGGGCGCACGCGGCGCCGCCATCTCCGACCTCACGGTGACTCAGGCCGCCAGCGGCAAGCTCTCTGGTTCCGTCGATCTGACGGCCGAACAGGTCGAAGCACTGAAGCAGGGGAAGCTGTACGTGCAACTGCACACCGCGAAGGGTGTGCCTCCAGACGGCAGCACCTTGTGGGGATGGTTTCTGAAATAGACGGCTCCAGGCTTTGGGCTCTGGTCTTTGGGCCTGTTCTTCCGAAAGCCAAGAGCCAAGAGCCGAGAGTCATTCTCGAGGTCATGATGATGTTTCTTAAGAACACTTCCCTGCTGGGTGCGGTCGCCACACTCGCCGCCTCGGGCGTTCTGCTCTCCGGTCAGCAACCGGCGGGTGGACCGTACACCGCGGAACAGGCGACTCAGGGCAAGCCGGCATACGAGGCGAACTGCGCTGCGTGTCACGGCTCCGACCTGATGGGTGCGCCGCCACTTGCCGGCGAAGGCTTCATCGGCGGATGGCGTACGCGCAGCACGCGCGATCTCTACACCATGCTTCGCACGTCGATGCCCGCAGACAACCCGGGCGGCCTTTCCGAAACCAACTACGCGAACATCGTCGCCTACATCCTTCAGTACAACGGCGTCGCCGCGGGCACGACACCGCTCACACCAACGACGGACGTGAGGATCGGCGGTCCGGCTCCCGCAGCCGCCGCCCCTGCCGCGGCTCCCGCACGTGGCGCGGCGCCGCCCGCTGCCGCCCCGCAGGCGCCAGCAGGGCGCGGCGCAGGCGCACAAGGTGCGGCAGCAGGAGCCGGGCGCGGGCGCGGTCAGGAACCGCCGCCGACTGGCCTCACGGTGAAAGGCGAGGTGAAGAACTTCGCGCGCGTGACCGACGAGATGCTGCGCAACCCGGCTCAGGGTGACTGGCCGATGCTGCGGCACGATCAGTACGCATCGAGCTATAGCCCTCTGACGCAGATCACACGAGACAACGCCCAGGATCTGCAGTTGCAGTGGATCTGGCCGATGAACGAAGGTGGAACGAATCAACCCTCGCCGCTCGCGTACAACGGGACGATCTTCCTCAACAACACCGGCGGCATCGTGCAGGCGATCGATGGCAAGACCGGCGATCTGATCTGGGAGCAGCGCCTCGGCGTCAATATCGCGATGCGCGGCATGACGCTCTACAACGACAAGCTGTATCTCGCGCTGAGCAACGCGCACCTCGTCGCGATCAACGCGCGCACCGGTGACATCGCATGGGACGTGGCGATGCCGGATGGCCGTGGCAGCTCCAGCGGTCCGCTCGTCGCCAAAGGCAAAGTCATTCAGGGCATGGGCGGCTGTCAGCAGTACGTCGAGCAGAAGTGCTTCATCAGCGCGTACGACGCCGAAACCGGCAAGCAGCTGTGGCGTTTCAACACCGTGGCAAAAGACGGCGAGCCGGGCGGCAATACGTGGGGCAGCCTCTCGAGTCTCTTCCGAGCCGGAGGCGAGACGTGGATTACCGGCAGCTACGATCCGGAACTGAATCTCACGTTCTGGGGCACCGCCCAGGCCAAGCCGTGGATGCCGGTGAGCCGCGGGATGTACACGCTCGACAAGGCGCTCTACACGAGCTCGACGCTCGCGCTCGACGTCGATACGGGCAAGCTGGCTTGGTACTACTCACACGCCCCCGGAGAAGCGCTCGACCTCGACATCGTCTTCGAGCGCGTGCTGGTCGACAGCGGCGGACAGAATCTCGTGTTCACGATGGGCAAGGACGCCGTCCTGTGGAAGCTCGATCGCAAGACAGGCAAGTATC
>Ga0157380_10003803_pt1 | contig 10385 bp, 6 predicted proteins | sample S35metaG_FD_119757 | JGI IMG/M metagenome (GOLD analysis project Ga0157380, IMG submission 119757) | Switchgrass rhizosphere microbial communities from Kellogg Biological Station, Michigan, USA - S3-5 metaG | ecosystem: Host-associated > Plants > Roots > Rhizosphere > Soil | place: USA: Michigan...
ATGTTTCCGATGCGATTTTTTCTGCGATTGCCACAGCAAGTGAGACAACGAATCCGCTTGATACGGACTTGTTCTTTGTGCGGCAGCAATATCTCGACTTTCTCGCACGCGAGCCCGATCACGGTGGCCTCGCCTACTGGTCAGATCGAATCAACAGTTGCGGCGCTGATAGTGGGTGCCTGAATCAACAAAGGATTGGCGTTGGGGCTGCCTTCTTCGTTGAATCAGAATTCCAGGACAGCGGTTCGTTCGTCTACCGTTTCTACAACGCTGCCCTCGGCCGGCGCATGACCTACGCAGAGTTTTCAGCCGATCGTCCCCAGGTTGTTGGCGGTGGGAATCTTGAAGCAGCTCGCGCGGCCTTTGCCAATCAGTTCGTACAAAGATCGGAGTTTCTCGATCGATACTTGACGAGCCCTACGGCCGAGACTTTTGTTGATTCCCTGCTGGCAACGATCCGCGAGAATGATGGCGTTGACTTGGCCAGCGCCCGGGCTAACCTGATTCGAACTTACAACACTGGCCTTTCCGCAAACGAAAGTAGAAGTGCGGTCCTGCGCGAAGCAATTGAACAAGATTCGTTCAAGCACGCAACCTACAATTCAAGCTTTGTGGCGATGCAGTACTTCGGCTATTTGAAGAGAAACCCCGACGAAAACGGATATCGGTTCTGGCTCGACATCCTTAACCGAGAGCCGAGTAACTTCCGAGGAATGGTTTGCTCGTTCCTGACTTCGGCTGAATATCAGCGACGATTCTCTTCGATCGTCAGCCACAGTAACGCCGAATGCGGTCAGTAGGGTGGCCGTAACGCAAATCCCGACTATTCGGGATTTGCGTGAATCGATCAACACTCAACCCATCGCAAACTAATAGTTTGCGTTACCTCAAAAGGCCTCCAATCTCGCAAAAGATTGGAGGCCTTTAAACTGGTCGGGACGCCGAGATTTGAACTCGGGACCTCACGCACCCCAAGCGTGCGCGCTACCAGGCTGCGCCACGTCCCGCTTAGGTCATAGGTAACTATGCTGAAAAAGAATTGTCAACTGGTGAGAACGCGTTTGGGCACGCGGTCATTAGGACTTGGAAGCAGCGCTCTTGTTTTCCTCTTCCAATAAGCCAAGCAACTCACGTAGCTCGGCGGCAATCTTTCGCAGGGCGAGTCGTTCTTCATCAGCTCGACCCTCCCTGGCTAAAGTGCCGGCCGATTGAGACACCGCGGGAACATCAAGCCGGAGCTGCTGCTCGGCGCCGTCACCTGCCATATCATTCGGGACAACTTTCAGCTTTGCTCCTGAGCGCACCTCGATCGCCAGCCGTTTTTTGGCTCCGGCGATGGTGTACTGATCGTCGTAGAGGAGTTCTTTGATACGTAACGCCATCTCGACGTCGCGCTTCCGGTAAACCCGCTGTCCAGCACGGTTTTTTTGCGGCGCCAGCGTCGGAAACTCTGATTCCCAGTAACGAAGAACGTGAGCCTGAACTCCCGCCAGTTCACAGACCTCGCCGATCTTGAAGAAGAGCTTTTCAGGGATAGCGACGACGGGATGGCTCATGCTCTAACAGCTCAGTCTGCGAAAAGTTTGCCGGGTACTTGCCGGGCTCCATACCGGCTGGGAAGTTTGAAGCAAAGACCGAAGGCCTGGTGGTTCCTGCTAGACTGGGCCATGTTACCCGCGAGCTATGCGCGTGTCAATACTTATACTTAGCGGCTACCACGTAAGACGAAAGCTTAAAGGTAAATTCTCAAGTCGGCTCCAGACTTATCCACAGATTACACCGATTCCACCGATGAAAAAGTGTTCTTAGTACTTGGTTCTTAGTTCTTTGCTTGTGCTTGGTGTGGCCCTTGGTTGCCAACAACAGAGTCTTGAGCAGAAAAACAAAGAACAAAGATCTAAGAACCAAGAACAGTTCTTCTTATCTGTGACATCTACCCAATCTGCGGATATAGGTTTTTGGTTCAATCGGGATTGTCGCCGATAGACTGACACCAGGACGCGGGCTATAATCCCGGTTCATTCACGCCCCTAATTCCTGGAGGTCAATTCACTAAGTGACAACTTCACCTGCTTTATTCCGCCTGGCTGCGCGGTTTGATGACGTCGGCTTTTCCGACATCGTGAACATTCGCAACCGGGTGATGGAGCTCCGCACCAACGGCGCCACAGTCTTCCAGTTCGAAGGGGGCGAACCTTACATGAATACCCCTGATTACATTAAGGCTGCAATGATTCAAGCTCTAGAGGAGAACAAAACTCGTTATGGCCCTTCATCTGGTATTCAGCCCTTACGCGCAGTAATCGCGGAGAAGCTAACCACTAAGAACTCCGTACCAGCTCGAGAGGAAGATGTCATCGTCGTCACCGGCGGCATGCAAGGATTATTCGGAGCATTTCAGTCGGTAATCGATCCTGGTGACGAGGCTTTGGTGTTCTCTCCCTTCTGGACTCCCATCAAGGATTTGATTGCGGGTTGTCAGGGTCGCACGGTGCTTGTTCCCACGATAGAAGCACGCAGTGAAGGTTTTGCAGAGACACTCGCTCGGTATGCCAGTTCGAAGACGAAAGCCATCTACTTCAATACTCCGCAGAATCCCACTGGCGTCGTCTTCACTCGAGCTGAAGCGGAAGCGGTGGCGAGATTCGCGCGTGACCGCGACCTGGTAGTAATCGCCGATGAAGCTTACGAAGACTTAGTTTATGACGGCGAGCATGTTTCTATCGCCTCGCTCGACGGTATGTTTGAGCGCACCATCACTTCCTTCACCTGTTCAAAATCATACGCGATGACCGGATGGCGACTCGGCTATGTCGCTGCCGCTGAGCCATGGATGACTGGACTGCGCAAAGCGATTTTGTACTCGACGAACGGCGTCTCTACTCCTACGCAATGGGCCGGGTTGGCGGCGCTGAATCACGACGCAAGTGTGCTGGAGGAAAATCGGAACGCCTATCGTGATCGTCGAGATTTACTTTTGTCTGGTCTGAATGAGTTAGGTCTTCCCTGCGACGCACCCGCTGGAGCGTTCTATGCGTTTCCCGATGTAACCCGGATTAGCAGCGACAGCCGCCAAGCCGCTGAGATATTACTGGAACGAGCGCAGGTCGCTACCGTACCGGGCGTGGTCTTTGGTCCACATGGGGAAGGCCATCTCAGATTCTCGTTCTCCACTTCAATTGAAACCATTGAAGGCGGGCTCGAGTCACTGCGGCGCAACTTGTGAATTGTCGAGTCACTAAGGACTGAAGGATGACGGAAGGAAAAGCAGAGGCAGCGCCTGCGACATCGACGTCTCCCAAAAGTGATGACAGACGCACCGAGTTTGAGTTCATCAAAAGCCTCCGACAACTTGCCTCAAATCGTAAGCAGTCAGCATCACCTTCCCCTCAGCCGTCACTCCTGGTCCAGGGTATCGGTGATGATGCAGCCATCATTCGCGAAAGCGCCGGACGGAATACCCTCGTCACGAGCGATCTGCTAGTAGAAGACATTGATTTTCATCGCGACACGACGACTCCTACTTATCTCGGTCACAAAGCTCTAGCAGTTTCGTTATCCGACATCGCAGCAATGGGAGCTCGCCCGCGGTGGGCGCTCGTTTCGTTTGGAATTCCCAACGACCTGTGGAACTCAAACTTTCTTGACGAGTTTTATGAAGGTTTCTTTGCGCTCGCCGATCGTTATGGCGTTGAACTAATAGGCGGTGACGTCTCGCGCAGTCCGCACAAGATCGTTGTTGACTCAACCGTGTTGGGCCAATGCGAAAATGATCGAGCTATACGGCGCCGCGGAGCTAAACCGGGCGATCAGGTTTTCGTCACCGGTTCTTTGGGCGGCTCGGCGGCAGGACTGAGACTACTGGAACGCGGCGCTCGACTGCCTGCAAAATATCCCATCAGCGAAAACACCGATCCCGATAGTCACACCGCGAACGAGTTATTCCTGCGACATCTTCGACCTGAACCTCGCGTGGGCTGGGGACTGGTACTCGGGCAAGAGACTTTGGCAACCGCAATGATCGACATAAGTGATGGCCTGTCTTCCGACATTCATCATTTGTGTGATGAAAGCAAGGTAGGCGCGAGGGTCGAGGCCGTAAGCATTCCTTTCGATCCGCATGTCGTCGAAATCTGTGGAAGGCGAGCACTAGATCCGCTATTGCTGGCGCTGCACGGTGGCGAGGACTTCGAGTTGCTGTTTACCGTTGCTCCAGAAAATATCGCACGCTTGCCGAAAAAAGTTGACGGTATTGGTATCACGAGGATTGGTGAAATCAAGCCTGCCGAAGAACATGTGATGCTCGCTGAAGGCACACGAGTTTGGGACCTCGAACCACAAGGCTGGCACCATTTTTGAGGGCTGACATTTATCTGCGCAGTCGTTGGGATTCTGACCTTCTCAGTCACACCGGGTTTCAACCCGGTGACCACGAATGACTGAAAAATCCCCAAACCGTTTCACGGTATTGACATACTTGACTCCGCAAAGACCTACTTAGTTCATAATCGGCCACCGATGACCACGGAGTAACACGGATCTAAATTCCAACTTATTCAGATCCTTTATATCCGTGTTCATCTGTGGCTTAAAACCTAAATCGTTCACCACTCAGTCAACGTTTGCGGAATCAAGTATGTTATTGCCGTTTCAACGGTTTCACCCTCACGAATAAGAAAAACTGGTCCCATTCGTCCCAAGCTGGTTGACTAGCTTCCCATCCTTACCTAGACTTTTGCCCGGCGCGCCTTGCTTGTTCAAGGCGCGTTAGTATTAATAAGAGCCTATGCTTCGCTTTACTAACACATTGACCGGCCGTCTCGAAGAGTTTCACCCGATGCGTGAGGGCGAGGTTGGCTTCTACTATTGTGGTCCAACTGTCTGGAACTTTGGCCACATCGGAAATTTTCGTTCAGCGGTCGCTGCAGACATCCTGCGTCGTTACCTCAAGTTCAAGGGTTACAAGGTAACGCATGTAATGAATATCACCGACGTTGAAGATCGCATCATCGCCAAATCACAGGAAGCGAAGCTCAGTATCGATGACTACACCGCAAAGTACATCGAAGCTCTGTGGGAGGATGCCGACTCTCTCGGGCTCGAGCGTCCGGACATTGTGCCTCGGGCGACTCGGCACATTCCTGAAATGGTTGACCTAATCGAGAAGCTGCTCGCCAACGATCACGCTTACAAGTCCGATGGCTCAATTTACTATCGCATCAGTTCCTTTTCCGAATACGGCAAACTTTCAAAGATCAACTTTACAGGCAACCTGGTTGGTGGCAGCGAACGCATCACCACCGACAGGTACGAAAAAGAAGATGCGCGTGACTTCGCACTTTGGAAGGAACCAACCTCCGAAGCCGAGCCCGCGTGGGACGCGTCGATTGGCCGAGGCCGACCTGGCTGGCACATCGAGTGCTCCGCGATGTCGATGAAATATCTCGGACAGACTTTTGATATTCATATGGGCGGAGTCGATTTGATCTTTCCGCACCATGAAAACGAGATTGCGCAAAGTGAGGGAGCTACCGGCCAGCAATTCGTGCGCACGTGGTTGCACATCGAGCACCTCAAAGTCGAAGGCGAGACCATGTCCAAGTCAAAGGGCAACTACTACACGTTTCGCGATCTGGCTGCTAAGGGCTATTCACCAACCGGAATTCGCTACTTCCTTCTCAGCGTGCCGTATCGCAAGCAACTGAATTTCACTTTTGATGCTTTAAAAGGCGCGGAGAAAACTGTCGAGAGCCTGCGTGACTTCCAGGCCCGGCTGACCGAAGCGAAACCCGAGCCCGGTATGAATGAAGATTTACATCAGGCCACCTCCCGCGCGCTCGCCGAGTTCGAAGCCGGCATGGATGATGATTTGAACACTTCGGTCGCTTTGGCTGCGGTTCATAATCTAACCCGAGAAGTGAATACAGCCCTCGCTCGCCGACGGATCAGGCAGGACAACCAGCGCGAGTTGCTTGACCTCATCAAACGTTTTGACTCAGTTCTCAATATCTTCGGCGAGCAACAACACGAGATGGTGGACAGCGAAGTGCAGGCGCTCATCGATGAAAGACAAGAAGCACGGCGGCGGCGCGAGTTTGCCCGCGGTGATGAGATTCGTGATCAATTAGCAGCGCGCGGAATTATCCTCGAAGACACAAAGGACGGCGTGCGCTGGAAACGAAGATGACCCGGCGCCGCACCTGTTCGGATAAGTTCCCAATCTAGCGGCTTTGTCGCCGCACAGTGCGGAAAGGCTTTGCCTTTCCGGTTAAATTGGACTAAGGGGTTGGAGGCTACGCCTCCAAAACTTCGAGGCATAGCCTCGAAAGAATGGGAAGTGTCGCACACGGAAAGGCAGAGCCTTTCCGCACTGTGCGGCGGCAAAGCCGCAACTCAAATTTCTCTCCCACGACTAAGATGAGTACGAGCGTGTCGTCACGAAGGCTTTTCCTTGCCGGTCTCGGCCCGGCTGTGCTTTCCGTTAGAACAACTCTCGTCGCCTTAGCGTCCAAACCACCACAAGAGCCGGTCGAGCGCGGCGTGTTTAGCGAGAATGATGCGGGCTGGGTTCGCGAAGAACTTCTCAAACTGGTGAACGCTGAACGAGTCGAGCAGGAACTTCAGCCGTTACAACTCGACGAGCTCGCCTCTCGAGTGGCTTACAACCACGCTATCGACATGTTAAGCGGCTCGTTTCTCGGTCACTGGGGAAGCGATGGACTCAAACCTTATCAGCGATATTCTTTCGCCGGCGGCGTCGATGCAGTTGAGGAGAATGTTTCTGCAGCAGCCAACATTGCCTCTCTGAATCCTCTTCGTGTGTTCGCCGATCTCAAAGACATGCACGTCAGGATGTATTCCGAGAAACCTCCAAATGATGGTCATCGACGCGCGATACTGACTTCTCAAAATACTCACGTTGGTTTCGGCGTAGCACTCAAGGGTCACGATCTGCGACTGGCGGAACTTTATCTCGGTCGTTACCTCGAGCTGAAACCGTTCCCACAAACTGCAAAGCCGAAAGCCACGATTAATATTAGCGGTAAGTTGCTAAGCGCAAAATACGCGCTACATGAGGTCGATGTTTTCTACGAGTCGATACCCGAGAAACCCAGCCCTGAGTGGCTAAGAACTCCGCGGCCTTATTCCCTGCCCGAAGAGTATGAGTCGCTGCGTCCCAAGACTCCTTTTGGAACCACTTACATTGATGGTCGCACCGGCGATTACGACTGGGATCGGGAAGGCAGGTTTCGGATCCCCTTCAAGATAAAACGAGAGAAACCGGGAATCTACACTCTTGTGTTTTGGATCAAGAGATTCATCGAAGACAAAAAATTCCCCGCCGCACAGGTTTGCATCCGCTGCGAGTAAATGCCACGGCTCGCCCCGTGGTATTCACGATTGGCGCTACTCAAGAGCACAGCGGAAAAAAGAAGGCCACGGGCTTGTCCCGTGGTGTTTCACGTTTTCTGCTTTGCAGAACACGTAAGTTCCCGGAAGCCTTCCTGCAAACATGAACCTCCACGGGACGAGCCCGTGGTATCTTCTACAGCTCAATTGGGCCTTTTTTAGCAAGCAACATGAAATCTCCACCGGGCAAGCCGGTGGTATCAAGGACCTAACTATGCGACGAACAATAACTTCGTTACTGATTCTTTGCTGTACTGCGTCTTTCATCAACGCGCAAACCTTTGCTCAAGCCCGGACCCGAGCAACGCGCACTCAACTAGCGAACGAAGTAAAGTCCGAATTTCTCCATGCGTGGAATGGCTACAAGAAATACGCGTGGGGACACGACGATTTGAAGCCCCTCAGCAAGACCTATCACGATTGGTATGCGCAACCTTTGTTGATGACGCCGGTCGACTCGCTCGACACGATGATATTGATGGGAATGAATGACGAGGCCGACCGGACTCGCGAATACATTATCCAAAACTTATCCTTCGACAAAGACATTGACGTTCAGAATTTCGAGATCACCATTCGGCTTTTGGGTGGATTGCTCTCAAGCTATCAACTCACCGGCGACAAACGGTTGCTCAACCTGGCGGAAGACCTCGGCCAACGATTATTACCTGTGTTCAATTCCCCCACCGGACTTCCCTACCGCTATGTCAATCTCAAGACTGGAAAGGTGCGCGGTGAAGTTTCAAATCCTGCGGAAACCGGGACTCTTCTGATTGAATTTGGCACTCTCGCTAAGCTCACAAACAAACCGATCTTCTACGACAAAGCCAAGCGCGCGCTGGTTGAGACCTACAAACGTCGTTCACCAATTGGATTAGTTGGCACTTGGTTCAACGTCGAGACTGGGGAATGGACAGACACCGATAGCCACATCAGCGGCGCCATCGACAGCTACTACGAGTATCTCTTGAAGTGCTGGGTGTTATTCGATGATCGAGATTGCAAAAAAATGTGGCTGGACAGTATCGCGGCTATTAATAAGTACCTCGCCGATGACGTGATGAAGGAACAGAAGTCCCCGAAAGGACGTTTCGCCGTCTGGAAAATTTGGTACGGCCATGCCGACATGAACACCGGCAAACGCACAGCGACGACTTATGGAGCGCTCGACGCTTTCTTTCCAGCGGTGTTAGCCCTCTCGGGAGATCTAAATCGCGCGAAGAGACTACAAGCGTCGTCGTTCAAGATGTGGAAGCATGCGGGAATTGAGCCGGAAGAATTCAACTACACGACCGAGAGCATCACGTCTCCGCGTTACCCGCTGCGGCCAGAGATCGTCGAGTCGACCTACTATCTTTTTCACTACACCAAGGACGTTGGCTATCAGCGTGATGGCGAAGAACTGTGGAAGGACTTTGTTAAGTACTGCAGAACTGAAGAAGGCTATGCTGCTTTGAAGGACGTGGTCACCAAGGAAAAGTCAGACTCGATGCAGAGTTTCTTATTCGCGGAAACATTCAAATATTTCTATCTACTGTTTGCCCCGCCAAGTACGCTAGACTTCGACAGAGTTATCTTCAACACCGAAGCCCACCCGATAAGAAGAACTGCAAAGACTATCCGCAGATTACGCTGATTTCGCAGATGTTTGAATCTGTGTCATCGGCGTAATCTGCGGATGCTTCTTTCTTAATACTTCGGATTGACTCCGAGATTCGTCATCAGGAACGAGTAAATATCGGCAGTTTGCTCGAGCTGTTTCGTAGTACTGCTCGCGCCGTGACCTGATTTGGTATCGATGCGAATCAGGATCGGATTGTCTCCACCCTGCGCAGCCTGCAACGCAGCAGCATATTTGAACGAGTGCGCCGGCACGACTCGATCATCATGATCTGCAGTCGTGATCAGCGTAGCCGGATATTTCGTTCCACTCTTGATGTTGTGAATCGGCGAATAAGCGTATAGCGCTTTGAACTCAGCTTCGTTCTCGCTGGAACCATAATCAGCTTTCCAGTTCCAACCAATCGTGAACTTGTGGAAGCGAAGCATGTCCATCACCCCAGCCTGCTGAATCACAGCCTTGTAAAGTTCAGGTCGTTGATTCGCTACTGCACCGACCAGTAAGCCACCATTCGACACGCCGTGAATTGCTAACCGCGGTGTCGAAGTGTACTTGTGACTAATCAGGTACTCGGCAGCGCCGATGAAGTCGTCAAAAACATTTTGCTTCTTCAACTTCATGCCGGCTTCATGCCATTTCTCGCCATACTCACCGCCACCTCGCATGTTCACCGAAGCATAGACAAAACCCTGCTCGAGCAAGGCAATGCGCAAAGCGTTGAAAGATGGATTGGTGGTTACGTTGAAGCCGCCGTAACCGTAAACCAGCGTCGGATTGTTCCCATCGAGCTTGATGCCCTTTTTGTGGACCAGGAACATTGGTATTTGTGTTCCATCTTTGCTCGGAAAGAAGATTCGATTCGTCTCGTACTCAGCAGGTTTGAATCCGGGGATATCCACCTGACGGAACAAAGTCGACTTCCTGCTGGCAATGTCGTACTTGAATATTGTCGGTGGATAATTCAGCGAAGTGAACGTGTAGAACAAAAACTTGTCGTCGTTACGTCCGCCAAATCCATTCGCGGAACCCACACCCGGCAGAGTGATCTCGTTCTCCAACTTGCCATCGAGACTGTAGACGTACGCGCGTGTCGACACGTCCTTTAGATAAGTGAGAAAGAGTTTGCCACCAACGGTACTGCTGACTTGGAGTGGCTCAGGCCTTTCTGGAATCAGGTCGCTCCACGCACCGGTCCCCGGATCGAACATCATGATCTTTTTGTTCGGAGCTCCCTTATCAGTTGCGATCATGAACTTGCCGTTTATGCTGTCGACCACACCAAAACTGTCGTTTCCGATTTCGGAAACAATCGGCTTGAAGGTCTTGTCGTTGCCCGTGAGATCGCGATAGAAGA
>Ga0157380_10003804_pt1 | contig 10383 bp, 5 predicted proteins | sample S35metaG_FD_119757 | JGI IMG/M metagenome (GOLD analysis project Ga0157380, IMG submission 119757) | Switchgrass rhizosphere microbial communities from Kellogg Biological Station, Michigan, USA - S3-5 metaG | ecosystem: Host-associated > Plants > Roots > Rhizosphere > Soil | place: USA: Michigan...
CAGCGGCGCACTCAAGCACATCCATCTCCAGGGTCAGGAGATATTGCTCAGGCATCTGATGCACCACGTCGACAAGAGGGTGCAGGCTTACAAGGCGGAGTTGACGGCTGCCGGAGAAAAGCACTGGGACGCAATAGCGGCGTCATTGCCGGCCGAGTTCGAAGCATTGCTGCCCTTCGTGGCGTTTTGGGCCGTCGGCACGGCATCCGAGCGCGCTCACTGCCGGGATATCAGCGATGAAGCGAGTCGACTTGCGTTCTACAACGCAGCCATCGATCTGGTGCCGAAAGCGTTGGCTTATCTCGACGCAAAGCCACTGAATCAGTTCGATGAGAGTGTAGTTGATCGTGGGATCGTCGGTCGTACCGCCCTTGTCATGTTCGTGCTCCCTGTCATGCACCCGTGCGAGCGGGCACGCCAACATGACCGAACTGGAACCGGCAAGGCAAACAAAAAGACATTCCGGTTGCTGTATCCGTGAGGCGCCGCACATATAGCAACACGCTGGCGACGATTAGCTGGGTTTTTCCCCGCGGTACATAAGTATTCGCGGGCTCAGATCCAGTCGATCCGAGACAACGACCTTCAGTTGCAATTTTGTGCGGTGGTCGACTTCACGAGGCAATTCCCTGTCGATTTCGAAATGCTCGACGTTGAGACCGATATAGAAGCGACGCGAGCGCCTTCGGGCCAACGGCTCTTCGGCCGATCGACGAGTAGTCGTACAGGGTGTTGTCCATTGCAAACTCCATCATCTGAATCGCGGCCGTCGCACGCCGGCATCTGCGTGCGACACAGCTGCCAAGATAATGGCGGTCGCCCGAATTGATAATCGGGCTGGAAATCCGCACACCTCGGACAGATCTGTCCGCAATCGAAAAGCGGCGCGGTGGATAGTCACAGCTCGTTCACTGCCTTCGTGAAGGCGCCGAGGCGCGCCGGCAAGTGAGACATTGTCGCGGTCCGACACAGGATGTCATCTCAAGCCAGGCAGTTCGACTCTCCCGTGACAGCGGCTTCGAGCCAAACGGGATGCTCACGGCGCTTTGTATACATCAACGAATCTAGTCGATTGTCGATCGCGGTGGGCCAATGTCGGCGGAAGGCGTATAACGCGGGTCGAAGTCGATGCGAAGCGACGGCTTTGGTGCTGCAGTAATTACTGACCTCGCGGTCGCTCAGTCCATACAAAGGCAGAACGGAACCATGACGTCCACCGGGATGGCGCTCGTAGGCTCTTACGACTACCTGCTCGTCGCTTTATCCATTGTCATTGCAATCCTGGCCTCGTACGCCGCACTCGACCTCGCGAGGCGAATCACTTTTGCTCGCGGCAAGACTCGCCTGCTATGGTTGACCGACGGGTCGATCGCGATGGGACTCGGCATCTGGTCGATGCATTACATCGGGATGCTGGCCTTCCGCCTGCCGATTGCCGTGCAGTACGACTGGCCCACGGTCGTGGCATCGCTCATCGCTGCCATTCTCGCGTCGGCGGTCGCCCTGTTCGTCGTAAGCCGGCCCCAAATGGGAGCGCCGCGGGCGTTGCTGGGCAGCATCCTGATGGGCGGCGGAATCGCAACGATGCATTACGTCGGCATGGAAGCCATGCGAATGCCTGCACTGTGCCGCTATTCGACCGGGCTCGTAGCACTGTCGGTGCTGCTGGCGATCGTGATTTCGCTGGTTGCTTTGTGGCTGACATTTCATTCCCGACGCGACGCCACTGCGTGGAGCTGGAGGAAGACGGCCAGCGCATTGGTGATGGGATTGGCCATTCCCGTCATGCACTACACCGGCATGGCAGCCGCCAGTTTTGTGCCTTCCACAATGGCACATCACGACCTGACTCACGCGGTCAGCGTTTCCTCTCTCAGCGTCGCTGGCATCGCCATCGTCACCTTCGTAGTTCTCGGAACGGTAGTCCTGACGAGCCTCAGATTCGATTCGCTGCCGACTACGCGCCAACTGGCGGCGCGCTACTTCATGTCCCTCGGCGTGATCAGCCTCCTGGCAATCGTAGGCACGCTGCTGATCGAACGCCAAGGCGGGCAAGTGCGAACGGACGCACGCGTGATCAATATTGCAGGACGCCAGCGCACGCTGAGCCAGGCAATCGCCAAGGGTGCGCTGCTGGTGGCTCGCACTGTGGACTCGGCCGAACGCAAACGCCTGGCCGAGAACCTTCGCAGCCTCAATGCCCGTTTTGAATACTCGCTTACCATGCTGCAAGAGGACGATCCCGTGCTCGGAGCGCTGGCAACCAAGAGTGCCAGGGTGCAGCAGATGTTTCATGCGATCGAACCTCGCTTCACCGCACTGCTCAGTGCCAGCCGCCGCCTGGTTGCAAAGCTGTCGGCGCATGAATCGGCCGAGGTCGCCGCCGAAATCAACGCGATCCTCGACCGCGAAGACTCGTTCCTGCAAGCCATGGACGAGATGGTCTTTCACTACGACCGCGAGGCTGTCGCTTCCAACGAAGCCAAGAACCAATTGCAATTTGCCTTGTTGCTGTCCGTCGTCGGCGGGTTGCTCGTGCAAGGCCTGGTCGTGTTGCGGCCGGCGCTGATCAACATTCAACAGGGCATCAGCGAATTGGAGCTGGCCAAACACGCATTGCATCGCAAGGCTACGTTCGTGGAGCTGCTGCAGGTCGTCGCCACCACGTCCAATGAGGCGACCTCTGTCGATGCAGTACTCCAGTTCACGATCGACCAGATCTGCGAACGTACCGGCTGGCCCATCGGGCACGTCTACCGGCTGTCGTCGCGACCCGGCGAGGGATTGATTCCCAGCGGGCTCTGGCATCTCGACAGCACCTCCGAGTTCGAGGCCTTTCGCCAAGTGACGAGCAGCACTCCGCTTGCGGTGGGAGCCGGCCTGCCGGGTCGAGTCCTGGTAAGCGGCAAGCCTGCGTGGATCCCAGACATCAACCTGGATGAAAACTTTCCGAGAATGAAGGCCATCCTCGATCTCGGCGTGAAAGGAACGTTTGCGTTCCCGGTGTTCGCAGAGGGCGCGGTGGTTGCAGTGCTGGAGTTCTTTTCCAGTCGAATCGAAGAGCCTGACGGTGAGTTTCTCACCGTGATGTCGAACGTCGGCGCGCAACTCGGCCAAGTGGTGGAGCGCACTCGCGCCCAGGAGATCCTTGCGCGTAAAGCCGAGGAGCTGGCACGGTCGAATGCGGATCTCGAACAATTTGCCTACGTAGCCTCACACGATCTCCAGGAGCCGCTGCGCATGGTGGCAAGCTACACGCAGCTTCTGGCGCGTCGCTACCGAGGAAAGCTCGATGCCGATGCCGACGATTTCATCGGTTTCGCGGTGGATGGCGCGACCCGGATGCAGGCGCTGATTCAGGACTTGCTGTCTTTTTCCCGAGTTACCACCAAGGGACGCCTGCTGCAGCTCATAGACGCCAAGGCCGCCTGCGATTCGGCCTGCGTCAATTTGCAGAGATCCATCGAGAAGTCCGCGGCGGTAGTGAGCGTCGGACCGTTGCCGAGCGTGCTGGCGGATGCGGGTCAGCTCACTCAGCTGTTCCAGAACCTGATTGGCAACGCCATCAAGTATCGCAACGACCGCGAGCCGACCATCCACGTGGCCGCCAAGCCGACCGGCGCTACCTGGACATTTTCGGTGCAGGACAACGGGATCGGCATCGACCCTCAGTATTGGGAACGTATATTCCAGATGTTCCAGCGACTGCACACGCGCGAGGAATACTCCGGCACCGGCATCGGCCTGGCCATTTGCCGCAAGATCGTCGAGCGCCACGGCGGAAGGATCTGGGTGGAGTCACGGCTCGGACATGGATCGACATTCCTATTCACGATTCCGCAAACCGAGGTAACGACAATATGAACTCCGGGGTCATCGAAATCCTGCTGGTCGAAGACAATCCGGGCGATGTGCGCCTGACGCTGGAGGCATTCAAGGAAGGCAAAGTGCTGAACCATATTACGGTCGCGAAGGACGGCGTCGAGGCACTGGCATTCCTGCGGCAGCAGGGTTCGTATGCCGGCGCCAAGACGCCGGACCTGATCCTGCTCGACCTGAACCTGCCCAAGAAAAGCGGCCGTGAAGTGCTGGCGGAGATCAAGGAGGACGAGCAGCTGAAGAAAATACCGGTAGTGGTCCTCACGACTTCGGAGAATAAGGAGGACATCGCACGTGCTTACAGTCACCATGCGAACTGCTACGTCACCAAGCCGGTCGACTTGGAGCAATTCCTGCGCGCCGTGCAATCCATAGAAAACTTCTGGCTGACGTTCGTGAGGTTTCCGGCGACCGGAGAAAGCAATGCCTGATGAAATCGTCAGTATATTGCTCGTCGAGGACAATCCAGGCGATGTCCGCCTGCTCAAGGAGGCATTGAAAGAGGCATACGCGTCGCGATTCGATTTGATCCACTGCCAGTCTCTCGGTCGGGCGCTCGACTATCTGACGCAGGCCAGTCCCAGCGTGATCGTCGTGGATCTAGGCCTTCCGGATGCTTCCGGCCTGGAGGTCGTGAAAAAGGTGCGGGCTGCTGCGCTCACGGTACCGGTGGTCGTGCTGACCAGCCGTGCCGATGAAACGCTGGGGCTGCAAGCCCTGCATGACGGAGCTCAGGATTACTTGATCAAAGGCGAACTCGACGGCAATCTCCTGTCGCGGGCATTGCGTTACGCCATCGAACGCCATCGCATGCAAGAGGCGCTGCGCAATGAAAGCCTGATCGATGAGCTTACGCAGCTATATAACCGCAGAGGATTCCTTACGCTGGCCGGCAATCACCTCAAGCTTGCCGAACGGATGCAATCGATATTTTCCCTGGTGTTCATCGACCTGGACGGGATGAAGAAGATCAATGACTCGTTCGGACATCTTGCGGGAGACCGGGCGCTCATCGAAACAGCCGAGTTGCTGGGCAAATGCGTTCGTCAATCAGACATTGTCGCGCGCCTGGGCGGCGATGAGTTCGTACTGCTGCTCACCACCGTTGGCGACGACACCGACTCGCTCATCAGGCGCCGCCTGCAGGAACAACTCGATTCCTTGAACGCGCAACCGGGCCGGCAATATACGCTTTGCTTCAGCATCGGTATCGTAACCACCATCGCAAACGGCTCAGTCACGCTGGAGACCTTGCTCACGGAGGCCGACTCGCTGATGTATAGACAAAAGCAGGACAGGAAGTTGCACGAGTCACGGAAGTACACCTGACGGCATTACAGTCGTGCACTACATACTGACGCAGCGGTTGCGGCCGTTCTCCTTGGCTCGGTACATCGCCTCGTCGGCGCGATCGAATGCCGCGCTGGCTGAATCGCCGAGGAGGAATGCGGTGACGCCGCTCGATATCGTGACCGACAGCCGGGTGCCGCGAAAGTGGAATCCTATCTCCGAAATCGCGATGCGCATCTCGTCGATCCGCCGCACGGCGTCGTCGAGCTGGGAGCCGGATAGGATCATGACGAACTCTTCGCCACCGTAGCGCGCCAGGAAATCGGTGCCGCGAATGCGGCCTGCCAGGCATTCGGCCACGGTACTCAGGACCCGGTCGCCGGCACGATGTCCGCACGTGTCGTTGATCCGCTTGAAATGATCGACGTCCCACACCGCGATGCAAGTGGGCTGCTTGAAACGCCGCCAGCGATTCAACTCTTCTTCCATGCGCTTTTCGTAGGCCAGGCGATTGGGAATCCTGGTCAGCACGTCGATCGTCGACAGCCGACGCTCGGCCTTGAGCTGGTTGTGAAGCCGATTGGCTTCGTCTTCCAGCAAGGCGACCCGCGCCCGCATCTGCTCGTTGCGTGTTCGTATCGCACCGGCCATGGCAGTTTCGCGCTGGCGAAACTCCTGCAAGTGCCGATCGATGGAATCGAGGCGGCTGCGAACCTGCGTGCGGATCTGCTGCAGGTCGCCGGCCGATTCCACGCTCGCGCCCATCGCCTGGATTTCGCCGACCAGTTGAGTGTTCAACGTCGCGCTGCTGGCTTGCGCCTGGCTCTGGTTCTGATTCTGCTCGGCGACGAACCGGCCGATTTCATCCAGCTTGCCCACCATCTGGCTCAACAGGTCCTCGATTTCCTGCTTGGATCGTTCGATGCGCTGGATGCGCTGCCCGACGATTTCGGCCAGCGAGGACAACACTTCGGGCAGCCGGTCGAACGTCATCGAAGCAGCGAGCTTCGCGTCGAGTGCCTCCACCTGTTTGACGAGGCCGGGGTCGCGCCTGAGCTCGTCGAGAAGAGCGACGAGTACGGCCTGCACGCGCTCGTCGACGATCGTGGTGTCATGCGGCAGATTCGATGGCGTTTCCGGCGACGCCTGGGGTCGCAGCTCGATCGGTGACTCGAACTGCGCCTTCGGTGGCTCGGGCTGCACCTTCGGCGTCTGTACGATCGAGGGAACGATCGCGGGCGCCACAGTCGCTTGATCGAGTGCTCCGATGGCCTCGGTCAGAGCCGGCGTGAGCTGGTCGAGCTCCTCGACGGTAACGTCACGCCGCAGCGTCTTCTGCAGCTTCCTGATCTCGTCGTCCAACCGCGAAGACTGCCCCAGCGAGGCAGTGCAGAGTCGCCCGGCAAGACGCTTGAGCGCCGTCTCCATAGACTGGAATCGTCGCTGATCTTTCTCCAGCGAATCCAGGCTATCGAAGTATTTCTTGCGCCAATTGTCGGTTTCGGTACCGGTCTTCACGATGCATCGCCCAAGCAAGGTCCCACCGCGGAATACAGTATTGCGATCATCCCGCGCCGGGCCGCAAAGGAATGCGGCCTGCTTCATGTATTTGCCGGATTATGTGTACCGTGCGACACACTGCGCAAATCTAAATTCGACAAGCACGGCACGGGAGCGCCGCAGAGCCGCCGTTTTAGGAAGAGCGATCTGCAGGAATTCAGGGTTGGTCTTAAGCTCGATACATGTCGCAACGCTTACCTGGGATGCAACCAGGCGGGCAGGAAACTGTACGGGTCGGCCTGCGCCGATTCATCGTAGTTCACACCCGCTCGACGCAGCAGCTGCTGCAACCGCCCCTGCTTCCAGGCATCCAACGTGTCGGTGCAACCGCCGATGAATTCACCGCCGATGAAGACCTGCGGAATCGTCGTCATGGCAGTTCGCGCGGCCAGGGATGCGCGAATTTTTCCGCCCCAATTGTCTTGCTGATAGGCCACCGAATCCAGGTCGACCGAGCGATAAGCGACCCCATGGCGAGCGAACAGTTTCCTGATGGCCCAGCAGAACTCGCACCATTCGAGCGCGAACATGACTACCGGCTGTCGTGAGTCCTGCAAGGTACTCGTGACGAAACTCTCCGCCGACGCATCCAAAGCCTGGGGCGAAGCGGCAACGGCGACAGGAACCGGAGCCGGGGGCGCCGCTTGGTCGAAACGTCCACTCGGCGTGGAACGAGCGATGTCGAGTTCTGCGGCGTCCATGTCGACAGGAATGTCCGCAAACAACGGCGTGCTCAAATAACGTTCCGCCGTGTCCGGCAACATGCAGAGAATGGTCGTCCCCGGCGCCGCGGCGGCAGCAACCTCGAGAGCACCGGCAAACGTCGCTCCCGCGGAAATGCCGACGAATATCCCTTCCTGGCGCGCGAGCTCGCGAGACCACCTCAGCGCATCCGCCCCATGGATAGGAACGATCCGATCGACCAGCCCGGCGGCCACTGCGTCCTCGGTGAGCTTGGGGATGAAATCCGGCGCCCAGCCCTGCATGAGATGCGGCCGGAACATCGGGTGACTCTCTGCAGGAGTTCCGTCGGGCCGCCTCGATTGCGGTACGCCGCTGGCGAGTACGCGAGAGTTGTCCGGCTCACAGACAACGATTTGCGTATCGGGTCGATGCTCGCGCAGCACGCGACCTACGCCCTTCAGTGTGCCTCCGGTGCCGAAGCCCGTGACCCAGTAATCCAGTCGCTCGCCTGCGAAGTCGCCCAGGATCTCCTGGGCCGTCGTGCGGGAATGCATGTCCGCATTGGCTTCGTTCTCGAATTGCCGGCACAGGAACCAGCCGTGGGCCGCTGCGAGTTCGGTCGCCTTCGCCAGCATGCCGCTTCCCTTCAGTGCCGCGGGCGTGAGGATCACTTTCGCTCCGAGGAACCGCATCATCTTGCGCCGTTCGACGCTGAAGTTTTCCGCCATGACGACCACCAGCGGATAGCCTTTTTGAGCGCAGACCATCGCCAGGCCGATACCGGTGTTGCCGCTGGTCGCTTCGATGACGGTCTGGCCTGGCGCGAGCCTGCCGCTGCGCTCTGCATCTTCGATCACGCCGAGTGCGAGCCGGTCCTTGACCGACCCGAGCGGATTGCGGGATTCGAGCTTCGCGTAGAGAGCCACGTGCGGCGGCGCAAGCTTGCCGATCTTCACCACCGGGGTGCGCCCGATGGTATCTAGTATGGAAGCGTATTTGGACACGACACCTCGCTCGCAGGCCGCAACCGACAACGCCGCGACCATGACGATATCTACCCGCTACGTGCCTATCTACCAACTCGTGGAGAGGTCGTCAAACCGGACGAAGGTAGGATAGGAATCGACGCATGGCAGCAGACTTCGGCGTGAGCAACGAGCGCGATCAGTACTCGTCGAGTGAGACGCGATCCGGTATCGCATCGGCCCGCGAAATCGATACGGGATCGATGACCGGCTTGCGGCCGTACAAAGCGTACCTGCGACCGCCGGTTACCGACCAATCCGCAATGCGTTGCAGATCCAGGCCGGTGAGATCAGCGAGTCGCGCAGAGGCGGATGCTTGTGCTTTGGACTTCCAGCGACTCGTATCGATCGTCGGAAACAGCTCCTCGATGCGCTCGGCGCCTGCCGGAGGCTGCACTTCCACCAGGAACTCCTGATCCGCATGCTCCCGGAGCAGCCACGCCACGGCTGACGGCTTGCATATGTTCTGCGGCCGCAGCCCGATAGCGTAGTCGAGCGTCGCGCGAATCGTTTCATCGCCGCAATACAAGGCGACGCGACCGGTCTTGAGTCTCGCTTGCGCCTGGACGACGAGTGCTCCCACGTCCTCCGCCCGGTCGATCGTCGGAAAGACGACGACTTCGAACATCCCCAGGGCTACGAGGAACACGCCGGTCGTGCCGACCATGCTATGCAAGGCGGGGGCGCTTCCTTGCCTTGCAATGCGAGTACCGACGAGCACCGATGCTGCAAATACCAGCATCACAGCGAGAGAGAAGCGGTCCAAGCCGCGCAACGCAATCAGACCGATCGTTGCGATCACGAGCAGAACGACGAATAACTGCATTGCGCGCTCAGTCGCGGTAAGCAGCAATCGGTCGAGACGACTGAAATTGTCGGCGCAAACGGTCAACCACAGCGCGAGCAGAACGGCGCCACCGAGCAAGGCGGGAGCGAAATAGATATCTCGCCCGGTGCGTGAAAGCAGCAGCACGCAGCAAGCGGGTAGCGTTGCAGCGACGCAGAAACGAACCGCGCTGCGCGTCTGCGACGGCGTACTTAGGACGCGCAAACTCCAACGAGAGGCCGCCCACCAAGCGAACGTCCAGGGAATCACGTAGATCGGCAGCCGCAACAGGAATTTCCAGCCCGAACCTTGATGACCCAGGTCGTAGTCCGCGCTTGCGTTCACCGGGAGAAATCGTGTGACCAGGTTATCCCACAACAGCACCTGCAGATGCTCACGGCCGTCCGGTTGATTGACGAGCGCGATCAGCCATGGCGCAACACACAACGCAAACCATCCGACGGCGGCCCATGCCGGCCACCGCAGAAGAAAACTTAGACGCCGCTCCCAGGCCAGCCATCCCAACGAGGCCAGGACCGGAACCAGCAATCCAAATCCATTCTTGGCGAGAAATGCGCCCGCCAGGCTCACCCCAAATATCGCGCCATAGCCGAGCTGCCGGAGTCTGGTACTGGCATGCATGAGCCGCCACGCACTGAGCAGCGCAGCGGCAGTCATGGCGACCAGCGGAGCATCGGTCGCCAGCCACATCTGAACCTGCAGGACCAGGATCATCGTTCCAAACGCCAGGGCCGCAAGGACCGCAGCCTGATTGCGCCTGCCGGCCGGGGCCAGATCACCCGCAAGCATTCCGATACACAGCGCCGCGATCAGCGCCCAAAGCAGATTCGGCACTCTAGCCGCGGACGCCGAGGCGCCGAAGAGATGCATGCTCGCTGACTGCGCCCAGTATGCGAGCGGCGGTTTTTGCAGGCGGATGATGCCGTTGGCACGCGGGATCATCCACGCGCGCCAGCCGGGATCAATCGGATGGTCGATCATCTCGCGCGCGCTTTCAACGACGCGCGCTTCCTGGGTGCGGTGCACCGGCGCAAAACCGATCGTCCAGCACATCAGGATGAGCGAGCCGATCCAAACGATCGCGTGATTTCGCACGGG
>Ga0157380_10003805_pt1 | contig 10383 bp, 8 predicted proteins | sample S35metaG_FD_119757 | JGI IMG/M metagenome (GOLD analysis project Ga0157380, IMG submission 119757) | Switchgrass rhizosphere microbial communities from Kellogg Biological Station, Michigan, USA - S3-5 metaG | ecosystem: Host-associated > Plants > Roots > Rhizosphere > Soil | place: USA: Michigan...
CTCGCGCCGTATCACCTCGATCAGTTGCTCGGGCAGACGTTGGCGCGTGATCTTCGAGCGGACGAGTCGTTCACGCTCGAGTCGTTCAAGTCGTCCACCGACCGCGCCGCGGCAGGCGTGTGAGCGGTCGCTTCGGGCTCGAGGGCCGCGTCGCCGTCGTCACCGGGGCACTCGGCAATCTCGGCCCGGTCTGGACTGAAGGGCTGCTCGAGGCCGGCGCGACTGTCGTTGGCCTCGACCTTCCCCCGGCGAAACCGAACGCAGCGTTTGTCAAACTTCAAGAGACCTACGGCGAGTCGCGAGTCAGACTCATCGCCGCCAGCGTGACCGATCGCGCCGCACTCGAAGCGGCCCGCGATCAGATCGTCGCATCCGCCGCCGTACCGCACGTGCTCGTCAACAACGCGGGCATCGACGCGCCGCCGTCACCCTCGGGTGGCGGCTATCGTCTCGACGAGATTCCCTTCGACGTCAACCGCCGGATTTTTGAGGTCAACACACTGGGTCTCTTCCAGGTCGTTCAGATCTTCGGCACCGAGATGGTGAAAGCCGGTCGCGGATCGATCATCAACATCGGATCGCTCTATGCGTCTGTCTCTCCCGATCCGCGTTTCTACGATCACATCGTGAGCGATCCGCCCTTCCTCAAACCGCCGGCCTACGGTGCGTCAAAAGCCGCCATCGTCAACCTGACGAAATATCTGGCGACGACCTGGGGGAAGCACGGCGTGCGCGTGAACACGCTGTCGCCTGGCGGCGTGCTCGGAGCGCAGGACGAGCAGTTCAAGAGTAAATTCTGCAGTCGCGTGCCGCTCGGCCGCATGGCCGTATATCAGGACCTCATCGGTCCCCTGCAATTCCTCGCTTCTGATGCTTCCGCGTACGTGACCGGAGCGGAGTTGCGCGTGGATGGAGGCTTCACGGCGTGGTAAGCCCCGCCAAGCCGTCCCTGCCTGCGCGGGCGGTCCAGGGAGTGGTCAACCGCTCGATGAAGGCCGTGCGGCAGGGGATGAAGGTTCGCAGCCATCTCCGCCGCAGTGAACGTCTTCTGCATCAAGCATCGAAGGTCGTGCGGCACGCGATTCAACGGCGGCGGCAGGCGTGGAAGGGTTTCCGGTATCGCAGTCGATGGACCAGTTGGGGCGTCTCGATGTGGAAGGCGAGCGCGTTTGTCGCCGCTCCACGGGAGACACGCGAGCGTAGCCGACTGGCGAAATCGTTTGCGACGACGGTTCCGCACGCCGAGATGTCGCGCGAGCGCGGCTGCCTGCTCATGCCGCCGAGTCACTTTGCCGACATGCCCGAAGTCATCGCCACGTGCCGGCAGGTCTTCGCAGACAAGGGTGGACGCCTCGGAGACGACAGCTCGACTCCGGCGGCCGACAGTCACCTCGGCGGCCGGCGTATGAAGGGCGATTACCTTCGCAACCTGCTGAGCAACGACGACCTCCGCCACTATCCGCGACTGGTCGATTTCGCGCTGAGCGACGCGGCGATGGGGATGGCTGCGAGTTACCTCGGCACGATCCCCTATCTCAATCGAGTCGACCTCCTGTACTCGATTGCGAGAGCGAGTGAAGACAAGGTGTCGAGCCAGTTGTTTCACGTCGACCCCGAAGGGCTGACGCAGGTCAAGTTCTTTATCAACGTTTTCGACGTCGGTGAGGGCGAGGGGCCGTTCACGTTCATTCCGGCCGGCGACACTGCCCGCATCATTCGAAACGTCAACGTGCTCCGGCAGCAGCAGGGGAAGCCGCACCAGGGCCGTTACCTCGACGAAGAGATCAAAGCGGTGGGTGGCGATGACGCGATCGTGCGCGTGACGGGCACAGGAGGATCCGGCGTTGGGGTCGACACCTCACGCTGTCTTCACATGGGCAGCCGCGTCCGGCCGGGCTCGTTCCGCCTCTGTCTCTACATCCAGTACTGCACCACGCGCGAGCGCGGCAACGCGTTCGACATCGAGCGATACAAGGGCGATCCCGTTCGCCAGTCTGCCGTGCAACACAGCATCGCGTCCGCAGGCGGCGAGGTCGCAGCGCCGCATCAGAACGACAACTGAAGTAGGCAGTATGCAGTATGCGGTAGGCGGGCTCAGAGTTTTGCCTGCTGCTTACTGCCTACCGCCTACTACACGAATGCGCATCTTATTCGTCGTTAACCGATTGGCGCACGTGCGCCATTTCGATCGCGCGGTCCGTCTGCTCGCCGATCGCGGACACGACGTGTGCCTGGCGTCGCAGGACGACGATGTCGAGTTGTGGGGTGTGCTGGCGCGCCAGCCGCGTATCCGCGCGGTCGTGGCGCCGCGCAACCGTGGCGACGACTGGGGTGCGGCGGCGACGATGGTCCGGCGCACGCGTGACTACATCAGGTATCTCCATCCTCGCTATGCGGCGGCGAACCTGCTGAGGGAGCGCGCCTTCGAGAAGATGATCGGGGCGGTGTCCGATTCGGCGGAGACCATGGGGCCAGAGTGGAGCGCGTTCCTCCTGCGTGTGCCCAAGACCGATCAGAAGCGACTCGATGTCCTGCTGGCCAAGCTTGAAACCGCCATCCCGGCCGATCCGGACATCGACGAATTTCTGACCGCGCAGCATCCCGACGCGCTCGTGCTGTCGCCGATGGTCGGCATCGGCTTCACGCAGGCGGACTTGGTGAAGAGTGCGCGAGCACTTGGCATTCCGTCCGCCATGCTCGTCTTCAGCTGGGACAATTTGAGCAACAAAGGGCTGATTCACGAGATGCCCGATCGTGTGCTGGTGTGGAACGACACGCAGATGCGCGAGGCGGTCAAGCTGCACAAGTGTCCTCAGGATCGCATCGTCATCACCGGCGCGCCCCGGTTCGACGAGTTCTTCGAGATGCAGCCGGCATCGACGCGGGCTGAGTTCTGTCAGCTTGCAGGACTCGACCCGGCGCGGCCGATCATCACGTATCTCGGATCGTCGAAGTTCGTTGCCGCGGCAGAGCAGGCGTTCGTCACGCAATGGATCGCCGCGCTCCGAAGCAGTTCCGATCCGGCAGTTGCCGGGGCCAGCCTTCTGATCCGGCCGCATCCCGCCGGCGAGAAGAACTGGCATGCCGACAACTCGGTGGACGTTCGCTGGCCCAAGGTTGGTGAGAAGGCGACCGCGTCGCGACCGTTCGGCGACGACCGCGCAGTCGTGATGAACTCGCCGATGCAGAACGCGGATGTCGTGTTGTACGACACCGTCCATCACAGCGCGGCCATCGTCGGCCTCAACACCAGCGCCGAGATCGAGGCGGCGATTGTCGGGCGTCCCGTCTTCACGATCCTCGATGGCAATGCCAAGGGGCAGCAGGGGACGCTGCACTTCCATTACCTGCTGCGCGGGCGCGGCGGACACGTCGAGCTCGCCGAGAATTTCGATCAACACACAGCGCAGCTGTCGGACGCGCTTGCGGGCAAGTATGGACGCGATGTGATGGACGCGTTCGTGCGCCGCTTTGTGCGGCCACACGGGCTCAACCTGCCGGTCGCTCCTCGTGTGGCCGACGCGATCGAAGCGCTGGCCGCGACGCACGTCACCGCGAGCGAGCGAGAGGCGGATTCCGTCGCAGGACGATGAAGGCCGCACCGATGCGCATCCTGTTTCATGTCACGCTCACGACGATGCTGCGGCACTTCGAGAGCGTGCTGCTCGCGCTGGCGGACCGCGGTCATACCATACGGATCGCGTCGCATCGCAGTCCGGAGATCCCGCCACCTCCTGCGCTGGTTGAGCACCCGCGTATCGCATTCATCACGAGCCCGGGTCGCCGTGGCGATGACTGGTCGGCTCCCATTCACGAGTTACGGGCGTTACGCGACTACGTGCGCTATCTCGATCGGCGCTTCAAGTCCGCGACCAAGCTGCGTGCGCGTGCCCTTCGCACGGCCGTCAAGGCCGTCACGCTCGACGAGCGCGCTCACCTCGTGCACCGCTGTCCCAAATGCGATGCGCGGCTGGTCGACGACGACGTCGGTCAAATGCTGCGCGGATTCGGGAAACACGGGGTCAAGAATCTCGACAAGCTGCTGGCGTTGATGGAGCGCACGATCCCGAGCGCCACGGTTGTCGAGGACTTCCTGAAAGCGGAGCAACCCGATGTCCTGCTGGTCTCGCCGCTCGTCAACCTTGGATCGTACCAGGCGGATTTCGTGAAGAGCGCGAAGGCGCTTCACATACCCGTGGTCTATCCCGTCTTCAGCTGGGACAACCTCTCCACCAAGGGGCTGATTCACGTCGAACCAGACGGCGTGCTCGTGTGGAACGAACGCCAGCGGAGAGAGGCTGTCGAGATGCACGGCGTATCGCCTGAGCGAATCGTCGTGACTGGCGCGCCGCGGTTCGACCCGTTCTTCGCGATGACGCCAGAGACGACGCGCGAACAGTTCAGCGCCATCCACGGACTCGAAGCGCGTCAGCCGATCGTCGTCTACTTGTGCTCGTCCGAGTTTGTTGCGGGAGGCGAGGTCGACTTCGTGCGCCGCTGGATCGATGAAGTGCGGCGCGAGCCATCGCTGCGCTCGTGCAACATTCTGATTCGGCCGCATCCCCGGCAGCAGAAGCCGTGGAAGAAGTTTGGAGTTCCCGATGCGCGAGTTGCCGTCGCCCTGCCCCAGGCGATGAACGCCGATCCAACACTGTTCGATACCGTGTATCACGGTGCGGCTGTCGTTGGGCTGAACACGAGCGCGCAACTCGAGGCCGGCATCCTCGGCCGGCCCGTCCTGACGATCCTGGCGCCCGAGTTCGAGGACGGTCAGCAGGGCACGCTGCACTTCTCATATCTCTTGAAAGAGCACGGCGGCTTCGTCGATGTGGCGCCGGATTTCGACACGCACCGGCGTCAGCTGGCGGCCGCGGTCCGCGGCGACTATGATCCGCGGGCGATCGGGCGCTTCATCGAAGAATTCCTGCGGCCGCGGGGGATCGATCGCCCGGCGACACTATTCATGGTGCACGCGATCGAGGAGTTCGCGCAGTCGAAGAATCGTGAGCATCGATCCGAAGTGACCGAAACGCGTTCGTGACGTGCTGACACGACAGTCCTCTTTTGTACGGTTCATCCGGTCGATGAGCCGGGTCCCGGTGATCGTTCAACCGATTACACGGTCGACGGCGGCGATCACGCCGCGCGTGAGGTCGGGCCGTGCGATCGGACTGACGCTGGCCGCGTGTGCGGGCGTGCACCAGGTCGTCATCGCGAGCACGCCCACGAACGACGACTTCATGCACCTGGCGATCGCGAATCAGATCCTGGCGGGCGAATGGCCGTTCCGTGACTTTTTCGATCTCTACGGCCCTTTCATGTACGGGGCGAGTGCACTCGGAAGGCTTCTGTTCGGGCATCGCCTGTTGTCGGAAGCCGTCGTCGTCGGCGTCGCGCTCGCGGTGAGCACATACCTCGTCTTCAGACTGGTTCGCTCGCTGACTGGTTCGACCGCAGCCGCCGTGCTGTCCGCGATACTCCTCATGGTCGCCGGTGTCCGCGGCTACTCGTATCCGAAAGTCCTTGTGTACGCAGTCGCCGCAACGTTGTGGTGGGCGTACGTGAAGGAGCCGACTCGAACGAAGGCACTCGGACTCGGCGCGTGGGCGGCGGCCGCGTTCTACTGGCGCGTCGACCATGGTGCGTACATCGCCATCGGCGTGGCGCTGGCAATGGTCAGCGCTCATGGCTTCAGCCGACTGGCAACGCTCAGGCTCGCGCAAGCGGCTGCGGTTTCAATGCTCGCGGTCTCGCCGATTCCGATCCTCGCAGCGTCCACGATCGGCCTTCTGTCCTACGCAAGCGACGGGGCGGCCATCGTCAATATGCAGCATACCGGGACCAGCTCGCACGCCTGGCCGAAGTGGCCGATCCGGCGTGTGAGCGACGTGATTCGTCTGGATGGGCCAGAGGAGTTTGCGCCAGTCGTCGGCCTGCGATGGACCGACGAGAGTTCGACTGAAGCACGGGCTGCCGTGCTGGCGAAATACGACCTCACACCGGTTTCGGATGACGGCCCGCAGGTGCAGCTGGTACGCGTATCGGATCAGTCAGCCGCTGCCGTGCGTGCCCTGATCAGCGAGCCGATCGTGGCGGATACGAGCGGGATCGATCGAGGCCAGTCGAAGCTTTCATGGTCGACATATCCGGTCTGGCAGCGCCTGCGATTCTCTCATTGGTGGCTTCGCTGGAGGTTGTTTACGGGCGTGAGCGAGCACGAAAATGCGGGAGAAGCTACTGCCGCACTCTTCTACTCCCTGCCGCTCATCGTGATCGTCGCGGCAATCCCGTGGTTGCACCGCTACCTGCGACCGCGGGCGACGCCGTCGCGACTCATCGGATTCGGTCTCTTCGGTGTGGTCACCGCCTTTGGACTGATGCGCTCGCCGTACGAGGTGCGGGCGGTGGACGACGTGGTGCTTCCCGCGATTCTGTTCGGCTGTTGCGTGGCTGCGCTGATGCGAACGGCGCTGGCGTCACGTGGCGTGATGCGCGCGGCCCTTGTCATGGCGGCGGTGATGTTCTCGTTGCTGACCGTCAAGACGGTCGCGGTGGCCGGCGAGTTCGCGGACCGTGTGGCGTGGCTGGCGGGCGAGGGACGTTCGCTGTCGCGTATGGAAGGCGCGTGGCGCGAAGTGCACGACCGGTTGTTTGCTGAGCCGGCGCTGTCGTATTGGAACGGGAAACCGAAGTCGGTCGAACTCCAGTTGGCTCAGTTCGCGTCCGAGTGCCTGCCCTCCTCGGAGCGCCTGCTGGTCCTTTGGTTCGCTCCAGAGATTTACTACTATGCCGACCGTCTGATAGCGTCACGGCACTTGTTCTACGACTCCGGATACCAGGACATCGAGCAGGAGCTGCGGCTGTCGTTCGAGAAGGTCATGCGCTACGCTCCACCGCTGGTCTACGCGACCGGAGAGCTCGACACCTACACGCGAACGCTCTATCCCAGGGTGGTGGACTACGTGCATCGTAACTACGAGCTCATAGGCGCGATCGAAGACAACGGCCGGCGATATCAGGTCTTCCTCAGAAAGGACGCATCGGTCGTGAGGCGGTTTGGTGAGCACGAGTGGCCCTGCCTGACGTAACGCAGACATGTCGATCTTCGAGCGTCTGAATCCCCTTCGAATTGTCCGCACCGTCGACTCGGTACCGCAGTTGCGGACTCTCGGGGAGAAAGTGCGCGAAGACCAGAAAGAGATGGTGCGTCAGCTGCGGACGATTTCGCGTCAGCTCGAACAGCTGGAAGAGACGCTGAACCGACAGCAGAAGATTCTCGACACCATCCCGGAGCTTCAGGCGCAGGTCAGGCGATCGGTGACGGCTTATACGAAGGACGCCCGTCAGACCGATCTGTTAGCGGCGCTTCGCGTGAAGCTGGGAGACGGAGAGGGAATTGCCGCGCACGCCGCAGCGGCGGTGGCACGAGCACAGCTCGAGCGCGATCCGTTTCCACACATCGTCATCGACAACCTTCTGCCCGACGATGTCGGTTCGGAGCTGATTCGTGCCCTGCCGTCGAATGCGTTCTTCAAGACGGAAGACCTGACGCGGCAGGAGCTGGAGGTCCCGTTCGTCTTCGCCCCCGAGTACAGCCGTGTCATGTGGAACACGTTTTTCCACAGGGTCATCGCGCAGGCGATGGTGCCGGCAATCATGGAGAAGTTCCGTCCCGCGTTGGATGATTTCCTCCGGACGCACTGGCCTGAGCTTGGCTCGATGGCCGAGGCGGGCATCACGCTGCGGGTGTCGAACTCCCGCCTGCTGCTGCGGCGCCCAGGCTATGTCATCAAGCCGCACCGCGATCCACGCTGGGCGTTCCTCACGTGCCTCGTATACCTGCCCCAGACCTCCGATCACCAGGTCTACGGCACGCAGTTGTATCGGCTGCGGCGCGAACCCGAGGTGACGCACAGTTCGCCGCTCTGGGTCGATCGCTCCGAGTGCGAATTGGTCAAAGACGTGCCAGCCCTCCGCAATACGGCGATAGTGTTTCTGAATTCGACCGGAGCGCACGGTGCCTCGATTCCCTCGAACGCGCCTGCGAACGTCGAGCGCTTCCTGTATCAAGTGCAGTTCGGCGTCGACGAAGAGACCAAAGAACGCCTGATCGCCGGGGTGGGAGACACGGCGCGATCGTCGTGGGCCACCGCGCGAGACAGCGGCTATCAATAATGCCGATTGCCTCCAGCGTCGTCCTTGGCGAACGGGTCGCCATCTTTCATCCTGACCTCGTCAATCTCTATGGGTGTCATGTCGGCAACGACACGAAGATTGGCTCGTTCGTCGAGATTCAGAAGAACGCGCACGTCGGCAGCCGCTGCAAGATCTCGTCGCACACCTTTATCTGCGAGGGTGTCACCATCGAGGATGAAGTGTTCGTCGGCCACGGCGTCATGTTCATCAACGACCCTCATCCGCGGGCGACGTCCGCGGGCGAGTTGCAAACCGAAGCCGACTGGGTGGTCGTTCCCACTCGAGTGTGCCGGGGCGAGTCAATCGGCAGCGGGGCGACGATTCTCTGCGGCATCACGATCGGCGAGAAGGCGATGGTCGGCGCCGGCGCGGTCGTCACGTGCGACGTCGCGCCCGGCGAAACGGTGGTAGGCGTGCCCGCGCGCGTCGTCTTGCGCAGTCTCGGACCGGAGCGACGGGCATGATTCGCGTGGGAGTCGTTGGCTACGGCTACTGGTGTCCGAATCTCGTCAGGAACTTCGCCGACTGCCCGCTGACCCGGATTGCCGCCGTCAGTGACCTGCGCCCGGAGCGCCTTGCGGCCGCGGAGCGGCGCTACGCGGGTATTCTCACGACGTCCGACCCGTCACAGTTGATTAAGGACCCCACAGTTGACGCGGTTGTGATTGCCACTCCAGTCGAGCACCATTTCGATCTCGCGATGCTTGCGATTCGCGAAGGCAAGCACGTACTCGTCGAGAAGCCGATTGCCTCATCGTCTGATCAGGCGTCGCGATTGATTGACGAAGCTGCGCGCCGTCGCGTTGTGTTGATGGTCGATCACACGTTCGTCTACACGAGCGCGGTGCGGACCATGCATGACCTCGTCGCGAAGGGCGAGCTGGGCGACATCTACTACTACGACTCGGTTCGGATCAATCTTGGCCTGTTCCAGCACGACGTCAACGTGCTATGGGATCTGGCCGTTCACGATCTGTCGATCATGGACTACGTGCTCAACCGACAGCCGATGGCGGTCTCGGCAACAGGGTTGGCCCATGTGCGGACTGAACCCGAGAACATCGCTTACATGACGATGTTCTTCGACGGTCCGCTGATTGGGCACGTGCACGTAAACTGGCTTGCGCCGGTGAAGGTACGGAAAACGCTGCTCGGCGGCAGCCGGCGTATGTTGGTGTTCGACGATCTCGAAGCGAGCGAGAAGCTCAAGATCTACGACAAAGGCATCTCGGTGAATTCGAGCCCCGAGAACGTGTATCAGATGCTCGTCGGGTACCGCACTGGTGACATGTGGGCGCCGAAGATCGACGTAACGGAGGCGCTGAGCGTTGAAGCCGCGCATTTTGCCGATTGCGTCAACACCGGCGGCCGTCCGATCACGGACGGTGAGGCCGGACTTCGCGTTGTGCGTCTGCTCGAGGCGGCTAATGAATCGATGGCGGAACGCGGGCGCCTCGTGAGTCTCAAGAGTGCAGTGACCACATGATTCCTTTCGTAGACCTGAAAGCCCAGTACCGATCGCTCAAGCCGGAGATCGATCGAGCCATTCAGCACGTCCTTGACGAATCGCAGTACATCCTTGGCCCCGCGGTCTCCGCGTTCGAGCGTGACTTCGCAGCGTTCTGCCAGACGAAGGAAGCGATCGGCGTGAACAGCGGCACGAGCGCGCTTCATCTGGCGCTGCTCGCTGTCGGTGTCCGCCCGGGAGACGAAGTCATCACCGTCCCGTTCACCTTCGTCGCCACCGTGTCAGCCATCGAGTACGCGGGCGCCAAACCTGTGCTCGTGGATGTCGAGCCCGACTACTGGACGATGGATCCAGCGAAGCTCGAGGCCGCAATCACGCCACGCACCAAGGCGATCATGCCGGTCCATCTCTACGGCCAGCCGGCGGACATGGATCCGATTCTCGCGATCGCGGCGAAGCATGGCATTCCCGTGATCGAGGACGCGTGCCAGTCACACGGATCCGAGTACCACGGGCGGAGATGCGGGTCGATGGGACAGCTTGGGTGCTTCAGCTTCTATCCGGGGAAGAACCTCGGCGCGTATGGTGAGGGCGGTGCCGTCGTGACCGACGATCCGGCGCTTGCGACGAAGGTTCGATTGCTGCGCGCGTGGGGCGAAGAGACGCGGTACGAGCACAAGTACCGTGGCTTCAACTACCGGATGGACGGCATCCAGGGC
>Ga0157380_10003807_pt1 | contig 10379 bp, 8 predicted proteins | sample S35metaG_FD_119757 | JGI IMG/M metagenome (GOLD analysis project Ga0157380, IMG submission 119757) | Switchgrass rhizosphere microbial communities from Kellogg Biological Station, Michigan, USA - S3-5 metaG | ecosystem: Host-associated > Plants > Roots > Rhizosphere > Soil | place: USA: Michigan...
TTCGGCGTCGAACCCGAACACACCGACCTGGTCGACGGCCTGCTCATGATCGTCGAGGCCGACGGCCGCCGCGTGGGCCTGTTCGTCGACGAACTGCTCTCGCAGCAGCAGGTGGTCATCAAGAGTCTCGAAACCAATTTCCGCCCGGTGGTCGGCCTCGCAGGCGCGACCATGCTGGGCGACGGACGCGTCGCGCTGATCCTCGACGTGCCCGGTGTCATTTCACGTTCTCAAACCCAGGGGCCACGTCGCGACACTGCGTCGCGCGCCGCATAGGAAAGCAGATATGAAGTTGTCGAATTTGAAGGTCCGGACACGACTCCTCGCAGGCCTGAGTGTGCTGCTGGTCATGTGCGTGTGCGTCGGCATATTCGCCGTGCGCGAGCTCGGCAAACTCAACGAGACGGTGCACCAGCTGACGACCGAAGACTGGGAGACCATCCAGGGCGCGACCACGCTGCGCTCGAGCATCCGCACGGTGGCGGCACGCAGCACGGAACTGCTGCTGGCGGACCCGGCGGATCGCCCGGCAGTGCGCGTCAAGCTGGACGAAGCCCGCGAGCAGATCACGGAGAAGTTCGAGGAGATGTCGCATCTCGACACGGAAAATGCCGACGCGATGAATGGCCTCCAGAAGATCCGGGACAGCTACGCCCCGCTGCAGGCATCGGTCGAGAAGGTGCTGGCGCTCGCCGCGAACCCGCAGACCAACGCCGAGGCGCGACAGGTCTACCTCAGCGAGATGCGTCCGCTGGTCGATGCGGCGCTCGCCGACGCGGTGGAACTCGTCAAGGTGCACACCAGCGACGTGATGCTCTCGGCCGAGGAAACCCGCACGCGTTATGTGGCCGCCTGCGAGTTCATCTACGGCATTCTCGCCGGCGCCTTGCTGGCCGGCATGTTCATCGCCATCTTCCTGGCGCGGAGCATCGTGAACCCGCTGCGCCACGCGGTGGAGGTGGCCGAGGCCGTCAAGCAGGGCCGCCTGGACAACGTGATCGACGCGGACGGCCAGGATGAAACCAGCCAGCTGCTGAACTCGCTCGCCGACATGCAGGCGGCGCTGCGCGCCCGCGACGTCAAGGATGCGGATTCGCGCGGGCAGATCGCCGCGATCAATCGTTCGCAGGCCGCCATCGAATTCGAGATGGACGGCACGGTGCGCGAAATCAACGAGAACTTCACCACGGTCACCGGCTACTCGCGTGCCGAGGTCGTGGGCAAACACCACAGCATGCTGGTCGAGCCGGCCTATGCGTCCGGTCCCGAGTACCGCGCGTTCTGGCAGAAGCTGCAGCGTGGCGAGCCGGTGATCGGCAGCTTCAAGCGCATCGCCAAGGGCGGGCGCGAAGTCTGGATGCAGGCGTCGTACAACCCGATCGCCGACGTGAACGGCAAGCCGTTCAAGGTGGTGAAGTTCGCCACGGACGTCACCGAGCAGATGGTGCGCAACGCCGACCAGGCCGGCCAGCTGGCCGCCATCGACCGCGCGCAGGCCGTCATCGAGTTCGACATGGATGGCACGGTGCGCAAGATCAACGAGAACTTCGCGCGCGTCATGGGTTACAGCGCCGGCGAAGTGGTCGGCAAGCATCACAGCATGTTCGCCGAGGCCGGCGTCGCCGGCAGCGCCGAGTACCGCGCCTTCTGGGCCAAGCTCAATCGCGGTGAACATGAAGTCGGCACCTACAAGCGCATCGGCAAGGGTGGCCGCGAGATCTGGATCCAGGCCTCGTACAACCCGATCCCGGACGCCAATGGCCGTGCGATCAAGGTGGTCAAGTACGCCAGCGACGTGACCTCCGCCATGCAGGCGCAGAACGCGCTGCAGGTGGCCGTGCAGCAGACGCAGGATACGGTCAAGTACGCCATCGACGGCGACCTCACGCATCGCATCCCGATGGAAGGCAAGACCGGCGACCTCGAGGTCCTGTGCCGGGGAGTGAACTCGCTGCTGGAGTCCACCAGCGAACTGGTCAAGCGCGTCAAGGTCGCGAGTGGCGAAGTGCACATGGGCGCGGAGGAAATCTCGCGCGGCAATTCCAACCTCTCGCAGCGCACGGAACAACAGGCTTCGAGCCTGGAAGAAACCGCTTCCTCGATGGAAGAGATGACCTCGACGGTCAAGCAGACCGCCGACAACGCCGGCCAGGCCAACCAGCTCGCCATGGCCGCGCGCCAGCAGGCCGAGAAGGGTGGCGCCGTGGTGAACACCGCCGTCACGGCGATGGGCGCCATCAACGACGCCAGCAAGAAGATCGCCGACATCATCGGCGTCATCGACGAGATCGCCTTCCAGACCAACCTGCTGGCGCTCAACGCCGCGGTGGAAGCGGCGCGCGCCGGTGAGCAGGGCCGCGGCTTCGCGGTCGTCGCCACCGAGGTGCGCAATCTCGCCGGACGCAGCGCCACCGCCGCCAAGGAAATCAAGGCGCTCATCCAGGACAGCGTCGCCAAGGTCGACGAGGGCAGCAAGCTGGTCGACGAGTCGGGCAAGACGCTCGGCGAGATCGTGCAGGCCGTGAAGAAGGTGACCGACATCGTCGCCGAGATCGCGGCCGCCAGCCGCGAACAGTCGAGTGGCATCGAGCAGGTCAACAAGGCCGTGATGCAGATGGACGAGACCACGCAGCAGAACGCTGCGCTGGTCGAAGAAGCCGCGGCTGCCAGCCAATCCATCGTCGAACAGGCGCAGGCGCTCAACGCCGTCGTGGCCCGTTACAACGTCGGCGCGGTCGAAATGCGTTCGCCGCGCTCCGAGTCGCGTGCCGAGCGCCGCTCCAAGGATCGCCCGTGGGCGAACCGCGGCGCCGCCGCGAAGGCGCCTGCCAGCGTTGCGGCTCCGAAGGCCGCGGCGGGTGGCGCCGAGTGGAGCGAGTTCTGACATGGACAACGCACGTCGCCATGCCGATGAGACGGCTGGTTCCGCGAACCAGCAGTTCCTCACCTTCAAGCTCGCCGGCGAGGAATACGGCGTCGGCATCCTCACGGTGCAGGAGATCCGCGGCTGGTCGGCGGTGACCGCGATCCCGCATTCGGCGCCGTGGGTGCTGGGCGTGGTGGATCTGCGTGGCGTCGTCGTGCCGGTCATCGATCTGCGGCGCCGCTTCGAGCTCGCCCCGGCGGAGTTTGGTCCGTCGACGGTGGTGATCGTCATCCGCGTCAACGCGGGGGACGAGGAACGCACCGTGGGACTCGTCGTGGACGCGGTCTCCGAGGTTTACGACATCGATGAATCTGCCTACCGGCAGTTACCGGACCTCGGCAGCAGCGCTGCCGGGGAAGTGGTCAATGGTCTCGCGCACACCGATGGCAAGACCGTGATCTTGCTCGACGCACAGCGTCTCGCGGCCTGCGCGTCCACAACGCCACGAGGACTGAACTGATGCGCACCCCGGCACACAAATTCCTGATTCGACTCGCGTGTGCCGGGTGGCTCGGCAGCGTAGCGCTGCCATCTTTCGCGCAGGATTGCGAGGTGGGCGTGGACTGCCCGGGCTTCGCGCTCGGCGCCGCCTACAGCGGCGACCTGCGCCGCAATACCACCGGCGGTCTGGCCACCGGCAATGCCTACTCGCAGATGCTGACGCTCAGCGCCGACTGGCGCAACGAGACGCTGTTCAGCGAGTCGACGCTCTCGGCCAATGCCTCGGTCATGTACATGGGCGGCGACGGCATCAGCGCCGAGTACGTGGGTGACCTGCAGGGCCTCAACAACATCGAAGCGGATTCCGGCTGGCGCCTCTACCAGGTCTGGACCGAGTTCGCCTTCGGCAACCGTTCGCACACCACCCTGCGCGCCGGTGTGCTCGATCTCAACGCCGAGTTCGACGCGCCGGAGACGCTGGGATTGTTCGTCGCAGCGCCGCACGGCATCGGCACCGAGTTCTCACAGACCGGCAGCGCCGGTCCTTCGATCTGGCCCATCACCGGCCTCGGCATTCGCGCCGCGGGCGCCTGGGACAATGGCTTCGAGTGGCGCTTCGGCGTGTACGACGGCGCTCCCGGCGGTCCGGAGGGTGACGATTTCTCGCACATCCACGTGTCGTCGGAAGAGGGCGCGCTCACCGTCGGCGAGCTGGCGTACTCCTCGGATCGCGTCAACAAGATCTCGTTCGGTGCCTGGAGCTACAGCGCAGAATTCGAGCGCATCGACGCGGCGCTGCTGACGGACGCCGCGCCCCAGACTGGCAACCGCGGGTTCTACGCGCTGGTCGACGTGCCGCTGGGCAGCGTCGGCGCCGCGCAATTCGATGGCGCGTTACGCGTCGGTGCCGCGAATGCCGATTTCAACCCGGTGGATCGTTACACCGGTCTGGCGTTCACGGCTTCGGGATTCTGGGCGGAGCGGCCCGACGATGCGCTGGGCATTGCGATTGCCTATGCGCGCCTCGGCGATCCGTACCGCGCGGCGCAGGCCTTCGACGGCCTGGCCACCACCTCCGCGGAAGTCTCCTACGAACTGGTTTACAGCACGAATCTCACGCCGTGGCTGGCCCTCCGGCCCGGCCTGCAGTTCGTGCAGAACCCCGGTGCCGACCCGGCACTCGGGGATGCATGGGTCATTGGTCTCCGTTTCGAAGTTTCAAAAGGTGGCGCCTGGCAACAGGCCGCGCGCCGCGAAGTTCCCGGCGGCCCCGTCGTCGGACGTGTCAATTAATCCACCGAGTGTCCGTCATGTTCAATTTCATTGCCAAACTACCGTTGCGCCGCAAGCTGGCGCTGGTCGTGGCCGCCATGCTGATCCCGCTCAGCATGCTTGCCTACCTCACCGCGACCTCCGAAATCACCAGCATGCGCGCCGCGCAGAACGAGAACACCGGCCTCAAGTGGGCCTCGAATCTCGTCACCGTGGCGGCCAACATGATCGAGTACACGGAACACTCGGTTGCCATCGCCGCCGGCGCCGAGAACGAGCGCCCGGAGATGCTGGAGCACGCCGGCCTGGTGCATGGCGCCATGGAAGAGCTCGACAAACTTGCCGCCGACAGCAACGCGGAATTCGTCGCGGCCGGCGGCTGGTCCAGCCTCAAGACACGCGTGGAAGCGGCGCTCAACGCCGATGGCGCGGACCCCAAGATCCATGAAACCGTCGAGCAGCTGGTGACCGACATCCACGTCAGCGTGAACAAGGTATCGGAAGTCTCCGGCCTCAAGCTCGACCCGGGCGCGGACACCTTCCCGCTGATGTCGGCCGCCATCCTCCAGCTGCCGCAGGGCATCGAGGCGCTCGGTACCGCGCGCCGCCACATGGACGCGGTTGCGGCCGGTGACAAGTCGGTCGCCACCCATGCGGAGATCGCCGAACACACGGCCATTGCCGAGACGCTGCTGCGCGACGGCATGTATTCGCTGGCGGTGTCGTACGGTGATGCCGCGGATCGCAGCTCCAAGATTCCCGCGCAGGCCGAGGCTCTCAACGCACGCCTCGAGACCACCTACCTGGCGCTGAAGAATGATTCACACGGCATGGAGGACGCCACCTCCGCGGCCGATCTCGCGCACGAAGCGGAGATCCTGACCGAGGATCTCACTGCGCTGCGCGAACAAGCCAACGGCGAGCTGTCCGTGCTGCTCGACTCGCGTGCCCGTGCGGCGCAGCGCAACGTCATCATCTACGTCGTGGTCGCGCTGGCCTTCATCCTGTTTGCGTTCTACGTCTCCATCCAGGTGACGCGTTACATCTCGGGCAAGCTCAACTTCGCGAACGACGTGTTCGTGCACCTGGCCGAGGGCAAGTTCGACAACGAGATCGGCGAGCAGCCGGGCGACGAGCTCGGCACGCTGATCGAGGCGCTGCAGAAAATGCAGGGTGACCTGCGCGCGCGTGTCGAAGCCGACCAGCGCGCCGCCGCGGTGGAGCGCGAACGCGCCGCTGCCGCCGAACGCGTCAAGCAGGCGCTCGACGCCTCCTCGGTGAGCGTGGTGATCGCCGACAACAATCTCGACGTCATCTATCTCAACCAGGCCGCGCAGGCCCTCATGTCGGGAGCCCAGAACGAATTCCGCCGCGTGGTGCCCGGTTTCGATGCCGCACGCCTGGTGGGTGCGAGCCTCGGATCCTTCTTCCAGGATGGCGCGAGCCAGTGCCGCAACATTGCGGCGCTCAAGTCTTCGCAGGCCGCCGAGCATGTCTATGGCAGCCGCACGCTGAAGACCATCGTGAACCCGGTGTTCGATGCCGATGGCAAGCGCCTCGGCACCATCGTCGAGTGGGTGGATCGCACGCAGGAAGTGGCCACTGAAAAGGAAATCGGCGACCTCGTTCAGGCGGTTTCCGATGGCCAGCTCGACCAGCGCCTGTCGCTGGCCGGCAAGCAGGGCTTCTTCGAAGCGCTGGCCCATGGGCTCAACGGCCTGGTGAGCAGCGTCGATGACGTGGTCGCGGAACTGCAGGGCCTGGTGCAGTCGGCGAATGCCGGCGACCTGACGCGTTCGATGACGCTGGCCGGCAAGCCCGGCCTGTATGTGTCCATCGGCACGGGCGTCAATGCGCTGGTCGTGAACATGGCCGGCGTGGTGTCGCAGGTGAAGAGCGTGGCCTCCGAGGTGCACAGCGGCGCCGAGGAAATCGCCAAGGGCAATACCAACCTGTCGCAGCGCACGGAAGAGCAGGCTTCGAGCCTGGAAGAAACCGCATCCTCGATGGAAGAGATGACCTCGACGGTCAAGCAGACCGCCGACAATGCCGGCCAGGCCAACCAGCTCGCCATGGCCGCGCGCCAGCAGGCGGAGAAGGGCGGCTCGGTGGTGAGCAACGCGGTCACCGCGATGAGCGCCATCAACGACGCCAGCAAGAAGATCGCCGACATCATCGGCGTCATCGACGAGATCGCCTTCCAGACCAACCTGCTGGCACTCAACGCCGCGGTGGAAGCGGCGCGCGCCGGTGAGCAGGGCCGCGGCTTTGCCGTGGTCGCCACCGAGGTGCGCAACCTCGCCGGCCGTTCGGCGACCGCCGCGAAGGAAATCAAGGCGCTCATCCAGGACAGCGTCGCCAAGGTGGACGAGGGCAGCCGCCTGGTGCACGAGTCGGGCAAGACGCTCGACGAGATCGTTCAGGCCGTGAAGAAGGTGACCGACATCGTCGCCGAGATCGCGGCCGCCAGCCGCGAACAGTCGAGCGGCATCGAGCAGGTCAACAAGGCCGTGATGCAGATGGACGAGACCACGCAGCAGAACGCCGCGCTGGTCGAGCAGGCTGCCGCGGCCAGCGAAGCCATCGTCGAGCAGGCGCAGGCGTTGAATACGCTCATCGCGCGCTACAAGATCGGCGACGCGGCGCAACCGGCGAAATCCGCCGTGCAGGCCGCCGCATCCGTGCGCTCCGCTGATCGCCGGGGTCGCGATCGCGCCTGGTCGAAGCCCCAACCCTCGGGCGCGGCGGCCGCGCCGCTGGCCGCCGTGGCGAACGGCGACACCGAGTGGAGCGAGTTCTGATGCAGGCGTCCCGGGAAACGGGGACTGAAGGCGAGCAGGGCTCGCAGTTCCTGACCTTCTTCTGCGCCGGCGAGGAATACGGCGTCGACATCCTGCGGGTGCAGGAGATCAAGGGGTGGGATGGCGTCACGCGCGTGCCGTACTCGCCGCCCTACCTGCTGGGTGTCATGAACCTGCGCGGCGTCATCGTGCCGGTCATCGACCTGCGCAGCCGCTTCGGCCTGCCGAAACGCGCGGCGGACAGCTCGACCGTGGTGGTCGTGGTCCGCGTGCGCGGTGAGCGCGGCGAGAAGACGGCCGGCATCGTGGTCGACGCCGTGTCCGAGGTGTATTCGATTCCGCGTGACGCGTTGAAGCCCACTCCGGAGCTCGCGGGCGCGAGCAGCGCCTGCGTGAGCGGCCTTGCCACCGTGTCCGGCAAGATGGTCATGCTGCTCGACATCGACCAGCTGGTCGCGCAATGCATCGAAGCGGATGCCGCCAGTCTCTCGGCAGCCTGACGGCGCAACGACGTGACCAACGCCACCGCCAACACGGGGTTCTTCCAGCGCCTCGGTGATTTCAAGCTCACGGACGCGGAGTTCAACCGCATCCGCCAGCTGGTGCGCGAGCACACCGGCATTTCGCTGTCAGACGCCAAGCGCCAGCTGGTCTATGGACGCCTGGCGCGGCGCCTGCGTGCCCTCAAGCTGGCCGATTTCAGCAGCTACATCGAGTTGCTCGAACGCGGCGATCCCGTCGAGCTCGAGGAGTTCACCAATGCCGTCACCACCAACCTGACGTCGTTCTTCCGCGAGTCGCATCATTTCGATTTCCTCGCGCAGGAAGCGTTGCCCGCGATCGTGGCGCGTGACGGCGGCCTGCGCCGCCTGCGTATCTGGTGCTGCGCGGCCTCCACGGGCGAAGAGCCGTATTCGATCTCGATGGTGCTGCGCGAATGCGCATCCCTGCTCACGGGCTGGGATACGAAGCTGCTGGCCACCGATCTCGATTCGGCGGTGCTCGCGGCCGGCAGCGCCGGCGTGTACACGGCGGAACGCTTCGAGAAGATGAGCGCGGCACGCACGCGCAATTTCTTCACTCCCGTGCCCGGCGGCATCGAAGGCCGCCTGCGTGCGCGCGAGGAGCTGCGCAACCTCATCACGTTCAAGCAGCTCAACCTGATGCACCAATGGCCCATGCGTGGCCCGTTCGACGCCATCTTCTGCCGCAACGTGGTCATCTACTTCGACAAGGCCACGCAGCGCACGCTGTTCGAACGCATGTCCAGGCTGCAGCGGCCCGGCGACTACCTGTTCCTGGGTCATTCCGAGAGCCTGTATCGCGTCAGCGACCGCTACGAACTCATCGGCAAGACCATCTATCGGCGTAACGGCAACTGAGCCGGAGGCAAGGGATGAGCCAGAAAAAAATCAAGGTCCTCATCGTCGACGACTCCGCCCTGGTGCGGCAGATCCTGGTCGAGATCCTGAAACGCGCCCGCGACATCGAGGTGGTGGGTACCGCCAGCGATCCGTTCATGGCGCGCGAGAAGATCAAGGAAACCAATCCCGACGTGCTGACGCTCGACGTCGAAATGCCGCGCATGGACGGCCTCACGTTCCTCGCGAACCTCATGCGCCTGCGGCCCATGCCGGTGCTGATGATTTCCTCGCTGACGGAGCGGGGCGCGGACACCACGCTCAAGGCGCTGGAACTCGGCGCCTTCGACTTCGTATCCAAGCCCAAGGTGGACGTGGCGGGCACGCTGGCCGATTTCAGCGAGGAGATCCTCACCAAGATCCGTGCCGCCGCCGGCACTCGTGTCGTGGCGCGGTCGAACCCCGCCGCGTTTCCGGCGCCGGTGGTTCCCAAGCATTCGGCTGACGCCATCCTGCCGGCCGCGGATTCCGTCACCGCGGTGAAGCGCATGTTGCGCACCACCGATCGCGTGATAGCGATCGGTGCATCGACCGGCGGTACCGAGGCCATTCGCGCGGTGCTCACGGCACTGCCGGCGGATTCGCCCGCCATCGTGATCGCGCAGCACATCCCGGCCGCGTTCAGCGGTCCTTTCGCCAAGCGCATGGATGGGCTGTGCGCCCTGCGAGTCAGCGAGCCGGTGGATGGGCAATACATCATGGCGGGCCATGTCTACATCGCACCCGGTGGCCGTCATCTTCTGATCGAACGTGACGGTGCGCGTTATCGCTGCCGCCGCAACGACGGCCCGCCGGTCAACCGGCATTGTCCCAGCGTCGACGTCTTGTTCCGCTCCGTGGCCTCGCAGGTGGGTCCCAACGCCGTGGGCGTGATCCTCACCGGCATGGGTGACGACGGCGCCCGCGGACTCAAGGAAATGCACGACATGGGCGCGCCGACCCTGGCGCAGGACGAGGCCACCAGCGTGGTGTGGGGCATGCCCGGCGCCGCCGTGAAGCTGGGCGCCGTGGACGATGTGTTGCCGCTCAACCGGGTGGCATCCGAAATCATGCGCCTGGTGGGCAATTCCGCCGCGCAGCCGGCGGCGATGAGCCGCTGAGAGAGAACGAGAGCCAGACTGTGGGAGAGAGAAATTGAGAACCATATTGACCGTCGATGATTCGACCTCGATGCGCCAGATGGTGCGTGCGACGCTGCAATCCGCCGGCTACGGAGTCGTGGAGGCCGCCGACGGCCAGGAGGCGCTCGATTTCGCGCGCGCCAACGCTGTCGACCTGGTGATCTCCGACGTGAACATGCCGCGCATGGATGGCATCACGCTGGTGAGCCAGCTGCGCACGCTGCCCACCTACCGGCTGACTCCGCTGCTGCTGCTGACCACCGAGTCCAGCCAGGAGAAGAAGATGGAAGGCAAACGCGCCGGCGCCACCGGCTGGATCGTCAAGCCGTTTTCGCCCGAGGAGCTGCTCGGCATCATCGCGCGGCTGCTCTTCCGCTGAGGTGAAGTCATGAACGAA
>Ga0157380_10003811_pt1 | contig 10376 bp, 5 predicted proteins | sample S35metaG_FD_119757 | JGI IMG/M metagenome (GOLD analysis project Ga0157380, IMG submission 119757) | Switchgrass rhizosphere microbial communities from Kellogg Biological Station, Michigan, USA - S3-5 metaG | ecosystem: Host-associated > Plants > Roots > Rhizosphere > Soil | place: USA: Michigan...
AATTACCTCCAGGTGTTCTTTTGCCTGCATGCGAGATTGAGTGTAATCGCTCCGAGCTTAATCGCGCACCTTGGTGATACGATTAATGCGTTAGTCGGAATAAGACCTATCATTCAAATTATCGAACCATGCCAAATCATCATTCACAATCGCTTGATCTGGTTTCTATTGCTCGGCAGGCCATGCTCGACGCCGGTTTCATTGTCGAGCCGGCGGCCGCAGTCGAAAGAGAAATCGAAGAGCTAGCCACTAAGAGACCAAACCCTGACGCTGGCTCATCAATTCGAGACCTGCGTTCGCTCAAATGGTCGTCTATCGACGATCGAAAGTCGAAAGACCTGGACCAGGCTGAATATGCCGAAGCCTTACCGAACGGTGACATTCGCGTCCTGGTAGCCATTGCGGACGTCGACGCGTTCGTTCACAAAGGGTCAGCAATTGACGAGCAGGCGCAAGCAAACGGCACGTCCGTCTACACCGGCGTCAGAACCTTTCACATGTTACCGGAGGAGTTATCGACTCAACTCACTTCGCTTGTGGGCGGCGCCGATCGATCTTCAATCGTTACCGAAATGACAGTCGACAGTAACGGCGAAGTCAGAGCACGTGAAGTTTATCCAGCCTTGATTCACAACTACGCCAAACTTTCTTACGAGGCAGTCGGCGCATGGCTTGATAACAACGGGGCGATGCCCGGAGAGATTTCTGCAGTTCCGGGAATGGAAGATCAGGTACGGCTCCAATTCGAAGCAGCCCGGCGCTTGCACGATTTGCGTCGAGCCCAGGGAGCGCTTGAACTTGACACTATCAAAGCTGATCCGGTTGTCGACAACGAGGGCCGCGTGATCGACTTGTCAGTCACCGAACGCAACAGTGCTCGCGACCTCATCGAGAACTTTATGATTGCGGCAAATGTCGCTATGGCAGAGTTTCTCGAATCGAAGCAAGTGCCAATGCTTCGGCGCGTGGTTCGAACTCCAGCTCATTGGGATCGGATCGTAGAAGTTGCTGAGGAGTTGGGCGAGCGGCTGCCGTCTCAACCTGACTCGCGTGCGCTGGGAAGCTTTCTTGAAAAACGAAAAGCAGCTGACCGCGATCACTTTCCGGATCTCTCCTTATCAATTGTTAAGCTCCTTGGTCCCGGTGAATACACGGTGCAGACCGCCTCTTCATTGGAACAAAGTGGTCATTTCGGATTAGCCGTCAACGACTACACGCATTCAACCGCGCCGAATCGTCGGTATGCGGATCTCGTGACCCAGCGAGCGGTGAAGGCAATCCTCGAAAACGCCGCGCCACCGTACAACGAAGCTCAACTAACAGAAATCGCTAAGCACTGCACAGAACGTGAAGATGCTGCTCGCAAAGTTGAGCGCAAGATGCGGAAGGTCGCAGCTGCAGTGCTATTTAAAGATCGGCTCGGAGAAGTCTTTCCAGCCATCGTCACAGGGGTCACGCCAAAAGGAACGTTTGCGCGCACAATTAAACCACCGGTCGATGGCCGCATCATGCGAGGCGAACACGGGCTCCGAGTGGGTGATAAGGTCAAAGTGAAGTTGCTTGAAGTGGATGCCCCACGCGGATTCATCGACTTCGCGAGAAATTAGACTGGGGGATTCAACGCGTCCTACAGGTGTTAAGAGTTCAAACTTCAGTTTGTGACTGCGAACGCACCCAATCTAAAGATTGAACTCTGAACGCCTGTCACGCACGTTGATTCAACGCGTCCTACAGGCGTTAAGAGTTCAAACTTCAGTTTGTGACTGTACCGCAGCTAATTCTTAAGGTTTATCAGTTGCCGGCGGTTTTACTGTCACTGCCGGAATGTTCTGGTCCCTAACTAATTGATTGAATGCCGGCACGTCACTCTTCATGATCTGCGCCAACTTCTGCAGTTGCACGTCGATTTGTCCAGCCACCTCGTCATAGACCGCATAAGACTGATCGGTCGGAGGGGCTTCCGACCCCGACACAACTCCGCCAAGAGCGGCCAGCTTATTGTTAAGACGAATCGGGAAGTTGAGCGGATCCTGGCTGCTCTGGTTCTTCGTCTGGTAAAGAGCCTCCTCAATCGCAACCAGGTTCTTATTCAGCTGCGTTCCAGCGTCATTAATAGCCTTTGCGCCCGGCTGATCCTTGACGCGCTTCATCAAATCGTCGACCTGCTTGCGCACATCACGAATCTGAATGACCGCGTTGTGAGTCTCGTTAAGTTTGTCGCGAATCTTCAAACCAAATTCGAGTTGCTTAGCATAATCTGCAACCGAAGTTTGCAAGCGTGGGTCAGACTTGATCGCAAAGCTCTCGGTAGTCGTTTGACCGTCAACCGTTAACTTCACCTGGTACGATCCGGGCGCAGCTCGTGGACCACGCGTCTCACCTGCCCAAAGAATCATTCCCGGAAAGCGCACCGCATCCGGATATCTCATGTCCCAAACAAAACGATTCAAGCCGACGTCGGTCGTAACTCTGGCGGCACCCCCGCCACCGAATGGGCCACCGCCTCCCTCCTCGCCACCGCCTGCAGGTTGTTCGGCGGCTGGCGCGGCGCCTGTTCCCGGGCTCGGCTGTGGTCGTGGAGCTCGACCCGTAAATTTGCGAATTGATTTTCCACTTGGATCGAAAAACTCAATCACCACATCCGAAGTAGGCTTGGCTTTCAAAGAATAATAGACGACGACTCCACTCGCTGGATTACTACCAAGCGTCGCTGTACTCGGCAATTGAAATCCGCCGCCCGGCATACGATACGAATCCCTCGGCTTATAGAGGTGCGTTTCCTGCACAGCTTTGAAGCCGCCGGCATCCATGATGCTATGAACCAACGGCAGGTCATCCAGGATCCAAAATGAGCGGCCCTGCGTAGCAGCGACAAGTTCCTTCTCTCGCTTGTGAATCGCCAGGTCTGTGATTGGCACCATCGGAAGATTCAGCTGAAACGACGTCCAGTTAGTACCGTCGTCGAACGAGATGTACATTCCCGTTTCAGTGCCTGCATACAAAAGACCGCGCTTGTTCGGATCCTCGCGGACGACACGCGTAAACGCCGTGTCGGGAATCCCATTGTTAATTCTCTTCCAGCTCTTGCCATAGTCAGTGGTCTTGTAGAGATACGGCCGATTGTCATCAAACTTGTACATGGTCGCCGCAATGTAAGCGGTGCCGGGTTCAAACGATGAGGCTTCGAGAGAATTGATCTGGATCCACTCCGGCATGATTTCCTTCGACGGAGTTACGTTGCTCCAATTCTTTCCGCCATCACGAGTCAGGTAAACGAGCCCATCGTCCGATCCGGTCCAGATCGTGCCGGCCTGTAGCGGAGATTCCATCACCGTGAATATCGTGTCGTAGTACTCGATGCTGGTGTTGTCTTTTGTGATTGGACCTCCGGACGATGCCTGCTTGCTCTTATCATTGCGGGTCAAGTCGGGACTGATCGCTTCCCAGCTTTGGCCTTCATTAGTTGATTTGAAGAGAACGTTAGCACCCGTGTAGAGAGTTCCGGACGGGGACTTATCATGCGGTGAAAACACGACCGGGAAGTTCCACTGGAAGCGATACTTCAAAACATCGGCGCCGGCGCCCATGGGATTGTTTGGATAAGGATTGACATCGCGAGACTGACCGGTGCGGTGATCAGTCCGAGTAAGCAAACCACCATATGAGCCGGCAAAAACGATCTCTGAATCGCGTGGCAACGGCGCTATCCAACCGGACTCGCCTCCACCGACGTCATACCAATCGCTCGTGCCGATGCCGCCCTCCGTAGTTCTGCTCGCGATCCGGACCGTTGAGTTGTCCTGCTGCGCACCATAAACGTGATAAGGAAAGTCGTTGTCGAGCGTGACTCGATAAAACTGCGCAGTGGCCTGGTCTTGTTCACTCCAACTGCGGCCCCCGTTGAAAGAAACGTTGGCGCCACCGTCATTGCTGTTAATCATTCGATTCGGATCATCGGGCGCGATCCAAAGATCATGGTTGTCTCCGTGCGGCACGCCGATGCCGGTAAAGGTCCGACCGCCGTCATTTGATTTGTAGAACCCGGTGTTAAGTACATAGACCGTGTCGACGTTCTTTGGATCAGCGTAGATTCTTGAGTAGTACCAGGCGCGCTGGCGTAAGCGTCGTTCCTCATTCACTTTCGTCCAGGTCTTCCCGCCATTCTCTGAACGGAACACGCCGCCGTCTTCGGCTTCGACAATTGCCCAAAGCCGATCTGAATTCACTGGCGAGACAGTAATACCGACGATCCCGATCGTGCCTTTCGGCAATCCCGTATTGCGAGTGATTTCAGTCCAGGTATCTCCACCATCGGTTGATTTGAAGATGCCGCTGCCCGGACCGCCACTCTCGAGCGTCCATGGCTTGCGATTGACCTCCCAAAAGCCCGCGTAAAGATTGTTTGGATTGAGCGAGTCCAAGACAAGATCGGAAGCGCCTGCTTTGTCACTGCGAAAGAATATTTTCTCCCAGGTCTTCCCGCCGTCCTTCGAACGAAAAATTCCGCGTTGTTGATTAGGTCCCCAAACATGACCCTGCGCTGCTACATAAACCAAGTCGGGATTCCTGGGATGAACTCGAATGCGCGAGATTTGACGCGTGTCTTCAAGACCACTGCGCTTCCAGGTTTTGCCTGCGTCAGTTGATTTGTAAATGCCATCGCCGTGGGAAGTGTTGCCTCGAATGGCTGGCTCACCCATGCCGACGTAAATCGTGTTGGGATCTGAATCTGACAGAGCGATTGCACCGACTGAACCAGTTCGGAATACCGAGCCGTCGGTGATTGGTTCCCAGTTGATGCCACCATCCGACGTCTTCCAGACTCCTCCGCCGGTTGCGCCAAAGTAATAAACCATCGGCTGCGAAGCGACTCCAGTGACCGCGTCGGATCGTCCTCCACGATAGGGACCGATTGAGCGCCACTGCAGTGCCTTCAAAGGATCGGCTTCGGTTGCAGCTGGTTCAGCAGGAGGGGTTTGACGTTGCGCGTTCGCAGCGATAAATGAAAACAGACAAAAACTTATCAAGCCAGCGTACAATGCAGGCGCACGAAATCTCTTGAACATTCCAATCGACTCCTTTAATTTGTGGCGTTCCGTAAAAAGGCGAGCAAATTCAGACGGCTGGGCATAATAGCACCGCGCAGTCCGGGAATCTACGAACATCGATCGTACAGGCGTTTAGAGTTCAATCTTTAGATTGGGTGATCGCGTCGCCGCAAACTAAAGTTTGAACTCTTAACACCTCTCAGCAATGGAGAATCAATGCATCGGATCATCCTTAGCGCCCTCTTCATCTTGACGGTTATTAGCTCGTCGTACTCGCAAAGCGTCGTTCCCCCTCAAATGTATCAATCTCTTGAGTGGCGATGCATCGGCCCTCATCGCGGTGGCCGAGCCCTGGCCGTTTCTGGAGTCCGAGGCAAACCTGAAACTTTTTATTTCGGCGCCGTGGGTGGCGGCGTCTGGAAAACCACTGACGGAGGACATGAGTGGGAACCGATATTTGATTCCCAACCTATTTCTTCAATCGGAGCTCTCGCAGTTGCCCCATCTGCTGACAATGTGATCTACGTCGGCTCAGGTGAAGCTGATATGCGCTCAGACATATCGTTCGGCGACGGTATGTACAAATCGACAGATACGGGCAAGACGTGGATGCATCTTGGCTTGAGAGACACCAGGCAGATTAGTCGTGTGCTCGTCGATCCTGGTAACGCGAACGTCGTTCTAGTCGCAGCACTGGGCCACGGCTTCGGACCTAACGAAGAGCGCGGCGTGTTTCGCACGACCGACGGCGGGAAAACCTGGACGAAAGTCCTTTACAAAGATGAAAACACCGGCGCAGTTGAATTGGCTTACGACCCTGACAACTCGCAAACAGTTTATGCCGCCCTCTGGAATACACGCCGTCCAGCGTGGAGTGTTTATGCCCCTGTCACAGGTCCGGGGGGAGGTTTGTACAAATCCACCGACGGCGGTGTTCATTGGACAGAAGTTGCTGGAGGTGGCTTGCCTTCGGGTCAAGTAGGACGAATCGGGATCGATGTCGCCGCCGGTCAGCAAGGTAAGCGTGTATATGCCTTGATCGATGCTCCCCGAGCGAGTGGTCTTTATCGATCGGACGACAGTGGCGCCACCTGGAAACTCGTCAGCACTGACCCGCGCATCAGCAGTCGTGCCTGGTACTTTAGCGAGGTCAGAGTTGATCCAAAGAATCCCGACGTCGTTTATGTCTCCAACGTCTCTCTTTATCGCTCGCTAGATGGTGGCAAAACTTTCGTTGCCATCAAGGGCGCACCCGGCGGCGATGATTATCATTCTCTTTGGATCGATCCGGATAATTCCAAACGAATGATCAGCGGCGTCGATCAGGGAGTAATCGTAACCGTCGACGGCGGCATTTCATGGAGCAGCTGGTACAACCAACCCACGGCGCAGTTCTATCACGTAGCCGTAGATAATCAGTTTCCTTATTGGGTCTATGGCGCGCAGCAGGACAGCGGCACTGCCGCCGTAGTCAGTCGCAGCGACTATGGTCAGATTACTTTTCGCGACTGGCATCCAATTGGCGCGGGTGAGAGTGGCTATATTGCTCCCGATCCCGTTGACCCCAACGTGGTCTACGGTGGCAGCACCGGCGGAGACCTCTATCGCTTTGTCAGCAAGACGGGACAAGTTGAAGACATCACGCCAACTCCGATCGCAGTTGGCGCCAAAGTAAAGCATCGCTATCCGTGGACCACTCCAATTGCCTTCGCACCGCAACCGCCCCACGCGCTTTACCAATCTTCACAATTCCTGATGAGAACGACGGACAAGGGTAAGAGTTGGCAAACGATTAGTCCCGATTTGACGCTGCGTCCCGGTGAGATGGAAGACGATGCCAAGGGCGTCATTTACACAGTCGCACCATCGCCCGTGAAAGCTGGTCAAATCTGGGTGGGCACGGATAACGGCCTAGTGCAGTTGACTCAGGATGAGGGCAAGACATGGAAAGATGTGTCACCGCCAAATCTCGAATCGTGGAGCATGGTTAGTTTGATCGATGCGTCACCATTCGACGCAGGAACGGCTTACGCCGCGATCGATCGTCACCAGATGGATGACGTTAGACCTCACATCTACCGCACGCGTGATTTCGGCAAGACGTGGACAAAGATTGACCGGGGCATTGCCGCCAACGCTTATGTTCACGTGGTCCGCACCGATACGCAGCGAAAGGGCTTGCTGTTCGCAGGCACCGAGTTGGGCGCCTATGTTTCGTTCGACGATGGCGACAACTGGCAGACGCTACAGCTCAATCTGCCGGTGTCACCAATTCGAGACCTGGTGGTGAAGAACAATGACCTCGTGGTTGCTACCCACGGTCGCAGCTTTTGGATTCTTGATGACATTTCCGTCTTGCGGCAACTCACTCCGGAAGTCATGAACGCCGACGTTCATTTGTTTAAGCCGGCTGTCGCAATCCGAATACGGAAGAACGAAGCTAGAGACACTCCATTGCCTCGAGGCACGCCGGCCGGCAAAAATCCACCGGCTGGAGCAATCATTGATTATTTTCTGAAGTCGGCTCCCGCTGGTCCAATCACGTTAGAGATCCTGGACAGCAAAGGAACCGTGGTTCGAAAGTACGCGAGCGATGAAGTTGCGCCCAAGCAGGATGAGTCGCAGGCATTTCCTACTTACTGGTTGCCATCGCCAACCTTGCTGCCTGCCAAGCTGGGAATGAATCGTTTTGTTTGGGACTTGCGCTACGAACGTCCCAGGGCCTTGCGATACAGTTACAGCATCGCTGCCATACCTGGTAACGCCATCATGACGCCCGAAGGCCCCTTGGCGCTTCCCGGAGTTTATGAAGTTCGGTTAACGGTCTCGGGTCGACCTCATCGCGCCTCATTGGAATTGAAAATGGACCCGCGAGTAAGCGTGACTGCAACCGAGTTGACTGCCCAAGAGAATCTGGCTCAGAAAGTAGCTGAGCAGATGTCTTTGAGTCACACTGGGGCTGAACAGATTCGAGCAGTTCTTCGTCAAACGAATGCCTTGGAAACTAAATTAACGGGAGACCAGACGGTCGTCACTGCGCTGAAAGCTCTCGATGAAAAGTTGAAGCTGCTCGGCGGCGGTGGTCCTCCAGTGTTTCCAGCGCCAACGGATCCAACCATGTCATCAGTCAATGCCGCACTCAGTGAACTAATCACAATCATTGGGAGCGCCGATGCTGCACCTACGGCGCAAGCGTCCGAGGCTTATGAAACGTATCGGCGTTTGCTTGAAAAGCAGCTGGCTGATTGGCAGCTAATACAAAGCAAGGATTTGACCGACCTGAACACACTGCTTCGGCGTGCAGGACTTGCTGAGATTTCTTTACCGTAAAGTACAACAGGCTGCCAGCCTGTTGTTTGTTGATTAGACTCAACGCGACAAGCAACCCACAGCCTGTTGTTTCATTTTCCGAAGGAGCCCCCAATGAGATTTCTTCGCTACGGTTTGTTGCTCGTGTCAGTCTTATTAATCGTTAACGGTCGCCCTTCTTCAGCCAGCTTGAACTCCCCGAGCCCTCAAAATCAAATGGAGTTAACCGAAAAGGCCTGCGCCGACTACAAAAAGGCCGACGCCGAAATGAACTCCATTTATCGGAAGGTTCTCGCTGAGAATCAAAAGGACCGCGTGTTCGTCCAAAAGATGCGCGCAGCTCAACGCGCCTGGATAACATTCAGGGATGCACATCTCGAATCATTATTTCCAGCCATCGACAAACGTGCCGCCTATGGTAGTGTCCAGCCCATGTGTCATTGTATGGAGCTTGAAAAGATCACTGCTGAGCGCGCAAAAGTCTTGAAGCAGTGGCTCGACGGCATCGAAGAAGGCGACGTCTGCGCGGGCAGTGTTAAGACGAAGTAAGAAGCTATCCGCAGATTACGCAGATTTCCCGAACCGGCAAAGAGCAAAGAGCTCGGGGCAAAGTGGCGACGTGCTATCTCAAAAGCCAGAGAGACCCTTGAAAAAGGTGACGATGTTTTACCCTTCGCTCTTCGCGCTTTGCCCTCCGCCCGTTCTGCGTAATCGGCGTAATCTGTGGATAGGTTCTTTAAGCCAACTAAAATTGACTCTCATGCTTGTTGGAACGGTGAAACAAATCTGGCGGTACCCGGTCAAGTCAATGGCGGGCGAGACGCTGCCTCAATGTACCGTCGGCACAATGGGGATTCCCGGCGATCGAGGTTGGGCTTGCAAAGATGAAAAGACTCGCGAGATCACCAACGGCAAGAACATTCCCATGCTTATGCAGGGCTCCGCTCGCTACCGGGAAGAACCAGTCAAAGGTACCGTCCCACACGTCGAGATGACTTTCAGCGACGGATCAATCGTTAGCAGCGATGAACCTAACGTGAACGCGCAACTCTCAAAGATCCTGGGGCGCAGCGTATCGCTGTGGCCGCTACAGCCGGCGAGCAACAAAGCTCACTATCGTCGCTCATCACTTCTTAGCCGGCTTATTGGGTTCAAATTAGTTCGCACTCAACTCCCGCGTTTGCTGCGCATGAAAAACGTCGAAGCACAGTTACGCGAAGCCTTCAGTCGCGAGCCGGGGGAACCGGTGCCCGACCTCACGACAGTGCCTGTGGAGATTCTCGAGTTCACCTCCCCACTCGGCACTTATTTCGACGCGTTTCCAATTCATGTTCTTACGACGGCGTCACTCGCAGCTATGTCGAAGTTCAATCCCGATGCGGCTTGGGATGTGAGGCGCTTCCGACCAAACTTCTTAGTTGAGACTGAAGCCGGAATCGACGGATTGCCTGAAGCCGGTTGGGGTGGTCGAGCGTTGCGCGTCGGGTCGATGGAATTGAAATGCGAGATTCCAACCGTGCGCTGCGGCATGACGATCCAGGCGCAAAAGGAATTCCCAAAAGACCCGACTATCCTTCGTTCGATCGTCAAAGACGCCGATCAAAATCTCGGGATCTACGCCAACGTGAGCCAAGCCGGACAAGTAAAGCTCGGTGATAATGTCGAGTTGATATGACGCGAATCGTCAATTCGCCTTGCTTCACCGCAGCGCTGATGAGTCCGAAGACTTTGGACAAGTCGACTTGCGTGATCGTGTGAGTCAGAAGATTCGATAGGCTTCCTGCTTGCCAAACAGAAAATTGAAGAGAAAGATTCGATCAAAATACCCGCCATTCCCGTTCAACACCTCCCGGGCGAACTCCGCCGCCTCCTTAAAGCCGAAATTCGGCGCGTCAGGAGGCGTATTGTAGGCAAAAGCTTTGAAGTCGTAGTGAATTAGCAAGTAGGATTCATCGAGCCCGACATGCTTTGCGAGGTCCTTATATCTATCATCATCTCGGTGGGCAAGCAGCGCTCGCT
>Ga0157380_10003812_pt1 | contig 10375 bp, 8 predicted proteins | sample S35metaG_FD_119757 | JGI IMG/M metagenome (GOLD analysis project Ga0157380, IMG submission 119757) | Switchgrass rhizosphere microbial communities from Kellogg Biological Station, Michigan, USA - S3-5 metaG | ecosystem: Host-associated > Plants > Roots > Rhizosphere > Soil | place: USA: Michigan...
CCGATCGTCTGGGGCGATACGATCTTTGTGACGACCGCTGTCAGCAGCCTGCCGAATGCGACGTTCAAGCCAGGTCTCTACGGTGACGGCGATGCGTCGGAGGATCGTTCGCGTCATCAATGGAAACTGATGGCGCTCGACAAGAAGACCGGCGCGATTCGCTGGGATCGCGTCGCGGTCGAAGGCACGCCAGTCGACAAACGCCACATCAAGTCGACGTATGCCAGCGCCACTCCCGCAACGAATGGCCGCGTCGTCGTCGCGTCGTTCGGATCGATGGGCGTGCACGCGTTCGATGTCGCGGGCAATTCTCTGTGGAGGGTCGACTACGGCCGCATCAATCTTGGTGCGTACGATTTGCCGTCGTTCGAATGGGGCCCGGCCAGCTCCCCGATCATCTGGAACAACCTGGTCATTCTCCAGATCGACACGCACGCCGACTCATTCATCGTCGCGCTGAACGCCGAAACGGGTGAAACGGTCTGGAAGACGGAGCGGGAGGAACTGCCATCGTGGGGCACGCCGACAGTCGCGACGACGCCGGAGGGACCGGTGCTCGTGACGAACGCATCGAACTTCGTGCGCGGTTATGACCCGCGCACCGGCAAAGAGTTGTGGCGCATCGGCAAGAGCTCGAAGATTACAGCGCCGACGCCTATCTACGCGGATGGATTTCTGGTGATTGCGAGCGGCCGTGCGCCCGAACGGCCAATCTTCGTTGTCCGGCCCGCCGCGCGCGGCGACGTCACGCTGGCCGATGGAGAGACCTCGAACGCCGGCGTTGCGTGGAGCAAAACCGGCCGGGGCTCGTACATGCCCACGCCGCTTGCCTATAAAGGCCTGTTGTACGTGCTCGCGAACAACGGGGTGCTCGACGCGTACGAGGTGAGCACCGGAAAAGAGGTCTATCGCCAGCGGCTGCCTGTGATCGGCAGCGGTTTCAGCGCGTCGCCAGTCGCCGCCGACGACAAGATCTATCTCACCAACGAGGACGGGGACATCCTCGTGATCGCCGCCGGGCCTACGTTTTCCCATATTGCGACGAACCCCATGGGTGAGCTGCTGATGGCGACGCCGGCTCTGTCGCAGGGGGTCATGTACGTGCGCTCGTCCGTAGGCATCTTCGCGGTCGGGAAGCGCTGACTGCACGGTTTTTCCCTTACAAAACCGTTGGCAGACGGCCGGCGACTCGTCTGCTATCCTCTTTCAGCATTTCGTAAACCAAGTCCCGCCGAGCGGTCCTTCTGATCGTCGGGCGAACCGAGGAGTTGTCATGGTTTCCACTCGCGTCCTGGTCGGCTCGCTGGCCATTCTTCTTTCGATCGTTTTCTACCCGTCCGGAGTGACCGCGCATCACAGCTGGGGCAAGTACCACTGGGCGCGATCGAGTAACCCGCTCAGACTCAATGTCGGCGACAACACCGTTGGCGGCAGCGGCTGGGGCGCCAAAGTGAGCGCCGCGATCGGCGACTGGAACTCACCAGTTGGCGGGTGGACGCAGATGGTGGCGCTGAGCGGAGTCAGCGGCCAAACAAGTTCACCTGATTGCAACCCGGTCGTTGGTCGCATTGAGGTCTGCAATGGGACGTACGGCCAGAACGGCTGGCTGGGCATCGCGCAGATCTGGACGGGCAGCGGATTTCACATCGCACAGGCCACGACCAAGCTGAACGACACCTACTTCAATACGTCTCAGTACAACACCGACGCGTGGCGCCAGCTTGTGGTCTGCCAGGAAATCGCGCACGGTTTTGGGCTCGATCACCAGGACGAGAACTTCAACAACCGGAATCTCGGCACGTGCATGGACTACACCGGCGATCCTGACGGCACACTGGCCAATCCGGCTCAGCTGTCGAACGTGCATCCGAACGCGCATGACTTCGAACAGCTCGTGACGATCTACACGCATCTGGACGGCACGAGCGGCGGTGGCGGTGGTGGTGGCGGTCGAGGCCGTCAGGGCGGGTTCGGCGATATTTTCCCGATCATGTCGCAGAGCGCACTCGAGCACGTGCCCGACCAGGCGCAGCAGTCATGGGGCCGGATGATTTCGAACAACGGCCGCGTCGCGCGCTTCCTGCTGGACCTGGGCAACGGAAACCTGATCCATACGTTCGTAATCTGGGCCTAACCGGCTTCGCCGGGCGGAGACACGGAGAAAAAGACCGCTGAGACAAGCGGTTTTCTCCGCGTCTTCGTCCCCCTCTGTCCCTCCGTGCGAACTATGAAATAGTTCGTGGGTTTTCACCTCTCCTGAGCGTCAATAAGGGTGTGACGCGGCAGATCGACGACGCCGAGCTGCTCCAGACCTATCGCGGGACAATTCGCCCGCTCTACGCCTATGTCTCGCGCCGGGTGGGCGGCGACGTGGGTCTCGCGGAGGACCTGGTCCAGGAAACCTGGATGCGGGCGCTCGATGCGTGGCCGGCGCGCGGGATGCCGAAGGAACCGCTCGCCTGGCTCATCCGGGTCGCGCACAACACGCTCGTCAGTCACTTCCGTCGCGCGCGGCCGACGCTGGCCGATCCCGCAATGCTCGATCTCGAAGCGGCGAAGTTTTCACCGGACACGCCGGACATCGCCGCGGCTGTCGGGTGCGGCCTCTCGCGCCTTCGGCGATCGCACGCGAGCGTCCTCGAAGCGTTCTACTTCGACGGCAAGACCGTCGCCGAGATTGCCGCCGAGCAATCGGTGTCCGAGCGCGCCGTCGAGGGACGACTCCGTCGCGCGCGCTCAAAATTGAAGAAAGTCTTGAACAAGATTCTGCGGCCTGCGGAGCTCCGCGGCCATGCAGGAGGGACGGAACATGCCCGACAAACACGCACCTCGTAGCGAATTCATCGAACACCTGCAGTCGCAGATCGTCACCGAAGTCCAGCGACGGAATCGACTACCGGAGTCGTCGCGATTGTCATTGCGCTGGTCATGGCCGCTGGCGGCGGTCGCGGCCCTGCTCGTGGTGGTGTCCATGGCGGCCGGGGGCGTCGCGGTCGGGGCGGCCTACGAGGGGCAAGCGAACGAACGGCGAGATGCCCTGTTGTCTGGATACCGGCAGCGAGTGCAGCTGACCAAAGACAGGCTCGACCTTGCCAATCGTGAGCTCCAGGATGCCCAACAAAAGTTCCAAATGGGCCTGGTCCCGCAGCTCGCCACCCTGGAGGCGCAACTGAAAGTCGCCGAAGTGTCTGGTCAACTGAAAACGCTCGAGTCGCAGATGCAGGAGATTCGGCAGACCGGAAGCGAGCCGCTCGACGTCGTGTCGTCGCCGCTCGTGGGAGGCAGGGACTTCGTCACCGAACGGCTGACGGACGCGCGTGCGTTTCCGATGATGGCGCTTCAGCTGGAGGAAACCCGATTGCAGGTTGCTCAACGAAGGATGGCGGTCGGTGTCGCCGAGCCGGCAGAGGTCGAGGCCGCCCAGATACGTCTCATCGAGCTCAAGGCTGCGCTCGAGACGATTCAGAAGAAACTGGCGATTCGGCAGCAGCTGATCAAGAAGGAAATCGACGCCACCCGCGCTGACCTGCTCGAGCTCGAAGCTGACGCGTTGGTCAAAGTCAACACCCTGAAGCCCAAAGTCGCGCTGGCAACACGCGAGCTGGAGCGCGTCCAGCTCAAGGTCAAGGTCGGCGCCGCGCAGAATATCGAACTGGCGCAGGCGCAGATGAAGGTCGCCGAGCTCAACTCAGACCTGGCCGCCGCGCAGCTCGAACTCGTGCTGATTCAGCAGAAGCTCAAGGGCAAGATCGAGGGCTGAAGGCCCACGAATCAGACCGTCAGCAATCGCTCGAAGAACGAACGGTAGCGGCGCATGGCCTGTCGCAAGTCCTCGGTCGAGACAGAGTCATTGCGTTCCCAGACGGACTCGAGACGGCCGCGTTCGTCGGAGAACATCTCCGCCAGGCGCTTCACGACTTCCGCGACCAGCGCGTCGGCTTCTTCAACCGCGCGGCGCGGCTCGTCGACAAAACCAGTCTGAATCGCGCTCCAGCGCGTACGGTACCCGTCGGCGTCGCCCGCAACAAACAACGGCGCGGGACGTTCGGCCGTCGATTCCGCACGATCGGCTGCCGCGACCAGATCGCCCGTTGAAATTTTTCGATCGTCATTCATGCCGGCTGCCTCCTTTGTGGCGACGAAACGACCTCCAGCAAGTCCTGGAACAGCGCCCGGTAGTGCATGACCGCTTGACGCAGATCCTCGGTCGACGCGGCTTGCCGGGAGTCGGCCTGCCGTACGGCGATCTGGTGCGCTTCGCGATAGTGATTGACGACCGACGGGTGATCCACCGAGAGATCCTCCGCCTGACGCTCGAACTCCGTCATCGGATACCCGCGCCGGGCCATCAGATCGGTGACAAGTCGGTCCGCCTCGGTGACCGCGCCGGATGGATCGTCGACAAACCTTGCCTGCAGCAGCCGCCATGCGGTGGTGTACCGATCGCCCTCGTCGGAGGAAAGCGGTCTGATGTGATAGCCCTTCACGCGTTTCGCGCGTGCGCCAAGTTCGGCTTCTGCTCTGAGCGGGTTTCCCGACTCGCGTACCGCGCGGTCGTACTCAGGCCCGAACTGCGCCCTGAGCAGCGTCCGGCGTCGCATCAGAAACACGGCGGCCACCACCAAAATGGCGGCCACCACAAGAATCAGCAATGTCGTGGTGTTCATTGGTCACTCCAGAACAATTCACGGATGAAACTGCAAGCAAGATGCCACGCTCGAGGAACGAAACGGTCGATGGATGAATGCGGGCTGGAATCCTGAGGGAGGAACTGTGGGCGGTCGATGGCCACACCCGGGCATGTTATTTTTGAAAAGCTGTGCGCCGGGTTTTATCACTCTCTTTGTTCATCGTCTGCCTGCAACTGGCAGCGACCGCGCAGGAACAGCGGGCAACGCCGGCGCTCGACGACGTGGAAGCCGCATTCGCGCGCATCCCCCTCGAGGGTGAGCACTTCACGGCGGACACGCACGGCCTGATTCCGCGGCCCAGCTATCGCACCTCCGTTCGCAATCTGTTTGGGCTGCTGAACCACTTTCAGGGAATTCAGCGCCTTCCGGGCACGCAGTACGTCGTGATCTCCGGCGCGAATCCCAGAGGTTCGAAGGCCGAGCTCTTCATCGTCCGCCTCCCGTTGGCAACAGCCGACGACGCGGATGATTCGAGCTTGCCCGCCGAAGCCGCGAGCAATGCGAGCCGCCTGGCGAAGGCGGGCGGCGAATTGGCGACGAAAATCACCGTCGATACAGTGATGACGCACGCGGGTGGATTGAGCGTCGAAGAAAACATTCTCGCCGTGCCGCTGCACGGCGGAACTCCTGGAAACGCCAAGGTCGTGTTCTACGACATGACCGATCCTGAGCATCCGGTGAAGCTTCCCGTGGAGATCGATCGCCCCGGCCGCAAGGCGTCGGCCGTCGCGTTCTCACGTCTCGCGACTGGACATTTCCTTGTGGCGGTGCTGGCTTCGTTCGACGGACTCCCCCGCCGAATCGATTTCTATCTTTCGCGCAGTGCGGCGTTCGAGGATGGCTTCGTTTCGCAGCCGGTGACCTGGCAGGTGGGAGAAGTGCTGGCGCGGCCTGGTCAGGATCGAACGTTCAGCCACTTTCAGGCCGTCAACTTCGTGCGGCAGACCGACGGCCGTCTCTATCTTGTCGGGTTTCACAACCGCGTCGCGACACTCGCCGCGCTGCCGGGGCGCGACTACGCCGACTTGTACGAAGTGATCTTTCCCGCAGGCACAATCGACGCAAGGTCGCCAACTCTGGCCAAACCCTCCATCGTCAAGGTGTCGAACCGGTCGCTCCGCTGCGAGGACGGCTACTGCAACATGGACGCAGCAGCGGGGCTGTACATCGATCCTGGGACGCAGAACCTATCCGTGTACGCCGCGCCCGGATGGCTGAAGGGTGACACCGTCAAACTTACCTTATATAAAGGTAGCGACTAGTTTCTCCGGATTAGAATTAAGTTACATGCCTGAATCAGCGCCCGTCTATTCGCGGACCCTCGTGTCCTCTGGCATTCTCGGCCTCGACAACGTGTTGGTGGGTGGATTCACTCGCGGGCAGTTGTTTCTCGTCGAGGGCGTGCCTGGCTCGGGAAAAACCACGCTGGCCATGCAATTTCTGATAAACGCAGCGGCACTGGGCGAAAGGGTCCTGTACGTCACGCTGTCGGAAACCGCCCGCGAGCTGCGGGCCAGTGCGGCGTCGCATGGGTGGTCGCTGGAAGGCTTGCACATTCGAGAGCTGACGCCTGGGGAAGACATGCTCGAACCCGACGAGCAGACGACGATGTTCCATCCACCGGAACTGGAGCTCGCAGCCACGACCAAGGGGGTGCTCGAGGATGTGGATCGCATGAAGGCGACCTGCGTCGTCTTCGACTCGCTTTCCGAGCTTCGGCTTCTCGCCGGCAGCGCCCTTCGATATCGCCGCCAGATCCTGGCGCTCAAGCAGTTTTTTGCCACACGTGAATGCACCGTCGTGCTGCTGGACGATCTGACCGGGACCGATCGCGACCTTCAGGTGCAGAGCATTGCGCACGGCGTACTTATGCTCGAACAGTCGACACCCCTGTACGGGTCGGAACGACGCCGGCTGCGAGTGGTGAAATATCGAGGGGTACCGTTCCGTGGCGGCTTTCACGATTATCTGATCAAGCACGGCGGCCTCGTGGTTTTCCCGAGGCTTGTCGCCGCGGAGCACCGGCAAACCACCGACGGCAGGAAACTCGGCAGCAACATCCCGGAGCTGGACTCGTTGCTGGGAGGTGGTATCGAGGAAGGCACCAGCACGCTCGTCGTCGGCGCCGCCGGAACCGGCAAATCTACTCTTGCGGCGCAGTTCTGCGCGGCCGCCGCGGCTCGTGGCGAGGTCTCCGCGCTCTGGCTGTTCGACGAGAATCCCTCGACGCTGCTGTCGCGTTGTCGCGGTCTCGGCGTGGGTCTCGATGCCGGTCTCGAGTCCGGGATGGTTTCGATCCAGCCAGTCGATCCCGCGGAGTTGTCGCCCGGCGAACTCGTGCATTCGATTCGCGACGCGGTGGAAAACCGAAACGCAAAAGTCGTCGTCATCGACAGCCTGAATGGCTACTTGAACGCCATGCCGGAAGAACAGTTCCTGATCATTCAGCTCCACGAGCTGTTGATGTACCTCTCACAAAAAGGCGTGGCCACCATCATCATCGGCGCGCACCAGGGTCTCATCGGCAGCACGATGAATACGCCGGTTGACGCCAGCTATCTGGCCGATGCCGTCATCCTGCTGAGGTACTTCGAGGCGCGAGGAGAGGTGCGGCAGGCCATTTCCGTCGTCAAGAAACGCGGCGGTGAACACGAGCGGACCGTACGCGAGCTCAAACTCGAGAAGGGGCAGATTCGGATCGGGCCCATATTGAAGGAGTTCCGCGGCGTGCTCACGGGAGTGCCCGTCTACGAGGGGGGCCTCGGCCCCACCGAAAAAACAACAACGTGACGTCGCCATCCCCTTCCGCGGCGTACGACGTTCGTGTCCTGGTGCTCGCCCCCACGAGCCGCGACGCCGCACTGACGCAGTCGTTGTTGTCCGATGCCGGAATCACGGTCGAAACATGCTCGTCCTTCGACCTGCTTGTCGCTGAAGTCGCTCAGGGCGCCGCCTCCGTGCTCCTCGCCGAAGAAGCGCTGACGCCCAGGAACATCGCGGCGTTCGCAGAGTGTCTCGAGGGCCAGCCGAACTGGTCCGATTTGCCGGTACTCGTGCTGACGAGACCCGGCGCGAGCTCGATGGCGTTGACCGAGGCCGTGCGCGTACTCGGCAATGTCACGCTGCTCGAACGTCCCGTGCGCGCGGGAACGCTCGTGAGCGCGATCCGTACCGCCGTGCGAGCGCGCGTGCGTCAGTACCAGATCCGCGGACACCTCACAGACGCGGCGCGCGCTTCGCACGCTCTCAGGCTTGCCGACCAGCGCAAGCATGAGTTTCTTGCGACGCTCGGACACGAGCTACGCAATCCGCTGGCGCCGCTCGTGACCGGTCTGCAGTTGCTGCGAGCGTCGGCCACGAGCGATCCGTCGACCGCGAAAGTGATTGCCGTCATGGACCGGCAGATCGCGCATCTGACGCGGCTCGTCGACGATCTGCTCGAAGTCTCGCGCATCACGCGCGGCCTCGTCGATGTTCGCCACGAGCCGGTGGACCTCGCGGTTGTCATCAAGTCGGCGATCGAAACGGCCCGGCCGGCGGTGGAATCCGCCCGTCACGAACTGACCGTCGACGTTCCGGCGGAGACGATCACGATATCGGGCGACCTGGTTCGATTGACGCAGGTGTTTGCGAACATTCTGACGAACGCCGCCAAGTACACGAACCCCGGTGGACACATCAATCTCACCGCTGCAAGCGATGACGACCAAGCGCGAGTGGTGATTCGTGACGATGGTATCGGCATCCCGCCGGAACACATCTCGTCGATATTCGACATGTTCACGCAGGTCGATCGATCGAGCCGCCGGACGCAGGGCGGACTCGGCATCGGCCTGACACTCGTTCGGAGCCTCGTGACCATGCATGGAGGCCGCGTCGAAGCCCGCAGCCCCGGGCCCGGCCTTGGCAGTGAATTTGTCGTCGAGCTTCCGCTCTCAAAGCACGTTTCCCCCGCGGCGACCCGATCGATGGCGGGGCCGCTCCCGGCTCGACGGATCCTCGTCGTGGACGACAATCGCGACGTCGCCGACATGCTGGGGACGCTTCTCGAGGAGTTGGGCGCGACCGTCAGGTGCGTCCACACCGGCGCGGATGCGCTCGCGGCACTGGATTCGTTCGATCCGGAAGTCGTGCTGCTCGACATCGGTATGCCGGCGATGGACGGGTACGAGGTCGCGCGCCGGATACGCTCGGATCCCGGGCACCGGGATGTACTCATCATCGCGCTGAGCGGCTGGGGCCAGGAACAAGATCACGAACGCTCGAGCGCGGCAGGATGTGATCATCACCTGATCAAGCCGCTCAATCTCGACAAGCTGCGCCAGCTCCTGCAACCGACGCATGTTTAAGCGGGGGGACTTCCGCCTCCGCTAGACGCTCGCGCTGCTCGCAGCTACGGCGCCGCCGTCGTTCCCGTCGTTCCCTTAGTTCCCGTCGTTCATGTAACATCCCTCCGTTCCCCCGGAGGTCACACCATGGCTCGACGACTCACCCTCGTTGCGTGTCTCGCTGTCGTTTTCACCTGGACGCTGCAGCCTTCCGTGCCGCAGGCACAAGGCACGGCCGCGCAGGCCGCTCAGACACCAGGATCGATCAAGTTCGCCCGGCATCCCGACTATCACGCCGGCAAGATCGCCTTCAGCTATCTCGGCGACATCTGGACCGCAAGTGAAGACGGTTCCAGCGCGAATCGGCTGACGGTGAATACCGCGCGTGAAATCTATCCGCGCTTCTCGCCGGACGGACGCTGGATCGCGTTTTCGTCCAATCGTTTCGGCAACAACGATGTGTTCGTGATCGCCACGACCGGCGGGACGCCGAAACAGCTCACCTTCTTCTCGGGCAACGACGATGTCGTCGGTTGGTCGCGAGATGGGTCACAGGTGCTGTTCCGATCCGCGCACGGTGACGGTGCGTTTCCGAACGTGACGACGCTGTACCAGATTCCACTGGCGGGCGGCCCTGAGCGGTCGCTGCCGATGGACTGGGGTTACTACGGAGACTTTTCGCCCGACGGCAAGGAGCTCGTCTTCAATCGGCATCCCGCGACATGGACGCGGAAGCATTACCGCGGGAGTTATGCGGCCGACATCTGGGTTGCCGATGTCGCGCAGAAGACCTACCGCCAGCTCGTGGCGGGCGAGCAGTACAACCGGTACTGGCCGATGTGGGGCTCGGACAACAACATTTATTACGTTGCCGATCCGCTGCCCAACGACAAGGCCGTGAAGCCTGGCAGCCTCGACGTTTTCAAGAGTACGAACAACATTTACAGGATCGCCGCGAGCGGCTCGGGCCAGCCGGTGCAGGTGACAAAGCACGCGAGCGGCAGCCTGTTCTGGCCGTCGATGTCCGGCGACGGCAAGACGATCGTGTACGAAGAGAGCTTCGGCATCTGGAAGCTCGACGTCGCGTCCGGCAGGACGAGCGAGATCAAGATCAATCTCGCGACAGACGACAAGGAGAACGAGGTCGAGGTCAGGACGCTGCAGAACGAAGTCGATGCGTTCGATCTGTCGCCGTCGGGCCAGCGCGCGGTGATTTCCGTGGAGGGCCAGCTGTTCACGATCGCCACGAATCGGGGCGACATCACGCGCATCGCGCCCGATCCGATGGCCACGCGCAATCAGTCGCCGAAGTGGTCGCCGGACGGCAAGTACATCGCGTACGTCTCCGACAAGACC
>Ga0157380_10003814_pt1 | contig 10374 bp, 6 predicted proteins | sample S35metaG_FD_119757 | JGI IMG/M metagenome (GOLD analysis project Ga0157380, IMG submission 119757) | Switchgrass rhizosphere microbial communities from Kellogg Biological Station, Michigan, USA - S3-5 metaG | ecosystem: Host-associated > Plants > Roots > Rhizosphere > Soil | place: USA: Michigan...
ACAGAGGAAAGCGAAGCAACGCCGGCCGGGAGACCGCTTGGACCTCAGCGCGTTCATCGACAGCCAGATCAAGGCCCTCCGCAGCGAGCCGAGCGAGCGCCTGCCGCGGCCCGTCGGTTGCCTCGTCGTCGAGAAGGTCGCGACCCAAAGCATCGCCGCGAGTGCCGGCATCCGGAAGGGCGACCTGCTGAGCCTGGTCGACGGCAGCCCGGCGGCACGACAGTCGCCCAAGCTCTACGAGCACCGCGCGGCCAAGCGGCTGCTGACCTTCTACTCCAGGCCGGACCGAGCGGTGATCGAGCTCGCCACCACGGGCATCGAGACCGGCGCGACGTTCGACTACAGCGCTGAAGCGATCCACAGCCGCTTCAAGCCGGCCGATCCCGATCCGAGCGCGCTCGCGCGGCTCTGGGAGCTCGGAGATTGCGCCGGGCTGCTGCAGCTGAGCCGCGCGGCGCTCGCCACCGCCGGCAACGAGCAGACGCCCGCGTTGCTCTTCGAGGGCGTGGGCCTCTGGGAGCAGGGCGAGTTCGAAGCGGGGCTGGAGCGCATCCAGCACTACCTGACTCGCTACGGCAACGACTGGACGATGAACTTCCGCGCGACCGGGATGCACTACCTCGGGCTCGAGGCGCTGCGGCTCGGCCAGAAGGACGCGGGTCTTCGCCAGCTCCAGGCCGCCTTCGAGTACTCGCCGCTCGAGAGCACCGCCGACGCGATCGCGGAGATCACGGGCACGCGGCCGCCGATGAACGTGCCGGTCTGGACGGGACGCCCGTTTCCGGTCGACTACACGCTCCCGACGTTCGAGGGAGCCAGGAAGACCGTGTCACTCGGGGCCACGCTACGCGCGATGGCGCCCGGCAAGCTGCTCGGCGTGTGCCTGCTCGCGAGCTACCGCAGCAACGGTCCGTACTCGGATTTCCTCGGGCGCTGGCACAACTACGCGAGCCACTTCGGCCCGTTCGTCGAGGGCCTGCACGTGATCACGATGGAGCCGAAGCGGTATCCCGACCGCGAGTACCACTACCGGCGGGAGGACGAGGTGCGCGCGCTGACGCTGCCGTTCGAGCTGCTGCTCGAAGAGGGCGAAGTGGTCCGCGAGCTCGCGCCCTCCGGCAGCCCGTTCATCCTGCTGCTCGACTCGCAGGGCACGATCCGCAGCGAAGGCGAGCTCGACGGCGTCGAGCTCTGGGACGCGCTCGCGCGCTAGCGCGCTGCGGCGTCCGTGCGCGGCGGCATCGGCTTCGGCAGCGGCTTGCGCGGCAGCTTGTCGGAACGGTTCGCGGCGTTGTACGCGAACGACGCCACGATCGCCGACGCCTGCATCAGGTCGGCGGCCTGGACGTGGTCGTACACGTCGAGCTCCGAGTGGTGCGTGCGCGTCGAGTAGTCCACGGGGTCCTGGATGAACTGGAAGCCCGGCAGCCCGACCGCGTCGAACGGCAGGTGGTCGGTGCCGTCGGTGTCGCGGATCGTGAGCGTCCGCGCGCCGAGGTCGGCGAACGGCGCGAGCCACGACTCGAAGATCGGCCGCACCATGTCGTTGCCCTGCAGGTAGACGCCGCGGATCTTGCCGGTGCCGTTGTCGACGTTGAAGTACCCGGCGAGCTTCGCGTGGTCGGGCAGCACGCTCATCGTGACGGGATCGGCGAAGTGGCTCTTCACGTAGGCGCGCGAGCCGTAGATCCCCTGCTCCTCGCCCGTCCAGAGCGCGAGGCGCACCGTGCGGTCGAGCGGCAGCTGAAGCGTCTTCAGGATTCGCATCGCCTCGAGCATCACCGCGCAGCCGGCGGCGTTGTCGGTGGCCCCCGTCCCCGCGTGCCACGAGTCGAGGTGCGCGCCGAGCATCACCACCTCGTCGGCGCGCCGGCCGCCCGGGATCTCGGCGATCACGTTCGCGGCGTCACGGTCCTCGTCCTGCATCTCGACGGCGACCTCGAGCTCGAGCCGCACCGGCTGCTGGCGTTCCGCGAGCCGCGCGATGCGGCCGTAGCTCTCGGCCGCCAGCACCACCACCGGCGGCGGCACCGGCGAGCCCGCGCGCCAGAAGCCCGCCTGCTCGGCGAACAGCGTGCCGCCGGCGTCGCGCCCCCAGGCGTCGTTCACGAGCACGGCGGGAACGCCCTCTTCGCGCAGGAACGACCAGAGACCGTCCCACGCGCGCGTCTGGCGCGTCCAGTAGTCCTCGGCCGCTTCGAGCGGCAGCGCCCCGAGCAGCCGCTGCCGCTGCTTCGGATCGTCGGGAAGACGGGTGACGGGCCACGCAAGCGGCGGCAGCGGCTCGGGCTCGGGAGCCGCGGCGAGCTTGGCCAGCTCGGCATCGTCGAAGCGAGTCACCGCGGGAGCCGTGGCCGGCGGCAGCTCGCGGAGCGGCTCGAGCAGCACGATCCGGCCGGCCAGCTTGCCGCGCTTCTGCTTCACGTACTCCTGCACGCGCGCCGCGACGCGCGCCGGGTCCGAGCGCAGCGAGTCCTCGAAGGGCTCGAAGACCGGCGCGAACACCGCGTCTGCCGTGACGGAGCCGCGCGTGCCGCCGGACCACGCGAGCGGCACGCCGTGCAGCGGCGCGTAGGTCGGCGCGAGCTGGTGGGCGGCGAAGCGCTTGAGCTGCCAGCTGCGGCCGAAGCGGCCCCACGGCTCGCTGCGTGCGCTGTCGATGCCCCAGCCCTTCAGCCGGGCGATCGCCCATTCGGCCGCCGCGCGCTGCCCCGGCGACGCGGTGAGCCGCGGACCGCCGACGTCCGTCAGGAAGAACAGGTGGTCCATCACCTTCCCGTTCTGGAACGCCTCGGCCTTGATGCGGTGCACGACCGAGAGGTCGACGGCGTCCTGGCCCGCGGCCGCGGAGGCGGCGCCGAGCAGGAGCGCGAGCGGGAGACGCGAGCGAGCATTCATTCGATTGGCCCTCGTCCTGAAAGTCCGCGGATCATACGCCACGCCCGAAGCCGCGGTGTAACATCTCGCCTGACGCGAGCCAGCGCGACCCCAGGTCCATGAGCAGAGTCGGCCAGGCCGATGCGATCCGCCGCCTGCACGTCCAGTACGAGACGACGCGGGCGCTCGCCGAATCGGCGTCGCTCGCCGAGGCCGCCCCGCGCATCCTGAAGGCGCTCGGCGAGACGCTGGGCTTCGACCACGGCGCGGTCTGGACCGTGGACCGCTCGGGCACCTCGATCCGCTGCCTCGACACCTGGCATCCCACGTCCGTCGACTTGCCCGAGTTCGACGCCGTCAGCCGCGCCACCACCTTCGAGCGGGCCGTCGGGCTGCCGGGCCGCGTCTGGCGCAGCGGCGAGCCGGCCTGGATCGAGGACGTGGTCCGCGACTCGAACTTCCCGCGCGCCGCGATCGCCGCGCGCGAGGGCCTTCACGGAGCCTTCGGCTTCCCGATCAAGCTCGGCGGCATCGTGCTCGGCGTGCTCGAGTTCTTCAGCCGCGAGATCCGCGAGCCGGACCAGGACCTGCTCGAGCTGCTCGCCACGATCGGCAGCCAGATCGGCCAGTTCGTCGAGAGGAAGCGCGCGGAGAACGAGCTCGAGGCACTCTTCCTCATGTCGCGCGACCTCTTCTGCATCGCCGGCTTCGACGGCTACTTCCGCCGGCTCAACCCGGCCTGGGAGGAGACGCTCGGCTACTCGATCGAGGAGCTGATGAGCCGGCCGTACGTGGACTTCGTCCACCCCGACGACCGCAAGGCGACGAACAGCGAGGCCCAGAACGTGAGCAGCGGCCAGACCGCGCTCCGCTTCGAGAACCGCTACCGCCGCCGCGACGGCAGCTACCGCTGGCTGTCCTGGAACTCCTCGCCGAACCTCGAGCAGGGCCTCGTCTACTGCGTGGCGCGCGACGTGACCGAGCAGAAGGCCGCGGCGGAGGAGCTGCACGCGGCGCGCGAGGCGGCCGAGGCGGCGAGCCGCGCCAAGAGCGACTTCCTCGCGAACGTGAGCCACGAGATCCGCACGCCGATGAACGCGGTGATCGGGATGGCCGAGCTGCTGCTCGACACGCCGCTGCGCGGCGTGCAGCGCGAGTACGTGAGCGCGCTCAAGGAGTCGGCCGAGTCGCTGCTCGGCCTGATCGGCGACCTGCTCGACTTCGCGCGCATCGAGGCCGGCAAGCTCGAGCTCGCCGCGACGCCGTTCGACCTGCGCGACCTGCTGGGCGACACGCTGCGCACGCTCGGGGTGCGCGCGCACCAGAAGGGCCTCGAGCTCGTCTCGCGCATCGCGCCCAGGGTGCCGCCGCTCGTGGTGGGCGACGCCGCGCGGCTGCGGCAGGTGATCGTCAACCTGGTCGGCAACGCGATCAAGTTCACGCGGCGCGGCGAGGTGCTGGTCGAGGTCGAGCCGCTGGCGGAGCCGTCCGACCGCGAGACGCTGCGCTTCGTGGTCGCCGACACCGGCATCGGCATCCCGCCGGACCAGCAGCAGCGGATCTTCGAGGCGTTCGAGCAGGTGGACCGCTCGACCACGCGCGAGTTCGGCGGCACCGGCCTCGGGCTGGCGATCGCGGCGCGGCTGGTCGCGGCGATGGGCGGGCGGCTCCAGGTCGAGAGCGAGCCCGGCCGCGGCAGCCGCTTCCACTTCGACGTCCGCTTCGGCACGGCGCCGGTTCCGAAGGAGCGCGCAGAGCCGCGCGGCCCGCGCCTTTCGGGGCTCAGGGTGCTGGTGGTGGACGACAACGCCACCAACCGGCGCGTGCTCGAGGAGACGCTCGCCCACTGGCGCATGCGCCCGACGCTCGCGAGCGGCGCGCACGAGGCGCTGACGCTGCTCGAGCAGGCGGCGGCCCGCAAGCAGGCGTTCCCGATCGTGCTGCTCGACGCGAACATGCCGGAGCTCGACGGCTTCGGGCTAGCGGAGCGCATAAGGCGCCGGCGTGCGCTGGCCGCCACGCGCCTCTTGATGCTCACGTCGGGCCCGCGGCCCGGCGACGAGCGCCGCGCGATGGCGCTCGGCGTCTCCTCGTACCTGATCAAGCCCGTGAAGCAGTCGGACCTGCTCGACCGCATGCTAGAGGCGCTCGAGGACCGGCCGACGGGCGCGCTGGCGCGCGCGATCGAGCGCCCGAAAGGCCGCCGGCTCCGCGTGCTCGTGGCCGAGGACAACCCGGTCAACCAGAAGGTGGCGGCGGGGCTGCTCGAGCGCGCGGGGCACCGCACGGTGATCGTCGAGAACGGCCGCCAGGCGCTGGAGGCGCTCGAGGGCGGAAGCTTCGACCTCGTGCTGATGGACGTGCAGATGCCGGAGCTCGACGGGCTCGAGGCCACCGCGGCGATCCGCGAGCGCGAGCGCGGCACGGGCCGGCGCATCCCGATCGTGGCGGTGACCGCGCACGCGATGAAAGGCGACGCCGAGCGCTGCCTCGCCGCCGGCATGGACGCCTACCTCGCCAAGCCGTTGCAGCCGCCGGAGCTCGTGGCCACGATCGCGCGGCTCACGCCCGGCGCGACGCTCGACGAGGCACGGCTGCTCGAGCGCCTCGGCGGCGACCGCCGCGCGCTCGCGGGCCTCGCGCGGATCTTCCTCGCCGACGCGCCGCGAAGGCTCGCCGAGATCCGCCGCGCCGTCGCGTCGGCCGACGCCAAGGCGCTGCGCGCCGCGGCCCACGCGCTGAAGGGCGCCGCCGCCAACTTCTCGGCCGCCGGCGTCACGGACGCGGCTCTCGAGCTGCAGCAGATCGGAGACTCGGGCGAGATGAGCGAGGCTGCCGCCGCGCTCGACCGGCTCGAGGGCGAGCTCGCCACGTTGCGGCGCGCGCTCACGGCGCTGGTCGGCGGGAGGAAGAAGGCCGCTCGCGGCCGCACGGCCAGGAGTAGCGCCGCACGTCGCAAGCCGCGCGCGCGCCCGCGCCCGGCTCGCCGAAAGCGGTGAGCCCAACCGCTCGTGGCAACTCTGTCCGGACGGAGTTGCTTCAAGCAATGGTTGAGGCACGGCGGCCGCGCGCAGCCTCGACCTCGGCCCGGAGCCACGTCGCCGCGCAAGCTTCGACCTCGGCTCAATAAGCCCCAGGACAATCCGAGATGCCTGTCGCGAAGAGCCGGAGGCCTCGCAGGCTTCGTCTCGGCTAGTCCAGGTACTTCACGAACACGACCTCGTTCTGCTTCTCGTTGTAGAGCAGCTCGTCGACGAGCTGGCGCGCCATCAGCAGACCGAAGCCGCCCGGACGCAGCCCCTTGCCCTCGCGGACCTTCATGTGCTCGGTGGGCTTGTCCTGTGGGTTGGCGAGCGCCGCGTGGGAGAGCGCGTCGAAGCTGAAGCCCTGGCCGGGGTCGGCGATGCGGTAGAGCAGCATGCGCCGCGCGCGCAGGTACGAGATGCGGACCGACTTGGCGGGATCGAGCTTGCCGCCCCACTCGATCGCGTTCATCAGCAGCTCGCCGAAGGCCTGGCCGACGCGGCTGCGCACCTCCTCGGGCAGGTCGGCGTCCAGGTGCGCCAGCAGCTCGCGGATCCGCTGCGCCGACTCGCGCTGGCACGGCACGAGCAGCTCGACCCAGTCGGGGCGCGCCGAGACGACCTCGATCGGCCGCAGCTCGGGCCCCGCTTCGAGCGCCGAGCGCACGGCTTCCTGGAGCTGCTTCGGCTCGATCGGCTTGGTCAGGTAGCTGTACGCCTGCTGTCGGATCGCGCGCAGCAGCGTGTCGGAGGCGTCGTCAGCCGTCATCATCACGACGCGCGGCGGCTTCGCCTCCTGGCACAGACGCGCGAGCACCTCGAGCCCGTCGAGCTCCGGCATCCAGACGTCGAGCAGCACGAGGTCGAAGGGCTCCTTGCGCACGCGCTCGAGCGCCTTCTGGCCGTCCACCGCCTCGGCGACGGTGTAGCCGGCGCGCCGCAGCTGATGCGAGATCAGGTGCCGCGTCGTGGGGTCGTCGTCGACGACGAGGATCTTGCTCACGTGCCCTTCGGCCGATGCTAGGACCCGGCCGCGCCGAGGGTCAAGCCGCGCCGGCGCGACCGGCCCGGATCCAAGCCTTTGTTCGCATTTTCGTGCGAAGCTCGCCGCCGTGACGAAGACGCTCGCGCGCCACGTGCGGCTCGCCGGAATCGTCGCGCTCGCGGCCGTCGCGGCGCCCGCGCCCCTGGCGTTCGCGACGCCCCCGGCGCTCGCGGCGCCCCCGGAGCCGCCCAGGGATCCGCTCGCGGCGGAGATCGCGCGCTGGAAGACGTTCGCCGCGACCCCCGGCCCGAGCGGAGAGATCTGGGACAGCGTCAAGCAGGGCGGCGAGCCGCTGCTGATGCGCGCGGAGCAGGCGCTCGCCGAGGGGCGGCGGCTGCTCGCGCTCCAGCGGCTGGCGGCGGCGCGCGAGGGCTTCTTCGCCGCGCGCTACCTCTACGGGCTCCCCTCGCCCGCGCGGCAGGACGCCTCCGGCTTCGAGGCCGAGTGGCGGCGGGTCGGCGCCGAGCTCGAGCCGCAGCTCGCTCCGCCCGCGGCCGACACGCTCGCGGGTGTCGCGCCCGCCGCGGTCCGTGCGATCGGCGAGGCGGCGCTGCCCCAGGTGCGCATCTACTACGAGGCGAGCCTCGACTACGGACAGAACACGGTGTTCGACTCCGGCCTCTACTACATGGGCTCGGCGCTCGCACAGCGCGACCTCACCGGCCTGCTGCGCTCCGTCTCGGCTCCCGTCGCCACGCCGGCTCCCCCGCTGCGGTCGCTCGCCCCCGAGCTCGCGGCCCTCGAGAAGGAGGTGCTCGCGGCCTACCGGCCTCCCGCCTCCATCGACCGGCATACGGACTTCATCCGGGCGAGCGCGGCGCTCAAGGAGGCCCACGAGCTCGACGCGCTCGGCCTGCGCCACGGCGCGCTGCTGCGCTACCTGCAGGCGGCCCAGCGCTTCGCGCCCGTCAGGGGCGTGCCCGCCGGGCCGGCCGACGCGCTCGAGGCACGGCTGCGCGAGTACGACGCGCGGCTCGCCTCGCGCGAGCGCGACGACACGATCGGCCGGCTGTTCCTGGAGACGGCGCAGTCGCTCGCCGGCGCCGGCAAGGACCAGGACCCGGCCCTGGCGCAGGCGATCGCCGACTTCGTGCTGCCGAAGTACTTCGCGGCGCTCGAGCCGGCCCCGCGCGTCCCCGAGGCACAGAAGCCGCGCGCGACGGTGACGCTCGTGCGCTGGCCGTACACGTGAAACATCTCCGACCCGGCAGGTCTGCTGGCACAGAGCGTCGTCGCCGAGAGCGGCGGCCAGGCGCGCTTCGTGGTCGAGAACTACGGCGACTCCGAGCTCGCGAAGCGCTTCGGCGTGAAGCGCTACCCGGCGATCTTCGTGGACGACGTGCTGGTCGCGACGCCCAAGGACTTCGGCTGGTTCGGCAAGGGCGAGGGCAAGGACGAGGGGCGCTACGCGCCGCTCAAGAGCGCCGCGAGCCACGAGCGCTTCCGCGCCGACCTCGCGCGCATGCTGCAGCTGGTCCTCGCGGGCGACACCGCATCCGCGCGCGCGCAGGCGGCTTCGCCGATCGAGGCGCCGGTTCCGACGCTGCCGGCCTTCGCGCTCATCGACCTCGACGGCCGGCCGGTGACGGCCGCCGATCTCGCGGGCAAGGCGGTGCTGGTCGAGTTCTGGGCCACCTGGTGCCCGCCGTGCCGCGGAACGCTCGCCTGGCTCGGCGAGCTGCAGCGCAAGCACGCCGGCCAGCTCGTCGTGGTCGCCGCGGCGCTCGAGTCCGACGAAACGGACGTGCGCCGGATCCGGGACGAGCTGGGCCTCGAGCTGCGCGTCGCGATGGGCACGCCCGAGATGGCGCGGGCCTTCGGTGACCTGAGCGCGCTGCCGACGCTCTTCGTGTTCGACCGCGACGGCAAGACGCGCGGCTCCTTCTTCGGCGCGCCGCCGGGATTGCATGCCGACGTCGAGCAGGCGCTGGCGCTCGGGGGTCAGGCCTTGAAATAGCGCAAGCTCGAGACGCGGCGATGCCTCAATTCAAGATCTGACCCCTCCGTCTCACGCCAGGCCGTGCTTCTCGAGCAGCGTGCGGTCGGCGCAGAGAGCGCGCACCTCGCGGTCCGCGACGACGGCTCCGCCGTCGAGCACGATCGCGCGCGAGCAGAGCGCTTCCACGAACGCGAGGTCGTGGCTCGCGATCACGAGGGTTGCGGCGAGACGGCCCAGCAGCTCGCCGAGCTCGCGCCGGCCGCGCGGGTCGAGGCCCGAGGTGGGCTCGTCGAGCAGCAACAGGCCCGGCCGGCACGCCAGCGCGCCGGCGAGGCAGAGCCGCCGTTTCTCGCCGCGGCTCAAGTGGTGCGGGAAGCGCTCCTCGAGGCCGGTTAGCCCGACGGCCGCGAGCGCCTCGCGAACGGCCGCATCCACGTCGGCCTCAGGCCAGCGACGGGCGCGCGGCCCATAGGCGACGTCCTCCCCGACCGTGAGCCCGACGATCTGGTCCTCCGGGTCCTCGAAAACGATGCCGACCCGCGCGCGGAGCGCGCGGATCGAGCGGGCGTCGAGCGCCACGCCGTCGATCTCCACCCGTCCCTGCACGTCGTGGCGATGAGCCGGGGCGGCCGGATCGTGGCGGTGCAGGTAGCGCTGCCGCTCCGGCAGCAGGCCCGCGAGGTGCAGCAGCAGCGTGGACTTCCCCGCCCCGTTCGGCCCGAGCAACGCCACGCGCTCGCCCGGGGCGACGGCGAACGACACCGAGCGCAGCGCCCGATGTCCGTCCGGGTAGTGGTAGGCGAGCTCGTGGACCGCGAGCGCGGCGGGCCCGGCGCTCAAGGAGCTCCCGCTCCGCGCGCGAGCCTGGCGCGCTCCTGAGCCTCGGCGCGCTCCAGCGTGCGCAGCAGCAGCGCGGCGCCGAAACGCCCGAAGCCTGCGAGCGTCGCGAGCGGATGGCGCAGCAACAGGCCCCAGGCCGAGTCGCGGCCCCGCCGCGCCGCACGCGCGCGCAGCATCGCGCGCGTGCGAGCGAGCATCGACGCGAGCGCGACGAGCGCGGCTTCCAGCATCAGCGCGAGCCGCTCGGGCAGGCCGAGCTCGCGAACGCCGCGCGTCAGGCCGAGCGGCCCGAGCACGAACGCCGTGCCCGCCGCGGCCGTCGTCGCCGCGAGCGAGCGGGCGACGAGCGCGAGCGCGGCGGTCGAGCGCGCGCCGTGAGCGGCCAGCAGCGCCGCGGGCAGCGCGAGCGTCAACACGAACGGCAGCAGCCACACGATCCGGCGCGCGAGCTGCGCGGCCGTGCTGCCGCCGCGGCGGAACCGGAGCGCGCCGACCGCGAACGCGCCGAGCCAGGCGAGCCACGACCAGGACGGAACAGGCTCGGCGCCGAGCCCGGCCGGCGCGAGCGCGGCGATCACGCTCAGCGCGAGGCCCGTGAGCAGGACGAGGCCGGGACTCATCGGTGCGGTTCCGGCGCGCGCGCCGGACCC
>Ga0157380_10003815_pt1 | contig 10374 bp, 10 predicted proteins | sample S35metaG_FD_119757 | JGI IMG/M metagenome (GOLD analysis project Ga0157380, IMG submission 119757) | Switchgrass rhizosphere microbial communities from Kellogg Biological Station, Michigan, USA - S3-5 metaG | ecosystem: Host-associated > Plants > Roots > Rhizosphere > Soil | place: USA...
CCGGCATCGCGCAAGTGCAGCTGGGCAACAAGCAGAAGGCAGAACAATACCTGACGCGCAGCACGCAACTGTTCCCGACCGCGCCGGCCGCGTATTACCTCGGCAACTTCGCACGCGATCGCGGCGACACGGAAGCAGCGCGCCGGTACTACCAGGCGGCGGCGAGTTCCGAGAGCTCGTTCGGCAAGGCCGCCGCGGCCGAGTTCACCAAGATGGATCTGCCACAAAATCCCGGCAATTACCTGGCCGCGGGCGGGCAGCCCGACTCGCAGGGACAGGTCATGGTCGTGGTGCAGAACCGGTCGCAGGTACCGCTGAGCGGAATCCAGGTGACGCCCGTGCTGGTTGATGGCGCCGGCCGAATCGTGCAGCAGGGCAATCCCGTGCAGATCCAGTCCGTGGTCAAGCCCGGGGAACAGGCCGCGGCCGCAACCGGTCTCGCCAACCTGACCCAGGAGCAGATGCAGGCGCTGCGATTCCGTATCGACGGGGCGAAGATCGCCGAGTAGCTGGAGCCGGATCAGTGGTCGGCCGCGGTCTCGATGCCCAGGCTGATCTCGCCGATGGTCATGCTGGAGCGCAGCTCGGCGGGCTGCGGCTCGCCGTCGACTTCGACGCCTGAAACGGGCACGAATCTCAATTGCAGATCGCGCCGTCCGGCGGCAACGATGGCGTCATCGAGCACCAGGTCGAATTCGGCGGGTTTGGCTTCTGCCGCATAGCCGGATATCAGCCCTACGAGATGCGGGCCGTTGGCGTTTTCCTTGTTTCCCGCTGCTTCGACATGAACCTCCCAGGAAACTCCCGGCGGCGCGTCGACCCTCACGTCCTTCAACACCAGCACCACGTTTTCATCCGGTGATTTCGCGGCATCGAAGAGGCGCCTGCCATTCACCCGGTCACCGAGCGACACCAGCGGCAGCGTCACGGGCTCCGGGCCCAGCACCACGGGCTGCGACAGCGACAGGGTGACGATCAGTTCGAGCTGGAACAGCAGCCACATGAGAGTTGCGCCTCCTGGCAGGGGCGGAGCGCCATCGCTCCGCCCCGACGATCAGGTAGACCGCTGGATCACTGCTGCTGTTCCTCCCGCCGCAGTTTTTCCTGCTCGTCCTTCGGCGGCAGTTCCCGGGCGGTGTCGACCACGACGTTGAGTTCGCCCACCGAGAGGTCGTTGCGGACCTCTGCTGGCAACTGCCGGCCCGCGACTTCGACGCCGGATACCGGCACGAAGGTCACCTGCAGCTTCGACGCGTTGCCGGCGGCATTGATCGCCTTGTTGATGGGAAAGGCGAATTCGCCAGGGTGGTAGTGGTCCTTCCGGGTTTTGATTCCGCCGCCGAACAGGCCGAGCATGCCGACGAAGTAGGGGCTCCTGGGATCGGGCTTTGAGCCTGCGGGTGATACGTAGACTTCCCAGACGGCGCCGGGATGCTCATCGGCCTCGACGCCCTTGATCTGCAGCACGGCAGTCTGGCCGGGTGTACGCGCGACTTCGGTGAAGCGCGACGGCAACGCCCGCTCGTTCGCGGCCTGCGCCGTGAGTGGAAGCGTGATCGCCTTCTTCGAGAGCTTGAAGGGCTTGGGGAATTTTGCGATGGCCACGAGGTCGCGCAGCCCGGGATTCCAGATGCGAGGGCAGTACTGTTCCACCTGCGGCGGCTCGCCTTCATAGACGTAGCTGAGCTGCTTCGCCGCACGCAATACGTCGCAGCCGCGCATCTTCACTTCCTGGCAGCACTCGTCGAAGAAGGTGAACTGGTGGTTGCGCCAGTCCGCGTCCGCGAGTGGATTGCTCCGGCCGCCGCCCTGCGCCAGCCACAGGTTCCACTGCCGGTCGACGGTGGAGTGATGCAGCCAGAAGATGGGATCCTGCGCCGCCGTCCAGGTGCAGCACATGTTGCCGCTGACCGCGCCATGGATGCCGCCGTGCGGACCGTTGAAGCCACCCTGGGCGGTGTAGAAGTCGAGCAGCAGGTTGGCATTGGCCACCGAGGTTCCGAAACCAGTCGACACCGAGCCGGTGCCATCGTTGAGCGCCGCACTGCGGCTTGCGTCGAACAATGCTCCGCCGCCCGTGCGGAACGCGGGCGGCAGCTGGCGCTCCGCGGGGTTGGCCCAGTCCCAGAAGGGAATGGCCCAGTCGTACATGCCCGAGTGTTTCCTCACGATGCGCTCGAACCAGTACAGGTACATGCGGTGCCAGGACCAGAAGTAGCGCGAATCGATGTGGCAGGTATTCCACGCGGTCAGCACCGGCGTCGCCAGCGTGCCGTGGATGGCGGCCTGGTAGCTCCAGCTGCACGGGTTGTTAGCCGGCAGCGCCTTCATCGCGGTGATGGCGCGGCGATAACCGACCAGGATCGGATCGCTGGCTGCCATCGTGAAGGCGTTGCGCCGCACCGTGGGCCCCGCCGCGTAGGCGGCGAGCGCCGGCATGCCGGTGAATGTCTGCACCGCAGCGCCCGCGAGCGCGGCGGTGCCGGTCTTCAACAGTGTTCTTCGGTTGATCTGGAAGCTCATGGGCGGTCTCCGTGGAGTCGGGCCGTTGCGATAGTTAGTGTTCTTGGGGCGCGACGGATGCGCCCTGACTGATGTGTCACGAGCGCGGGGATTCTCCCACCTGCGGTGCACGCCGAAGTAGTTTGCTGCCCTGCGTTGTTGCGGGAGGGCCCAAAAGCAACGCGGCCCCCCGAGGGGCTGCCGTTCCGCAGCAAGAAGCCAAAGTCCTACAGCCCTCGCCGCCAAGGCCGACAGCGTCCGGCAGGGCCGATCGTCTGAACTGGCCCGGGCGCGCGCCCTGCCGGGTGCGACCGAGGGAGGAATCCGGCGATGCTGGAAGGATTGCGACGGTATACGCGTGAGCAACGGCTCAAGCGCTTCAACGACTTCATGAGCGTCGTCACCGGTCCGGTGCGACTGATCGACCTCGGTGGCACCATCAAGTTCTGGGAGAACTGGGGCCTCGCGAAGAAGCCGCTGCTCGACGTGACGGTGGTGAACAGCCACGAGCTGGACAAGTGCCACCAGGACGATCCGATCACGCTGCCCAACATCCACCGCTTGCGCGCCGACGTGCTGACCCTGTCCGCCGCCGATTTCGCCCGATTCGACGTGATCTTCTCGAACAGCCTGATCGAGCACCTGCCGGGCCGGCACCTGCAGCAGCGGCTCGCCCGGGCCATCATCGACTCGAAGCGACCCTATTTCATGCAGACCCCCAACAAGCGGTCGCCGGTCGACCCGCACTTTCCGAGGCCCTACGTGCCGTTCTTCGCCGCGTACCCGCGCTCGCTGCAGGCGCGCCTCCTCAGCTGGTCGGCATTGGGATCGGGCTCAGCGGCGCCGAGTTACCAGGCCGCGCTCGAGCGGTTGTCGAATTACTACCCGCTGACCAAGCGCGACATCCGCAACCTGTTCCCGCAGGCGCAGGTGGTGATGGAGCGGCCGCTCGGCGTGCCGATGTCCATCATCGCGATGTCGGCAGAGAGGGCCTGAAACGCAACGCGGCTCCCGAAGGAGCCGCGCTGGATCGTCAACGATGGAACGTGATCAGTCGCGCGACATCAGCAACCGCAGCACGTACCAGAACATCAGCGCGATCGAGGCAAACAGCGCCAGCGCGGCGCCGACGTACCTGTCCTCGGGATAGTGATGGATGATGTTCGAGGTGTCGTACAACACGGCGGCGCCGGCGAAGCCGATCATCGCCACCGAGAACCAGGTGCCAAGCTCGAAGCCGAACAGCACCGCGCCGACGATGGCCACGAGCGCCAGGATGCCGCCCCACACCAGCATGCCGCGCAGGAACGAGAAGTCCTTGCGGGTGATGAAGGCGACGGCGGTGAGACCCAGCGTGCCGAGCAGCGTGATGCCGACGGCGCTTTCGATGATGCCGGGCGCCTTCAGTGCGGCGATCAGCAGCAGCGGCGCAAACAGCACTGCCTCGGCCGCGACGAAGGCGACCATGGCGAGATATTGCAGAGGCCGGGATTCGACCTTGTGCGCAACGTGTGTGGCCGCCCAGCCGACCAGCATGTAGGCGCCGATGACCAGCAACCAGTTGAAGCTGAGCATCCATTCCGCCAGCGGGACGACCAGTCCGCTGTTGAACAGGTAAAACTCGATGGCGGTGAACAGCAGGATCGCGATGGCGACATGGCTGTAGGTCTTCGAGATGAAACTCGCACGCGCGTCGGTGCTGAGTTCCGAAACCGGTGTGTAGCTAGGCAGTGTCTGCTCTTGCATGCTCGCTCCCATGGGGTCCTAAGGCGGAGCCCGGATACTAACACCGCGATGCGGCATCCCCTATGGCTTCCGGCCCGGTGCTGGCAGGGGCGGTGAATTTACCAATAAAATCAGCCCGAAACCTTCGGTCACTCTTATATGTCTGTGTACCCATGCGCAAACGCACGATTCCCGAAGTGATACGCGCCGCCATCGGCGCCGTCCTGGTGCTCGCGCTGGGCCTGCTGCCGGCGAGCCGAACCTCTGCCGAGATCGAAAAGCAGGTCATTCCGGGCGAGAAGCAGCTGGTCTTCATCTGGTGGCCGAAGGTGGCGCCGCCGGACAACTGGGTCCACGTACCCGAGATCAGCTTCCAGAACCACATCAACATGTTCGTGCTGAAGGGCCAGGACTTCGACGACTCGCCGGCGGTCATGTATGCACGCGCCATCTACTTCGAGAAAGGCAACACGGAACAGGAGCTCGAGACGGCGATCCAGGACGATCTCAAGGGCTTCCTCGAACACTCGCCCGATTCGAACGTGGCCGAGGCCGGCACGGTACCCACCGGGGACGGTACCCGGCTGCGCACGATTTCATTCACGCCGAAAGATCAGGGTCACTGGGAGCTGGTGTCCTACGGTCGCGAGCCCAACTACGTGCTGATGTTCTGCATCAGCGCGAACTCGAAGGAAGCGCTGGACCAGCATCGCGACGCCTTTCTCGCGATGGTGCGCAGTTACACCAGCCGCGACGAACCCTAGCTTCCTGCAGGTTCCGCCGCGAGATCCTCCGGCGCCGCTCCGGGCCCGGCCGCCGTCGGAATGTCGATGCGTTGCGCGGCTTCTTCGGCCTTCTGCGACATCACCACGATGCTGATGCGCCGGTTCACCGGGCTGCGCGGATTGTCCCTGTCGAACAGCACCGATGACGACAGTCCCGTGACGCGCGCGATCTGCCCGGTGTCGTAACCCGCCGCCTCGAGCGCGCGGCGCGCCGCGTTGGCGCGGTCAGTGGACAGTTCCCAGTTGGTGTAGCCGCTGATGCCGGCGTACGGCGTGGTGTCCGTGTGGCCGGTGATGCTGATGCGCTTGGATACGGTCTTCAGGTACTGCGCGACCTCCCGCAGGATGTCCGTCGTATAAGGCTTGAGACGGGAGCTGCCGAGATCGAACATCGGGCGGTTCTGGGCGTCGACGATCTGGATGCGCAGCCCGTCCGGCGTGATGTCGAGCAGCAGCTGGTCCTTGAAAGGCTGCAGGGCCTGGCTCTGGTTGATGGCCTCCTTGAGGTCCTGCATCAACGCGTCGAGCTGGCGGCGTTCTTCCTCGCGCGCCATCGCGTCCGCTTCCGCGGCTTTCTGCTCCTCGGACTTGATGTCGATGGGTGGCGCGGGCGAGGTCATCACCGTCGCGCCGATCCGCTCGGTCTGCGTCGGCGAAGACTTCGGCGCATCGAGTCCGCCGCCCAGGTCGATGGGCGAGGTGCTCGCGCCGCCGGGGCCCATCTGGCCCGGCGCGGGCTTGACGCTCTTGCCCGGCTCCATGCTGGGGTTCTTGAAGTAGTCGAAGATGGCCGCGCGTTGCTCCTTGGACACGGCCGTGACCAGCCACATCACCAGGAAGAACGCCATCATCGCGGTGACGAAGTCCGCGTACGCCACTTTCCAGGCGCCGCCGTGGTGGCCGGCGGAGACCTTCTTGACGCGCTAGATGTAGATAGGCCGTGCCTTGGCGCTGGCTCCGGATTTCGGATTGGCGGCCACGTGCCGGTGCTCAGGCGCTCTTCGGCCGGCCCTTGAGCTCGTTCTCGAGGTCGGCAAAGGTCGGGCGCACTTCGCTGAACAGCAGCTTGCGCGCGAACTCGACCGCCACCGAGGGTGCATAGCCGCGCACGCTCGCGACCAGCGCCATCTTCACCACTTCGAATGCCTTGCTCCCTTCGTTCGCCTTGGCTTCCATGGCCGACGCGATCGGGCCCACGAGGCCGTACGACACGAGGATGCCGAGGAAAGTGCCGACCAACGCGGCGCCCACCTTGTGACCGATGGTGGCAGTGTCCGCGCCTTCCAGGGCCGACATGGTGTTCACGATGCCGAGCACCGCCGCCACGATCCCGAAACCCGGCAGTGCGTCCGCGACCTTCTGCACCGCGTGCGCCGGCTCGTGTGCTTCCTTGTGATGCGTCTCGAGTTCGTACTCGAGCAGGCTCTCGAGCTCGTGCGGATCCAGGTTGCCGCCCACCATGAGGCGCAGGCAATCGGTGATGAACACCAGCATGTGATGGTCCGCGAGGACCACCGGGTACTGCTGGAACAACGTGCTCTCTTCGGGCTTCTCCAGGTCGGCTTCGATGGCGAGCAGGCCTTCCTTGCGCACCTTCATCAGGATTTCGTAGATGAGCTTGAGCAGCGTGACGTAGTCCTCGCGTTTGTAGCGCGCTCCCTTGTGGATGGAGAGCGCCTGGCGAAACGCGGCCTTGGCGATCTTGGGCGGATTGCCGATCAGGAAGGCGCCGAAGGCCGCGCCCACGATGATGAGGATTTCCGTCGGGTGCCACAGCGCGAGGATGTGACCACCTTCGAGCACGAAGCCGCCGAAGACGCAGCCGAGCACGACCACAGTGCCAAGGATTTGAATCATGGTGAACCGAGTATCGGCGGCGATGGCCTCCGGTGAACCGCGATCGATCCACGATTTGCGCGCGCGCGGGCGGCAGGAAATTGCCACCCGCGTACGCTGCAAAAAAAAAGCCCCGGAGGTTTCCCACCGGGGCTTCTGATTGCGGCAGTGCCGCGTTGAATCAGGTCTTCGCCTTGAACGCCTTCACCTGGGCGTTGAAGCGGTCGGCGACCTTCACGAGTTCTTCCTGGGCGCGATCCAGCTTCGCGTTGCTCTTCTCGCAGGTCATGTATTCCTCGATGCCCTTCTTGTACGCATCGACGGCCTTCTTGGCTGCCATCATGTCTTCCATGGCGGCGGTCTTGCCATCCGGGATCGTCGGGACGGTGGCGGGCTTTTCGCACGCAAAGGCCGGGGCGGCGAACGCGGCCACCAGGAATGCAATCGACACGGTCTTCTTCATCAGAGTCTCCATAAGTAAACGACAGCGCCCGGAAAACTCCGCCGGCCGCTGCACCTGGCCCTGTATCGGCACCCCTGAGCCGGGCTTGCATGAACTGCATCACGCTTTGGGTCAGTCATCCCGCACTCGCACACGTGGCGAAATGTGACGGCCATCTCCTGTACCGGGGCGACCCCGCCGCCGATAGCGACGGGTGACTGCCCGAAATTGCGCACTTGCGCGCGATGGCAGCACGGCATTGATGAACAACAAGGAATCGAAGGAAGCGGGGCAGGCTGCCGGCGGCGGTTCGTGCCAGGTGCTCACCTTCTCGCTGGGGTCCGAGACCTACGGTGTCGACATCCTGCGGGTGAAGGAGATCCGCGGCTGGTCGCCGGTGACGCGCATTCCGCATTCGCCGGCTTGCGTGCTCGGTGTGCTGAACCTGCGCGGCGCCGTGGTGCCCATCATCGACCTGCGCATCCGTTTTGCGTTGCCGAAGGCCGAGTTCACCACCGCAACCGTGATCATCGTGTTGTCACTGCACACGGCGCAGGGCCAGCGCGAATGCGGGGTGGTCGCTGACAGCGTCCGTGACGTCGCCGACCTGGCGCTCGACAAGATCCAGCCCGTGCCGGCGATGTACGCGGGCACCGCCAATGAATTCATCAAGGGCATCACGACCGTCGACGAGCAGATGCTCATCCTGCTCGATCCCGATGACCTGGTCGCCCGGGCGTTGGCCCCGACCGAGATTTCCAACGAGGCGGCCTGATCGCTGCCCCGACATTTCAGCAAAAAAATTGAACGAGACTCGCATGCGCCTCAATCCCTTCAAGAACATCCGACTTTCCACCCAGCTGTTCGCGCTGGTTGCCGTTTCACTTGCGATCGCCGCCGGGCTCATGGTCTACGCGGCCAGGCAGGTACAGGCGACGCAGGGAACGCTCAAGCACACGATCGACAACCGCATGGTCTCGGGCCAGTCGATCCAGGGCGTGGCCGACGCGCTGAGCCTGTCGCTCGAGGCTTCGCTCGACGTGATCGAGAAGAAGCAGACCCCGCAGGAAGCGCACGACCTGATCAAGGAAGCCGTGGACAAGGCGCATGACGACTGGGATCGCTACTTCCTGGGCGAGATGATCACCGAGGAACAGGAGCTGGCCGACGAGACCACGCCCATGCTCGATGCCGCGTACAGCGCGATCGACAAGTTGCTCAAGAAGCTCGAGAACCAGGAACTCGCCGACCTCGCGACCTGGCGCAATGCCACGCTGCGCCCGGCACTGGCCGATGGCGCGCGCAATCTGAAGCAGCTGATCGGGATGCAGCTCAAGGCTGCCAACATGGATCTCGACAACGCCAAGGCCGACTACGAGAAGGCCCAGCGCAACGGCATCGCCCTGCTGGCGGGCGGCGCGTTGCTGGCCATTGTCCTCGCCCTCTTCATCATCCGCGGCGCCATGCGCAAGCTGGGCGCCGATCCCCGCGAGGCTGCCGAAGTCGCGCGCCGCGTCGCCTCGGGCGACCTGCAGTTCGACCTGGAGGCTGGCCGCCACGACGAGGTGAGCCTCATGGGCGCGTTGCGCCAGATGAAGGCCAACCTGCTGCGCTCCAAGCTCGACTACGAAGGCCAGATCAACGCCATCGCCAAGGTGCAGGGCGTCATCGAGTGCACCCCCTCGGGCGAGGTCATCAGTGCCAACGAAATCTTCCTCAAGCTGATGGGTTATTCGCTCGAGGACGTGCGCGGCAAGAACTACTCGATGTTCGTCGACGCCGATGTACGCGGCACCGCCAGCTACCAGGGATTCTGGCCGGGGCTCGCACGCGGCGAGAGCCGCCAGGGCGAATACCGCAAGGTGACGCGCGAAGGCCGTGACGTGTGGGTGCAGGGTGTCTACAACCCCATCCTCGACGCCGATGGCAAGCCGTCGAAGGTCGTCGCCTATCTCAGCGACATCACGAAGCAGCGCGAGGAAGCCATCCTGAACGCCGCGTTCCGCGGTGCGCTCAACCAGCTCGACGCCAACGTGATGGTGGCCGACAACGCACTCAAGATCGTGTTCGTGAATCCGGCCGCCTCGGCCATGCTGGGGCGCGCGCAGGAAGCTTTCCGCCGCGACCTGCCGGCCTTCGACGCCAGCGCGCTGAAGGGCGCCAGCCTCGAGTCCATGACGCGTGATCCGGCCGCACTGCGCGGCGAGATCGAACGCCTGACCAACCTGGCGACGCGCCAGGAAGTCATCGGCGGCCGCACCATGAAGGCCATCATGAGCCCGATGAAGGACGAGAACGGCCGCCGTCTCGGCACCGTGCTCGAGTGGTTCGATCGCACGCAGGAAGTCGCGACCGAATCCGAACTGCAGGGCGTGATCGGCGCGGTCACCGCCGGCAATCTCACCGACCGCATCTCGCTCGACGGCAAACGCGACTTCTTCCTGACCCTGTCGCGCGGCATCAACGAGCTCGTCGACGCCATCGGCGGCGTGGTGACGGAAGTCCAGGGCCTGGTGGCCGCGGCCAACCAGGGCGATCTCACGCGCCGCATCGTCACCGAGGGCAAAGCAGGCCTCATGGTGAAGATCGGTGGCGGCATCAACGACCTGACCAACAATCTGTCAGGGCTCGTATCGCAGGTGAAGGCAGCCTCGCTGGCCGTGAGCCGCGGCGCCGACGAGATCAGCCAGGGCAATGCCAACCTGTCGCAACGCACCGAGGAGCAGGCGTCTTCGCTGGAAGAAACCGCTTCGTCGATGGAAGAAATGACCAGCACGGTCAAGCAGAACGCCGACAACGCCGCCCAGGCCAACCAGCTCGCGGTCGCGGCGCGCGACCAGGCCGAGAAGGGCGGTGCGGTGGTGGCCAAGGCCGTGAAATCCATGGCCGAGATCAACGATGCCTCGCGCAAGATCAACGACATCATCGGCGTGATCGACGAAATCGCGTTCCAGACCAACCTGCTGGCGCTGAATGCCGCGGTGGAAGCCGCGCGCGCCGGCGAGCAGGGCCGCGGCTTCGCGGTGGTGGCCACCGAGGTGCGCAACCTCGCCGGCCGGTCGGCCACGGCGGCCAAGGAAATCA
>Ga0157380_10003816_pt1 | contig 10373 bp, 8 predicted proteins | sample S35metaG_FD_119757 | JGI IMG/M metagenome (GOLD analysis project Ga0157380, IMG submission 119757) | Switchgrass rhizosphere microbial communities from Kellogg Biological Station, Michigan, USA - S3-5 metaG | ecosystem: Host-associated > Plants > Roots > Rhizosphere > Soil | place: USA: Michigan...
CGGACGGAGAGCATATTTTCGAGATGCTCGCGGGCGGAACCGTTTTACGAGATCCCGTCACCAGACGCGTGTGGCAACTCCAGGGCGGGCGTGCGCTGCTGGAGAGCCTGTGGCCATTTAGAAGTGGTGCGATGCCCGCGGCCTGACGCAACCCGATACAATCCCTCCCGGGATGCCGGTCCGCGCACTCGTCATCGATGACTCCGCGTACAACCGCGTGACGCTCGCGCGGATGCTGGAGTCGCATTCGGGCATCAAAGTGGTCGGCACGGCGGTCAACGGCGAAGACGGCATCAAGCAGGTGATGAAGCTCCGGCCGGACGTGATCACGCTCGATCTCGAGATGCCGATCATGGACGGCTTCGCCTTCCTCCGCTGGCTGATGGCGAACCTGCCGACGGCGGTCATCGCCGTCTCCTCGCGCTCCAGCGACCGCTCGGTCTTCAAGGCGCTGGAGCTCGGCGCGATCGACTTCATCGCCAAGCCGGGCGGGCGGGTCTCGCCGCGGCTCGAGGAAATCCAGAAGGATCTCGTCGGCAAAGTGCTGCAGGTCGGCGAGCTGCGGATGGACAACCTCAAGCGCCGCCTGCAGGAAGAGGACGAGGCGGCCGAGCCGTCCGGTCCGATGCCCGAGGGGTGCGCGAAAGGGATCGAGCTGATCGCCATCGGCTGCTCCACCGGCGGACCGCCCGCGCTGCAGCACGTCTTTCAGCACCTTCCGCTGCTGCCGGTGCCGATCGTCGTCGCGCAGCACATGCCGCCGACGTTCACCCGTCTCTTCGCCGATCGCGTCAATCGCCTCTCGCCGTACACGGTGCGGGAAGCGAGCGACGGCGACATGCTGCGTCCGGGCTGCGCGTACGTCGCGCCGGGCGGGATGCAGACCGAGGTGCGCCGGCTCTCCGAGGGATTGCAGGTGCGCGTCTTCCCCGCGGGCCTCAGCGACCTCTACGCGCCGTCGGTCGATCGGCTCTTCGCCACGGCCAGCGATTCATGCGGCAACCGGGTCGTCGCCATCATCATGACCGGCATGGGAGACGACGGCGCGGAGTCGATCCGCAAGGTGCGCGAGCGGGGAGGAAAGACCATCGCCGAGTCGGCCGAAACGGCCATCATCTTCGGGATGCCGGGCGAGGCGATCAAGACCGGCGCGATCGATGAAGTCGTGCCGTTGCATGACATTCCGGGCGCGATTCGGAAGCTCTGCACCGGCTGAAGTTATGTTAGTCTCACCTCGCCGCGTCCGAGGCAATTCATGAGCGAAGAATCGAAAGCCGAGAAGTTCCTCGAGCTGTTCAACAAAGGGAAGGAATTCACGGAAGAACTGCTCCGTGAGAACCAGCGCCTCCGCTATCGTCTGGCGGCGGTCGAGACGGAGCAGAAGGGCGGCGGGTCGTCGGAGGAAGTCCAGAAACTGCGCGATCAGATCGTCCACCTCACCGAGGAAAACAAGCGCATCCACGAGCGCTTCTCGGCCATCGAGGAAGAGAACAAGGACTTCGCCAACCGCTACATCGAGATCGAAGAGCAGAACAACAACCTGGCGAACCTCTACGTCGCCAGCTACCAGCTCCACTCCACTCTCGACTTCCGCGAAGTCATCCAGATCGTCCAGGAAATCGTCATCAACCTCATCGGCGCGGAGGCCTTCGCCATCCTCCTCCTCGACGAGAAGACGAACGAGCTGAAGACCATCGCTTCGGAAGGCGACGACGTGATGCCGAACATCGACCAGATCTCCATCCGCCTCGGCGACGGAGTGATGGGCCAGGTGGCCAAGACCGGCGAGAGCTACTACATCAACCAGGACATCGACGCCGACAGCGGCGCGATCACCATCGACAAGCCGCTGGCCGCCGTGCCGCTGAAGATCAAAGAGCACGTCATCGGCCTGATCGCCATCTACAAACTGCTGCAGCAGAAGGACTCGTTCTCGGCCGTCGACTACGAGCTCTTCTCCCTGCTCGCCGCGCATGCCGCGACGGCGATTTTCTCGTCGAAGCTCTATTCGCAGTCCGAGCGCAAGCTGAACACGATTCAGAGCTTCCTCGATCTGCTCACCACAACCAGCTAGGGGAAGAGGCCGAACTTTGGGGATGGAGAACGCGAACTTCCTGGTCGTCGAAGACTCACCGACGATGCGTCAGCTGATCTCGTTTTCGCTGAAGCGATTCAAGAACGCGAAGATCATCGAAGCGGTCGACGGCGTCGACGCGCTGAAGAAGCTCTCCGGCCCCGACAAGATCGACCTGATCCTGACCGACATCAACATGCCGGTCATGGACGGCCTCAAGCTCGTCTCGCTGGTGCGCCAGAACGCGCAGCTGAAGAACATCCCGATCATCATCATCACGACGGAAGGCGCCGAGGAAGACCGCGAGCGCGGCCTGGCCCTCGGCGCGAACGCTTATATCAGCAAGCCGATCCAGTCGTCACACCTGATCAAGACCATCAGCGAACTGCTCGCCGTGTAAGAAAGGTGTGGGTGGTTCGCCGCCGGCTCACGAGAATTTGGTGGAGGTACTGATGAAGCCAGGCGTTTGGTACTTTTTGATTCTTCTAATTTCCGCGACCTTCGTTCATGCCCAAAGCCAGACCTATGACTGTTCAACGTGTGAAAAGCGGACATTCGTAGGCGCGAACGGCACGCCGATGTATTTCGCAGCGTGCCTCGGTCAGTTCGACGGGTCCATCCCCAATTGTCAGGTGATCACCTTTGACGATGGAGGTAAGGAGTGTTCTTCCTTCAACTACGTCAACAACTCTTATTGCGGTGACAATTTTGGACCTGCTCCGCGACCAATCATTTGGAATCCGCCCATCCAGCCGTTGATCACACACCTCATCACCCCGCCGCGCTTCACACCCACCCTCGATGAACTTCTCACTGAAGTGAGGGAGTCGGCGAAAGATACTCGATGCGCTGCGCAGGTGTTGTAACCATCGCGTGTTTGATCGCACTTACGGCGTCTGCCGGCTCACGCAATCAGGCGATCATCTGCTGGTACAAATCCACGACTGATGTTCCGGCATGTGTGCCGGCCCCAAGTGCGCCTGAAGTGCCCGCCATGCGCGATGCGCGCTACTTTGTCTGGCATTCCGCCGACTGGAAGACGCTCACGGTTGACGCGGCCACCGATGGGAAGGTCGTCGCCGCGGAAACGCTGCAGCGCGGTGTCATAACCCTGCGCGTGGTGACGGACGCTCCGATCGTGCCGGAATCAATCTCCTGGGTTTTCAAGAAAGGCGAGGAGTCGTGGCTATTTGAGTTGCCATTCGATGAGGCGCGACGACTTTCGCGGGTCGTCCTGCCGACGGGGTCGTGGCATGTCGAGGTTGGCGGTGGGAAGGGATTTGGCCGCGTCTATCTCAATGCTGTCCCTGTTCGCCATTTGCGGCCGACGGCGGTAGGGGAGCTCGCGATCGTCCGTCTGCCTGTCGTCACCGGCCGCGTGCTTTTTCGCGACAAAGCGTCACAGGTGACCTCAGTTCCGGCAGCTCAGATTCGGGTCATGCCGACAGAGGATGTGATTGCTGTTGCGCGCGCGGACGGAAGGTTTTCCGGCGCGACCGAGGGAGTGCTGCCGAAGTCAGTCCGAATCACCGCCGCGGGGTTCGCTGCGCGAACCATCAACGTGCCGTCTTCGGGGCAGGTGGGTGACGTAGTACTGGACAGGGGCCACACAGTCCGTTTGACGGTTCGGGGCTGCTTGCCGGCTACCGTTGATCTCCTTCCAATACCTGAGGCACCGCGAATGCCAGGCGATGTTCGCCTGACGCGAGACAACACGGCCGAAGTGGAATTCGAGAGTGTGCCTGATGGCGAGTACCACATCCTGCTTTCCGGTCCCGCTCCGCTCCAGCGCTTCGCAGAAAAAATATCCGTGACCGCAGATTTCGACCACAGCTTAGAGGTCGAGCCAGTGCAGCTCGAAGGCCGGGTTACTCGGGGACGAGTGCCGGCCGCAAGAGCAGCCATGGAGTGTTTTCCGATCCGGCCCAAGACCTGGCAGTCGACAATCGTGACGGACGAAGAGGGACACTACTCCGAGGAGGTTTGGCAAAACGGTTTGATCGGTATCCGACCGCGAAATCGAGCCGGTAGCGCATTTCTTGTTCAGAAGGCCATAACAAGTGAGGAGAAGCAATTTCTGGACATCGAAGTACCGGCTGGGCAAATCGCTGGTCGTGTGACAGATAAAGCGACTGGAGAGCCTGTCCGGAACGCAAGGGTGACAATTGCATACCGTGGAATGATCCGAACGTTCGGCGGTCATACGGCTCTGACGGACGGTGCCGGCCATTTCGAGCTCAACGACGCCGAGGCCGGGAAATACGTCATTCAAGTGGAAGCCGACGGATATCGGGCGGCGCAAGCCATTGGGTTGGAGTTGCTCCGGGATCAATCGGTGGAGAATGTCGACTTCGGGCTCGACCACGGGAACGGCTTCTGGATTCGCGTCCGCGACGACGAGGGGCGCCCGGTACCCAATCCCTATGTTGTCTCGCAGGTATGGGCTGGTGGCCGCGCGTCCGGCTCGCCGTTGCTCGGCGACGCGACGGGAATGGTGCGACTCCCGCTCGATCTGCCTGCGATGCCGCAAACAGTGTTCGTGTTCACTGCTGCCGGATCATACGCGAAGGTGCAGATTGAACCCCGAGTCGCTACGTCGGAAGAGAAGCCTTTCGATGTGAAATTACCAGTGCCGCGCGGCGGGGGCCTGCGCGTCCGCATCGTTTCGGAAGATGGTGTGCCTCAGCCGGGACGGGAACTACTCATTCGGCTGAATGGCGAATTGATCCCGCCTGCTGTCCTTGAATCGATGCAAATGCTGCAAGGTGGCGAATATCGGTCTGGTCCCGACGGCTACGTCACCCTTCCGAGCATCGCGTCCGGCGTCTACGAACTCTGGTCCTTTCGTTCAGGGCCCGAATATGACCGTTTGATCCGCGCTCTTCCTGATGAAGGTCGCGCTACGGCAACGATCAGTCGCTCAGTCGTTACCGTCACCGTTCGGGAGCGGAAGTAGCACCCCTCACCCCCGCTTCGCGGACCCTCTCCCGGCGGGAGAGGGAGCAAGAACAAAAACAACTACCGCATCCAGAAGTCCCGCGCGTACAACCGGTACAGCTTCGTGTCGGGCTCCGCTGCCTTGATGTACTGATCGAGCGCGTCGAGCTGCTTGTCCGGTCCGATTGCGAAGTAGATCCCTTCCGCGACATCGCGTCCTCGAACAACGTTGACGTAGCCGGGGATGGCGCGTGCGTAGACGTCGTCCACGCGGTTGAACAGCATGTCGCCTAGCGACGGATCCTTGCGCAGCTCGAGAATCGACTGGCGGAACTTCCGCACCTGGTCGGGCGGCTGCCCGTCGGCGAGATCGGCGGCCATCGCTTCGGCCCGCGTTTCGTACGTCTGCGATGAGCGAAACTCTCCGAACGCCTGGGCGATCGTGTAGTCGACGAGACTCGTGTCGCGCGGCGACCTCCGAATGGTGTTGATGACGAACTTCAACGTCTGCGGGATCTCCGGCGTCCGCTCGGCGTAGTAACCGAGGCGCCCTCCGGAGATGCTGCCGCGGATGCCGTTGCTGTACGCGAGGCCCGCGCCGATGGTCTTGATGAAAATGCCGTGCGGCCCGCCGCCGCCGTAGAGGCGCGAGGCGAGGTAATCGATCTGCTTTTTCTTGTCGCCGAAGTCGGCGTACTGCACGGAGGGGACCCCGGTGATGATCACCCCTCCCTTCATGTTCGGCGCGAAGAGACCGACGTAGTACGGCGTGCCGCTGTCGTGCTGCGCGAGCCGGATATCGACTCCGCGTGCCGTCGAATAGGTGACGGGCGCCGCGGCGGTCTTGTCGAGTGTGCCGATGAACGCGGCGATCTTCGGCGCGATGGCCGCCTTCATCGACGTCGAGCCGACCTCCCACATCCGGGCATTGCCGGCATGGAGAATTGCGCGTCGCGTCTCGTCGAGTTGCCTGAGAGTCTCCGCGGCGCCGACAGCGATGTCGGCGCGGATCGCCTTGCCGAGATACTCGATGTCCGCGGCGAGCGTGGAATCGGGCACGGAGGTCAGCGTGAGATTGATGTCCTTCGCCGCGTCCTTCACGACGTCGGGTGCGTCGGCCGGTGCGGTGACGTTGCGTGAATCCGTCGGGAGCGCGCCGAGGAAGGCGGTCAGCTTGTCGCGATCGGCGGGGGAGATGTCCTTCAGCATCCACTTCAGACGCAGCGCGTTGTGCTCGCGCGTGAAGACCGAGTCGGCCGCGAGGTAGACGGGGCTGGTCTGCATGCGGTACCCGTTGAACGGGTTCTGCACCCACGACTCCTCGGAGCCGAGCGGCACGTTGCGCAGGCGCGCCAGCTCCTGATCGACCACGTCGCGGATGCGCGGCAGGTTCTCCGGCCGCCAGTCGGGATGATTCAGCGTGAGCGACATCCAGTCGATGGCGCGCGTCACTTCCTTCTCCCCGATTCCCGCGCCGCGCATCACCAGCTCCACGCGATTCGTGCGCGGATTCACGGAGTAATTCGCGTCGAGCGAGAGGATCTCCTTCCGCAGGCGCTCGCTCATTTCATCGAACGAGACCGGCTTCCCGTTCTCGATCACGCCGACGCGCGAGAGGAGCAGCGGCAGCAGCGAGACGAAGCGGAGACGGTCCTGCGGCACCGTGTTGGCGCGCAGCGCGAGGCCGACCTGCGCGCTGGTCATGTTCTCGAACTTCGACGCCACCATCGGAACGGAGTCGATCGACGTCGCGTCGTAGCGCAGCTGATCGTCGAGCGTCATCGGCGGCGACTTCACGAACTCCGTGCGCGTCACGTTCTTCGCTTCTTCGTCGACCTTGGCCGACGCTTCGTCGTACTCCTTGCCGTACCGGCGGATCGCTTCCTGCGGATCGGTCACGCCGTACTGCTTCTCCAGACGCTCCGCCTCGGCGGTCGCCCGCGCGACGCGTTCCGTCTCTTCGCGAGCCACCAGCGCGGGGCTCGGCTTCACCGCGATCACGTACGGCGTCGCCTTCGCGATGTGCGCGCGCGTGAGCAGGTCGCGCCAGACGTTCTTCTCCGGCGAGAGCTGCTTGCGGACGTACTCCGTCTCCGGCTTCATCGTCACCGACTTGCGGAATGCGTCGGTGCGGCCGAGCTGCATCAGGTGATCCATCCAGGTCGAGAACGTGTTGCGCGCGCCGAAGCGCGGCGGCGTGTTCACGAACTTCGCGAGGTCGCGCTCCCGCTCCAGGAGGCGGTTACCGAGGCGCTCGTTGAACTGTTTCAGCTCCGCCGATCCGTCGGGGAGCGCGGCGATGCGATCGAGCTCCGCCATCACCTTGCCCCGGATCTCGGCCAGCTTCTCCGGCGTGAGGTTCGCGACCGCGACGTCGGTGAATGCGATCGCCACCGGCTGCCCCGGCTGCTCCTCGTAGTCGTTGAAGACCGAGCGCGCGCCGATGTCCATCACCCGCGTCTTGCTGTCGATGAACATCTTGTAGAAGTTCGACGTCGGGTCGCTGGCGACGTTGTCGAGAAAGAGCTGCAGCAGGAGCGTGTCCTTCGGCGCGAGCTCGCGGTTGGCGGGCCACGCGAACGCGACGGGGCTCGGCTGCTGCTCGTTCTTCTGCGGATATTCGACGATCTCGATCCTGCCCGCGGCCGCCGGCTCCGCCTTCGGCAGCGTGGCGAACGACTTCGCCTTCCGCGTCGACGCCTCCGGCTCGACCTCGCGCAGGATCGCGTCGGTCCGCTTCAGCACATCCTCCATCGCCACGCTGTTCGGCATGGAGACGATCGAGCCCATGTTCGCCAGGTAGTAGTTCTCGTGATGGAAACGGCGGATGTCTTCCGGCTTCATCGTCCGGATGCCCGACGGCTCGCCGCCGGCCTCGAACGAGAGCGGATGCGCGGGGCCGTAGAGCGTCTGGAACGTGTGGAGGAACAACGTGAAGAACGGCGTCGGCATCGACGACATCATTTCGTTGTAGACCGTTCCCTTTTCCTCCAGGCGCAGCGTCTTGTCGGGATTCTCGGTGACGCCGAAGTTGCGCACCTCGCGGCGGATCTCCTCGTCGCTGTAGTTGGGATGCAGCAGCGCGTTGAGCTGCGAGCGGAAGAGATCGAAGAAGACGTCCGGCCCGGCCGGCGTGCCGAAGTGGTAGCTGGTGCGCCACTGCTGCGTGAAGGCGTTCATCTCGCCGAGCGACATCGTCAGCGCCGCGGAGTAGGCGCGGCCGACCGTGCCCTTGCCGAGGAGGAGATGCTCCTGCGTGTGCGGCTCGCCCTGCGGCGAGACGGGGAACGAGTTCACCCACGTGTACGCCTGCGGCACCGATTCGATGCGCAGCAGATCGAGCGTGAAGCCCGACCGGCGATGGACGAACTGCGCGCCCATCGGCTTGTTCGCGTCGTTCAGGTAGACGGCGCTCACGCGGAAGCCGCCGATCTCCTGACCCTTCGTCAGCTTGTCGAGATCAATGTCGGCGCGGAGTTTCGGGGTGACGAGGCAGAAGAGAAGAGCGGCGGCAAGCAGTCGCATGGGGGAAGATTGTATGAGTGATCGACGAATACGAAGGTGACGTTCCGGGCGCGGCTCTGCTCGTCGTGCGCGACGGCTCCGTCGTGCTCCGCCGCTGCGCCGGCATGGCCGATCTGGAGAACCGCATCCCGGTCACGCCGTCGACGAATTTCCGCCTGGCGTCGATGACGAAGCAGTTCATCGCGCGGGCGATCGAGATCCTCGGCGTCCCTTACGACGAGCCGGTGTTTCGCGATCTCACCGTTCGGCAGCTCCTGTCGCACACGTCGGGTCTCATCGACTACGAAGACCTGATCACCGGCGACGCGCAGGTCTCGGATCACGATGTCCTGCAACTCCTCGAGCGGACCGATCACACGTACTTTCCGCCCGGCAGCGAGTATCGCTACAGCAACGGCGGCTATGTGCTGCTCGGGCTGTTCATCGAGCGCATTTCGGGTGTTCCGCTCGAGCAGTTCCTGCATGACGAAATCTTCGCGCCGCTCGGCATGACCGGCACGGTCCTCGGCACGCGGCAGGTGACGAACCGTGCGTACGGCTACGTGTTCGAGGACGGTGCATGGGTCCGCCGCGATCAGGGTGTGACGACCGCGACGCGCGGCGACGGCGGCATCTACAGCTCGATCGACGACCTGCAGAAGTGGGATGCGTCGCTCGCGGATCGCAGGCTCGAGTTCGGCTGGCATCACGCGCCGGGCAAGGTGTGGCATGAAGGGGAGACGGTCAGCTTCCGCAACGTCATCGTCAAATTCCCCGCTGAGCGCACGACGTTCGTCATGCTGACCAATCGGAATGAGTGGTGCGGTACACTGTTTCCCTAATCAGGCATGCCTCATTTCATCACTGACTTATGCATCGGGTGTGGCGTCTGCGAGATCAAGTGCCCCACGAACACGATCTGGGGCGCGCAGAAGGGCCAGTTCTACATCCACCCCACGCGCTGCATCGATTGCTCGGTCTGCGGCATCTACTGCCCGGTCGACGCGATCCAGAACCAGCACGGTGATTTCATCCCGCGCGTGAAGCCGAAGGACATCCCCAAAGCCGAGGTCATCAAGGAGCTCTGCACGGGGTGCGAGTTCTGCGTCGACATCTGCCCGTTCGAATGCATCCACATGATCGAGCCGCAGGACGAGACGGTGGCGAACCACTACAAGATCGCCTTCGTGGAGAAGAACAAATGCGTCGCCTGCCGGCTCTGCGAATCGGTGTGTGACAAGGACGCCATCGTCGTCCCCGAGGCGCCGACGCAGCTGAAGGGTTACCTGCCCGACTTCATCGTCGCGGGCACCGGCCGATGACGGACGATCTTCCCAAAGAATCTCCCCGCACGATCCTCTTTCAGTTCGTCATCTTCCCGCTGGGGATCGTGGCGATCGGCGTCGGCGTCTTCCTCCTCTTCGGCCTTCTCGCCTCGGAAAAGAGCTCCATTCCCGACTACCTGAACGAGATCCGCTCCGGCAGCGCGCACGAGCGCGGCCACGCCGCGTATCAGCTCTCGCGCTCGATCAATCGCGGCGAAGCGAAGAAGTACCCGAACCTCGAGCAGCAGGTGGCGACGCTCTACACGCAATCGAAGAACGACGACCCGCGCATCCGCCGCTACCTCTCGCTGGTCCTCGGCAAGCTCGGCGACCGCCGCGCGACGCCGGTGCTCATCGAAGGTCTGCACGACAGCGACGCCGAGTCGCGGCTCTACGCGATCGTCGCCCTCGGCGAGCTGCGCGATCCCGCCGCGGTGCAGCCTCTCATGGATGCCACGCGTGATGAGGACAAGGATGTCCGCAAGACCGCCGCCTACTCGCTCGGCGCGATCGGCGATCCGCGCGGCGTTCCC
>Ga0157380_10003818_pt1 | contig 10372 bp, 9 predicted proteins | sample S35metaG_FD_119757 | JGI IMG/M metagenome (GOLD analysis project Ga0157380, IMG submission 119757) | Switchgrass rhizosphere microbial communities from Kellogg Biological Station, Michigan, USA - S3-5 metaG | ecosystem: Host-associated > Plants > Roots > Rhizosphere > Soil | place: USA: Michigan...
AGATCCAGGCCCTTTCCACCGAGAAGCGGCTGCGCGACACGATCTTCGCGGGCATGCAGGAGGGCGTCCTCGTCCTCGACAACGAGCGGAAGATCCTCCTGGCGAACGACGCGCTGCGCTGGATTCTCGGGCTCGGCGCCCAGGACCCCGCGGGGCGCCGGCTCATCGAGATCGTCCGGGACCGCGCCGTCCTCGCGGGCTTCGACGCGGCGCTGCTGCGCGGGGAGCCGTTCCGCGAGATCATCCGCCTGGGCCCCGCCTCGGAGCGCAGCTTCGAGATCAACGTGGTCCCGCTCACCGATTCGGACGGCGCGCACGTCGGCGCGATCGGGATCCTGTTCGACGTGACGCGGCTCACGGCGCTCGAGAACGTCCGCCGCGAGTTCGTCGCCGATGCGAGCCACGAGCTTCGCACCCCGCTGACGTCGATCAAGGCCTTCGTCGAGACGCTGCTCTCGGGAGGTCTCGAGGACGCGTCCAACAACCGGCGCTTCCTCGAGATCATCAAGAAGCACACGGATCGCATGGAGGCGATCCTCGACGACCTGACGGACCTCTCGCTCATCGAAACGGGCGCGATCGCCCTCGAGATCGAACGGCTCGACCTCGCCGCCATCGCGCAGGAGCTCGTGGACGGCGTCAAGCCGCGGGCCGAGCGCTACGGCGTCAAGGTCGTCTCGCGCGTTCCCGAGGGAAGCGTCGTCCTCGCGGACCGCCGCCGGCTGGATCAGATCCTCATCAACCTCCTCGAGAACGCGATCAAGTTCAGCGGCTCGGGGGCCACCGTCACGATCGGCGCAGAGCCGGTCGCGCCGGGCGGGGGCGTGCGCGTCCTCGTCGAGGACACCGGCATCGGGATCTCGGCCGGCGCACTCGAGAAGATCTTCCACCGCTTCTATCGCGGAGAGAACGCCCGCTTCCGCGAGAAGGGCGGCACGGGGCTCGGCCTCGCGATCGTCAAGCACCTGATGCGCGCCCATGGCGGCACGGTGCGCGCCGAGTCGGAGCCCGGACAGGGGAGCCGCTTCATCCTCGAGTTCCCGGAACCCGTTCCCGCCCCGGGCGCGGCCGCCGCGGCGCGTCCGTAGGCGCTTCGGACGCCCGCCGCGGGCCACTGACGGGACCTGGATTCCCGTATCATGGGTCCGTCATGACCACGCTCTTCGCGGTGCGCCGCAAGCAGGGCCCGGCCTGGGACCACTCGGTGCCGATGCGATCCCAGGCGCTATGGGCCGAGCACGTCGCGTACATGAACCAGCTCGAATCCGAGGGCGTCATCGTCCTCGGCGGACCCGTGGGCGACGAAGGCGACGCTCTTCTGGTCTTCGACGCGCCGGCGAGGGAGGACGTCCTGGCGCGGCTGAGCGACGATCCCTGGACCCGCGCGCGGCTGCGGACGGACACGATCGAGCCCTGGACCATCCTCCTCGACAGCCGTCCTCGGACGAAGTAGGCGCGGCTAGGCGCCGTTGGCGTCAGTCGGCCTCGATCGTCGGCGGACAAGGCACCGCTCTCGAAGCGGTCCGGGACGTGGTGAGGGCGGTCGCGGCGAGGGTCGGGAGGATCACGGCGGTCAGGTACGGCGAGGCTCCCAGGAGGGCGCTGGCGACGACGGCGGTCGCCCAGAGGATCGCGTTGGCGAAGTAGGCCTTTCGGTTCATGAAGCCTTGTACGGGCGTTCGCACGTCGTGTTTCCGTAGGGGATGAGGCGGGAGGCTCGCCGACTCCGGCGCGAACGCGATCGACGCCCTCGACCTGGCACGCTCAGGGCGCAAGGTCTCCGGCCATCGGCGCCGTGAGGAGCCAGATCAGTCGCCCGGCGGATTTCGGCGGCAGGCGGTCGACGTCGACCCGGGCGATCGAGCCGGGCCGGAAGGGAATCCCCTGCGCGGGCGGTGTTCCGGTCAGGAGAGCGGTCAGAGCGCCCATGTCGGGCTCGTGTCCCACGAGCAGGATCCGGGCATCGTCCGGCAGAGGGCCCAGCGCGCGGAAGAGCGCCTCGGGCACGACGCCTCCGGCCAGCGCTTCGAGGACCTCGGGCTCGACCGTCGCGGGCTGCGCGCGTGCGACGATCGCCGCGGTCTGTGCGGCGCGCGCGAGCGGGCTCGTGAAGATCCGGTCGAAGCGCGCTCCGATCGCTGCGAGCCCCGCCGCCGCGCGCTCCGTCCGGGTGACACCCTCGGTGGAGAGCGGCCGGTCCCGGTCGGACATTCCCGGCTCGCTCACCGCGATCCCATGCCGCATCAAGAAGATTTCCAGGCGCGACCTCCCGCGGCCGCTCTCGGGTCGGCCGCACGCGATGTCGAGTGGAGCGGTTCCCGGCGCCGTCACCTCTCGCCGCCGGGAGATTCACTGTCGATGGCCGACCCGCTTTCCGATCCGTCGTTGCCCCCCCGCGGGAAGGGTGAAGATCACTGCCGAGGTGGCCAGGACCGGCAGCGACGCAATGAGATTCCGGTGGCGTGCCGCGGAAGCCTCGGTGACAGTGAAGAGAAGTCCCCGGGGTGTCTCATCTTTTCAATGGACATCCGTGTCTCCGTTTGTCGTGGTCGAGCCTCGGAGGATCGTTCGCCGCAGCCGGGACGGCAGCCGAGGAAGGTACGTCAGTCTGCGAAACAGGACAAGAGCTATGTTAGAATGTGCATTCTTTCACAAGCACCCACAATCCGTCGAAAAGGCAGGAGAAGAAGGGAATGTCCACGTCCGACCGCCAAAGCCGTACCTCCAAGACCCCACGCAAGCCCGCGGCGAGCAAGACCGCGACCCCGAGCACCGCCGACGCGCCGGCTCGCAAGCGCACGGCGAAGAAGACCGTCGCCGAGGCTCCCCACAGCGAGTCCGTGACCCAGGCGGCCCGCGCCGCCGCCGCCGCGCTCGCGTCCATGAGCTCGGTGCGTCCGGCGGAAGCGCCGGTCCGTGAAAAGATTTCGGCTCCGGCCGTCGCACCGGAGCCGGCGGCCGCGGCTCCCGCCGTCCCGACCAGGCCGGCGGCGACCATGACCGCGCCGCCTCCCGCGGTGTCCGCACGATCCGTGAACGTCGCGACGGGCGCGCGGCCCGATCCGATCCTCGCCAAGGTCATCGACGCCGACGAGCGTCGCCGCATGATCCAGGAAGCCGCCTATCACAAGTTCCTGCAGCGCGGGCCCGGCAACGGCACACCGGCGCACGACTGGATCGAGGCCGAGGCCGAGATCGACGCGCTCCTCGCCGAGGAACAGCTCGTTCGCACGCAGTAACTCCTCCCACGCACTCCTCATCGGTCCTTGCATGGGCCCGGCGAGTCCTCTCGCCGGGTCCACGACTCATCGTTCGACTCGAGCATGCAGCTGGCTCCGCCGGACGATCCCGCTCGTCGAGCGGATCCTCGAGAACGCCAAGGCTCGCGGTCTCCGCTGAACCGAGCCGATCGCAGCCCGGCGGGCTCGTCCTTCCGGAAGGCTAGACTTCTCTTCGCTCGATCGGCTCGAAGGAAACGTCCTTGACGGCGCGAGAGCGGCCCAGCTCGCGCTCGGCCTCGCGATACAGGAAGATCTGCGCGCGCACGGCGTCCTCGCCGCGCGCGGGGCGCTTGCGCTTGTAGCTCCCGTCCTGCTGCAGAACACGCGCCTTGACGTTGTCGGCGAACATCGCATCGAGACACGCGAGGACCTTGCGCGCGCAGTCGGGCGCCTCGACGGGGAAGAGCAGCTCGATGCGGCGGTCGAGATTGCGCGGCATGAGATCGGCGCTCGAGAGATAGACCTCCTCGTCCCCGCCGTTCCGGAAGTGGAAGATCCTCGAGTGCTCGAGGAACCGGTCGACGATGGAGACGACCTCGATCTTCTCCGACACGCCGCGCAGTCCCGGTCTCAGGCAGCAGATCCCGCGAACGTTGAGTCGGATGCGCACGCCCGCGCTGGACGCGTCGTAGAGGGCCCGGATGAGATCCTCGTCGACGAGAGAGTTCATCTTCGCGCGGATCTCGGCGGGCTGCCCCGTTTCGGCGCGGCGCTGCTCGCGTCGAACGAGATCGAGGAGGCGCTCGCGCAGCCGCGTCGGCGCCATGACCAGCTTCTTCATCCGCGGGGGATCGGAGTAGCCGGTGAGCGCGTTGAAGAACGCGGACACGTCCTCTCCCACGACGGGGTTCGACGTCATCAGCCCGAAGTCCGTGTAGAGCCGCGCCGTGCGGTCGTTGTAGTTGCCGGTGGCGAGATGGACATAGCGGCGGATGCCGCGGCTCGTGCGCCGCACGATGAGGAGGACCTTCGCGTGTGTTTTGTAGTCCCGCACTCCGTAGAGCACGTGCGCTCCCGACTCCTCGAGGCGGTGGGCCCAGCGGATGTTCGATTCCTCGTCGAACCGCGCGAGCAGCTCGACCAGGACCGTGACCTGCTTGCCCTGCTCGGCGGCGCGCGCGAGCGACCGCACGACGGGGGACTCACCGCTCGTCCGGTAGAGCGTCTGCTTGATCGCGAGAACGTCGGGGTCGTCCGCGGCCTGCGCGGCGAGCGAGATCACGGGATCGAACGAATCGTACGGGAGGTGCAGGAGGAGGTCGCGGTCGTCGAGGACGTCGAAGATGTTCTCGCCTGAGATGAGCTCCGGCAGAGGGAGCGGCCGCAGCGGCCCGTCGCGGAGGTCTTCGAGCGACGGGAGGTCGACCAGGCCGATCAGCGGGCGAAGGTCGAGCGGCGAAGGCAGCGCGTAGACGTCCGCCGGGGCGACTTCGAGGCTCTGCACCAGGATGTCCAGCAACGCCTGCGGCAGACCGGCCTCGACCTCGAGCCGCACGGGACGGCTGCGGCGCCGGTTCCGGACCTCGTCCTCGACCGTGGACAGATAGTCGCGGCCCCCCTCGTCGTCCAGATCGATCTCCGAATCGCGCGTGATGCGGAAGGCCGCGGAGCCGATGACCTTCTGCCCGGGGAACAGCGTCGCCAGCTCGGTCCGGATGATCTCCTCGATGCGGACGTACACGTTGCCCTGGTCCGAGGCGAGGCGCAGGAGGCGTGGGGCGCGCGCCGGGACCTGCACGACGGCGAGCCGCGGCGCTCCGCCGTCTTCGGCGGGTCCGAGAAGCAGCGCCAGGTTCAGGCTCAATCCCGCGAGACGGGGGAAGGGGCGGGAGGCGTCGATCGCCAGCGGCGTGAGGGCGGGCAGCAGCTGCTCGGTGAAGATGCGCGACATCTCCGCGATCTGATCGGGCTTGGCGTCGCGGGGAAGGACCAGCGTGAGGCCGCGCTCGGCGAGCGCGGGAAGGATCTGCCCGAGCACGGTCTGATAGAGGGCATCGACCATGGCGTGCACGCGCTCGGAAATGGCCGCGAGCTGCTGGCCCGGCGTCATCCCTGCGGTGTCCGCGGCCGTGTCGCCCTCGCGCACGCGGTGCTGCAGCCCCGCGACGCGCACCATGAAGAACTCGTCCAGGTTGGACGCGACGATCGTCGCGTACTTGAGCCGCTCGAGCAGCGGATTGGAAGCGTCCTGGGCTTCCTCGAGGACTCGCCCCTGGAACTCGAGCAGAGAGAGCTCGCGATTGAGGAAGAGCTCGGGCGTCCGCTTGCGCGCGCGCGTCGGGGGAGGCGGAGGACTCATGGGCGCGCGGACTCGCGGAACAGGACCTTCTGTCCGAAGACTTCGGTGAGGAGGTCGGAGCGCGCGAGCGTCGCGAGCCGCTCCATGGTGAGATCGCCGGCCCCGTCGACTTCCAGGATCCACTCGTCCTCTTCGCGCACGAGCGCGAGGTCGCGGACCTTGCGGAGATGATCGGCGTCGAGGGCGTTGGCGATGCGCAGCATCGCCGCGAGCTTGCCGACCCGCACGCGCGTGTCCCGGTCGAGGGCCATGTAGGCAAGGTGGGATTTCTGGGGCATCGCGCGGCGATGATAGCGCGCCACGTTCGCGACGACGTCCATGTCTTCGCGGGACAGCCCGAAGATGTCCGAGACGGACAGGATGTACTGCGAATGCTTGTGGTGGGCGCGGCGGTTGATGTAGAGGCCCACGTCGTGGAGCAGGGCGGCGACCTCGAGCAGGAGCCGGTCGCGCTCCTCGAGTCCGTGCTCGCTCCGCAGCTCTTCGAAGAGACGGACCGCCATCCGGGCGACGTTCTCGGCATGCAAGGCGTCGTAGCGGTACTTCTCGCCGAGGGCGCGCGCGCTGGCGAGGACCTGGCGGGAGAAGTCCTCCCGCCGCCGTGCGTCCTCCCCGAGGGCCAGGTCGATGAGCATCCCCGCCCGCAGGGACGCGTCGGGGACCGTGACCTCCTCCGCGGAGGTCGCCAGCAGCAGCTCGTTGTACGCGAGCAGCGCAGGCACGAGGGTCTCGGCGTCGGCGGGTGGCAGCCGGAAGTGCTCGACGAGGTCGTCCACCGTCTCGCCGGCGAGCTGGTCGCACAAGGCGAGGAAGTCGGGCTCCTTGAGGAAGTGCAGCCGCGCGCCGGACTCGGTCTCACCCGGGCTCGCGAGCCGGGACGCCGCGAAGCGGACGTCGCCGCCGAGAGCGATGAAATGGGTCGCCTCGCGCAGCGGCATCTCGCGCTTGATGTCCTCGACGACGTTGTGGATGTGACGGCGCAGCAGCAGGACGCGGCGGTCGTGGTTCCCTCGCCAGGACGCGAGCGACTGCCGCATGCGGATGGATCCGAGCGCGTAGGTTCCCGAGAAGACGGGCTCCCCGGCGCGTAGGAAGGAGATGTCGGCGCTGCCGCCGCCGATCTCGACCAGCAGCGTGTTGCCGTTGCGCAGCATATCGTGGCCGCCGAGCACTTCGCGCACGGCCAGATACGTGAGGCGGTTCTCCTCGGGCCCGTCGATGACCTCGACCTCGATCCCGGTGCGCAGCCGCACGCGATCGAGGAAGCTGTCCCGGTTCGACGCTTCGCGCACCGCGCTCGTGGCCGCGGCGCGGCAATGGACGACGCCGTAGCCCTCCATGATGCGCTTGAATCCCTTGAGCACGCGGACCGTGGCCTGCATCGTCGGCGCCTTGATCCGTCCGTCGGTGAAGGTGTCCTTGCCGAGGAGGACCCCGCGCGAAGCCTCCTCCATGATGCGCAGCGTGCCGTCGGGGGCGGCCTCGGCCACGACGAGACGGATCGCGCTCGCTCCCATGTCGATGACCGCGAGTATGCGGCCCTCGCGACCCGCGGCAGGCGCGCGGGACTCCGTACCGGCGGCAGGCTCGACGGTCTCGCTCATGCGGGGGGCGCCTCGCCTGCCGCGCGCGGCTTCCGGGCGCCGATGGCGCCCACCACCGGGCGACGCCGCGCCGGACCTGTCGGCGCGCTCGTCGGGCGAGACGGACTCCGGCCGCGCGGTCCGGTGCGCGCGAGGGTCACCGCGCGCAGGCGCGGGGATGGCGCGGTCGACACGACGACATCCACCGGCATGCCGACGAGCGCCGAGAGCAGATCGACCCGTTTGCGCGTGCCCCAGAGCTCGAGCTCGGCGCTCCCCCGCGTCCGGCAGCGCACCACGAGCCTTCCCTTCGCGCGCGCGACGTGGACGTCGCGGACGCACTGGCGGTGGCTGCGGTCGAGTCCGTCCGCGAGCCGCAGGATCGCCGCGAGCGCTTCGACTTCCGGGCGCGCCTCGGCGGGGAGCGCCGCGTACACCGGGTGTTTGCGCTTGGGCGTCCCGCGGCGGTGATAGCGCGCCACGGCCGCGAGAACGTCGATCTCCAGAGGATCGAAGCCGTTGAGCCGGCCGTTCTTGATGAGGTAGTGCGTGTGCTTGTGGTGCCGGGTGTGCGAGATGTGGTGCCCGACGTCGTGCAGGAGCGCCGCGTACTCGAGGAGCGAGCGCTTATCGTCCGAAAGGCCGTGCCAGCGCCGTGTCGCGTCGAAAAGCCCCAGCGCCAGCTTCGCCACGTGGCGGGCGTGCGTCTCGTCGTACGCGCACCGCTCGGCCAGGTCGAGCACGCTGCGCCGCCGGATGTCGGGGTACGCGTCGGCCCGCGCGAGCGTCCGCGGATGGCTGCGGATGTACTCGAGCAGGATCCCTTCTCGCAGCGCCCATTCCGAGAGGACGACCGAGGTCGCCTCGAGGGAGCGCAGCAGGGTGTCGAAAACGATCGCTCCGGCGACGATGACGTCGGCCCGGCGCCTGTCGAGGCCGGGGAGCTTCAGCCGCGAGCGCAGGTCCAGCTTGCAGAGGCGGCGTCGCACCGCGTGAATCGCCTCCGCGCCGACGGTGACGTGATGGAGCGATTCCGGGCGTCGCTCTCCCGTCTCGTGCTCGTAGGCGAGCTGCCCGAGCGCGAGGATGGTTCCCGAGGTGCCGACGACCGTGTCGAATCCCTTCCGGCGGATGCGGCCGAGCGCGGGCTCGAGAGTCTTCAGGGTGTGCTTGACGAGCCGCTTCTCGTCGCGCGGTGAAATGGGATCGCTCTTGACGAAAGTCTCCGACATGCGCAGGACGCCCAGCTTCTCCGAAAGCGCGGCCTGGATCTCCTGGCCGCGCCCGAGCACGAGCTCGAGGCTGCCGCCGCCGATGTCCACCACGAGCGAGCGCCGCCGGCCGAGGTGGACGCTGTGGAGCGCGGCGAGATAGATGAGCCGCGCTTCTTCCTCGCCCGGGATCGCGAGCGGGTAGATGCCTGCCTTGCGGCCGACCCGGTCGAGGAAATCCTCGCCGTTGACGGCTTCGCGAACCGCGGACGTCGCGACCGCAAGGATCTTCTCCACGCCGTGGATCGCGGCAAGCCGCCGGAACGCCTTGAGAATCGCCAGGGCGCGCTGCATCGAGGGCTCGGGAATCATTCCCGTCGTGAGGGTCCCGGCGCCGAGACGGACCATTTCGGTCTCGCGGTCCACGACGCGGAACGCGCCGTTCGCGTTGACCTCCACGATCACCATGTGGATGGAGTTGCTTCCGAGGTCGATCGCGGCAATCTTCATCTTGGCCCTGGTTTTGCGCCCGTGCTAGTCTCTGTCATCCCGTTGCCGTACGAAGTACTCGCCATCATTCGGAGGTCCCATGAGCCCGGGTCCGGCAGGTGGAGATCCCGTCCTCTCGCTCGTCAGGGAGAGGATAAAGGATCTCTACGAGAATCTCCCACTCGCCATGGCGGGGCGTGAAGAGCCGGTCCACCAGATCCGCGTTTCGGCGCGGCGCCTCCGCGTGATCCTGCAGCTCGCGTCGGTCAGGCCCAAGGGCCGTAGGACGCGGCGGGCGCAGCGAGGTCTGAAGACCCTGATGCGGGCCGCGGGAGCGGGCCGTGACATGGACGTCGCGACGGCGCTGCTGCCGCGTGCGCTCGCGCAGGGCGGGAGTCCCGCTCCCGCGATTCGATCCTTGATCGTGCGGCGTCTTCGGGACGCGCGACGTCGGGGACGCAACCGGCTGCGGGAGGGCCTTCTCGACTGCGACATCGCCGCGCTGCGCCGGGACCTGCGGCGCATCGTCGAGCAGGGTGGAGAGGAGCGCTTCAGCGCACTCATGCGCGTTCGGCTCATGCGCGAGGAAGAGGGAAAGGTCCTTTTCGCCGCGATGCAGGAGCTCGGAGACCGGTTCGATCCCACGGCGCTGCATGCCGTCCGGTCGCGGATCCGGCGGCTGCGCTATGCGGCCGAGTTCGGCGCCGCCCTCGCCGAGGCGCCCCCCGAGGCCGAGCGACGTCTGCGCGAGCTCACGGATATTCTCGGCGAGATGCATGACGCGTGGATCCTCGCACAGTGGCTCGGTCGTCAGAAGGAGCTCGCGACGAAGGCGATGCGCCTCGAAGAGGCGGCGGAGGCGGAGCGGCTCGCGTCCGTCTGCGACGGCCTCGCCCGCGCGCTGCACGTGCAATATCTCGAGCCGTCGCCCGTCGAGAGGGTTCAGCGCGCGCTCGCCCTGGTCGGCCGGGGTCTGTTCGTTGCCTAGCGTGGAGCCCCGATGAAAGTGCTCCTCGTGCGCCACGGTAAAGCGGTCGCCCGAGGTACCCCCGGGATCGCGGACGAGGATCGTCCGCTCACGAAGGAAGGGGAGGAGAGCTTCCGGCGTGCTGCGGCCGGCATCGTGCATCTCGTCGACCGGCCCCGCGCGCTCTTCACGAGCCCGCTGCCGCGCGCGCTCAGGACCGCCGAGATCCTCGCCGATGCCTGGGGAAAGGTCCGGCCGAGCGAGACGGCCGTGCTGGCCGGAGGCAGCTTCGTGGACGTGGCGGAGCTTCTCGAAGAGCTCGATCCCGAAGCGACCGCCGTCCTCGTCGGCCACGAGCCGCATCTCTCGGGTTTTCTCGCGCGCCTGCTCGGCGCGGATGGAGGCGGCACGCTCGAGTTCCGCAAAGGGGGAGCCGCCCTGGTGGATCTTCCCGGCCCTCCCTCGCAGGGAGGATCGCTCGTCTGGTTCCTGCCCCCCCGGATCCTGAAGCGGATCGACTGACGCGCGCGGCTCGCCGTCGC
>Ga0157380_10003819_pt1 | contig 10371 bp, 11 predicted proteins | sample S35metaG_FD_119757 | JGI IMG/M metagenome (GOLD analysis project Ga0157380, IMG submission 119757) | Switchgrass rhizosphere microbial communities from Kellogg Biological Station, Michigan, USA - S3-5 metaG | ecosystem: Host-associated > Plants > Roots > Rhizosphere > Soil | place: USA...
CACAATTGGACTTTCACAAGATCCCCTGTTCTCAGCTGATCAGGGGTAATGAGCTTATGTCCATCACCTGAGCTTTCGAGAACGCACCCGTCCGCTTGAAGCTGGGTGCTACCGCTCGCTAGCACACAGTCAATAGTAAACTTCGGACTATCTCCCCCTGTCTCTTGTGTCCCTTGAGCCATCATGTGATGCGTAGGATAGCGTGGGAAGGAGTATGTGACTATTCCTCAAGAGATGGGGGGAACTTACCCAAACTGGTGGTGTCCGGGTAACCCTCTCCATCTATTTCAGCTACTTAGAACCTATGGACAGATTATTTCCTTGAGGAAGTTACCGAGCATTCTATGAAGGTGAACGTGGAGGGGGCACTCGAGAGACATCTCGAGACTTAGTCCACATTATTCATCGGCACTTCTGCTACAATCGCCGGTGCCTGACTCAAGCGAACCGGGTTGAAATAGTGCGACAGGCAGGGACAGGGCTCACATGTCACGCGCCTCCCGCCATTTCTCGACGAACCGTTCATAAATAGTGTGGGTTGTTCTCTCTGCTAGAGTCCATGTTTGATCGAGTCAAATCCGATCAAACACGTTACATCAATGAGATGCAGCAGAGAAATACGGAAGACCACGAATTAGGAGGTTACTACGATGGCAGGTCGGTCACCTTCTCAGCGATTTCTAATGCTTGGCGCCATATTGGCCGGATGCGGCGTTGCTGCCGGCGCCTTTGGCGCCCATGCGCTGAAGGAAATTCTGGATGCGCCAATGCTCCAAGTCTTTGAAACTGCAACCCGGTACTTGATGTATCATGCTTTTGGACTGTGTATCGTGTCATGGGCCATCGACCGTCACCCGGAACAAGGCCTTGAAAAATCCGGATGGTTTTTTATTCTCGGAATTGTTCTCTTTTCAGGCAGTCTGTATGTGGTGTCTCTCGCAGGCATTCGGTGGGTGGGAGCGATCACCCCAATCGGCGGGCTGGCATTCTTGATTGGCTGGATACTCTTAGCGTGGGGAGCCTGGCGGGACGCGCGCCCTCGTTCTATAAACCGTACTCCTTAACAGACGCATAGCGCGAGACTTGCGCGAAAAGCGGGACAAGCGAGACGAGATCAATTCTGCTCGGGTCGCGCCCTTCTCGCTAGTCCCGCGCGTCACGAGTCGCTTGCGCTAGGGCACACAGCCAGCCGTTCTCTTTCCACTGATCGAACCCCAATCTCCTTGGGAGTTCACGAAGGTGCCTTCAAGGCGTTGGCCTTCTTTATTGAATTGAAGACTATCTTCTTGGACCAGGCCATTCATTTCCCACCGCAGATAGACGTTCTCACCCAGAACGATTGTTTCCACGAGCCCCGGCGGAGTGGCCTGCGTCTGTCCTGCCGGTGGAAAGAGTAGGGTCAGTTTCTGCTCTTGGTGGCTCTTCTGATGGTTATGAATAATCCACTGCCAGGTCCCGCACAGCCTGGCCTGACCGCGGAGCCCACGCACCCGATCTTTCCAATTCCGTAACCGATCCCATTCTCGGTAACTGGCCTGCATGGCGTACACTTCCAACCGGGCGGCTCGTTCGAGGACCGTCATCAACAGCGGTGATGCAGACTCTTCCTGCTTCCCCTTGGCCCATTCTGGAGAAGCCACTACACTCACGAGTTGATTCAGCGGCTCATGCCACGCCGCAAGCGTCTGCTGGTCGAGCCATGCCCTGGATTGCGACGATCCGAGCAGCCGTTCGGTTACCAACTCGAGTTGCTGATCCTCCACAGCCTGTCTCACCGTGACAGCGATGTCCCATACGGCCAGACTGCCCATCAAGAGAAGGACCGCAGCAGTCAGATCCGGCACCAGGAGGTCTTTGGCGAGCCTGGCCGGCAAGGGATTGACCTTCAGTGTCCTGGCCACATCACCCATCTGGAGCGCGGGACCGATTGCCGACAGGAATAGGTCACTGGCTCCCTTGTCGGACTCTATCTTGGCCAATTGATCAGAATGGGTCCGAATAACCGATGGAAAATCGGGTATGGAACTCGGCAGGGATTCGTCAGCCTTGACATTGAGCCAGAACCCGGATGCAGAGATAAGCACAATCGTAAAGGCGAGAGCTATTCGTAAGTGGGCCTGTCGGATCCCTAGGATGTACCTGCGCATCGGAATACTCTACCGTGCTGCTGCCCACATCCTCAAGCAGTGATTGCTGACATCATATGTTGGAATGGCTGGTTAGGTGCCTTGGAAGCAGGTCTTGAGAAACACGGCAGTCGACTCCCACGCCTCTGCTGTCACGTCGGCACGAAAGCTCTCCACGCGTTGTTCATTAGAAAACGCGTGGGGGGCATTGGGGTAGGTCTTGATCTCCACGCGCTTTTTATACTCAGCCGCAGCAACACGCAACCGGTCCACGTCCTGATCGGGCACCCACTGGTCTTGACCGGCCTGATGATAGAGTACCGGACAGAATAGATCTGTGATCGCGGTATCAGGCTGCATCACTCGGCCGTAGTAGACGACCGCTGCCCGCAGCCGCTTCCGTTGACAGGCGAACCGGAGTGCAAACGATCCGCCCATGCCGTAGCCGACCACGCCGTGGATATTTCGCTTAATATGGTCGCGCGTATTCAAGAATTCACAGCAGGAATTGATGTCTTGCAGAACGAGCGATTCGTTTAACTTGCCCATAAGCGCGTCCGCAACCTCTGCGTTGGCCGTTACCATGCCCCCCAGTCGCGCGTACAAGTTCGGAATGATGACCCCGTAGCCTTCGCAAGCCAGTCTGGCGCCGAGATCCTTGATTTGTGCTGTCAGTCCCCATGCTTCATGCAAGAGAACAAGGCCGGGATAGAGTCCTTTTTCTTGAGGCCAAAATTGAATACAGTCCACCTGCACATGTTTCGAGACGCGAGTTTGGATGTAGGGGTCGGCAGCGGCATCCGTCAGTGTGGGAATGGCGACGCCACTCGGGAAGCGAGCTGTGCCGGTGCCGATTTGATCCAAAGTAAAGGGCGCGATGGTCGATGTCATGGCGTCAATCTCTTCTCCATCAAGGCTTTGCGGGATACCCATATTCAGATACAACGCGCGCGTACTATAGGGACCAGGCTGTTAAGCTGTCAATCGTTGTATGGAGCAAGTTTTAGTTGACCCGGTGTGTGATGGCGACTACAGTTTGCCCATCCGTACGGTCTATGACGACTATGCCGCTAAGAATTGGTCTCATCGGTGCAGGCCGGCATGGCAGCCGGTATATCCATCACCTCCTGAATGATCTGCCAGGGGTGAGTCTTGCCGCCCTCTGCCGGAAACGGATCGGGGAAGGACTGCCTTCGCTTCCGAAGACTGAAATCCCGGTCTATGGAGATTATCGCGCCTTGATCGCTGATCCGACGGTAGAGGCTGTCGTAGTGGTGACCCCTCCGTCGCTCTGTCCTGAGATCTGTTTTGAAGCTGTGAACGCAAAGAAACCGATCCTCATTGAAAAGCCGTTAGCGCCGACAGGCTACGAAGCACGCGCGATGGTAGCGGCAGCAGAAAAGGCGGGTCTGTTGCTGATGACCGCACATACCCTGCGCTTCGACTCGACGATTCTCGTTTTGAAGGATCACTTGCCGGAGATCGGCCGTCTCCGATACGCCACCTTCACCAGTCGGATTGAAACAAAAGCCAGCGCCGAGGTTCGGTCACCGACACCGGGTCAGCGCGGCGCGCTTTTGGAATTTGGCATACACCTTTTGGATGTGGTGCCCTTTCTCACCGGCGAAGAGGTGGTCACCGTCCGCTGCGAGTTGGACCAGCTTCCGACCGTGGCGCCGGACACGATGGCGATCGTGCAGGTACAGATCGCAAGCGGCCTGCGATGTGTGCTGGACGTCGCGCGCGTTGTCACGGGAAGGGTGGCGAGAACGGAGTGGGTTGGAACCGCGGGGCAGATCGCTGCTGATTGGTTTCACCAACGAGTGACCTGCGCCGTCGACGGCACTGCGCCTCTCGAATGGGCCATCCAACCGCAGCAGACGATTCTCGCCACGCTGCGCGCCTTCGCCCATGCCATTGAAATGAACCGCCCGCCGCCGATTTCCGGGCGTGATGGGTGTCGTGCCGTCGAGGTGGCCGATGCCTGTTACCGTTCGGCAGAACTCGGCGGAGCTGTCGTCAGCGTCTCGTCTCTCCGCTAGAGCTTAAGGGGCGAGCAAGACGAAGTCAGAACCACTCTGCTCACGTCGCGCCCGTCTCGCATGATCAGGCATCGGCGACGATATGCGTATCTGTTTCCTCCACGCCTTCGACTTGGTGGATTTTTGTAATGACCACATCCGAGAGGGCTCGTTCGTCCGCGACAGTGATGAACATAATAATATCCGGTCGCCCAAAACAGGAGTGGGCTTGTTCGACTCCGGTGAGGCGCTTGAGAGCCTGCAGCACATCTTTCGTCCGCCCGGCCTTGACCTTGATGAGAATATAGGCTTTTGTTGCCATTGCGTCCTCCCTGTTGCAGTTACGGTGTTCCGCCCGGCATCTCCCGCCGTCGCTGCGCAAACACCTGGTGTATGTTCTGACCCCGTTGCATGAAGGCCGTGCGTGCCTTCGCAATAAGTTCCATGAACCAATCAAAATCCATCAGGCTGACGTTGAATTGGCGAAAACTCGGCGCCAAACGATCTCGCTCGTCGATTGTCGTGACGACCCACTGGTCACTGAGTGACTCAAGCACTTCCGACGTCCAGCCTGCCGAACGGAATCGAGACAGGGTTTCGTCTGCACTGCGTCCTCCCTGTGTCGCCAATGCTTGCGTCAGGAATAACTGCGCGTCCGGATCACCGCTCTTCAGAAATACCGATTGAAATTGTATGACGGATTTGATGACACGATTCGCCTCGGGAGTGCCTTCGGGCGGAAGCACATCAGCATCTTGCAGTGTGGCAAGGACCGCCATCGATGCTCCAACTGGTCCAGATTGGGTAACTCCGCGGCCAGGCGCTTGAGCCCAGACCTGACTGCTCGCTCCCATAATGAGGCCACTGAGGAGAAAATAGAGCGGCATATGGCCAGGTAATCTGATGTGTGCAGCGCATTCTCGCAGGCTCGACCGCAGGGAGTGGGATGGGGCAGGCATGGGCGGATTATACAGAAAGGGGAGAAGAGGGTGCTAGCCTGCATAATTCATGAAGCTTCTGCTGCAAGCGCGGATACCTGAGTCAAGCGAGACAGACTGGTGTGATGACAACAAATGAAATGGAACCAATTCCTGCTGTCTCCAACTGTTTCGGTTGAAACAATTCGACACCGTTCCTATAATCCAGCGGCCCCGAGCCTTCCACTGGAGTCACCCATGCTTGCAAAAGTTCTGAGTGCCGCACTCGTCGGTATTGATGCGCATCTGATCGACGTGGAAGTTGATATTGCCGGAGGGCTTCCACAATTCTCAGTCGTCGGTCTCCCCGATGCCACGGTACGGGAGAGCCGCGACCGGGTCCGCTCCGCGCTCAAGAATACCGGCTTCCATTTTCCGGCGAAGAAAATCACCGTGAATCTCGCTCCCGCCGGAATCAAGAAGGAAGGCTCCAGCCTCGATCTGGCCATCGCCATCGGGATTCTCGTCGCGGAAGAAGTCATCTCACCTCAGAATGTCCAAGGCCGCGTCTGTGTCGGTGAACTCTCATTGGACGGACACATCAAGGCGATTACCGGCGCTTTATCCATTGGGATAGCCTGTAGGCCAGACTATAGTTTGCTCTTGCCGGCTGAGAACAGCCAGGAAGCGGCCGTGATACAGGGCGTGACGGCGTATCCGCTCCACACACTCCCCGAAGCCGTGGCATTTCTCAATGGTACGGTTTCGCTGGACCCGGCTCACGCAGACCGGGAGCGATTTTTTACCACTCGCCCGGTGGAGGATGACGACTATGGCGATGTGAAGGGGCAAGACCATGCGAAGCGCGCCCTGGAAATCGCCGCAGCCGGAGGCCACAATCTCTTGATGGTGGGACCGCCCGGATCAGGCAAGACCATGTTGGCTAAGCGACTCCCGACGATTTTGCCCCTCATGGAGCCGGAAGAAGCGATTGAAACGACTCGTGTCCATAGCGTATCTGGACAGCTACCGGCCAATCATCCATTGCTGACGGTCCGTCCATTTCGCGCTCCACACCATAGTATTTCCGATGCCGGACTTATCGGAGGCGGAACAGTTCCCCGGCCGGGAGAAGTATCCTTGGCGCACAATGGCGTGTTGTTCTTAGACGAATCCCCGGAGTTTCGCCGTCCCGTCCTGGACGGATTGCGGCAACCATTGGAAGACGGGCATGTGACCCTGACCAGGGCCAGCGGCTCGCTCCGCTACCCTGCGCGATTCATGTTGATCGCCGCGATGAATCCCTGTCCCTGCGGATACTATGGGGATCGCGCGCGTGAATGTGTCTGTACGCCGCACCAAATCCGCCGCTATCGGGCCAAATTGTCGGGACCGCTTCAGGATAGACTCGACATCCATATCGAGGTCCCGCCGGTCTCCGTGCGAGACTTGCACGATCACGGCCCCATGCCGGAACGTTCCGATACGATTCGATTACGCGTCCTGGCGGCGCGTGATCGGCAGCGCCACCGGTATCGTCAAGACGGGATTCACTCGAATGCTCAGTTGAAGCCTCGGCTCCTGAAGCGGTATTGTAGCTTGGACACGCCGGCTCAGGAACTCCTAGAGCACGCGCTGACCAAACTTGGACTATCGGCTCGGGCCCATGGGCGCATTGTGCGAGTGGCGAGAACCATTGCCGATCTCGCGGGCTCTGATAAGATTGAGTCGCTGCATGTGGCGGAAGCGATTCAATACCGCAGTCTCGACCGTCGAATGGAGTTTTGAGGTTTTCTGTGTGGTCGACCGTGAAAGTCTTTCTCTGGTGGTTTATCGTCGGCGCCACCATGGCACTGGCCGTGATCATGCTGCAGGGCGGCATTCGGGAAGCCATGCAAGCGCAGGGGTCCGTGTGGGAACTCAAACTGGTCGAGCTACTGACGACGATCTTGGGAGGGGGACTGCTCGGCGGCTGCGTCGCATTGATTCTGGATCGTATCAAGAAATCATAACGGATGTGCCTGACATCGTAGAAAAATGAGGTCATAGATGGATGTGGAAGTGGGTTCGAATCTGTATCGCAATACCGACGGCATGATCGAAATCGAGGGTATCCCGCAGATTCAAGTAACACTAAAGCCGAACACGGGCGCATTGCTCGTGAACTTTGCGCTGTTCGATGCGAACGGGAAAGTAACGGCGAAGCTCAACGATAGCACCCTGATGATCAATGAGAAGCGCGCCTACGATGTCACGCAGACCCCGAAGAGTCTCCTGCTCACACATCCGGCATCGGGCAGCGTCGTCTTACAAATAGATCTGAAGGCGCCCGATGTCGTAGCCTTTACGAAAGGGGAGTTCCATACGATCAAAGGTCACGTGATCCAGGTATCCGCCACCGAATGGAAGATCGACAAGCTCCGCGCCAGCGGCACAATCCAAGATGTGAAGGGAGGATCCGTCGTTCTAGGCTAAGGCAAGACGATGCATTCTATCCTGTCACCGTCGGCACGATGACGATGTGCTGGTCTTTCAAGTCCACAGTCGCCGTATCTCCATCGCGTAATTCGCCCTTGACCAGCTGGCGCGCCATCGGCGTTTCAATTTCCTGCTGGATCAATCGCTTCAAAGGCCTCGCCCCATAGACCGGATCGTAGCCGCGCTCACCTAGATGCCGGAGGGCCGCAGGCGTGACGAGCAGGGAAATCCGACGTTCCGTCAAACGTGCCCGTAATCGCTCAAGTTGAATCTCGACGATCTTCGCAAGCTGCTCCGTCTCCAACGGATGGAACACCACGGTTTCGTCGACACGGTTCAAGAATTCAGGACGGAAATGTTCTCGTAACTCCGCCATCACCAGGGAACAGACCTAGTCATAGGACGCACGCCGTTGCTGTGCCTCAAGAATCTGCGGGCTACCGATGTTCGACGTCATGATTAACACCGTGTTTTTGAAATCGACGGTCCGGCCCTGAGAGTCCGTCAGCCGACCGTCGTCTAATACTTGGAGCAACACGTTGAAGACGTCGTGATGGGCTTTTTCGATCTCGTCGAACAGAATGACGGAGAACGGGCGCCGCCGGACGGCTTCAGTCAGTTGTCCACCCTCGTCGTAGCCGATGTAGCCAGGCGGGGCTCCGATCAGGCGGGCCACCGTGTGTTTCTCCATATACTCCGACATATCGATCCGAATCAGGTTCGCCTCGTTATCGAAGAGCGTCGCGGCAAGGGCCCGGGCCAACTCGGTTTTCCCGACGCCGGTCGGGCCAAGAAAGAGAAACGAACCGATAGGACGATTCGGATCTTTGATCCCGGAGCGCGCACGGAGGACCGCATCCGAGACCGCCTGCACCGCTTCATCCTGGCCCACCACTCGCTCATGGAGCAGATCGCCCAGTTTTAAGAGTTTCTCCGATTCACCTTCGACCAGTCGGGAAACGGGAATTCCCGTCCAGCGGCTGACAACGGCCGCGATGTCGTCTTCATCGACCTCTTCTTTGAGTAACCGGCTTTCACCCTGTTTCTTCCCAAGCTGTTGTTGTTCCAGCGCCAGCTCCCGCTCAAGTCGCGGCAATTCTCCATATCGCAGCTCTGCGACACGATTGAGATCGTAGGCGCGTTCTGCGCGCTCAATCGCCTGTTTCACTTCTTCCATCGCTTCCCGAGTCTTGCGCAACCGTGATACTGAGGCTTTTTCTGAGTCCCATCGTGTCTTGAGCGCATGCAGATCTCGTTGCTTCTCGCCTAACTCCAGCTCAAGGGTCGCCAGCCGAGCTTGACTGGCCTGGTCCTGTTCTTTTCGCAAGGCCTCCCGCTCAATCTCCAGCTGCATCACCTTGCGCGACACTTCATCGAGTTCCGCCGGCAAACTATCGATTTCCGTCCGCAGGCGGGCCGCCGATTCATCGACCAAATCGATGGCTTTGTCCGGGAGAAAGCGATCGGCAATATACCGGTTAGAGAGTTTCGCAGCGGCGACCAGCGCAGCGTCTTTGATGCGCACGCCGTGGTGCACCTCGTAGCGCTCCTTCAGTCCGCGTAAAATGGAGATGGTGTCCTCTACCGTCGGCTGATCGACCAGGACGGTCTGGAACCGGCGTTCCAGCGCGGCATCTTTTTCAATATGTTTTCGATATTCATCCAGGGTCGTCGCGCCGATCAAATGCAATTCGCCTCGGGCCAGCATAGGTTTGAGCAGATTTGCGGCATCCATGGCCCCTTCCGCCGCGCCCGCCCCCACGACCGTATGCAGCTCGTCAATGAAGAGCAAGACTTGTCCTTCTGACGCCTGCACCTCTTTGAGAACCGCCTTCAATCGTTCTTCGAACTCGCCGCGAAACTTCGCACCGGCCACCAGCGATCCCATGTCGAGAGTGATGAGGCGTTTCTTCTTCAGTCCTTCAGGCACATCTCCCTTGATAATGCGAATGGCAAGCCCTTCGACGATGGCGGTTTTTCCGACGCCCGGTTCGCCGATGAGCACAGGGTTGTTCTTGGTCCGTCGTGAGAGAATTTGCACAACGCGACGAATTTCCTCATCGCGTCCGATCACGGGATCCAATTTCCCTTGCCCGGCCAATCGGGTCAAGTCGCGGCCATACTTCTCCAATGACTGGTAGGTGCCTTCCGGGTCCTGGCTCGTCACACGTTGCGACCCGCGTACCTGTTGCAACGCGCCCAGCAGCCGTTCCTTCGTGAGACCCAGTTTCTTGAAGACGCCCCCTTCCTGGACCATGGCGAGGATGACGTGCTCGACGCTGAGATAATCATCCTTCAACGCTCGTTGTTCGTCTTCGGCTTTGGCCAAGACGTGACTGAGTCGGGATGCCACATGGAGTTGTCCCGGGCTTGCCCCGGCTCCTTGGACTTGAGGCAGCTTCGCCAGGGCCTGCTCCACCGCCTGACGAACGGAGGGCACTGACAATCCTGCCTGTTCGAGGAGAGAGGAGGCGAGACCTCCATCCTGCTCCATGAAAGCAAGCAGAAGATGCTCCACATCTATCCCCTGATGACTTCGCCTCGCGGCATGAGACGACGCAGTCTGGAGCGCCTCTTGCAGCTTGATCGTCATTCGGTTCATGTCCATTGGATCACTCTTCTCCGCATATCAGCCTGTACTGTTCCGATACACATAATCACAGGATAAGGTAAGTCAACCTCTCGCGAGAGTCCGATGGCTTGACCCAATCAGCTCCCTCAGACTATTGTCTTTCATGTCACAGATGCTGACCGACATGCTCGCACTCTATCGAAACGCCTTTCGTAAAACCGGACAGTCCCTTGTCCGAGGCTGGATGACCATGTTAG
>Ga0157380_10003820_pt1 | contig 10371 bp, 7 predicted proteins | sample S35metaG_FD_119757 | JGI IMG/M metagenome (GOLD analysis project Ga0157380, IMG submission 119757) | Switchgrass rhizosphere microbial communities from Kellogg Biological Station, Michigan, USA - S3-5 metaG | ecosystem: Host-associated > Plants > Roots > Rhizosphere > Soil | place: USA: Michigan...
CTACAATAACGACGAACGCTCCAGTGGGGCCACCGATCTGAAGGCGTGAACCGCCTAAAGCAGATATGAGAAAACCACCGACCACTGCGGTGTAAATCCCAGACTGGGGAGTGACGCCCGAGGCGATCCCAAAGGCCATAGCCAGAGGGAGCGCAACTAACCCCACAGTCAGACCCGCAATGAGGTCCGACACGAGGTCACGTCCGGTGTACTCCGCTTGCAAACACAAGACTGACTTTGGAATCCACTTTTTGTTTAGCGATGTCACAGTTTTTTTAAAGCGAAGAACGTAGCGGTCGGTGCTAGATCCAGACGTTTATGCGGCCTTCTGAATATTCCCTTCACGGCATGAAGCCGTGCGACACTGACAGACCGATTGATCCTGTTCGAAGGAGTTCAAATAGTCGACTGTAATCTCGTCTCCCGGCGCTATCTCACGTAATGCGAAGATGAATAAAGATCCGCCGATAACGAATGCGTCGGCATTAGGATCGCAGGAGTGGTTTATATACTGCGTCTCGTTACCGTCTACACTTCCGTCGATGTACCATTCCGCTTCCACTTCACTGATGCGCTTGCCGTTCGGTCTTTTCATCCTCCGCATTGCGTCCTTGCGATTGATCTTTTCGCCAGCGTATTCGGCTATGCGGTCGCCTTTCAGAAAACGGACTGTCGCGAAACAACCTAGGCCGTGAAGCGGAGACTTCGTAACGAACAAACTGTGCGACGTCTTCCCCTCTCCAGGGATAGTTTCTTTCCTTCGGTAGACGGTTTTTATCAGTTGAAGCATCTTGTCTAACGAACTCGTTGTGATGGCTGACGGCGCCTCGCTTTGCTTGGCTGACTCTCGTGAATCTCCTCAAGCATGCTGCGCACTCCGACCAGGTGGTTGTTGAAGATCTCTTTGGCAGCATCAAGCAACTTGAATATGCTTTTGTCGCTCACAGAGTAATAGACGTTCGCGCCATCTTTGCGCGTGATGACAATATTTCTATTGCGCAACACGGCAAGTTGTTGTGAGGCGTTTGCAGGTTCAACGTTAAAATGTTGACTGATCTCGTTGACGGTCAGCTCGCCCTCCCGCAAGGCATCAAGAATAGAGATTCTCAACGGGTGAGCCAGTGCTTTGAAAAAGTCCGCTTTGAAGTCGCTCAGTTGCTGTCTCATTCAGAGCTTGCATTACTCGCTGTGCTTCGTGAACTATCCAGGACACGCAGATATGCATATCTGCACATCCTTGCATATTCTAGAGTCATTGCTGCGCGCCCGTCAAAGTCATTCATACGTTTGAGAAACATCCTTTGGATCTCCTCCGACGAATCTGCGAACGATTCACCAATTAGGAAAGCGAACGCGAGGAGAGCGGTAAAGAGGGTCTTTCAATCGCCGTCCGAAGAACCCTTATTTAGAGAGGCTATATATAAAGGACGGGGGTTCGTATCGGATGTCGTCTGATGGCGAGCGTGAGTTGAGGCGTTCGTGATCCACGAACGAGGTAGAAGATTGTTGTTGTAAAGTTGCGGTAATCTTCCTTGCGCTGTATGCGGTATGAAGCGTTGTATTCTGCTCAAACGACTGTTCTTCCGCGGAAAATGCTGTTTATTCTGTGGAAGGCGTTATATGCAGCGGCTGAAATAGGATTCATAACCCCAAGGTCGGCGGTTCGATCCCGCCCCCCGCTACCAACCTTCTCCTTAACCATCAGTAATTTACGTGGCCTGAGGTCTCAAATCAAAAATTTCGCTCGTGTCCAATTTGTGTCCAAAATCAACGGCACTTAAACGATAACAAACGTTAACGATTGGCAGCGGATGGCAAAGAATGCTAAATCCTCTTAGCTTTAGGCATCTACCAAGTGGGGGAAACAAACGAGTTAAGTCCGTAATGGACCATGGGACCAAAATTCCCACGCTCCCTTGTCAAATCATTACAAGTTATCATCTCACGCATAGCAGTTTGAGATGTCAAATCTCTTCATTTCATCATATCCATCATTGAGAGTGTGACCTTTAGAGTCTAGAGCTCAACAGGTAATCCTAAATAGCCAAGATCTCACGTCGTAGAATGGAGTAAAAGCACAAAAATGTCTCGTCTCTCTACCGGAACACGAGTGAGCGTTACGCGCGCGGTCAAATCAGAGCATTCCCTACGCCAACGACACCGGGCTGCCTATAGTGCCACCAGAGAAAGTTTGTCCGTTGTATCGTTGCCTCGATGGAGCAACTTGGGCCAACCAGCATTGCTGGTCCAATGCCTACTCGCTATTCATTTCGCTCTGATAGTCACCGCGCCAGTGGTGGCTCAGGAAAAGATTGAGCTGCGAATTGATGTTTCAACAACTGGCGCAAAGATTGATCGCAATATTTTCGGCCAGTTCGCCGAACACCTAGGCCATGGGGTTTATCAGGGCATCTGGGTTGGGCCAAATTCCAAAATTCCAAACACGCGTGGGATACGTAACGACGTCGTTGCTGCGCTAAAAGCGATAAAGGTCCCAAACGTTCGCTGGCCAGGTGGCTGTTTCGCTGATGAGTATCACTGGCGCAAAGGTATTGGTCCGCAGCGAGTGGAGACGCTCAACCCTAATTGGGGAGGTGTCATTGAGCCCAACAGCTTCGGAACGCATGAATTCATGGACTTCCTCGACCAGATTGGCGCTGCAGCTTTCATCTCAGTCAATGTAGGTTCTGGTACTCCACAAGAAGCAGCCGAATGGCTGGAATATTTGACAACCGCGCAGCCAACCACTCTATCCACAGAACGCGCTGCCAATGGCCACTCTGCTCCATATAAGATCGCATACCTTGGGATTGGTAACGAAAGCTGGGACTGTGGTGGCAATATGACCCCAGATTACTACCTAAGCCAGCTCAAAATTTACAGCCGCTTTGTCAGAAACTTTAATCCAACACAACAGACCAAAGAGCAAATGCTCAAGATCGCTGTCGGCCCGGGCGGCGGGGAAGCACGGTGGACTGAATGGACCGAGGCAGTAATGAAGGCCTGGCAAAATCGTCAGTGGAGTTGGGACATTAATGGTCTCTCACTGCACAACTACACAGTAGTGCGTTGGCCGCCAGCATTCAAGTCCGTTGGATTCGGCGAGACAGAGTACAGTCAGATCCTGAAGTCCACGCTGGAGATGGACAATCTGATTAATAAACACTCAGCCATTATGGACAAATATGATCCGGAGAAAAAAATCGCCCTGGCTGTTGATGAATGGGGCGCGTGGTACGCACCATTGCCGGGCAGCAACCCAGGGTTCCTGGTCCAACAGAACAGCTTGCGCGATGCTATCCTGGCTGCGCTTAACTTAAATATCTTTGCACGACACGCCGACCGCGTGCGCATAGCCAACATTGCGCAAATGATTAATGTACTGCAAGCCATGATCATGACGGACAAAGGCCAGATGGTCCTGACACCGACCTACCACGTTTTTAAGATGTATGCTCCCTTCCAGGACTCCTACGTTGTGCCGGTCCTCTTCAATGCAGGTACTTATACTCACGGCGACATCACCTTGCCGCGTCTTGATGCCATCGCAGGTAAGGACACTGCGGGCAAACTATGGTTGGGAATCACAAATGTCGATCCAAATCAAGCAGTTGAGGTCGAAATAAGCCTCACCGGCATCAACGCTAAATCGGCAACAGGGGAAACATTAACTGCGCCTAAGGTTGACAGCGTGAACACGTTTAATTCGCCAAACACAGTCACCACAAAGTCCGTTTCAGCAAAGATTCAAGGTAGGAAGCTGGCTCTTAGACTGGAGCCGAAGTCGGTCACGGTAATTTCAGTTGAGCGATGACACAGGACGTCAACAGCCTGCTCGACTAAGCCATACCCTATGCGATCTTTCAATAAGGCAAATCGATGACACTAAAGCGACTGTTCTGTGTGATGACGTTTTCGATAGCGGCCCTTCTCGGGTCTCGGCTCAACGCCCAGGTGCAAACCGAAGTGCCTCCGTTAATTTCCGGTGCGAAACCGGTAAGGGTGGAGCACATAAAAATTCACGGCAAATCATTGGAAGGCAATTTGGAGGGGAACGCCGTGGACCGCGAAGTGATCGTTTTCCTGCCGCCCAGCTACGCAAGGGAGAAGTCAAGGCGTTACCCAGTCGTTTATGCGTTACATGGGTACTCAATCGGCGCTGAGCAATGGAGTCGCGAGATACACGTACCGCAGACTATTGAAGGCGCCTTTGCTCAAGGTGCTAACGAGCTGATCTTAGTGCTGCCCGACTCTAAGACGCGGCACAACGGCTCAATGTATTCGAGTTCTCTCACCACTGGAGACTTTGAACGATTCATTTCATACGACGTGGTGGCCTATATCGATGCTCATTACCGTACGATTCCAAATCGAACCAGCCGGGGCCTGGTAGGGCATTCTATGGGAGGATACGGTGCGACGCGCATTGGCATGAAGCATTCCGATGTGTTCGGAAGTCTTTACATTATGAGCCCGTGTTGCTTGTCTACCCGATCGGCTGGATCACCGAACTCCGAAATAGCGAAAACTCTTGAGGCGGTGAAGACAACTTCAGATTTGGCAAAACTGTCCTTCTTCGCTCGGGCTCAGATTGCCACCGCTGCGGCCTGGTCTCCCAATCCAAAGAATCCGCCGCTTTATTTGGACTTGCCGACAAAGGGTGGTGAATTACAACCCGACATAATTGCCAAATGGGCCGCTAACGCGCCGCTCGCATTCGTGGATCAATATCTAAACAGTCTCCGATCTTATCGCGGCATCGCGATTGACGTGGGTGATCAGGACGGTCTACGAATCGATGCGCGCAAACTGAATGAAATTCTTGATGCGTATGGAATCGCAAACAGCTTTGATATATCAGGGTACTCACACGAGTAAGGTAGCCGATCGTTTTCAGAACTATGTGATGAAGTTTTTTAGCAAGAATCTGTGCTATAGGGGTAAATGCCGATAAGGTGGGAGTCCTCTACTAACGCCTCAGTTCCGTTGCCGGGCGCTTCACAGAGAAACGGCCCTCAATGAAACTGGTCGTGCCGGCATCGGCGGTACCGGAGAAGCCTGGTTGCTTCCCGCCAATAGTAATCGTGAAATCACCTGGCTCGACCACTGTTTGGCCATCATTTGTAATTAATGCGAGTTGACGTGGCTTAATTGTGAACTTGATCACGCGGCGCTCACCTGGCTTCAGATGTACTCGCTCGACTCCCACGAGTGATCGAATCGGAACTCGAACAGTTGCGTCACTGTCAGTCAGGTAAAGCTGGACCACCTCGTCGCCCTCTCTAGTGCCTGAGTTCTCAACCTCCGCACTTACAAGCACCTTCTCTCCGGGCGCCACGCGCGGCGATGAGAAAGTCAAGCCGGAGTACTTAAACTGCGTGTAACTAAGACCATGGCCAAACGGATACAAAGGCTCGCCTTTGAAGAACCGATATGTCCTTCCATCCATCTGATAGTTGTCAAAAGCAGGCAACTGGTCGACTGATTTGTAAAACGTGACCGGCAGTCGTCCTGCGGGGTTGTAATCACCGAAGAGCGCCTCTGCAATCGCAGTTCCTCCTTCTTCACCCGGATACCAGGCCTGCACGATAGCCGGAATGCGCTCGTTGGCCCAGTTCACAGCGAGCGCACTTCCGGACAGCAAAACCAGAACAACCGGCTTGCCAGTTGCCGCAACTGCTTCAAGTAATCCCTGCTGACGCGCCGGGAGTTTGATGTCCGTTCGATCTCCACCTAAGAAACCCGCTTCACGTACATTCATCTCTTCGCCTTCAAGACGTGGAGAAAGACCCAGGACAAGCACCACGGTATCTGCTTGTTTCGCGACACTAATCGCCTCTGCATATGGCAATTCGGTTTTGACGACGGGAGGTTGCCACACGAGTTTTGCAACTGCACCTATCTTGCTCTCGTAATACTCCATCTTGATATCGTAGCTTTTGCCGGCCTCAAGTGTGACTTCGTCGGTCACAGTTGCCGGCGCGTGTTCGGTCCAGTCTTCAGCGATCAACTTGCCATCGATATACACGCGCACTCCGTCATCGGCGATTGCGCCAAAGCGATATTTACCAGTCGTCGCCGGAACGAGCTTGCCGGTCCAGCGTGCAGAAAAATCATCGGCAGGAACTCCAGGTACCGGGTTCATCATTCCCCAGTCGAAATCCACTTCGCGATCTACGCGCGTTAAGACTGGCACACCCTTGAGTTCCTTGTTTGAAAAATACTCAGCTTTGAGACCGCTTTCGCCTTCAGGTCCACGCAAAACGGAAGCCGGCACGGGTACTACGGAAAGTTCTGTGAGCGTCGTGCCTAACGCATACAACACTTTCGTCTGCGACGAGACGCGTTGCCGAATGCCTGCCAGCGGCGTAGTTGCGCGCGAGGGTTGACCGTTGTAGTTACCAAGCAACACCTGAACTTCATCGGCGTTGGGCCCAATCACCGCGATCGACTTTAGATTCTTGCGCAGCGGCAGCGTGTTGTTTTCGTTCTTCAGGAGAACTATTGATTCGCGTGCAGCGTCGAGTGCGAGCTGACGGTGTTCGGGTGAATCGTTTGCTGAGAACGGGATTTTTGAATAAGGGACCATCTCCGGTGGATCGAACATCCCAAGCCGAAACCGGGCGTCGAACAATCGTTTCACCGCGCGATCGATGTCGGCTTCCGAAATCAAGCCCTGCTTCACAGCTTTCACTAGTGCTTTGTAGCTGTCGCCACATTCCAGATCGGTTCCTCTCTTCACCGCGAGGGCCGAAGCCTCCTCAGCAGTCTTCAGGAAGTTGTGCCGTTTGTAGATGTCATCGATCGCACCGCAATCGGAAACGACGTATCCATTAAACCCCCACTCGCCGCGTAACGTGTCGCCAAGCAGATGTGTATTTGCGCAGCAGGGCTCACCGTTTGTGCGGTTGTAAGCGCACATCACCGACGCAGCACGAGCCTCCATAACAGTTGCTCGGAAAGCTGGTAAGTATGTCTCACGCAGGTCACGTTCAGTGGCAGCCGCATCAAAGCGATGGCGCTCGGGTTCTGGACCAGAATGAACGGCGTAGTGCTTCGGCGTGGAAACAAGTTTCAGATACTTCGGATCGTCACCTTGTAGTCCATTAACGAATGCAACCCCGAGGCGACTTGTTAAGTACGGGTCTTCGCCGTAAGTCTCTTGCCCACGGCCCCAGCGTGGGTCGCGAAAGATATTTATGTTTGGCGACCAAAACGTAAGACCGTAAAACCGGTTGTAGTTACGCTGTCGTTGTGCTTCGTGGTACTTGGCCCGCGCCTCGTCGGAGATCACTGCGGCGACGCGATTGACGAGTTGCGGATCGAAGGTTGCTCCGAGCCCGATCGCCTGCGGAAAAACTGTGGCGACACCTGAGAACGCAACGCCATGCAAAGCTTCGTTCCACCAGTCGTACTGAGGAATGCCGAGCCGTGGAATAGCCGGCGCAGCGTTCATCATCTGCGACACCTTCTCCTCAAGTGTCATGCGCGAGATCAGATCATTAACGCGCTGTTCCCGCGGAAGCCTAGGATTGAGGTACGCCGCGCCCGGATCAGACTTGGTTTCTTGAGTCGTTGCCAAAGAACCGCTGCCGATCAACCACAGCACGAGTGTGAGAAAACAAAGACTTACGCGGAGTAGAGACATAGTTTCTTCTAATTTGGCGCTACGTTATTCAGTTCACGATTAAACACAAATGCACAAGAAGGCACCAAGGTCTCAAAACCATATTCCAAACGCATAGTATGTTCGAAAGGGCCGATTCCCGGAAGCACAGTCTCAACTAGTTGAGCGGGCGGTGCGGAACGTTCGATGTTTAATCGTAACCTCCCTAGAATGAATCATCCACTTTTGTGGCCGATTTGTGTCCAGAATTAACAGCAATGGAGGTATAAAGGACTGTATCGAATGGTAATGAATGTAGAATCCTCGGAAATTCTGGGTGGCTGCAACTTTTGAAAAGGCAAAGACTTAAGTTTTTGCCGAGTTGATGATTCATAACCGCAAGGTCAACGGTTCGATCCCGCCCCCCGCTACCAATAAAATCACCAACTTAACGTCGGCTCAGTTATCGGACTTGGGAGTTCCAACCCCAAGTCCGTTTGTTAAATAGTGTGTCCCGACGAATTAGCGGAATTGAGAATTACAGCAACTTTACATCAAACTAGTTCGCATCATCTCTAGGTGACAGCAAATCTCAGCAATCGACTTCATCTGCCGTGAGAGGTTGACTGCTTTCGTTCGCTGCTCAAGCTTGTCCATGAGTTCCAATTCGTCCATGCCGGGCATCGGCTCGCGTGAGTCCCCTTCCCGGTGGCACGTTTGTCGTCACCCTTAAAAACAACCACCAGTTACAGGTCAGCCGACTACAATCGCGCATCTTGCGTGACGGGTTGTTAGGAATCTGAACATACTGCTGCCCATTTCTGTTAATCCAAATATTATTGTCAGCTTTACGCTGAGGATCCCTCGGTCCCGCGAAGGAAAGTTTTTGTTGTAAAGTTGCTGTAATCCGGCTTGCGGTAATCAGCAACGACCGCACTGCACGTAGTGTCGACTCCGCTGTGAGTGCGCGTAGCCGTCGCTGATTTCCACAGTGATCACGCGTAAGTTGTGATCACTGCTAAATGTCCGCTTTGACTTGAGAAGCGATCTTGAGTTGACTTGAATTAACGGCCTGAACATTTTGCCACTGCCCTCGAGTGAAATCCGGAAACTTGATGGGCATACTACCCTTCGCGACTGAGAGTTCGCTTAGTGGTCCAGGGGCACTCCATGCTGCTGCATCGTAAACGTTGATGTCCGGCTCCAGACCCTCGCGCATACATTGGATCAATCGATAACACATCAGGTAATCCATCCCACCATGCCCGCCTAATTTTCGCGCGGTTTCGCCCTGGTTCTTCCACAATGGTGACTCGTATCGGTCCTTGTACTTATCGAGCGTTGTCCAGTTATGTCCACCCTCTTGACCGTCAATGAAAATACGAGGCGGATAGTCTCTGAAGATACCTTTTGTTCCTTGAATTAGATTGATCCGATCGTACGGCCGCGGCGTCGTCACATTATGCTGCAGTAAAATTGTTCGACCTCTGGCGGTCTTGATGATGCTAGTGTTGTAGTCACCGGTCTTATATACCTCTTTCCATTTCGCATTTCCGGTTGCCACGTGATTCTGTCGGTACGCCTCGAGACCCAGGTGCAGCGAACTCATTGAAACGATATGGTCGAACCTGTCCCCGCGATTGATTTCCATATATTGCGCCATCGGCCCCAAACCATGTGTCGGATATAGATTGCTATCGCGCAGAGTGTGATGCTTGCGGCGCCAGAGACCCTCGTCCTTATCCTCGAATAAGATTTCGCGGAGATCGTGGTTGTAGGCACATTCACCATGGACCAGATCTCCAAACAAACCCGATCGGACCATGTTCAAGACCATCGTCTCTGAATCGTCATAACAACAGTTCTCCATGATGAGACAGTGCCGTCGCGTCGTCTCGGATGTCTCTACAAGTTTCCAACAATCCTCAAGCGTGTACGCGGCCGGCACCTCTGTGCCTGCATGCTTCCCTGCTTTCAGAGCTGCCAGAACCTGTGGAACGTGCCATTCCCAAGGTGTGGCGATGTAAATAAAATCCAGATCATCCCGGGTAGAAAGTTTTTCGAAATCTCGCGCACCATCGGCGTAAATGGCTGGTCTTTTTTGTCCAGCCTTTTCGACCAAGTCTGCCGCGCGTACGCATTTATCTTTAACAACATCGCACACAGCGTTGACTTGTACTTTATCGATGGCAAGGAACTCTTTGAGAACACTGGTGCCACGTAGACCAACGCCCACCATCCCAAGTCGTACGATATCGCGCCGCTCAAACTTGACGCCCATCATCGATTTTTGTTTTGAGTTCCTTCGCTGTGGTGGCTCGAAATCAATGAGTTCGTTTGCATCGAGCACACGTGAAGCGCTAAACCCGACGCCGGCAAGTCCTGCGGCTTTTAATATCTCGCGCCTGGATACTTTCGAATTCATATCATTCATAGCTTAATTCCTTTATTGAAGTAGCAAGCTTAACCAGTTAGCCCGGACTCCTGTAATTTTCTGCGACCAAGTTCTTTAATTTTTGAGTCAGGCCAGCGTTCAAGATAACTGTATGCTGGGTGATTCTCCCTTGGCTTACAAGGATTCCGCGCAGCGTTATAGCAACAGATCAGCGACCAACGTGGGTTAGGACTAAGATTCGCATCTGATCGATGCAGTAAGTTTGAATGAAAGAAGAGCGCCGTCCCTGGTTCCATTTCACAATAGATCAGGTCTAAATGTTTTAATGCTTCGTTTACTCGATCGATGTCGGCGCCCGTTTGATCGCCCA
>Ga0157380_10003823_pt1 | contig 10370 bp, 5 predicted proteins | sample S35metaG_FD_119757 | JGI IMG/M metagenome (GOLD analysis project Ga0157380, IMG submission 119757) | Switchgrass rhizosphere microbial communities from Kellogg Biological Station, Michigan, USA - S3-5 metaG | ecosystem: Host-associated > Plants > Roots > Rhizosphere > Soil | place: USA: Michigan...
ATGCTCGATATTGAAATGCCCAATATCAACGGATTCGATTTGTTGAATCGAGTGGGTGATTGGGATTTCGATGTAATTTTTACAACAGCATATGATAAATACGCCATCAAGGCGATCCGGTTCAGTGCATTGGATTATCTATTGAAACCAATAGATATTGTTGACCTGCAAAACGCCATCAACCGGCATATCGTTAAGAAAGAAGTGCAACCGCAACAACAGCAGCAACTGGTAAGTAATCTTCTCAGTAATCTAAAACAAAAGGATCAGTCGGATTTCAAGCTCGCCATCAGTACCAGTGAAGGTGTTTATTTTTCTGATCCCAAAAATATTATCCGACTGGAAGGCGAAGGAAATTATACGCGGTTCTTTTTTTCCGATCGAAAACCTTTACTCGTTTCAAAGGTGATAAAAGATTATGAAGAAATACTACAGGAGTATTCGTTCATCCGTATCCATAAATCACATTTGGTAAACAAGCAACACATTTCAAAAATGGATAAGGATGATACCCTCACCTTAAGTGATGGCAGTCATATTGCTATTTCCCGCAGGAGAAAAGAAGAGGTACTGCAATTGTTGAGTGCAAAAGAACGGAAAAATTAAGCTTCTTCACTAACGAAAATTAATTGGCTAAGAGGCCAAAAGGGAAAAGGAGACAAAGGGGCTTTTAAATATACTCAACTCTTATTTCCCATTTTCCTTGTTATGTTCTAAGGAAAGAGATCAAAAGAGAAAAGAGAAAAAGAGGTTTAGATATTAACGGCTTTTTTATCTCCTTTTCCCTTTTATACTCTTAGCCCTGTATTTGGATTACTATAGTATCTCAAAAAGAATGAGAAATGAAAGGCTATAATATGAATAACTCTTTTATCTCCTTTTCCCTTTTATACTCTTAGCCCTGTATTTGGATTACTATAGTATCTCAAAAAGAATGAGAAATGAAAGGCTATAATATGAATAACTTCTTTATCTCCTTTTCCCTTTTATACTCTTAGCCAAAGCTCTCTGTATTTCAGGCACTGAATTTGTTGGTTACCGTTGTTGCCCCAACTCTTCCCCGTTTTATTCGTGTTACTCTAAAGACAAACTGTATGACAAAATTCTACCTGTCTATCCTACGGCAGATCGCCAGCATTTCCGTTATATTTTTAATCGTTCTTGTAAGTATCGATAAGTCTGTGGCACAGCCCGTTCTTACGTTTACTCCTTTTGCGACTGGTTTGGGACCAGCGCTCGAAATTGTGAATGCAGGAGATGGCTCCAATCGACTATTTATAGCACAGCGGAATGGGACCATTCGTGTTCATGACGGTACAACCCTCCTTCCTACTCCTTTTATTAATCTTGCTGACACCGTTCTAGATAATGGTGAACAAGGTTTACTCAGTCTGGCATTTCATCCCGATTATGAAACCAATCGTTATTTCTTTGTATGGTACACTGATAAGGAAGGTGACCTTACCCTTGCTCGTTACCAAACAACTGCCGGTGATCCCAATATCGCTGATCAAAATTCAGAAGTTGTTTTACTGGAGATACCAAAACCCGGTACGCCTTATTTCCCTAATCACAATGGGGGAAAGATTGCTTTTGGAACCGATGGTTATTTGTATGTTTCGATCGGAGATGGTGGAGGTAGCGGGGATCCTTTTAATAATGCACAAAACGGAAATTTACTCTTGGGAAAAATGCTTCGTCTGAACGTAAATAATTTTTCTACTCCCCCTTATTATACTATTCCTGCCGACAATCCTTATGTAAGCGACCCCACTGTTCGTGATGAAATATGGGCAATGGGTTTGCGAAATCCCTGGCGCTGGAGTTGGGATCGGTTAACCAATGATATGTGGATAGCGGACGTTGGACAGAATGCATGGGAAGAAATAAATATTCGAACCGCAGGAAATACAGGTGGCGTTAATTATGGTTGGCGCTGTTACGAAGGAACTGCTACTTTCAATACCAGCGGTTGCTTACCCGCTTCCAGTTATGTATCTCCCATTTTCACCTATCCGCATAATAATACAACAGGTGGATTTTCTGTAAGCGGAGGATATGTTTACCGGGGCTCCACGTATCCATTACTTAGCGGCTATTATGTTTGCGCCGATTATGTATCCGGAAATGTATGGAAGATCCGACCCAATGGATCGGGGGGATGGAATGTTTTTCAACAAAGCGGTTTACCCGGAAGTATCGCCGGATTTGGTGAATCCGAAAATGGAACATTATATGCCGCTTCATTGAGTGGAACAGTTTATCTCGTAGAAGCAAATAGTTCACTTCCGCTTCGATTGATTGATATTACGGCCCAGGCTAAAAAGGATCTGGTAAAAATAAACTGGACTACGTCGTTTGAGGAAAATATTTCTCTATTTGAGATTGAGTACAGTTATGACGGAATACAATTTTCTAATGCTGCCCGTGTTATACCCGCTAACAATAGTAGTGGTTCCAGCTACAGCTTTGATCATGCAATAAACACTTCTAAGAAATTATTCTACCGGCTTAAAACATCGGAACAGAATGGACAAATCTCTTATTCAAAGATTGTGGTAGTGAATGGTAATGCAAACAAAGGAATAATCATACAACCTACTGTAATCACCAATCAACTACTTATCATTGTTGCGTCAGAGCCAATAGAATCCGTTCGGTTGTTCAACAGCATTGGAAAAGAAGTATATAGTAAAACGATAGGTGGCAGGCAAGGAAACATTTCTATTCAATTGCCTGTTCTTATACCTGGTACCTATATCGTTCATAGCCGAACCCTATCAGGAAACCAGCAACAAAAGATAATTATTCAATAGTCAATTACAATATCTGAGGGAAGATGAAGATCTGGTATTGCAATTCATTCGTCATAGCATCTTCACAAGGATCGAAGCCGGTTGAAAAGAATTGAATTTCAATGCTTGATAATAAGTCAGTGGATTATGAATGCAATTGCACGGGAAAAATAGAGGCAGTATAAATGCTGAAAAGATTAATCAGAACGACGTTATATAAAAAATAAAGATTATTTTAGAGTCCTGCCCTGAATCGTCCCCAAATAAAATGCCCATCAAGTTAAAACAACTTAGTATGAAAGCTATTTACACTGTTATTTTTTTGATTCTTCTGATGACGACGACGGCACAAGGTCAGGACCTTCCTGCTACTCATAATCCAAAGTTTGATATTTATCTCAGTCCAAAAACTAATAAAAAGATATGCCCGGAAACTAATGCTATCATCAATCCCAAATTGAACTGGAAAATAAACCCGTTGAAAAATAAGGATATCAACCCTTCGGAAAACACCCAGATCAATCCTCAATTCAGACCTGAATTAAATCCAAACGTTAATGAGAGTATTAACCCTATGGTCAAGATGAATCTTCATCCATCGAGTGTAGCTGGCAAAATATTATACATATTTAATAAGAGCGATGAGCTGACCGGTTATCTCACACAACCATCGCAGAACGTTTTATTATGTTTTGATATGAACGGCGAATGGACCTGCTATTATGTTCTCACTCCTGAGGGCACTTATAATCTTTTTGATAAATCAGGAAGCTGGACAGGTAACTATATGTGTTATGATAGTAAAGTTGGATATAACCAGTTTGATAAGGATGGTAAATGGACGGGCGGCCATGTAAAATGAAAAATGTAAAATGTAAAATATAAAATGTAAAAGGGTTCTTACTATAAGGATCCTTTTACATTTTATATTCTACATTTTAGATTTTACATTTCATTTAGTATATCTCCAGAAAGAAGCCAGATTTCCGTTAACAAAATATCCGTGTCCTCCCGCGGAGAAACCGGTAGTGTATTGCCCGGACAGAAGTTCGGTAGGACTATTACGTATTAGCCATTGATCCGTTGACGGATTATAACGAAAGAAATCATTTGGCAGGTTACCATTGACGTCGCTTCCGATACCCATATATAACAGGTCATTTATAACAAAGCCTTCAATCATTATTCTGGACTGTCCGGGGTAATTCGTTTTTTGGGTCCACACATTAGTAACAGGGTTATACTCCCACCAATCATTCTGATAAAATCCTATATAATTACCATTAAAGTAAAAATAACTTCTGCCGGTACCTATATAACCTCTCGTACTGGTACCAAATCCTATAGCTCCTCCTCTTTTATATCCCGGCGTGTTTGCCTTCTGCAACCATTGATTGGTTGCAGGATTGTATTCCCAAAAATCATTTAGCGTATTATCAGTACCTGTAGGAATTTCTTTAAATCCGGAACCAATATATCCTTTACCATTTACAGCAAATCCTACCGCATGAGTCCTGTTTTCTCCCGGAAAATCCTGCTTACCTGTCCAGGCATTTGTTATAGGATCATATTCCCAGAATCTTGAATCATTGGTATAAAAGTATCCTTTAGATCCAATGGCAAAAGCAACAGCCGCATAAGTAGACACTGAATGAGGAGTTGCACCTTTATTGGTCCATACAGTAGTGGCAGGATCGTATTCCCACAGTTGTTCAAATATCCCTAGAATTACATAGCCTTTCCCATTGACACTGAATGAGCAATTCTTATATCCAAAGCCTTGTTGATCTGGTGAATTAAGATGTGTCCAAAAATTCGTAAGTAAAGGAGGAGGCGCGGGTTGTATTACACTCGACAATGATTCTCTATTAGGAGGAGGTTCTGAAATCTGCTTTTTGCAAGAAACGCATGTTAAAATGCATATACTGTAAATTAAAAATCTACTTTTCATATACTTGTATTTAAGTGTTTGGGGATTGAGAAGAAAATAGCTGATGGAAAAATTTTTTTTCATAACAATGCTGGTTAAGGTTTATACCTGCAAAGTTTGTTTGTTATGAGAAGTGAACCTATCCCCTATTGATGTGAGATTTTAAACTCCATGTGAACATATATCTGACAAATACACAATACGCACAATGCACACTGATATGATTGTGTACTTTGGGTGTCTTTTCAGACTACGGTGGTTTCTTCGGAGACTCCGAAATTCAAACTTCTAAACCACCGTAGTCTTTGTCTTCTAAATAATTCCCGCTTCACGGGCTTTGGCAACGGCCTCGAGTTGGGTATGGGCCTGCATTTTAACGTAGATATTCTTGATATGACTTCTTACCGTATCCACCGAAATAAAAAGATTAGCAGCAATCATTTTATAACTGCTTCCCTCGGATAAAGCGGTAATCAATTCTTTTTCCCTGGGTGTAAGCTGGTACTTATCTTCTTCCTGATGACTCTTCTTTTGCATGCTTGCGATTACCATTCTTGCAATGGCAGGACTCATGGGAGCACCGCCGGTTAATACTTCCTGCATGGCATCTGTAAGTCGCGTAGACAAATGCTTTTTCAACAAATAACCGGATGCACCGGCGCAAAGAGCATCCATTACATTCCGGTTATCATCGAATACAGTAAGCATAATTATATGAGTATTTGTATTGAATGCTCTTATTTTTTTAACCGCATCAATGCCATTGACTCCTCCAGGCATATCAATATCCATGAGAATGATATCGGGCTTTAGCTCTTTTACCTGTTTTTCTACCTGAGTTACATTCGGAAAACTATCGAGCAATACATAAGGGATGGAATAATCGATCAGCTGTGCGATACTCTCCCGCAATTCTTTGTTATCCTCGTATATCAATACGCTTGTTTGCATAATGAGCATTTTACAAAAATCAGGTTTATCCTCCGTCCCTGCTATACCTTAATCATGTGATTTTATCTTCAGGCAAACCGTTGTGCCTCTGCCGGGGACACTTTCAATATCTAAACGCCCCAGCATTTGCCGGGCCCTATCATTCATATTAGCAAGTCCGTTTCCATTTCTCGCCTTCAATACATCGAATCCATCTCCATTATCGTGAATTTTCATCTCGATCATTGATTCACTGCCTGACAAGCCAATACTGATTTGGTTACAATTACTGTATTTAGCGGCATTGTTGATGGCTTCCTTGAAGAGCAGGTAGAAATCTTTTCTTTTATTGAGATCGAGTTTAATATTTCTAAAATCTCCGTTTTCCACAAAATCATAGCGGATGTTCAAGGGTTCCAGGATATCCGCCGCGAATTCTTTCATGCGGTATATAACTTTTTCCAGGGTATCGTTGGAGGGTGTAATGGCCCATACAATATCACTCATACTTTCCATCATATTCCCTGAATTCTCCTGTATCTTTTTCAGGTGGCTGTTCACCTGCTCGATACTGCTTGCATTTTCCAATGCCATTTTACTGATGATATTAATACTCGATAACGTCGATCCCATATCATCATGGAGATCGCGTGCGATCTTAGATCGTATTCTATCTTGTACTACCTGCAGACTGATTTTTGCTGAACAGATAGCAGCGATTTCCTTTAACATGCGTAGATGCCAGCGCGAATAAAAATTCTTTTTCGGATGCTCCGAATCGATCACTCCGAACACATTGCCATCTACTATTACCGGAACAGTTAATTCAGAAAGTCGTCGCTCATCATCCATTATATATCGCGGATCATTCATTGTATTTCCAATCCGCTCCGCTTTCGCTGTTTTTGCTACCATACCAACAATACCTGTTCCAAAAGGAATTTCAATTGGATTCATTATTTCATAGGGGCCAGTATTCTTCGGACCATACGCCGCCTTCTGTAATAGTACGTTTCGTTTTTCATCTTTAACATATATCACGCAGTCCACAAATCCAAGCAGCTTAACACATTCCCGCGCGATATCCCAGAAAATTTCTTCGATTGTATTTTGTCCATACAGTGATGTAGCAAACCGGTTAAGTATTTTCTGCGATTTTATTTTTAGTTGCAAGGAACGAATCCAGATAAACAAAACGCCCAGCACCACTATAATTAATGCAGATAGAAACCACCATGTTTCCCAGAAAGGAGGGGTTATTTTTAAGTGAACAATAGCTTCCTGGTTCATCTCTACCCCATCATGATTTTTTGCGCGTACGCGGAATGTATAATTGCCCGCATCCAGATTTGTATACGTTGCGGTTGGTCGTTTACCGGCATTGATCCATTTATCATTAAACCCTTCCAGTTTATATTGATAAATTATGTTTTCGGAGAAACTATAATCCATCAAACCAAAATCAAAGCTGATCATATTCTGTTTGTAGGATATACGGAGAGTACTATCAGAAAATTTATCATAGTCTGCTTTCAGCGGGTTTTCAAGGATATTAATACTGGTAATATGCAGCGGAGCATGGGTTGTATCACGCTTTACTGAATCCGGTTGAAAATACTGGAAGCCATCTTGTGTAGGCAAAAAGATAGTTCCGTCCTCAGATTTCCATTCATCAGAAACGGTATTACTCATCAGCCCCTTACGGTTGTTAAAACTGGTAATAGAATTATCGGCTGGATTCACCTTTAATAATCCCGAGCTATAAGTTCCTATCCATAAATTACCTGAATTATCTGTAAGCGTAGTATGAAAATTCTGATCTGTGTATTTGTTAAAAGGCGGGTAATAAAAACTATCCGCCCCTTTTTTAAGATAGTAGATATTATGACTACTGGTAAAATAAAGACCCCCTTTCTCATCTTCGCTTATTTCATAAATAAAGGAAGGTATTGATTTGAACGTACCGGTAACCGGGATAAAGCAAGCTTTCTTTTCATCATATAAATTGAGCACTTTTGTAGCTATCCATATGTAGTGATTTTTTGCTGGATGAATCGCAAATATATGGGCTCCTTTCAGAGAGGCGGGATTATCTTTCTCCTCCTTTAAATTTCTTAGAAAATTCAACTGCCTGTCATAAATACTAATCCCTTCCGTGGTACCAATCCAGATATTTCCCTGGCTGTCTTCAATAATATTATCTGTGATTTCCGCTTTGGCAAAATCATCTTTACCAATATTATTTTTCCCGAGATTAATAATTTTCCCCGTAGAAGGATAATAGATATAAACACCTTCTGTTGTACCAATCCATAAACGTGCCTCTTTATCCAAATAAACTTGGCTTATCGGAAGCGTTCCGGTTTTGGAGGCGGACAATTGAATTTGATTAACCACTTTATCTTTCTGAAGATCGTATTGAAGAACCCCATGTGAATTGGTGGCGAGCCATACCTGATCACCATCAGGAACTATAGAATTTATTTCCTTATTGCTTTCTCTCGTCTCGTTTGGGTTTTCCGCATACTGGTTTTTTGCAAGGCTGGCCAGGTGTACTGTTCTAAAAAGAGGTTGAATCCTGTCCGACTTTGATAATCCTTTTTTCCCCGTTATCCAAAGTGTACCGGTTCTGTCGAAAAATACATCTGTGATTTCATTTTGGGGGATGGATTGTCTGTTAGCGGGGTCGTACACAAGCAGGGAAAAAGTACCCGTGGAAGGATCCAATATCGCTACTCCATCATTGCTATCGGTGAATATGTATTGTTTGCCATTGATGGTATGGAAAACAATACTGGTTATTACATAGAACTGCGAGGTGGTCCAATGCATGGGAGCAAAATCAAAAAATCTTATTTTACTATCTCCAGCGTTCATCTTATATATACCGCTGTTATATCCGGCAAACCAAATATTGTGCTCCGCGTCTTCATTAATTGCAGCCACCATGCCCGCCCCGTATTCGGTATGTAGAGTATCTTTCCAATACAATTCGTAATTGTTTTTTTCAGGTAGAAACCGATACAATCCCGCATGTGTGCCAATCCATATCCGATTTCTGCTATCCACGAAAATAGAGGTAACATTTGCCGGGCATTTCGCGAAAGTGGTAAGTTTGTTTGTTTTTAAATTGACCGCACGAATTGCTTTATCCTGCAATGCAAACCATAATTCTTCTTTCGTAACAAAAGGTGAAGCTGCTATTCCCGAACGAATACTGTCTTCCGGTATTAATTTTCTAAACCCATCAATGGCCGGATCATAATAACTTATCCCCCTGTTATAAGCAATGAACAGCCTGTCCTTTTCGCCCACGGCGATATCATATACTTTGCCGTAAGGCAACGACAATGTATCATTGTCATCGTGAGCATAAACGTGAAAATTGGTGCCATCGAACCGGGTAACGGAGGTTAACTGACTTGTCCATATATAGCCATTTTTATCCTGTGTAACAGAAAAACTTTCCTTTACTGGATAACCATTTTCTGAAGAATAATGCTGAAAAGAAAAATTAGGAAGCTGGCCCGATAGGTCAACATTTGCAATAAGCACTATAAATAGCAGACAAAGGAGCTTAGGCATTCCATGCAATTACTATTTTAATATACAATTTTTTCAGGATAGCTGGCCGGCTTTAGCGATAATATCTTTTACCGGTTGCAATTCCATGCATTTGAAATGTCCCTTCGGACATTTATTATAACCAATTTTTGAACAGGGACGGCAGCGCAGGTTGTGAACTTCAAATCTTTCTTCTTTTACCGAAGGGTTTGAATAATAAGCAGCCATTCCAAATTCCGGTACGGTATTACCCCAAACTGATATTATGGGTTTATTAAAAGCAGCGGCGATATGCATGAGGCCGGTATCATGCGTGATAAGAAATTTAGCTCTTCGTACAAGATCGGCCGATTCATTGATAGAAAATTTACCGCAGGCATTGTAGATCTTATGAGGATCGGCACTTGCAATTTGTTCTGCATTGGCAACATCTTCTTTTCCGCCCAGTAGAATTAAGGGATGATTGATCCCCGCGCATAATTCCTTTAATTTATGTAAAGGAAGTTTTTTGGTATTGAGTGCAGCACCAATGGCAATTCCGATATAACCCGCATGATGCGAGGCGGGAATATCACTTTCTTTCACCCGGTCTTGCTCGGGAATAAAATAATCCAATCCCGCTCCATCGTTCTTAATACCAAATTCTTTCATGGTGTCCATATAACGATCTACTATATGAACCGCCGGAAGTTTATTAATCTTTAACGCGGTGAGTAGCCATTTCTGCAGATTCAGCTTGTTGAAAGAAAAGGATTTTTTACCCAGTGCTTTTTTTACTTTAAGAGTCCGGAGATTATGATGTAAGTCGATAACATAATCAAAGTCTTCCCGTTTCAACTGTTCAATAACTGCATCGAGATCATTATCTAAATAATGTACTTTATCGATATAAGGATTAGAATCGGTAAGTGAACGAAAAGATGATTTGGTAACGTAATGCACCTCGGCAGTGATCAATTGCTTTTTCAGACAGCGAACCACGGGTGTGGTTAACACGATGTCGCCAATGGATGAAAAGCGTATGATGAGGAATTTCATGAGGCAAAAATGGGTAAAAGATTGAAGACTACCGTAGTTTAAACCTGAAAGCTTTAAACCCTGATGAATCAAACTACGGTAGTCTAAAACTACTTCTCTACATAATTCAAATC
>Ga0157380_10003824_pt1 | contig 10368 bp, 5 predicted proteins | sample S35metaG_FD_119757 | JGI IMG/M metagenome (GOLD analysis project Ga0157380, IMG submission 119757) | Switchgrass rhizosphere microbial communities from Kellogg Biological Station, Michigan, USA - S3-5 metaG | ecosystem: Host-associated > Plants > Roots > Rhizosphere > Soil | place: USA: Michigan...
AGCGACTCGGACCTGGTGTAAGTCAGTCTACCGTCGCGCTGCCTTTGTCGCAGGTTGCGGTGAAACTCGATCATCAACTCAGCACTGCGCGCCGAATCAACCTTCCACTGGCTGACGATAGCCGCCGGGCTGCCGGCAACGAATAACGCCCATGACATGCCGATCACTCCCTCGCCCGCCGCCACCCGACCGCGTGCCGTCTGACATGCCGACAATATCGCCAGCTCAGCGTCTAGATCGAGCTTCATGATCTCCCACGCCTCCAGCAGTCCATCCTCTTGAACGTCTCCTTCGGATCGCGAAAGGATAATGCGAGAGTAAAGAGGCTTGCGATCGTCGAGCACTGCATGAGTAGCAAAGTGCAGGATCTCATAATCACCTGCTTCCGCCTTCACTGTCGCTTCTTGCGCTTGTTCGCCAATCAGCACTCTACTGTTGCCGGGGCCGTAGAGCCGGCCCAGAAAGTTGACCTCCTTTTCCGCATCCGGCAATGGTCCGAGTGGTTCGTCCCGGCGAACGATTTGGACTTTCGCTATCGTTTCACCACTCAACTTAGGGTTACCCATGGCCAGCAGCTCCGGCTGAGCATGCTTGCTACCGACGGAAGGCCGATGCGCAGCACTCAATGCAGCCGCCCTTTTTTCCATCTCGCGGAGCACGCTTAGCGACGGCGCGTAAAACAGAGCGTACTGTTCCAGGAGGTAACCTCTGGTTCCCTGGTGCAAGGCCTGGAACGGCAGGTTCCACAACGCTCCATCAGGCACGATGCAGAGCCTCCGCACGTCGCGCAACTGTTCCTCCGCCGGCTTGACCAGCAAGTCGTAGAGTTTTCGTGCCGGCGTCTTAACGGTCAGGTTACGCTCGGCCACATTTTGATGAAAAGCCTCTGACAATTCCGACAGTTCTTTGCTTTTGATGTTTATCGTGTGCACAGTTAGTTCAACCGGCGCTTTATTACCAACGCCTGTATGGACGGCCTTTCTCAACACAAACAGGTAAGACTTATCTTCTGTCACGACGTATTCAAGGATGGCCGTTTGGCGGTTCGGCAACAGCGCTGCCACTTCGTCCAGCGTGAGCAACGGAGTCTGGCCGCGCTTCACCTTGAGTTCAGGGTGCTTCGCGTAAAGGCCAACCTGAAAGGCTTCATACTCAAGACGCGCTTTGTCCAGCTGCGCGGTGGTTTCGGTGAGTTGTGCGTCCGTCGGTTTGCCTTGTTTAAGCTTGGTCAATTGGGTATTGAGCGAGGTTATCTGAGCGGTGAGTGCCCGATCGCGCTCGAGTTCGTCGCTCGTCATAGCCTTGGTGACCTCGACTCGCCCACTACTTAAGACATCGAGTAGCACTCGACCTTTCGCGCGTTCCGCATAACTCAAAGCTTGAGCAGGATTATTCTGCGATAACGCCAGGTCGAGCATTCCCTGGTAGGGTCCAATCTTATCCTCGAAGAAAAGTTGCTGCTCCTCTTCGCCGCCGGCGACCTGGCCACGCAGCTTTTCAGTCGTGCCAATTGCTGCCAGGAAATCCTGACGCGCTTGCTCAGGCTGGTTCAGCGCCAGGTGGGCCTTGCCGCCGACGGTCCTGGCGGTCCCTAAGATTGCGGAGGCGCCCGATTGAGTGGCCAGCACAGCCGCGCGGTCGGCATTCTCGAGGGCTGCCTCGTATTGGCCAAGTCGCAGATAGCTATCAGCGAAATTCTGAAAGATGGTGGCTAGTAGATGGGTATTACCCATCTCTTCGGCCAGCTTTAACACCCTTTGATCGTAGCTTATTGCCTTCGCGTAGTCCCCCTGCAAAAAATAGGAAACGCCGATATTGTGCAAGCACTCAAGCGTGCCGGGCTTGTCTCCCAACTCCTCTCTAATTTTCAATGTCTGCTGCAAATAATCGAGCGACTGGGCGTGCCCGCCTTGCATACCGTAGATAGATCCGATGTTGCTCAAAGCACTCGCGACGCCTGCCTGGTCACCGATCTCACGCTTGATTTTCATACTCTGTTGAAAGTAATCCAGGGCTTGCGGGTAGTTTCCCTGTGTGTAGTAGATGATACCGATGCTAGCCAGGGTGGCAGAAGAAATCGCCTTGTTGCCCAGCTCATCGGCTAGCTTCAGGCTCCGCTGCAGAATTTCAAGGGCCCGCAGATTGTCACCCTCCAATGCATAAATATTCCCTACGTTTCTCAAATCACGAGAAAACTTTACTTTGTTCCCCAGCTCCTCGGTGAGGTGCAAAGCGCGTTGATGAAAATCCAGGGCTTGTGGATAGTTGCCTAGCCTCATGTAGTTGACCCCGGCACTGGAAAACACGTCCGCCAAGGTGTCTTTATCCGCGACTTCCTCGGCCAACCTTAAGCTCTGGTCGTATTGTTCTTTGGCCTGCTTGTAATCGCCTCGTACTCGATAAGTGTCGCCCTTTACAAGTAACGCAACGGCCATCCCTTTCTTGTCGTTGATCCGTTGCGCAACGCCCAACAATAGATCGCAAGCCAGCAAGGCCTGAACGGATTTGGCTGGACTTGAAAGCTGCTTCACTTGTTTGACCAACGCATTTACCAGGTCCGTAGTGATCAGCTCCGGCTGTGAAGCCAACAGCGCCGCACCCTCTTCCGGCGTCTTGGCTGCCGTCAAGGCGACGGCCAATTCCTCCTCAGCGGTCGTAGATCTCGAGACTTTCCAGGTTCCATTCTCCCTGACCATCTGTATTGTCCGCCGCGCCTGCATGGGAGTGGCTGAGGTTCCTGCCCGTACTTTCAATACGCTTAATTCGGCGATCAATTGCACGGTCGCCGTGTTCGCTTCGACCGTAATCCTGGTTAGCTTGAGACTCTTCACTTCGACGATGTGATAAACCGCGAAAGTCTGTTTTGAACTCTCTCTGTTGGCAACCAGATCTGGAGACTTCTCGCTCCACAACGCCATCACAGCTTCCAGGTCTTCACGTTGGAGGGCTGCGAACAGTTGCTCGACGACGCGCCTCACAGCCCCCTGATCATCATTCTGGGCTCCTGCGTTGACAGGCAGCCAGATGAGCAAACAGCTAAGCGCAACCAATGCTTTGAGGCTTCTCTTTGATTGGTTTGTGATTGTCATAGTGGTTCCTTTCTAAACTCGGCCGAGCAGTCATTAGTTACTTTCGCAACCCGTTACCAATGACAGTCTCGTATGTCAATCCATCCATAAGGAAAGAACAGCCTCTTTGCTTACCAGGTCGAGATTTCGAGTGGGCCTCAATCAATGGGTATGAGTTTCTTATCCGAGCTGTGCAGTCTACGGTTGTTTCATTATTAGCCTCTCTTCAGCGCAGTGCAACAGGAATTTTTTCCCCGAGCAGAAAGGCAAAAACTTTTTCTTGCAGCGGCAATAAAACGGAATTTTTCGCGTCTGGTTGATCAATAAGGGACTCGCTCTATTCCAGTTAATCCTTCCCCGAGGACGAATCCCACACTGCCCCATTGTGAGAATTGGCTTTCAGAAACGGAGGAGAGCATGTCCCCGGGGAGCTTTTGTTTTTCCGCAGCCCGACATCCGTTGATTAAAAAAAACGAGCTCACCTCTGCCTTGACACGCAGGAGTGAGCTTTTCTTACAACAACGTTTCTGCCGTACTTTGGCGCGGAATTCTTGGGTGATTGATCGTCGCGCCGAAGCTGCGGTGGTTTAGCTTTCGAAAGGAGATCATCCGTGAAAAAAACCAAGCATTATATCGCCACTGTGAGCATCCTCGCGCTCGTGTTGTTCCCGCTGCTGACTGCTCGCCAGACACCATCGCAAACTTCTCTGGAACCACAGGCCAAATTCATTAGAGTGTCGAACTCTATTCCGAACCATTACATCGTGGTACTGAACGATCAGGGCGTCTCCGATAAGGAGCCACTTGATGTTCGTGCTGCGGCTGATAATCTGTCGGTAGCTTACAGCGGGAAGGTTGGTCTTATTTACGAGACTGCTCTGAAAGGGTTTTCCATCGAGATGGGTGAAAGGTCGGCTATCGCCTTGAGTCGAAACCCTCAGGTCAGGTGGGTAGAAGAGGAAGGAGTTCTCTACGTGTCGACGGTGCAAACGAACCCGCCGTGGGGTTTGGATCGGATCGACCAGGCGTCCCTGCCTTTGAACAATCAGTATGTGTATAACGCTACCGGTTCAGGCGTCACCGCATATGTGATTGATACTGGCATTCGAGCCTCGCACGTGGATTTTGGAGGCCGCGCGGCTATTGCTGCCAATTTTATTGGCGCGGAGTTCTGTGACAGTGGTGGCAACAACGACTGCAATTCGGTTGGACACGGCACTCACGTGGCCGGAACCATCGGTGGGGCCACATATGGTGTTGCCAAAAGCGTGACTATCCGCTCAGTCAAAGTTTGCAATAGTGGTGGCGGTTGTCCTATTTCCGCCGTCATTGCCGGGGTCGATTTTGTTACCAATGCCCACAACGCGAATCCTTCTACTCCTGTTGTAGCCAACATGAGTCTCGGTGGGCCATTCGTATCCATCGGACCCGCAATCGACAATGCGGTGACAAATTCCATCAACGCCGGTGTGACCTACGCCCTTGCCGCAGGAAACAATGGCTACGATGCTTCAAATGACACTCCTGCTCACGTTCCGGAGGCATTAACCGTAGGAGCGTCGGATATTAATGACGCAAAGGCATCCTTCTCAAACTTTGGGGCTATCGTGGATATCTTTGCGCCGGGCGTTGACGTCCTCTCAGCAAACAACGGGAGTGATACCGCCACCTTATTTCTTTCGGGAACGTCCATGGCATCGCCGCATGGTGCCGGCGGTGTAGCCCTGTATCTGGAAGGTCGCGCCGGCATGGCGAACTGCGCTGCAAACCCAAAGCAAGGAATCGCGACGACATCCGGCGGGGCCATCTCGACCTGTCCCGATCGAGTTACTCAATTCATCAAGAGCAATGCGAGCCTTAGTAATCTAAGTGGCCTCCCTGGAGGGACACCGAATCGACTGCTCTTCACCGGATCGCTGCCGACGACAACTAATCCGGTTGACAACCAACGGTTTTTTGTCTGGCAGCAGTACCAGGACTTCCTCGTCAGCCAACCCGAACCGGACGAAGGTGGCTTAAACTTCTGGACTGGCAATATTACCGGCACCTGCGGGACAGGTTTCAACGACAACAATGGATGCACTCACCAAAAGCGCATCGACGTTTCGCGCGCCTTCTGGGTAGCTGCCTTTCCATCGCTTTTCACAGGCGGCGGTAACCAACTTACAGACAATGCACAGTTCGTCCACAAGTGCTATGAGGTTTACTTGCGGCGCTCTGTTCCTGACTCCGATCCGGGATTCCAGTTTTGGTTGAATGACCTGAACAGCTACGGCAATCCGGCGAATCAAAACGGTATCAACCACCTGATTGATGCGTTCCTGAGTTCAGGGGATTATCGGCAGAGGTTCGGTCAGCCGTAAGTTGGAACCCACCAGGCGCGACACGTGATCAATTACAGAACCGTTTGCGGTAGCCGATGGATGCGGGCACTCAACATGAGTGTTAATGGCTACAGCAAACGGTTCTAAAACTGGCAGCGTATCTTTAGAATCCAAACATTACCGGCGTATGGCGTTCAAACTTTTCAGCTTGTCGATGAGGCTCTTTGGTTTGTGGTTTCGTAACCGCGCGCAATCTAGTAAAAGATTGAATCCCAACTCGTCGCAGCAATAGCTTGGCAATATGGGACCCTTCACTCTTTCATAGAGCGCACACGCTTGAGGAGTTTGGCTCCAATGTCCGAGTAAGACTTGTCCCTGGATAAGGCCTCGAATTCTCGTTCCGCGTCTTTCAATAATCCGGCCTGCGTGTAGAGCACTCCCAAACCCAGGTGGTAACCTGGCCGTTCACGTCTGAGCCGCCTCAACTCTTCGCTATGGTTCGTGTCCAGAATTCTAAACTTTGCCTGCGGGGCCGGCAGTATCGGCGAGGTAATGCGCTGTCCGTTCTTGAATGCGGTAACCTGCCACGAATAGGTCGCGCCCGGCCGGAGCGCGACTCCCAACCGCCACTCATGAGTTGTCAGCTTTGGGCTCATTGCTACCTGATCGAGTTTTTCATCGGCGACAGTCACTTCATAACCAGTGGCGCCGGCTACGGACTGCCAACGAAACGTAGGCTGTTGCTCCTGCACCACCACCGCGATTGGGCTCATCAACTGAAATGGTCGTCCCTCGACCGTCTCGCCCAAAAGCCTGCTATTTGTTCCGCGCAGTTCTGCGAGGACTCGAGGTTTCTCGAGTCTTTCTGTGGCGATGGCTGAGAGAATGGCCTGACGTGACTGTGGCGACAAGTATTCAGGGATATCAGCATCATGATCTGTAGGGTGCTTGCCTGATCCGGCGATCTGGTCGGTGGTGCCCGGCTTTACGGATTGGTCCTGGCCGGGGCCGGCTCCATTTTGATTTGGCGGGATATCCGGCGAGCTTGAAGGAGCGTTCGTATTCGCGCGCTCGATACCAGCAGGAGGAGGCTGACGTAGTCGCATACGCATGAAGAATAAGATCGCGGCGAGTGCACCCAGCATTATTAGAACGACTGCAGCCACTCTCAATGGCCAACTAATAGACGACAGAAAGTTCGTCCGCGCTGGTCGCACCGGAAGACTCGCCTTTGGAACAGCGGACAGAGTTGATGCTGGCGCTTTGCTCAAATTAAGTGCGTTCAGTGTAGCCACTCTCTGGGTGCATTCGAGACAGACCTCGAGGTGACTCTCAACCGATTCATTGGTTACCTGGTCTGAATCCTTTTGGATGTAACCATCCAGTTCAGCTTTCGTGGGATGGTAAGCCGCTTCGCTCGGATCTGGTGACAGAGCGGTCAGCAGAATCGCATAGTCCTCCTTTAATCTGCTCGGTGCCTGACATTGCGCGAGGCAATTCGGACAAAGGGAGAGGTGGCGATGAATCGACAGAAAGAGATCCGGTGCTAACGCTCGCTCGCGGTATTGCGCCAATTCTTCGCGTGATGGGTGCTCCAACATAATTCTCTTCGTTGCCAGGGTCTACGTTTGCTGAGCCCTCATTTGCTTTCGAATGCTTTCATGCGTCTCAATAATCTATCCCGCGCATTTCTGCGTAAATTGATCACCTGCTGACGATTGATGCCGAGATACTGGGCCAAGCTTAGATCATCCAAAGGCAATTTCGCCCATAGGCTTTCAAACTCTGAGGCGGGAATCTCAAGCGCCGCCGCGATCTGTTCAAATGTAGCAATGTTTGTAGCCGGAAAAAGCGTGATCACATTGATGCCGTGCTGATCCTTCAGATTGCAAAGGAGTGCCACTCGCTGGCGGCGCGGTAGTTGACAGATTTCATTCCAAAGGCGCTCGAGATGTTCGCGAAATTCAATCAAGTCATCTTGTTTGGGTTGGTCGCTGGCAAGCTTTTGCCAGTTGCGTTCGGTCGCGTTCTCAAGCGACGCGGGAGGTTGGTCTTTGATACCGACTAACTTGGCTATGATGTTTGTCAGCTGATCGATTTCGATTGGTGTGCCTGCGAGTTGGAGAATCGTGGTGATAAGTCTTTCCAGGGTCAGGCTACGCGCTTCGACATGATTAAGGCGGTCGAGTATCACCTGAGGCAGGTTGTCTTTTGCTAAGGACTCAAAAGGCTCGGGTCGTAGACTTCCCGATCTTTCCCAGGCACGGAGGCCAGAGAGCCATTCCTTTCCAGGTTCTTCCCACAAGACCAAATCCTGATGAGTGAGCAAGCACCGGCGAATATGATCTCTTAAGTTTCGGCGTTGTGGATATTGCCGGCGCAAATATTCGTCGCATCCGTTACGAGCGGCCGCGGCTACGTAACTCTTGAAATTGACGAGGGGCCTATTAACCGAGCTGTTCTTTAAGTCATAGAGACGCTTCAGTAAATTAAGCTGGATTTCATGATGCACCTCTTCGAGATCTTCGGTTCGCTTATTTGCTCCGGACTGATTGTGATTAATTTGCAACCGGTGGGTTACTACTTGTCTGACGAGAGGGCTAATGTGTTCGGTGACGAGATGGGTCAGTCTGTCCGCCTCTTCCTCAGGCGTGGTCGCTTCGAGAAATGGCAGCAACAAAACGTCCACGCTAGACACGTCAGTTTCCATTTTGTTAGCCGGTTTCATTCGCGAACCTGTGATCGGGCCAGGAGATTGGGAAGCCCGAAGCCGAGAGCCAACCAAATATACCGCACAATCCGTGGATGCGTAAGGAGCCTCAATTTTCCGTAGTGTTGCGGTTTTGAATGTGGCACGCGCATCTTGCGAGTGATTCACGGGCGGCAGGCCCGTGCCACCTCTTATTCAAGCACCAGTGTGATAATCTGCTGGAATGTCGGAACGTCCAACTAATAAATCTACGGCAATAGACAACCACCGTCCGACCTGGGCGGAGATTGATTTGGACGCGCTGGCGCATAATTTTCAAATTGTGCGCGAGCGTGTAGGTCCGGGCGTCAAGGTCATGGGCGTAGTGAAGGCTGATGCCTATGGGCACGGTGCAGTGGAGTGCGCGCATCGATTAGGTGCTGAAGGCTCGGACTGGTTTGGCGTTGCAACTCCCGAAGAGGGAATTGAGTTAAGAGAATCAGGCCTTACTCAGCCCACCTTGTGTCTCGGCGGTTTTTGGGCTGGTCAGGAGTCTGCATGTGTTCAGCATCACCTCGTGCCTTTGATTTATCGCCTTGACATGCTCGAGAGTTTGGACCAGGCAGCGGCTGATGCAGGAGTTGTCGCGGATGTTCACTTGAAAATTGATACGGGAATGGGCCGGTTAGGTTTCCGTTTTGATCGAATCAATGAACTCATCGATCGCATCGGCAACTTTAAACATATTCGGATCGACGGGTTAATGACGCACCTGGCTGCGGCTGACGATCACAGCTGCGAGCCACTCACCAATAAACAAGTCGAGCGTTTTGAATCGGCAGTGAGTGCCTTTCATGAACATGGTATTGCTCCGGAACATCTTCATTTGTCGAATTCAGCTGGAATATTCGACCAGCCTGCCGCTCGAGGAACGATGGTTCGACCTGGTGGCGTGCTTTACGGGCTTTGGCGTGATGTGCTTGACCCGACGCGAGAACATCAAGTGAGTTTTAAGCCTGTGATGTCGCTGCGCTCGCGAATCAGTTTGCTGAAGTTGGTGCCGGCAGGTGAAACGATCGGCTACGGCTGCACCTTTGAAGCCTCACGCCCAACCCTTGTCGCAACTTTGCCCATTGGATATCACGATGGGTACATGCGCGGACTATCAAATCGTGGCCGGGTAATCGTTCGCGGTTCCTATGCATCCGTTATCGGTCGAGTGTCGATGGACCTCACGTTGATTGATGTTACTGATGTACCCGAGGTCGCGCTCGGCGACGTGGTAACGCTGTTAGGTACCGACGGAAAACACTCTGTAACCGCCGAAGACCTCGCCCGCATCGCCGGCACCATCTCCTACGAACTCACCTGCGGCATCAGCAGTCGGGTACCAAGACTCCACAAAAACGGACCTTCCTTATCTTGATTGTTCCTCCGAAATACTTCGGTTCTGTTCGTCATTCTAATGTGGAGCGTGGAAAACATTTTCAAGAGTCGAAATTACTAGTTGAGTTTTGACCAATCCTGGGGAGGGAAAAAAGGACAAAATAGAAAAAGTCATTGACTCCACTACCGATTAGGAATATTGTGTGCGCTAGTTACAAGGTCATAAGCGGGCTGGTCCTCAGATTCTGCGCATGGGCACCCATCTCACGCCAGCCTGAACACGGGTAGAGGTTCTCACGCTCTGCAATCGTCGTTAGTGAGTAGAAGCGTTCCTCGTTACCAACCTCCGTCCCGGACTTTACGGAAGAACTCACGTCACTGCCAATTGGAGAATAATCATGCCCGCAAACATCAAGCACCTTGTTGTTCTCATGATGGAGAACCGCTCGTTCGATCATGCACTCGGATTTCTGAAGAGTCCCACCTATCAGATTGATGGGCTGGACGGCACTGAGACCAACCCTGATATTCAAGGGACAGAAATTCAGGTCTCGCGGGATGCGCATTACCAGGGAGATCTCACCCCCGATCCGGGGCACGACTTCATAAGTGTCAACGAACAGATCTTCGAAAACTCACAGGGAACGGGAACCCCTACGATGAGGGGTTTTGTCAAAGCCTACCAGGGAAAGACGAACAATGTGCCCAAGTCCCATAACATTATGCGCTGCTTCGAACCAAGTCGTTTGCCGGCCTTGAAGACTCTGGCGCAGGAATACGCCCTCTGTGATCGATGGTTTGCGTCAGTTCCTGGTCCCACATTGCCGAACCGAGCTTTTGCCTTTGGCGCCACCTCACTCGGACGCGTCGACATGAACCCTAACTTCCTCGGGCTGAAGAC
>Ga0157380_10003826_pt1 | contig 10365 bp, 11 predicted proteins | sample S35metaG_FD_119757 | JGI IMG/M metagenome (GOLD analysis project Ga0157380, IMG submission 119757) | Switchgrass rhizosphere microbial communities from Kellogg Biological Station, Michigan, USA - S3-5 metaG | ecosystem: Host-associated > Plants > Roots > Rhizosphere > Soil | place: USA...
TCATGGTTATGCTTAGGTTTAGAGTTCCAATTTTAACATATTTTTCAAAGCTTTAAAACCAACATTTATATTTTAAGTGATTTTTTCTCCTTTTGACTACTTTTTTATTAAGTTTATTAATGCACCTTTGAAAAACAGTTATGCCGAGACTAGTAGATAAGACGGTGTTGATCGATGACAGTGACATCGATCTCTTTATTCAGCGAAGATTTTTGGAAGTTTACGATTTCTCGAACGAGTTATTACTGTACAAATCTGCTGATGAAGCGTTGAATTGGTTGAGAAATGCTAGCCACAACCAAGCCCCCGATATCATTTTCCTTGATTTGAATATGCCAGAGGTCGACGGCTTCTCCTTCTTAAAAAATTTCAAAGACCTGCCGGATTTGATCAAAACCAAATCCAAAATTGTGGTACTTACCAGCTCTAACAGCGCTAAGGATCGGTCGCAAGCCTTCACTTTTCCCAACGTCATTCAGTTCATTACCAAGCCGTTAAAGCAGTCTGACATTGAAGATCTGAAGAAGCTCATCAATCACAACGAATTTACCGGTCAAGCCAATCTTTAAATTCCTGCACGCGCTCGCGCGACACAATAATATCAGAATCATCCGAGCCCTTTAGCACAAGCTTCAGGCGGCTGTTGGTATAACTCACCATATCTTGAATTGCTGTGGCAGAAATGATGTATTTGCGGTTGATCCGGAAAAATTGCTGCGGATCCAGAACATCCTCCAATTGATCGAGCGTAAAATCCAAAATGTGCTTGCGACCCTCGGTAATCTTAGCAAAGGTGGTCTTTTCGAGGCTAAAAAAGTACTGAATGTCACTTACTTCAATCGACTTAAGGTGCTCGCCAACCTTTAAAACGAACCGGGTCTTGTATTTTCGTGTAAGCAGCCTCACGGCTTCCCCAATATTGGCCAACATCTCCGTTGCATTGTCCTTACGCTGTGTAAGGGAGTTCAATTTTTTTAGCGCACCCGCCAGATCATCCTTGTCCACCGGTTTTAGGATGTAATCAATGCTATTAACTTTGAATGCCTTGAGCGCGTAAGCATCATAGGCCGTGGTGAAAATCACCGGGGAATTTACCTGGCACTGTTCAAAAATTTGAAAGCTGATTCCATCTGCAAGTTGAATGTCCATAAAAATCAGATCTGGTGGAGAATTTTCCCTCAACCAACTGACCGATTCTTTGACTGAGTCCATCCTGGCCAATATTGTCGCGCGGGGTATCAACTCCACAATCAAAGTTTCCAGACGTTTTATTGCCTGCGGTTCATCTTCTATTATTAACACGCGTTCGATCATGTATGAAATATCATTGGCAATCGTACTATAAATTTCTCACCCTCGATCACATCGACCTTTTTGTCTGTTAAAAATTCATATCGCTTTCGAATATTTTCAAGGCCAATCCCCGGCGAAGCCTCCACCATTTCGTCTTTCTTCTGAAGGTTGTTTTCAACTACAATAAAATCTCCATCAGTGTAAATTTGGATACTTAGGGGAGACTGGTCGGAAATAATATTGTGTTTAATAGCATTTTCAACCAACATCTGAAGCACCAATGGTGCCACCATGCACGTTTTTTCGTCCAGGGAAACTGTAAGTTTTAGCTTGTCGCCGAACCTGATCTGCTGAAGAAAAAGATAAGAGCTCAAAAATTTTTTTTCCTCTTCTAAAGGGACAATCTCCGTATCGCGTGTATCCAGCAGGTAGCGATACACTTCAGAAAGTTGCTTAATAAATTTGGCGGCCTTATCCTGATCTTCGTAGACGAGATTCGTCAGCGCATTAAGAGAGTTAAACAAGAAATGAGGATTCACCTGATTACGCAAGGTTTCAAATTTGGCAACAGTACTTTCGCGTTTAAATTTCTCGGCGTCGATAGCTGTCTTTCGCCAGTTAAATAGAAAAGAACGGCTCGTCAACAAGACGGTTATTACTAACACAATGCCTACACTCATGTAAATTGTCTGAGAAGTCGCCCCAATATTTAAGTTGGAAAACGTTTCCGTTAATGTCATTACAAGGTATATAGTTGGAACTGTGTATAGGAGCATGACGAGCAGTCCTACGATCAGCCTTTTAATGGGATGTTTGGTCCAATCAATTTTTTCGTCCAGATATTCGTGTAGATATTCATTACCGAACCACATCAGCGACCAACAGATAATGGTTAGTGCAGAGACGGAAAGGAAATACTCCATTGAACTGCGACACGAGGTGCAAACAAAAAGCGTCATGCTCACGCCAGCCACAATCAGCCAGGGCAACAATGAAATACGTTTCTTTAAGTAGGTAGCAAATGACATTAACCTGTACTTCGTTTATTGAATTGCAGTTATCTTTTTCCGTCTTACAGACGAACGGATTCCAAAGTAATACGCCCATCCTATAAACAAAAGCTGAAGAGGAATCCTAAAATACAAATAGCTCGGCCCATTTTCCATTCCCCCCAGGTGTACTCTCTTAATTGAACCTATAATATTAGCAGGAAGTATCGCTAAAAAGAAAAGTATTAAGCCAATGCTTGCCCATTTCGAGTAACGCGGAGACATCAAACCCGCAGCGAAGGCTATTTCCAGTAAGCCAGTAAAATAAACCAGTTGAATTTTATATGGTAAAAATTCCGGCAGCATTTGGACCATCTCTGGAGTTTTGAGAAAATGGGACGAACCTGTAAAGACCAACATGGTAGCCAAGGCAACGCGCCCCATTAAGCTGGCTGACAAAAGACTTTTAAATGCATACCTGCTCAAAAGCCAAATCAGACAAAATGAAAAAATCAAGATTATTAAAGTCGACATGAAAAGTTTCTAGTTTCTCGTTTCTAGTTTCTGGTTAATAGTTGGGGATTACGGCCCGAAGAAAGTCACTTTCTAACCGTAATCCCCAGATTGAATAATTGTTATTTGCAGTTACCGGCCACTTCCTCCGCCATTCCTTTACCCCACTTGGGAGCAAGTGGATTCTCAGACTTGAACGTGGCAAATTTCTCCAGCGCCGCGGCATTCGTAGCGCATGCTTCTGTCGTTGGCGATCCTAAAAACTGTGCTGTCCCATACTGTGTTTGAGCTATTAAAGCAAGTGCACGGGGGTTTTCAGGGTTTAGTGAAAGGGCGCGACCCAACGTCTGCATCGCCAGGCCAGAATATTGTTGTCCGCGTGTCGCCGGATTTACGGTAATGCGAATGATATGCACAAAACCTTCCAGTGCGACAATCTCGGATTCCTTTGCCGAGATTTTTTTAGCATTCTCAATGTTTGCAATCGCCTGGTCCAGGAAGGCGTCTTTCTTTGTTCCCTCTTGCTCGCGATGGGCAATCATGATATCACCGAAAGCGGCATAATAATAGGGTTCCCATTTTGTTTTCTCTGCCGACGCAATTCGCTCCAACGCGTTAACGGCTCCCTGCAATTCGGCAATAGATTGCGAACTATAAACCGTTTGAATGTTTTTAGCCATCGCTTCAGCATATTGATTGTCATTACCAAAGACCTTGTTGGTGTAGCCCACAAGTACACTAAGGATAAGAATAATAGCACGTGTTTTCATAGTTGTTTTTAATTTAGATTTTTTAGAATTTTTATTTCGTGATTTTTCATTAATGTTTACAAGCTTGGCAGTTGATTTACCGACTTGTCCCTGGAGAGCGTTATAAAAATTCCCAGGAATAAAAATCTCGGCGCAGGCTGACGTATTGGCCTACCGTTAAATGAACCATCCGCTGAAGGGATTTTGCTATACTCGTAACCAAAAATATTGTCTCTTCCGATTAGATTGGTACACGAGAAGTAGACGATCACGGAAGTGGTTGGCAGATAGCTCCAGTTAAAACTAAGATCTGCATAATACGGTGTTCTAAGCTGGTTGAACACGCTGGTATTCGGATCGTTGTAAGGCCGTCCCGACGTGAATGAATACGTCGCGCCGATCTGACTTTTAATTTTTTGAACAAAGTATTTTGCAACGACAGACACATTGTGTTTTGACGCGAATGAAGGTGTCGCCCTATGCGGAAAATTGAGGTAGTTGCGCCTGGTATCCAGATACGAATAGGAAATCCAATAGTCCAGACGATTGATGCTTTCATTGTCTCGCCAGAATACCTCAAGCCCTTTTGCGTCACCGGTACCATCATTGCTCAACTTTACAGGATCAGCATCGGGATATTTAACAAGGTCGGAATACGACTTGTAATAGGTTTCAACACGAAATGTCTTATTGTTCTTAACATATTGATAGTTAAAAATAAAGTGACTTGCCTTTTCAGCGTCTATCAACGGATCTACCTTGATAAATTCGTCTTTGGCACTTTGCCGGAATCTTCCATAAGCAATAGAAACCTGTCCATCAGCACCCAGTTTATAGGCGAGAGAAAGCCTTGGATCCACGCTGAACTGTCGCGTAAGGTTAACGTGTTCAAGCCTAGCTCCAGTTCGAACCACAAAATGGTTGCTTGCATATAAATCGGCTTCCACAAAAGCCGCACTAACTATTTCATGAAATGAATAAAAATTTCGCTCAGCGTCAGCGCTAAATTTTTGATCGTATGCCCGGCTGATGATTTCCACGCCAGATCTTAACTCTACATTTTCGCTGAGAGAGCCCGCGACAACCGTTTTAATATGGAGGCCTTTTTGAAGCTCGTCAATCAAGCTAGCTCCCAACAATGCTTTCTCGTCGATGCTTGTGAAGGAAATCCCTCCCTGCGCAGACCAGTTCTTGTTTAAACTGGTTTTATAGAACCCATTTAGGTATTGGTATTTATTGGTGAGATCGTACAGCGTCGTTTGGTTGTAATCATCAATACCATGTTGATAGAGAGAAAAGTTTGAGAGATTGAAATTCCCATAGAACTTGAATAATCCGTGCTTTCCAACCTCCTGCCTGAAGGCCGTGCTCGCCTCTAATGAGACTGGAGCGTTTTCCCAATCGACTTCCTGATTGATCAAACCAACATAAGGTCGAAGGTTAGTGTATTGAACCTTACCACCGATGGAACCATGGTCCCAAACTTGTGTATGCCCGACATCACCTCCGACTGAAAGTATACCAAAATCTGTACGGGTGAGTTCTCCTTTGTCTTTGGAATCCAGGACTAAAGCTGATGAAAGCGCTTGTCCATATTCGGCGGAATACCCCCCGGTACTGAAACTCGTTCCTTTAAACATAAAGGGAAGAAATCGCCCACGTGAGGGTGTGTTGGGCGCCGATGGTTTGTATGCGTCAAGAACGACCAATCCGTCGATGAATGTTCGAGTTTCGTTTCCATCGCCACCCCGCACGAACAATCTGCCACTTTCTCCAACTTTTTGAGTTCCAGGCAATGTGTTAAGTGCGCCCGCGATATCCGCTGTTGCCCCGGCCGTTGTAGCAATGTCTAGCGCACGAAAAACTGTTCTTCTGGAAACATCGCTTGCCGTGAAGGCACCAGCTGTAATCGTTACTGCCTGAAGCTCATTGATCGTTTCAGTCAATTTTATGGTGAATTCAAAATTTTCGCTTTGAATTTCGATTTCCTGAGCAAACTCTTTGTAGCCGACAAATCTGGCCGTCAATAAGCTCCTTCCTTGCGCCTGCGTTTGAAATTCGAAGTAGCCATTGACATCCGTGCTGCCTCCATCGTAGGTACCAGCCAAAAAAACATTTACACCGGGTATCGGGTCTCCCCCGGCCTCGACGACGTGCCCTGATATCTTAACCTGTGCAAAACTTTGCAAAGTCATCAGCATAAAAAGGAAGGAGCGTGAAATTTTCATTGTTTGATCTTTGGCTATTACACGTCAAAGATCCAAGCGGGAGTCCACGTTTCTAAAAAGGAGTTACCGAACTGTTTGGCGAAGGTGATGAATCGTTGATATCCGGTTCCTAATTTTTGCTGCTTGCCTCTGAAACTGGAAAAAAGATGGTATAGATTGTTATTTTTGCAGCCTTGGGATAACAAGCAGATGATTAAATAATCCGATCAATGGCCGATTACAGCAAAGAGGAGATCAAACGTATCGAAGAAAAATGGCGGAATGAGTGGCAGCAGCGTGGTGTTTATAAGGTTGAAAATCAATCAAATAAACCCAAATACTATATTTTGGATATGTTCCCGTACCCTTCCGGTGCAGGCCTACACGTCGGGCATCCTCTGGGTTATATCGCCTCTGACATCGTTGCGCGGTTTAAAAGGCTGAAGGGATTTAATGTCCTTCACCCAATGGGTTTTGATGCTTTCGGATTGCCTGCGGAACAGTATGCTATCGATCATGGAATTCACCCCGCGGTATCCACGGCCCAAAACATTCACAACTTCAAAAATCAACTGGCGAAAATCGGGTTCTGCTTTGACTGGAGCCGGGAAGTTCAAACATGCGATCCAAAATATTACAAATGGACACAGTGGATATTCCTGCAAATTTTTGATAGCTGGTACAACAGAAAAAAACAAAAAGCCGAACGTATTAGTGAACTGATCAAAATATTTGAACAGGGTGGAAATGCTGAACATCCGTTCCCCAATACAAAATTTCTTATCCCTGGATTAAATAAAGATAGTTTTAGCGCCAAAGACTGGAAGTCATTTGACGAAAAGGCGACCCAAGAAATTCTAATGCAATATCGGTTAGCCTATCTGGCGTACACCGACGTGAATTGGTGTGAAGCCCTGGGCACTGTGCTGGCCAATGACGAAGTCATTAATGGAGTCAGTTATCGCGGTGGATTTCCTGTAGTACGAAAACAAATGCGTCAATGGAGCCTCCGTATTACCGAATACGCTGATCGTTTGCTAAGCGGTTTGGATGATATTGATTTCAGCGACTCAATGAAAGAAATCCAGCGCAACTGGATTGGGAAAAGTGTTGGTGCAAGAATCACATTTGAAGTTAAAACCGAGAAGGGTGAATCAAAAACCTGGTAGTATTTACTACGCGGCCCGACACGATCTTTGGGGTCGATTTTATGGTATTGGCGCCGGAGCATGAATTGGTAAAAGAGATCACCAGCGTTTCTCAGCAGGACGAAGTTGAAAAATATTTAAAGTACGTTGAAAGTCGATCAGAGATCGATCGCATGGCGGAAGTCAAAAAAATCACGGGGGAATTTACTGGCGCCTACGCCTTGAATCCTTTCAACGGGCGAAAAATTCCCGTTTGGATCAGTGAATATGTCCTGGTAGGTTATGGAACTGGAGCGATCATGGCGGTGCCTTGCGGCGACGAGCGGGATCACAAATTTGCCAAACATTTTAATTTGCCCATTACCAATATCATCGGCGAACATTATGACGGTGTTGAAGCAAATGCCACGAAAGACGCGATTCTCGAAAACTCGGATTTTCTCAATGGAGTCGTCATGCACAAGGCCATTGATGTGGTGGTGGCAAAATTAGAAGAAAAAGGTATTGGCAAGCGGCAGGTCAATTATAAAATGCGTGATGCCGGGTGGAGCCGCCAACGCTATTGGGGGGAACCGTTTCCCATCGTATATCACGATGAAATTCCTTATGCTATGAAGGAAAGTGAACTTCCTTTGGAGCTTCCCAAGTCAACAACTTTAAATCTACGGGCACAGGAGAAGGACCTTTGGCAAACTTGAAAGACTGGGTATTTTTTGAACCTGGCAAAAAACGCGATACGAACACCATGCCGACACACGCAGGAGCTGCGTGGTATTTTCTCCGCTATACGGATCCTCACAACGAAAAAGAATTCGCGGATCGAAAAGCGCTTGACTATTGGAACCAGGTAGATGTATATATCGGCGGTTCCGAACACGCGGTTGCACACTTGTTGTATTCAAGGTTGTGGGTGAAAATTCTGCGCGACCTGGGATATTTGAATTTCGACGAACCTTTTAAAAAGCTGATCAACCAGGGAAAGATCACCGGGGATTCGCGATTTGTTTATCGCATTCGCGGAACCAATAAATTTGTTTCTGCAGGTTTAAAAGATCAATATGAGACCGATCCATTACACGTGGATGTCAATATGGTTACCGGAGTGGAATTGGACACAGAAGTTTTTACACATTGGAAACCGGATTTTCACAATGCTGAGTTTATCCTGGAAAATGGAAAATATATTTGTGGTGCCGCAATAGAAAAAATGAGCAAGTCCTATTTCAACGTTGTAAATCCAGATGACATTATTGAAAACTACGGTGCGGATACACTACGAATGTATGAAATGTTCCTGGGACCTCTCGAAGTTTCCAAACCATGGAACACCAATGGCATCGATGGCGTTTTTAAATTTTTAAGACGAATCTGGAATCTCTTTCACACAGCGAGCGGAGAATTCGTCGTAACGAACGATGAGGCTACTCAGGCTGAATTAAAAGCACTTCATAAGGCACTCAAAAAAGTAGAGTATGACATTGATCATTATTCGTTCAATACTACCGTAAGTGAGTTCATGATTTGCAGCAACGAATTGGTTTCTCTTAAATGCAATAAACGGTCAATCCTGGAACCACTGATCATAGCGCTTGCGCCCTACGCACCTCACATGACGGAAGAACTATGGGAAAAACTTGGCCACTCGGACACGATCTTCAACGCCACCTTCCCTTCCCACAATGATGCTTACCTAATAGAAAGCTCATTTGAATATCCGATATCCATTAACGGAAAGGTTAGAGCAAAAATGAATTTTGCTTTGGATATGCCGAAAGAGGATGTCGAAAAACTGGTGATGGCTTCCGACATCGTTCAAAAATGGACCGAAGGTAAGCCGCCTAAGAAGGTGATTGTTGTTCCTGGGAGGATTGTAAATGTGGTGATTTAGAGGTACGAGATGCTAGGTCCGAGATACTAGGTACGAGGTACGACGTACTAGGGCTCTCTTTGAAATTCGGTTGACAACCATTTGTATTTGGCGTGTTCCTATGTTGAACATTCCCCAAAACACTCAACACTCAACATTCAATGCTCAATTTTCAAGTAATATTCAACGGTCAAGTTTTTAACTGCTATCCTGCCGGATATTTCTGTTCGTCGTCTTGTAGCCACTTGCGTCATCGATATAGCCTTTGACACGGCATTGCCAGCGACCAAAAAGGTGTTCCAATCTTGGGTATTGAGTATTGGGCGGTTGAATATCATTTGAACACTGGCTTATTGAGTGTTGAGTGTTGAATGTTATTCAGATCGGACCGTTCGGAAAAAGGCCTCCACTTATCCAGAAACATTTCATTATTTTAGCAGTCTTTTTAAATTTTACCCATGCTCCATTCCAAAATTGTCGGGCTAGGTCACCATGTTCCTGAAACGGTGATCACCAATGAGTACCTGTCTTCGAAGATGGATACCAATAATGAATGGATTATTGAACGGACTGGAATTGAGCAGCGTCGTTGGATGGATCCCGCGAAGGATACCGTCGCCAACATGTCTGCCAAGGCAGCGCGAATGGCTCTTGAACGGGCTAAGCTCACCGAAAAAGATATCGATTTCATCGTTTTTGCCACCATCACCCCTGACTATTTCTTCCCGGGCTCGGGTGTTTTACTGCAACGCGAACTTGGCTTAGACGGCAGTATCGCCGCCCTTGACATTCGGAACGCGTGCTCAGGTTTTATTTATGCCTTGTCGGTGGCGGACCAGTTTATCAAGACGGGAATGTATAAAACGATCCTTGTCGTGGGCGCTGAAATTCAGTCCACGGCATTGGATATAACGACGCGGGGCAGAAACACTGCTGTAATTTTTGGCGATGGCGCCGGTGCCGCACTACTTCAATCCAGCCAGAAAACAGGAATTCTTTCCACACACCTTCACTCCGATGGCAGATTTGCCGAAGAGCTGTATGTCAAAGACCCAGGCAGCAGCAGGCCTCATAGCGAAAGGCAGCCCGAACAGATCACGGACACGTCTACGTACAAAGTTGTTATGAATGGCAATCAGGTATTCAAACATGCCGTTGTCCGTTTTATGGAAGTAATTCAGGAGGCCCTAAATGCCAATTCGCTTAAGACAGAAGATATTTCTCTGCTGGTGCCGCATCAGGCCAACCTGCGTATCAGTCAGTATATTCAGGAAAAGCTCGGGCTTTCAAATTCACAGGTCTACAACAATATTATGCGGTATGGAAATACGACTGCTGCCTCCATACCCATCGCGTTAAGTGAAGCCTGGGCTGAGGGGAAAATCAAAGAAAATGACTTAATTTGTTTAGCCGCCTTTGGCAGTGGGTTTACCTGGGCCTCTGCACTCATACGGTGGTAGACTTTTTCGGGTAGATAATGCGTGAACACTCGAAACCCTAAACTAAAACCCTCTAATTACAACCAATGAAGACCGCATCCTACAACCCGAGTTCGTTAGAAGTACATTTTGCAAATGCGTTGTACATTCTTCAAAAGGA
>Ga0157380_10003828_pt1 | contig 10365 bp, 7 predicted proteins | sample S35metaG_FD_119757 | JGI IMG/M metagenome (GOLD analysis project Ga0157380, IMG submission 119757) | Switchgrass rhizosphere microbial communities from Kellogg Biological Station, Michigan, USA - S3-5 metaG | ecosystem: Host-associated > Plants > Roots > Rhizosphere > Soil | place: USA: Michigan...
AAATCGGTCTCACGGTATTGCACGCAGTAATTGCGCGGATTATAGGTTCCCTGACACTCATCCTTGAATTCAATTCCGTCGAGGACCGTCCTAATGATGTCTCGAACACTCTTGCCCTGAAAAATGCGGCTCTGGCTGTTCCGCGTCAGCAGCCAGAGTTTGGGCACGACTTCCATTCGGTAATGCGTGAAGTCTGCGTCACGATTGAAGAGCGTAAATCGGTTAATGATGCCATTGAAGTAGCGCTTTGTACCATCAGGCAACTCCACCGTGATCGTCGCATCTTTTCCGAGGATATCTTTCATCGGAATATCGTGCGGGGGTCCATCAGTGTCGGTTTCGTGATGATGCAGCATGTCCACGTCAACCGAGAATAAACCGGATAACTTTTCGTACGCCGTGAACGCGTTGATCAAGAGGACATCTTTGCCCAGCGGCGTGGCGAGATGCAGGATTCGGTTATCTTGAGTTATTTTCGGCATCGTCAATTGCTTGCCAGGTGCGAATAAATGCCTAGCAACCTAGCTGATCTCATAAACGAAATTTTCATTGTCGCCGACGGATACGTGCACCTTCGAGATGCCCTCGCCGCTGGCCATTCGCGATAAAACCTCGCCGCTCATGTCCGGCAGCATAGTTCCGGTCAGAATGTTATAAACATTCCGAGCGCCGCTATCCACATCAGTGCAGCGCTTGGCTACCGTGTCTATGACGGAGTCATCGTACGAAAATTGCGCACCGTGATTGTCCGATATGCGATTTTTTATCTTTCCAAGCTGGAGTTTGATGATCAAACGCATGATCTCGTCCGAGATCGGATAATACGGAACTGTAACAAGGCGGCCGAGAAGTGCTGGCTTAAATGCCGCGTTCAATTCAGGTTTGATCGCCTCGACTATGCCCTCGGGCCCAGGCATGGTGTCCGGATCGGCACAAAGCTTCATTATCGTATCGGTACCGATGTTCGATGTGAGGAGAATGATGCAGTTCTTAAAATCGATCTCGCGGCCCTCGCCATCCTCCAAAACACCCTTGTCAAAGACCTGGAAGAAGAGTTCCATAACATCCGGATGGGCCTTTTCGACTTCATCGAGAAGTACAACCGAATACGGTTTCTTTCTGACTGCTTCGGTAAGCACACCGCCTTCGCCGTAACCGACGTATCCCGGAGGCGAGCCTTTCAGGCTGGAAACTGTGTGAGCCTCCTGATATTCGCTCATGTTGATCGAGATCAAATTTCGTTCGCCGCCGTATAGCGATTCAGCTAGGGCCAGCGCCGTCTCGGTCTTACCTACCCCCGAAGTTCCGACGAGTAAAAATACACCGATCGGACGTTTCGGATCGGTAAGGCCCGCCCTTGACGTTCGGATGCGTTGTGAAATCGACTCTAGCGCGTGGTCCTGCCCTAGGACCCGTTCACGCAGCGTGGTCGAGAGGTTGAGAACGGCATTGATCTCATCGGCTACCATCTTACCGATAGGAATACCGGTCCAGCCCGAGATCACTTCCGCGACCGCCTGTCCGGTCACGACTGCTTGCATAAGCGGATTCTCTCCTTGCACGGTCTTAAGCTCTGCATTCAACCGTTTTAGCTCACCCTTAAGAAACTCAGTATCAATGGGTTTGGTGGTTTCTGGAGCAGGTGCAGCGGCCGTTGCGGAACCGTCATCGCCCGGTGCGGCGTCTGTTTCGGCAGTCGCGGCCGCTACAGTCTCGGGCCCCGCGGCTGAATCAGCAGACGCAGCAACGAGATCTGCGAGCTTGCCTTCGTGGCGCGACATTTCAAGCTTGGTGCGGATATTCCTGATCTGCTCAACAAGCTCCTTTTCCTTGTTCCATTGCTCATTTATTTTTTCGAGCTCAGCCTCGGCTTCAGCTCGTTTCGCCTTCAACTCCTCAAGGCGCTCGTCATGCTCAGCACCGGTCACCATCTCGCGTTCAAGAGAATCGATCTCTAACGAGACGTTTTGAATTCGGCGTGTAATATCTTCGACTGGGCCCGGAGTCGCGCCCTGGCCGATCGCCACCTTGGCACAAGCCGTGTCCAGGACCGATATCGATTTGTCCGGTAGTTGCCGGCCTGTTATGTACCGGTGCGAAAGCTTTACGCAATCAACGATCGCTTCGTCCAAAATGCGGACGTTGTGATGTTCCTCCATCTTGTCGGCAATTCCGCGCATCATTACCACTGCATTCGCTTCATCGGGCTCCTCGACCTTCACGACCTGGAATCGCCGTGTTAGCGCAACGTCTTTTTCGAAATATTTTTTGTACTCGGCCCAGGTCGTGGCCGCGATAGTTCTGAGCTCTCCGCGTGCCAGCGCGGGTTTCAAAAGGTTAGCGGCATCGTTCTGCCCTGCAGCACCGCCCGCGCCGATCATCGTGTGCGCTTCGTCGATAAACATGATTATCGGCTGAGGTGAGGACTTTACTTCGTCTATCACGCCTTTTAGTCGACTTTCGAACTCACCCTTGATCCCAGCGCCGGCCTGAAGCAAGCCAAGGTCAAGCGAACGCACGGACACGTTTCGAAGCGGTTCAGGTACATCGCCCTGCGTAATCCGAAGAGCAAAACCCTCCACAACAGCGGTTTTGCCCACGCCGGCTTCGCCTGTAAGGATCGGATTGTTTTGACGGCGACGAGTGAGGATGTCAACGATCTGCCGGATCTCGAAATCGCGTCCAAGAACGGGATCTATCTTGCCTGCTCGCGCCTTTGCTGTCAGGTCTTCGGTAAATTGATCAAGCGACTTGGTCTTGCCGGGAACGCCTGATGCAACTGGAGCACCGTCCGAAACGCCACCTGCTTCACCCAGCGCCACCGCATCCCGAGCTTCGGCGGAATCGGCGGTGATCTCTGGGAGTTTTGTTTGCAGATCCTCCGGAGAAATATGAGCAAACTCTTTCGATATGTCACGTGCTATACGAGCCAAACTATCGCTAGTGAGCAACGCGAGGATCATATGACCACTGCGTACTCTTGCAACACCGAAATCGACCGAGGCAAGCAGCCACGCATCCTGTATCCACTTCGGAATACGGTCGCTCAATCCAGGTGTGCGCGAATTTCCGGACTTAAGTCGATCGAGAGCGCTGCTTACATCCTTTGTCAGGCGGTCCATATTGACCTCGTAATGCGTAGCGATCTTGTGCAGATCCGTGTCGTCCTGTTCCAGGATCTTCGCGAGAATATGTTCGACCTCCACATCGTAATTCGTTCGTGAAAGGCACAAACCCGCTGCTCCCTCAAGAGCGTTTCGCGTTACATCGTTCAGTCTTGCAACCAGTGATTTTAAGTTCACGTTCATATTCGTTCTCCCAGTTTTGCGTTCAAGCAAAGCGCTTCGGCGCAAATGCCCAAATCAATGAATGAATGGCCGTTAACTTCGCTGCATTCGGACGGGGATTAGGGGCGCCGTACCGAAGGCTTAATGCTAAATAAATTCGCTTATGAAACAATTCTATTGCCAAACGCCAAAAATTTCGAGACCAAAAATCGTTTTTCGAGATCAGGCGGCACTCGGCATCACGTCATGGCCCCTAACCTTTGTAGATACCCAAGTTACGTTGTTCGGCTAGCCGTCTGTGCCGAGCACAACCTGTTCATCGACACCCGCAACCGGCTTGGTTTTTAGGAACGATGTCCATCCGAGCATCGGCCTTCGGGCGGCGCGTGTCGTGAGTACGCAGCCCGGAACCTCACGTCCGATCAGCTTTAGTCGAAAATCAAAATCGAATTCATTCCCGGTAAAAAATCGAATGACGGATCTAGCGGCCGAATAGGCTGACCCATTGGGCAGAAAACTCAGAAATTGCGTAAATGTCAGTGGCCCGAAAAGAACACGGATCTTCGATTGCTGGTCCCAAACTTTGCTGCCCGCTATTGCATTGAGGCCAAGCGTGACGTTTTGTCGTCCGATGTTAGTAACGTCATTCTTTCCAAGTGCAAGCCACTGACCGAAAAACTGATGTACCTTTACCGAAATACCAAAATAGTCAGAGAGGATGTTCTCAAGAGCATTGTTAGAATGAGGACGCTGGGCTATAAGCCCAACATAAGCCAGGAGCGATTCATCGTCGATTGCAGACCGCCCGCGGAGCCCCCGGGTGCCAAGTCCAGCGAAATCGAAGAGAAACCCGGTGAATGGATCGTCACCACGCTCGTATCCCACGGGAAACCGATATTTCGCCCATGCTCGAAAAAACATCGAGACCGCTCGATGGGTAAAAATGTCCAGGAATGACCACAGAGTAGTGTCGCGGTGGCGTATGCGGTCAAGCACCAATTCGGTGTAATGACTGGGAAGGACGCCGCTAACTCCGGCCATACCCATAAAATTGACGATAACCTCTGTCTTTGTCTCGTCGAGCGAACCATCAGGCGTCTCGACGATCTCGTGGATCTCGCTCGACGGGAAGTCCATCGCGATCCTTGAACGAAAACGCGCGATCTCTTCATCAGGTAGCGCCGTATCGCCAACCGGCTTTTTCTTTGAGTTGATCTTTTCAAGTAGGCGGACTGCCTGGAAAAATTCAAACCGGTAAGGCTCGTCAAGCAACAGCTGATGTAGAGACAATTTGGCCATAGGATTACAGAAGCTCTTGTTCACCCGCTCGCGGACGAAACAGCTTGATCGGTTCCTCGCGCTGTTCCGACCGTATCTCAAGTTGATTAAACGAATTTATCGAAGCGTAAAGGGCCAGGAACCGATCCAGCACAGATGCAAAGAGGTACAAGCCACTGCCCACGAACTGCTCTTCATCAAACGTGATCGTGGTTTGAAGCCCCCTCACAAAACCCGTACCGACACGACCGCCAACCTGGCGGACCACTTTTTTGGATTCGACCGATTTGATCCCGAGGATCTGTTTTCTTATGGCTGATGAGTCATCGAAATTGTACAGGTGAAGTATTTCCTGCAGCGCATCTGGGACGCCGTTCTCACTGCTCACCAGCGAAAGGTAGTTGAGGTTCAGATGCGAGATCAATCGCCACTGGGCGTATCGCCGCCGGGGCGGGCGAATCGTATCGCTAGGCTTTGTAAGGCATCGCACCCCCGAAAGCAAAGCGGTTCCTTCAACCTCGAAGTCATTTTCCCTTCCGCCGAATGGCAGTCTTGCCGGCAGGTCACGATTCGTACAGGTTGTTTTTACGTTAAGTACTTCTACTGCAGGGACGCGCGGATCGAAGTTCATGTCTACGAGCGACATATACACTTCTGTACCTTCATCGTCGGCACGCTGGGATTGCCGACGGGCGGCATACCAGTACGACTTATCGGCCTCTTCGCCGTAAGCATGTCGAAGCGAATAGAACGGAGCGAAATAGCGCATCGTGCCGGTCTGAGGATCGCTCGTTATCACTTCATCGACCGAATATATTTCGGTGCCGTTTTGCCGGTGGACGTCCGGAATTATTTGGTATTCGTATCTTTGCTGTGACAGATAAATGGGGTCGGACATTCGCGAAAATAGGTTCACGATCGGCGAGCATCCCATTCGAAATGTATCGGCCGTGATCGGAGCGATAGGCGGCGTCACGTCCTTGAGGTGTATCAGAATATCGAAATGGCTGCCGAACTTTCGCTCGACCGCCTGATCGAGCCCTAACACGTCAAAGAACAAGAACTTGTAGGGAAACGCGAAGTATTCGGAGAGTAAGCGATATCCGGTAAATGAGCGCTTTGTGAACGGCAGTACCGCATCCTCACTATCAAATCCGACGGGACGAATCGCTTCGCTTGCAGGGATAAAAACTGTATCCGGCGGCTTCAGTCTAATATTTGTCAGCGTTTTGAGTGTCCCCTCTCCGAGAGGAGTTTCCATTGGCCGAATCTCCACCTTGGTCGCATGATTGAAGATTATCTCGTAAAGCGGAAAGACCAGTTGGGGATCGCCGTCGATGTAGAACCGCAAGGACTTTAAAGGTTCTCCGGTTTCGCCGACCTTGTACTCATGCAAATTTGCGTCGCCAAAGCAGCGAAAACTCATCCGTATGTAACAGTCTGCAAACTTTCCTCGGCCGTCCCTAGGGGCAGGGGACTCCAATGCTGCAGAGATCATTTCCAATGGAACGAGAGGCGTCTCGTATGCGGTCCGGAATTGGCAGGGCGTGCCATCGACCGGCCGCGAACGCAGCTGCGCACCCCGCGGTAACCGCTGGATCGAAGTTATCTTGTCCTTCGACGAACCAAACATGAATTGAACGACCGCCATTGACGGGATCGGAGCGAGATAATGCGGATAAAGAAGGTTAAGGAACGACTCAGTGATCTCAGGAAGTTCGTCGTCCAGTTTTAGGCCGATCCGACCTGTCAGGAACGCGAACGCCTCGATCATTCGCTCTACGTGCGGGTCTTCGATCTTCTCTTCGTCAATAAGGAGCCGGCCCGCTACCTTGGGATACTTGCGCGCGAATTCAGCACCCATCCGGCGGAGAAACACGAGTTCGCGCTCGTAATATGCTAGGAGTTGGTCGCGCATGTGTGTGAAATTCGAGAAACGCGGCCGTGAGATCGATCAACTGATCGTACGGCGGATTATTCTTCAACGACCGCGAAATCTCCGCCGAACTGAAGCACAGTATCGAAAGTAATAGGCTCTGGTACCGGGTCCACGTCCAAATGTGCTTCAATTCGAAACCTGAGTTGCCGATCCAGGACGTCCGGAGATTTCATGGAAACCTTAACGTTCATAAAACGAGGTTCAAAGATCCGGATGGCCTCTGCAAGCAGGCCAGTGAGGCGTCTTTGTTCCACTGAGCTGCTCGCGCCAAGGCCCGTAAAATCCGGAACTCCGTAAAATGCCACTGATCGCCTGGCTTCGGGCAGTTCTCCCTCTTCGGCAGTAAGGTGACACCGAGTATTCAACAGCCACTCAAGATCGCGCCTAACGGCTTGTTTTAGGTCGCGCAACGATGCGGAACGCGAGAGCGACGCCTCGTTGGTGGTGCGTGGATCCTGGTCGATGAGGCGGTCGAGAACCGATAGCGTGCTCCGGACCTCGTTGTCGCTACGAGCCATTTCTTACACTACTTCACCGCAGGGCTGCTGAATGAAGCGTCCTGCGGTGAAGCGAAGGTTGATTACGTTGCGGCTGTGGCCGCGACGCGGCGGCCTGAAAGGGCAGGAAATTAACCGCCCGTGTTTGTTTTCATATCCCACCACTTCTTGCCGGCAGACTTGGTGATACCCTTTTCGTCCTGGACGAGGGCGTCGATCTCGATCTTCGTATAGTTGAGCGAGATCTGATCCGTCGGGGTCTCGCCGCCGCCGCTTGAACCACCCGTCTGATACGATGAGATCAATACGTCGCTCATTTTAACGATCAAGAAATTCTCTTGCTTGCCGCCTGCTTTTCGGCAGGTTAGCGTTGCTTCCTTGAGATGCTTACCGTTGGCACAGAACAGGAACAATGACGGCGAAGCCGAATTGTTATTCATTACAAAGTGAAAATCTTGCATGCTCACCTTGCCGGCACCGGCGCCCGTTCCGTGAGACGAGGCTCCAAGCTGGGTCGCTCCCCATGAGAACGATTCGATCTGGATCTCGCCCGAATGTTTGCTATCCTTGCTTTCACCCTTAACATCGGTAATCTTCAAAAACATATCAACAGCCATTTTTTTTTCTTCTCCTTTGTTTTTAGTCGGGATCGCCGACGTTTAAAGTTAATTTAGAAATAAAGTCAAATTCACCGGATCAACTGCCTAGAGCAAATGCTCCCGACATATTAGGACGATCTTCCGAAAAGTTTTTGCGCTGCTGCTGCAAAAATATTACCTTGCGAAACTCTTCAAGATGGCGGCCCGATGTTCGGTCAAAAGACCTTGCGTCGGGCCGCGCAAAAATAGCGATCAGCCTAGATCAAGAGTTATTTCGCGGGCGGGGGCAAGTCAGCCACGAGCCGCAGTGAAACCGAAAGCTCATCAAGCTGAAAATGCGGACGCAGGAATGCCACGGCGCGATAGCAACCCGGTTTACCCGGGATCTCGGCGACATCCACACGAGCCTCGCGAAGGGGATACGATGCCTTGGTTTCCTGCGACGCAAAGTCGTCTTCGGTCACGTATGTCGCGATCCACCGGTTCAGAAAATCCTCGGCTTGGGTGCGCGACATAAAGCTACCGACCTTATCGCGCATCATGGCCTTCAAATAATGCGCGAAACGCGAGACGGCAAAAATATATTGGAGCTGCGTTGAAAGACGAGCGTTTGCGTTCGCCGAATCCGTATCGTACTTCTTCGCCTTATTGGCGGACTGCGTCCCAAAAAATGCGGCATAGTCGGTGCCCTTACAGTGGACGAGCGGAATAAAGCCGTTATCAGCGAATTCCTTTTCCCTGCGATCCGTAATAGCAACCTCTGTGGGACATTTTAGTGCGACCTCGCCCTCATCGGTCTGGAAAGTGTGGGTTGGCAGGCCTTGAACAAGACCTCCGCCCTCGACACCGCGGATCGCGACGCACCAGCCATGCATTGAAAACGCTTCCGTCAGACGCGTACCCATCGCGTACGCGGCGTTGCCCCACAGATATTTCTTATGGTCCTTTCCGTCGACGTCCTCCTCGAATCGGAAGCTTTCGGTCGGCTTGGTTGCGGCTCCATAAGGTTCGCGCATAAGAACATGCGGGAGGGTGAGCCCCACATATCGTGAATCCTCAGATTCCCGGAAGCTGCGCCATTTCATGTACTCTGTTCTGTCGAAGATCTTCGAAACGTCGCGAACGTCCGTCATTTCCGAGAATGTATCCCAGCCGAACAGATCAGAAGCGGCAGCACTCAGGAACGGAGCATGCGCTGCGGCCGCCACTTCCGAGACCTTTTCCAGAAGGGCCATATCCTGAGGATGATTGCCGAATTCGAAGTCGCCGATCAACGCACCGTACGGCGCTCCGCCGAAGGTGCCGTACTCTTCCTCATAGATCTTCTTAAAAAGAGTAGATTGATCGAACTCAAGAGCGCGTTCGAAGTCTTTTAGAAGGTCCTTCTTCGTAATGCTCATTACCCGGATCTTGAGCATCGGCCCGGTCAAGGTGTTGCGAACGAGATGCTGAAGGCCCCGCCACGACCCTTCCAATTTCTGAAAGTCTTCATGGTGCATGATCTCGTTCATTTGAGCGGTAATAAGCCGATCTATCTCAGCGATTCGCGAGTTAATGGCGACATCCATATTCTTGGTCATCGTCAACTCGCCGCTCATTACCTGACTGACGAATTCGCCGATCATGTCCTTCGCCCGCTCTTTCTGGAATTCGTCGCGGCCCAACCGGCCCTCGGTCAAGATCTTGTCAAGGAGACTGCCTTCCTGTTCGACTTCAACTGTTTCAGCGGCGGCGCCTTGTGTTTTCTGCTTTGCCATACTAGTTATTCCTCCTTCGCGAGCGCGTCGCTCAATTCTTTTTGTTTATCCGCACTGGATATAATGTCTTCAAGCATAGTTTCCAGTTTTTCGTTGCCGTCCATCTTGGAACGAAGATCTGCAAGTTTTTGCCTTGCTTCGACCAACTTCCGAAGCGGTTCGACCTGCTGAACGACTTGATCGGGCTCGAAGTCTTCAATGTCATTGAACTTAAGCTCAACACCCAACTTGCTTCCGTCGTCCTGAAGCTTATTATCGACAGTGTATGCCAGCCGCGGTTTCATCCCGGCCATAACCTGATTGAAATTGTCAGGATCGATCTCAACGAACTTGCGATTCTTGAACGCCGGGAGCGGTTCTTCCGGCTTGCCCACGAAGTCTCCCATTACGCCGACCACGAACGGCAATTCTTTCAATTCGATGGCGCCTCCGGTCTCTACATCGTACGTGATCTGAACACGCGGCGGCCGCACTCGATCGATCTTGTGCTGCAAACTCTCTTTCTTTGGCATTGGCTTTTCTCCTTTGGCTTAATTATTTTGATATATATTCGTGCATTCAAGACTTCTCAAAAATCTGTTCTCACCATCCCGCTTCGCTTTCTGATGTTTCTTCCGAATTAGAGTTAGAGCCAGAATCATATCCTGCCTCATATCCGGTTCCATCGCCTGTACTAAGGCCGAGTGTCTGCCGAAGATTGTAAAGTACTGTTTCGTCCTTAATAACGTCCTGCAGCCACAATTCAAGCGGCATATTTCCCCATTTCACCGCCCGCTGGACGATATAGGAGATCGGACTGTGCGGTTCGGTTCGATGAAAGAAATCGGCGATCTCATTCAGACGCCGCAGCGCATCGCGACGACTGCTGATCGCTCCCGAGGATAAGCCGCCCGCTCGAGGCGTACCGTCTTCGCTCACCGACCCGTCTTCGGCCGGTAGATCGGATTCATCCGGTTCCTCTTTCCTTTTTTGTTCAAGGAGTTTTTTTACCTGGGTATGGACGGCATC
>Ga0157380_10003829_pt1 | contig 10363 bp, 8 predicted proteins | sample S35metaG_FD_119757 | JGI IMG/M metagenome (GOLD analysis project Ga0157380, IMG submission 119757) | Switchgrass rhizosphere microbial communities from Kellogg Biological Station, Michigan, USA - S3-5 metaG | ecosystem: Host-associated > Plants > Roots > Rhizosphere > Soil | place: USA: Michigan...
CGAAGCGGCCGCCCTTGTCGCAATAGCTGCCCACCGGCACCTGCCAGGTCGAGATCGGGAACGGATGCGTTTCGTCCGTGATGTCCACCATGTAGGCCTTGGTGCGGATGCCGCTGGTGCACGGCTTCATGTCGGCCGCGCCCGCCGCTTCGTCGGTGATGAAGGCGTAGGTGCGCGGCAGGCCGTCCGGGCCCTTGAAGTTCGGTACCCGGTCGTAGGTGATGGGCGACACCGTGTGCGGCCCGCGGCCGGGCGGGCTGGTGTCGATCATCCACACCAGCTTTGGCGACGCCGGGTTCGAGATATCCCAGCCGCCCGCGAGCCCCGACCCGCGGAAGCCGATGTACAGCCGGTTGTTCGGCTCGTCCACGATCGGATGGTGGGCGTACTCGCCCTGGTAGCCGGGCGCGCCCTCGCGCTGGCCCGGCGAGGCGGCGCGGCCCACGAACCGCGGCCGCCGCGGGTCCTTCAGATCCCAGATGTGAATCAGGGTCAGGCCGCGGAAGCCCGGCTCGCCCGAGCTCGAGTAGAAGAGGCCCGAGCGCTGCGACCAGTAGCCCTTGTGGGCGCGGTTGATGAACGGACCGCCGCACCCCGGTCCGCAGTTCCCGGGCGGTGTGCCGGTGATCTCGGAGACGAGCGCGATCTTCGACGGATCCGTATCGCGCGTGGTGATGTCGTAGATCTGGAACTTGAACGCCTTGCCGGTGTCGTAGCTGCGAATCAGGTAGTCATGACCCTTCGGCTCGGAGTCGAAGCCGTAGTCGTAGACCACCGAGACCGAGCGTGAGTTGACGTGTGCCTGGTCGTTGGGGATGTGCCAGACGAGACGCGGCCGCGCCGGGTCCGAGATTTCCACGATCGACGTGCCGTTCCACTCCATCTTCCCGGTGAGGGGATTGAGGATCGGCTGGTCGTTGCCCTGGCCGTCGTCCGAGGCCTGCGGATCGCTGCGATCGTTCGGCGTGTGGCCGACATACACCCAGTTGCCGTTGGCGGCATCCGACCTGGTCGTGACGACCAGCGACTGGCGCCCCTGCAGATCGTGATAGCCGACGAGGCGCACGTTCAGGTCTCCGTCGGAGCGCGGGTCGCTGGCGGTGGCAGCCGGCGGCGGCTGGGCCGGCGCCGCGCACGCGGTCAGTCCCAGCACCGTGCCGAGCATCATGGCCATGTGCCGCCCTGCGGTCATCGCGTCCCTCCTCGTCGTGGAGCCGGGTCTGCCGCGCGATGATACGTGCGAGCAGCATAAGATGCACGCGGAGGATCGGGATGAAAAGTCTGGCGCTCTTTGCGGCGGGCATCCTCGTGGGCGTGCTGGCCACCCACACGGTGACGGCCCAGGACAGCGCGCCCCGCGCGCTCAGCCACGTGGGGATTGCGGTCAAGGACTTCGACGCGGCGATGGCGTACTACACGAAGACCATCGGGCTCCGCGAGGCCTACTCGCTGAAGCAGCCGGACGGGCGGCCGCTTCTGACCTATCTCCATGTCAGCCGCGACACGTTTCTCGAGCTCCAGCCCGCGACGGCAGCGCTGCCTCCTGGGCTGACACACTTCGCCGTGGAGTTCGGTGACCTGAAGTCCGCGGTGACGCGGATGCGGCAACAGGGCGCCACGATGGCCGATCCGGGGCTTACGCCGGGCCGGGCACTGTTTACCCGGCTGCGCGATCTCGACGGCGTGCAGATCGAGGCGATGGAGTTCGGCCCCGAATCCCAACAGCGCAAAGCGATGGACGCGTACAAGTAGCGGCGCCGGGAGGATGTACATTTCTGTCCACACCTGGTACTCCGAACAACAGGCCTGTGTGGCCGTTGCGGGCCGTTGAACGCTTTCGGCTGTAGTGCTGCCGGGCGCGCGATTTGCTTCGAGTAGCGCGATGAACCGACTCGTGCACAGTGCCGTCCTGGCGGCGCTCATGGTGGCCGCCGTCAGCGGTCAGACCGGGACGCCCGCCCCCCGGAACCTTTCCGCGCACGAACGGCTCGCCAAAGACCTCCTGAAGCAGCTGGTCGAGATCGACACGACGCAGAAGGGGAGCACGACGCCCGCCGCGGAAGCGGTGGCCGCGCGCCTGATGGCCGCCGGATTCCCGCGCGGCGACGTGCGGGTGCTGGGGCCGGTTCCGGAGCGCGGCAACCTCGTGGCGAGGTTGCGCGGTCGCGACAGTGGACGGAAGCCGATCCTCGTGATGGCGCACCTCGACGTCGTGGACGCGCTTCCGCAGGACTGGAGCGTGGCGCCGTTTCACTTCCTCGAACGCGACGGCTGGTTCTACGGCCGTGGCACAACGGACGACAAGGACGAGGCCGCACTGTGGACGGCCACGTTCATCCGGCTCAGGAGTGAAGGCTACGTGCCGGACCGCGACCTCGTGCTCATGCTCACGGCGGACGAGGAAGTGGGAGGGCCCAACAACGGCACCGACTGGCTGCTGACGACCCACCGCGATCTCATCGACGCCGAGTTCGCGCTGAACGAAGGGGGCGGCGGCGTGGTGAAGCAGGGGCGCCGGCTGTCGCACACGGTGCAGGCGATCGAGAAGACCTATCTCAGCTTCGAGATGCTCGTCACCAACAGCGGCGGCCACAGCTCGCTGCCGCGCCGCGATCAGGCGATCAACCAGCTCGCGTCGGCGCTGACCCGGGTGGCCGCGCACGTCTTTCCGGTGCGCCTCAACGACGTGACGCGCGCGTTCTTCGAGCGCACCGCGGCACTCGAGGCGCCGGACGTGGCGGCGGCGATGCGCGCCCTCGTGCACGATCCCACCGACACCGCAGCCGCCGCCGTGCTGTCGGCCCTGCCGGAGTACAACGCCAGGCTGCGCACGACCTGCACGCCGACACGAATCGACGGCGGGCACGCCGACAACGCGCTGCCGCAGCGGGCGCGGGCGGTGATGAACTGCCGCATCGTGCCGGGCGACTCGCCCGCAGACGTGGCGGCAGGGCTCCAGCGGGTCGTGAGCGATCCGGCGATTGCACTGCGGCCGCTCTGGGAGGCGCAGATGGTGGCCGCGTCGCCGCTCCGTGCCGACGTGATCGGGCCTATCGAAGCGGTGACCCGCGAGATGTGGCCGGGAGTGCCCGTGATTCCGACGATGAGCACGACCGCGACCGACGCCTTCTATCTTCGTCGCGCCGGCATCCCGGTGTATGGCGTGAACGGCATCTTCGACGACGTCGAGGACGTCCGCGCCCACGGGCGTGACGAGCGGATTCGCGAGGACTGGTTCTTCGACGGGCTGGAGTTCAGCTACCGGCTGATCAAGCGGCTCACGGGCGGTTTCTAGGTTTGCTCCCCGCGCCACTGCTCGAGCAGCGCCCCGGGGTGATCGTAGATGGCGATGGCGTGCCGCAGGTCGCTGTCTTTCCAGAACCCGCCGCAGCGTAGCGCCACCGCACGCACCCCGGCGCGTGCGGCTGCCTCGATATCGTGGGGCGTGTCGGTGACCATCACGGTCGTGTCGGGCCTGGCGCCGCAGCGCTCGAGCGCGGCCGCGATGACGTCGCGGCGGTCTGTCGCTGCCTCCATGTCGTCGGCCACCGGGAGGGGAGCGCGCAGCAGGTCGGCGACGCCGGCACGCTGCAACGCCGCCCGCACCTCCTGGTCTGGGGCCGCTGTCGCGACCACGAGGTCGAGCCCGCGGCGGCCGAGGTGCTCGAGCAGCGCGCGGGCGCCACGAGTGGGCGAGAGCCCGGGCAGCAGCATCGCGAAGACCCGGCGCTTGCGCGCGACGACGCCGCGTCCCAGCGCCGACGACTCGCCGACCTGCGCGACTGCCCGCAGCAGCTTGTCGTCGCTCATGCCGATCGATCGCCGGAGTGCCCTGGGGTTGACCGTGAGGCCGTGCGATTGAAACCCATGCGCCCACGCGTCGGCGTGCGCCGCGTTGCTGTCCAGAAGCGTGCCGTCCACGTCCAGCAAGACCGTCTCGAAGTGGCTGAGGGGGACGGTATCCGCCTGAGTCGGAGTGAGCCGGAGCCACGCGGTGATGCGCGTGGCTCCGGCGGGACCTGCCACCTTGGCCTCAGTACGCCATCGCGTAACAGTCGCGGCGGGCGTCGGCGGCGGCGAAGCGGTTGCCGGTGGCCGGGTCGATCATCACCGCGGTGGCGCAGCCGCTCACGCCGTATTGATTGACCTGGCTGATCGAGTGCCCGCGCGCCTTCAGCTCGTCCTGTACGGCCTTGGGAATCGGCGCTTCGGCGTTCATGCGGTTGAAGCCGGGGCGGTGCGGCGCCACCGATCCGTAGAAGTGCATGGTCTGCACCCGCGGCCACGCGAATGCCGTGTGCAGGTTGGGATACCAGTCCTCCCAGAACTCCACGACGTCGAGGAACGCCTGCAGGATGGTCTGTTCCTGGTTGTCGCCGCCAGGTGTGCCCAGCGCCATGAACGGCTTGCCGTCCTTGAGCACGAGGCTGGGCGTGAGCGTGTAGCGCGGACGCGCCCGGGGACGCAGCTGGTTGGCGCGCGTCTCGTCGAGCCAGAACTGCTCGCCGCGGGTGCTCATCGGGATGCCGGTATCACCAAGGATGACGGCACCGCTGATCCAGCCGCCGCTCGACGTGGTGTCGAACATGTTCCCGTCCTTGTCGATCACCGACATGTGCGTCGTGTCTTTCGGAATGCCGGCGCTGGCCAGGAGGAGCGGCATCGGCGTGAGCTCGGTCGAGAGGTCCGCTTCGGCCTTGGCCACCCAGAACGGCCACGGCCCCTTCACCTTCGAGTCGAAGGCCATCGGGTCGCCGGCGATGAACTGGGTCGAGGCGCGCTTCATGTCGATGGTTGCCGCGCGCTGTTTCGCGTACTCCTTCGACAGCAGGCCTTCGGCCGGGATCTGCACGAACGCCGGATCGGCGTAGTACGTGTCGCGGTCCGCGTACGAGAGTTTCATCGCCTCGATCAGCGTGTGAATGTAGTCGGGGCTGTTGTGCCCCATCGCCCGCAGGTCGAAGTTCTCGAGGATGTTCAGCGTCTGCAGCAGGGACGGGCCCTGGCTGCCGAAACTCTGTTTGTAGACGGTGTAGCCATGATAGGTGGTCGACGTCGGCTCTTCGACCTTGGCGAAGAACTCGGCGAAGTCGCTCTTCTCGAACGGCGTGTCGTGCGCCTTGAGGAAGGCCACCATCCGGTCGGCGATGTCGCCTTTGTAGAACCGATCGCGCGCGGCAGCGATCGCCGCCGCCCGCCCCTTCTTCTTGGCCTTGCGCTCGGCCTCGACCATCTTCTTCAACGTGTCCGCCAGGGTCGGCAGCTTGATGGTTTCGCCGGGCAGGTACATCGAGCCGTCAGGCTTCAGCCAGTACTTCTGGTTGTCCGGCCACGACTTGAAGAACTCGAGATTGCGCTGGATCGTGGCGGCCGTCCGCGGCCGCATCGGGAACCCCTTCTCCGCATAGGCGATGGCGCGGGCCGAGACCTCCTCGAACGACATCGTGCCCCATTTCTCGAGCACGGTGAGGGCGCCGGCGAGCGCACCGGGGACGACGGCCGGATTGAGCCCGTCTTCCTCGAGTTTCTTGCCCTTGGACTGGTAGTACTCGAGTGTCGCGCCTTTCGGCGCCCAGCCCTGGCCGACAATCGACGTCACCTTCGCGTCCTTGACCGGATACACGAGGATCAGCGACTCGCCGCCGAGGCTATACAGGTCCTGTTCGATGACGCCGCCGACGAGCACCGTGGCGACGCCGGCGTCGAACGCGTTGCCCCCCTTCAGGAGAATCTCCAGCCCGGCCGCCGACGTGAGCGAGTGGCCGGAGGAGACGCCGCCTGACGCTCCCATGACCGGCGGTCGTGTACCGCCGAGAATCGGTGCCGGGGCGCCGGGCTTGGCCTGGCGGACGGCCCGGGGCTCCGCAGCATCCTGTGCGTAGGTGATGAACGCGCCCCCGGAGGCGGCAAGCGCGATGGCGAGTGCGAGACGAGTTGTGAGGCGCTTCATGCCCGCGGCTGGAGCAAGACCGGGACCAAACACTACGGTCGCCGATCTCCGAACGTTTAGCGCGATTGGCGACGTGGTCACTCGGGTGGCCGTATCGGCTTCCGACAAAATCGACGCCGGCCGCAGGAGGCATGGCCACGAATGTCCATGCGCGTTCGCGGCGTCGTAGGACGGGGCTTTAGCCCCGTCGCGCCGACGCGGCTGAAGCCGCGCCTACGTGAGCGCCCTACGTGAGCAACGACGGCCGTCTCTTTCCGTGACCCGTCGCCTGCTCGAACGCGTAGCCGAGCTGCAGCACACTCCACTCGTCACGGTGACGGCCGACGATCTGCAAGCCGACGGGCAGTCCGTTGGCCGAGAACCCGGCCGGTACCGAGAGCGCGGGGTTGGTCATCATCGTCACGTACGAACACGAGCGCATCCAGTCGATATAGGTGGCCATCTTCGTGCCGGCGACCTCGGTGGGATACGGCGTGTTGACGTCGAACGGCTCGACCTGCGTCACCGGCAGGACGAAGTACTCGTAACGCGCGAAAAACTGCCGGCTCTGGTCGTAGATCCGCGCCTGGCGCGCGAGTGCGCGGCCGATGTCCGCGCCGGTGAAGGTTTCGGCCTGCGCGACCTCGAACTTGATCGTGTCCTTCACCCAGTCGGGCCGCTGCTGGACCAGCGGCGCGTACTGCGGGTGGTTGGCGGTGAAGCGGAGCACGGAGAACGCCTGATCGAGACCGGCGAAGTCCGGTTCCGCCTCCTCGACGACGCAGCCCAGGTCTTCGAACACCTTGCGCGTGCCGTCCACCACCCGGCGGATCTCGGGCTCGACGGGAATGCCGCCCAGGCCGCGCCACCAGGCCACCCGCGTGCCTTTGAAGTCCCGCCGCAGGGGAGCCCGGAAGCGCGCCGGGTCTTCCTGAATCGACAGCGGGCTGCGGGGATCCGGGCCGGCGATGGCGCTCAGGAACAGGGCGACGTCGGCGACGGTGCGGGCGATCGGCCCGGCAACCGACAGCGGCGACCACGACGCGGACTCGGTGGGGACGCGCCCCGGCGCCGGGCGCAACCCGACCACGTTGCAGAAGGCCGGCGGGTTGCGCAGCGAGCCACCGGTGTCGCTGCCGTCGGCAATCGGCAGCATCCGCGCCGCGACGGCCGCGGCCGCCCCGCCGCTGCTGCCGCCGCAGGTCTTCGCGAGGTCGTAGGGATTACGGGTCGCACCGAACACGGCGTTGAACGTCTGCGATCCGGCGCCGAACTCCGGGGTGTTGGTCTTGCCGACCGTGATCGCGCCGGCGTCGCGCATGCGGGTCACGATCAGCGCGTCGCGGGTCGGGACGTTGTCCTTGTAGAAGAGCGAGCCGCGCGTGGTGCGAATGCCGGCGGTGTCCACCAGGTCCTTGTGCGCCACGGGCAGGCCGTGCAGCACGCCGAGCGTCCCGCGCCGTGCCGCGGCCTCGTCCGCCTTGGCCGCGTTGGTCAGCGCCTGATCCGCCACGAGGGTCACGATGGCGTTGAGGCGCGGGTTCACGCGCTCCATCTGCGTGAGATGCGCGCGCATGACCTCGCGGGCCGAGACCTGCTTGCGGCGCAGGCGATCGACGAGCTCCACCGCGCTCATCTCGCACAGCTCTGGTGTCCGAGTCTGCGCAGTGGCCTGCGCGGCGGTCTGCGCCGCCGCGGCTCCGGGTGGTGACGGCAGCGCGGTGCCCACGGCACCCACCGCCAGCGCCGTGTTGAACTGTCTGCGGCTGATGGCCGCGCTCGACGCGCGGCTCGTGGCGGGTTCGGGCCGATGGCGATCGTCCGGCATGGGATGCTCCTGGCGCGAGAGGTGCCTGGCGCCGCGAGCATCCTAACAGCCCGGGCTGCAGGTCCCGCGGCTGCCGCTTCAGGCCCGAAGGGCGAAGGTGGCCAGATCGGTGCAGCTGACGTCGAAGAGCGCGTTTCGAGGAGGCGCGTGAAGACGCGTGCCGCCACCAGGTGCCCGGTACTGGCGATCTCCACCTTTACCTGCACGGGCGACGCGGGCGGCACCGATGTCTGCGTCGAGCACGACACCCATCGCGCGAGGTATCGGCCCGCCACACCCGAGGAAGCCGCAACGCCCGCGCGACCGTGCGGCTCGTCGACATCCCGCGTGGTGCACACCACATCTTCCTGTCGCACCAGACCGTCGTCGTGCACCAGGTCCACGCCTTCATCGCCGGCTTGCGCTGACGAGCCAATACCTCATCACTCCGAGGGGCTGGCACGCGGTGTGCTCTACCTGTCTTGGCGCCTGATTACGGATCAGGCTGGAGGATGACTATGAGAGCTCGACTACTGGCGGGAGGCGTAATGGCTGCAGCACTCGTCGCGGCGGGCTGCTCCACTCAGACCGAACAGAGGGCGCGCGAAGCTGGTCAGCAGGCGGCCGAGGCGGCCCGTGCCGCTGGCGGCGCGGTCCAGTCGGCGGCGGACGACGCGGTTCGAAATGTCGAACGTGCAAACGACACAGCCCAGCGCCAAGCGGCAGCGACCGCAGATGCGGCAAAGCAGCAGGGCGACGCCGCTCAGGCCTCGCTCGAGCGAGCCGGCGACCGCGCCAGCGAAGCCGTGAAGGACGCTGCGCTCGCCAGCAGCGCCGCGCTGCAGACCGCCGAAGTGAAGGCGGCGCTCATTGCCGACTCGCGCGTGGATGCCGCGGCGATCAACGTGGACACGGACGACCGTGTGAAGACCGTGACGCTTACCGGGCACGTGCCGTCGGCGGCGCAGAAGCTGGCCGCGGGCCGGATCGCGCACGAAAAGGCCGAGGGTTATGAAGTGCGAAACGACCTGGTAGTGCACCCGTAGCCCCCACATCCAAAGCGCTCAGGGTTTCGGGATCCGGAGCGTCGCGCTGATCATCGCGCTGCCGCTGGCCACGTAGACGAGCGCCAGCGGGTGCAGGACGGCCGGGCCGATCTGCCAGGCCCCGAACCAGAGCGCGGTCCCGGTTCGTCCGAATTCCAGCGCCGCAGCCAGCAGCGCCACGATGGCGATGCTGGTTGGAATCGGCGTGCCCTGGAAGTATTTCACCTTGCCGCTGCCGTCCGACAGCGCCGCCGCGGTCACGTTGAACCGCGCCAGTCGGCTGACGCCGCACACGACGAAATAGGTCAGGCACACCATGTCCCATCCGCCGCGCAGGCCCAGGGTGAAGCCAAGCACGGCCGGCGCCACGCCAAACGAGATGATGTCGGCGAGCGAGTCGAGATCGCCGCCCAGGAGCGACTGGCGATGCTTCTGCGCGCGGGCGACGTAGCCGTCGAGGACGTCGAAGACGAGCGCCAGCGGCAGCAGCAGAAACGCGATCGCGATGTAACGGTTGCTGCCGGTGGCGACGTAGTCGAGGCAGAGGAACAGAGAAATCGTCCCGCAGCTGGCGTTGGCCATCGTCAGCGCGTCGGCCGCAGTGTACGACCGCAGCATCGTGAGGTGCTTCGGCGAGTTCGTCATCGCGAGGGCGGGCGGGCAGTATATCCGACGTTGCTTGACAGCCCGCCTGCGCGCGCGTAGCGTCACCGTGCCGAGAGGTGTGTGATGGCTGCACCGGATTGGAAAGTCGACGGGCAGTACTACGAAACCTGCAGCTGCGACTTCGTCTGTCCCTGTGTTCCCGGTCAGATGGCGGTCGCGCCGAGCAAGGGGTCGTGCACGTTCGCGATGGCGTTCCAGATCGAACAAAGACACTACGGCACTGTGCCGCTCGACGGCCTCGGGTTCATCGTGCTCGGCTTCAACCCCGCCCTTGGACGGCCGGTCGAGCTCGACAACACCGGACACCGGCGGCCAACCGGTTCGCTCTGGCCCGCGCCTCGAAGAGTCACGTCAACGCGCTGGGGCTGAAGTGGGAGGACCTGTCGGGGACCAACAACGGCCAGTACGCGCCCTTCTCCTGGCAGGGTGTCTGATCTCGCCGCATCCTCCGCCCCGCCGCGGCACGAGCGGCTGGTCCTCACGATCTGCCTGATCATCGTTACGGCGCTCGCCTGGGCCTATCTGGTGCGCCTCGAGCGCCAGATGTCCGCCGGGATGGAATCCGACGCCGCGATGGCGGCGATGGGCATGGACATGCGCGCCCCCTGGGGCACGAGCGACATCGCCCTCACTTACGTGATGTGGGTGGTGATGATGATCGGAATGATGGTCCCGTCGGCGGGGCCCGTGCTGCTGCTCTTCAGCGGCACTGCCGCCGCGCGGCAGGAGCGCGGGCTGCCGGTCTCGGTCCTGATGTTCGGGTCCGGCTATCTATCCGTCTGGGCTCTGTTCGGCGCCGCGGCGACGCTCGCGCAGCTCTGGGTGGCGATTCTGGGCGGTGTCGTTCTGCTCGAGAAGATCTCACCAGTGGGAATCAACGTCGCGCGGGCCGCCGGCGCGCTGATCCTGCTCGCG
>Ga0157380_10003830_pt1 | contig 10362 bp, 10 predicted proteins | sample S35metaG_FD_119757 | JGI IMG/M metagenome (GOLD analysis project Ga0157380, IMG submission 119757) | Switchgrass rhizosphere microbial communities from Kellogg Biological Station, Michigan, USA - S3-5 metaG | ecosystem: Host-associated > Plants > Roots > Rhizosphere > Soil | place: USA...
CAGGTCACCATCGGCTACGGCATGACCGAAACGTCCCCACTGTCGTTCCAGTCCCGGATCGACGATCCGATTGAGGTTCGCGTGTCGACGGTCGGTTATGTGCTGCCACACACCGAAAGCAAGATCGTCGACCCGGACACTGGCGCCACCGTTCCGCGTGGAACGCCAGGAGAGCTGTGCACGCGCGGCTACGCTGTCATGCTCAGGTACTGGAACGATGAGGGCGCGACCGCCGCCGCGATTGACACGGCGCGCTGGATGCACACCGGCGACCTCGCCGTCATGCACGACGATGGCGCCGTGGCGGTCACCGGCCGCCTCAAGGACCTGATCATCCGCGGCGGCGAGAACATCTCTCCGCGCGAGATCGAAGAGTTCCTGCACACGCACGAGAAGGTCACTGACGTGCATGTGATCGGCGTGCCCGACCACAAGTACGGCGAAGAAGTGTGCGCGTGGATCCGGTTGCGTGACGGCGTCACCGCGACCGAAGAGGACGTTCGCGAGTTCTGTCGCGGCCAGATCGCCACCTACAAGATCCCCCGGTATGTCCGCTTCACCACCGAATTCCCGATGACTGTGACCGGCAAAGTTCAGAAGTTCAAGATGCGTGAGCTAACCGTCGCGGAGTTAGCCCTCGCTCGTGTGACCGATGTGGAGCCGACATGAGTGGGCGAGAGGAGACAATGTGCTGACAAGAGTGTCGTGGCTCATCCCGGCGGTGTTCGTGTTCAGCAGCCACGCTGTGCACGCGCAGCAAGCGTGCGAGAACCTGGTGAACCTGAAGCTGCCGACCACGCTCATCACCGCGGCGACCGCCGTGCCGGAACGCGCCGCGCCGGCGCCCGCCGCTCCGGGCGCGCCGCCGGCGGGTGCGGGCACGGTACCCGCTCATTGCGACGTTCGCGGCGTGATCCGTCCGAGCCGCGATTCCGAGATCAAGTTTGCGCTCTGGCTGCCGGTGGCGTCCGCCTGGAACGGCAAGTACCGGCAGGAAGGCAACGGCGGCTGGGCCGGCGTCATCAACACGGCCTCCTTTGCCGAGCCGGTGCGCCGCGGTTACGCCGTCGCCGGCACCGACAACGGCCATGAAGGTGGCGGCGGCGCGAACTGGGCCATCGGGCATCCGGAGAAGCTGATCGACTTTGGGTATCGCGCCGTGCACGAAACAGCCGTGCAGTCCAAGGCGATCGTCCGCGCGTTCTACGGCCGCGACCCGGAGCGAAGCTACTTCAACGGTTGTTCCGACGGCGGCCGTGAAGCGTTGATGGAGGCGCAGCGCTTTCCGGAAGACTTCAACGGCATCGTGGCGGGCGCCCCGGCGAACAACTGGTCGCGCTTGTTCACGGCGTTCGTGTGGAACGAACGCGCGCTCCTGGCCACGCCCGACAGCGCGATCCCGCCAGCCAAGCTCCCCGTCATCCAGCGCGCCGTCATGGCCGCATGCGATCAACGTGACGGCGTCACTGACGGCTTGATCGAGAATCCGCTCGCCTGCACGTTCGACCCGGCCGTGCTCGTCTGCAAGGGCGCGGACGCGGCCGATTGTCTGCCCAAAGCCCAGGTCGATGCGCTCAAGAAGGTCTACGAGGGCCCGCGCAATCCGCGCACGCAGGAGCGCCTGTTCGTCGGACAGCCTCCCGGCACGGAAGCCGTGCCCGGTGGCTGGGGTGCATGGATCACGCCGGCGAATCCCGCGGGCGCCATCCAATTCATGTTCGGCAACAGCTACTACGGAGCGGCGGTATTCGAGGACCCGAAATGGAATTTCCGGATGCTCGACTTCGATCGCGACGTGAGTGTCGGTGACGCGAAGGCGGGGCCGGTCCTCAACGCGACCAGCCCCGACTTGCGGTCATTCCGAGCGTCAGGCGGGAAGCTCATTCAGTACCACGGGTGGGGAGACGCCGCCATTCCAGCGTCGAGTTCGATCGAGTACTACGAGACTGTGCGCAAGTTTCTCTCGAAATTCCCGGATGCGCGAACCGCTGGCACCCCACCGACCGAGGACTTCTACCGGCTGTTTCTCGTGCCCGGCATGGGGCACTGTGGTGGCGGCTCTGGCCCGAACAGTTTCGGCAACGGGGGCGGTGGAGCCACAGCGAGCCGGGATCCTGAGCGCGACATCTTCGCCGCACTGGAGCGCTGGGTCGAGCAAGGTGTCGCGCCGGAGCGGTTGGTCGGCACTGGCCGCGCTACCGATGATCCATCGAAGCCGCTCACACGGCCGCTGTGCCCCTATCCGCAGGTAGCGCAATATCGCGGCTCGGGCGACGTCAACGACGCCGCGAACTTCGCCTGTGCCGCCACGTCGTCGAGATGAGCAGATGGCCCCTCACGTGACCGACTCCAACCGCGTCCTCATCTTCGATACCACGCTGCGCGACGGCGAGCAGTCGCCCGGCTGCAGCATGACGCAGCCGGAAAAGTTACGTGTTGCAAAGGCGCTCGCGGAGCTTGGCGTCGACATCATCGAAGCCGGCTTCCCGATCGCCTCGCGCGGCGATTGGGAGTCGGTGAACCTGGTGGCGCGCGAAGTCCAGGGCCCGATCATCGCGGGTCTCGCGCGCTGCACTCGAGAAGACGTCGAGACCGCGTGGCACGCGTTGAAGGATGCCGCGCATCCACGAATCCACGTGTTCCTCGCCACCAGCGCCATTCATCGCGAACACAAACTCAACATGGCGAAGGAGCAGATCCTCCAGATGGCGGTCGAAGGCGTGATGTTCGCACGGAGTCTATGCGCCGACGTGGAGTTCTCGCCGGAAGACGCCTCGCGCACGGAGCTCGACTTTCTCGCGCAGGTCGTTGAAGCCGCCATCGACGCTGGCGCCACCACGATCAACGTCCCCGATACCGTCGGGTATTCGGTGCCAGAAGAGTTCTTCAACGTGTTTTCGTACCTCAGACGCCACGTGCGCAAGGTCGATCGAGCCGTGCTCTCGGTGCACTGCCACAATGATTTGGGGATGGCGGTCGCAAACAGCCTGGCGGCGGTACGCGCCGGGGCCAGACAGATCGAGTGCACCGTCAACGGGATTGGCGAACGTGCCGGCAATTGCTCCCTCGAGGAAGCCGTCATGGCGATCAAGACGCGCGAGAATGTGCTCGGCGTGCACACCGGAATCCATACGAGACGCCTCTTTCCGACCAGTCGCCTGGTGTCGCAGATCACCGGCATGCCTATTCCGCGAAACAAGGCTATCGTCGGGGAAAACGCCTTCGCACACGAAGCCGGCATTCATCAGCACGGCATGCTGAAGCACCACTCGACCTACGAGATTATGCGCCCTGAGGATGTGGGGCTGTCGCGCACCAACCTCGTGCTGGGCAAGCACAGCGGCCGACACGCCTTTCGCGAGCGTGTCAAGGAGCTCGGTTTCGACGTTGGCGACGCCGAGCTCAATCAACTGTTCGAAGAATTCAAGGCGCTGGCCGACAAAAAGAAGGAGCTCTTCGACGGCGACATCGAAGCGTTGGTCATGCGCTCGGACGACGAACCAGGGGGGCCGTGGTCGCTGCAGTCTCTGAGCGTCGGCACACACGACGATCAACCAGCTCGCGCGACAATCAGGCTCGCGCACATCGATGGGCGTGTCGCAGCCCATGATCAGACCGCTGACGGACCCGTCGACGCCGTGGTCAAAGCTCTCGACCACGCGACCGGAATTCATGTCCAGATGCGCACGTTCGAAGTGCGCAGTGTAAGCGTCGGCGAAGATGCACAAGGCGAGGCATTGCTCACCGTTGAACACAACGGACGCACTTATCGCGGAACTGGCATCAGCACCAATATTCTGGAAGCGGCCGCGCGGGCGTACTTGGAAGTCATCAATCGCATTGAAGCCGCGAACGCCAGCGCGGACCGACGCGGTGATGGGCGCCGCCTTCAGCTGAGCCCGACGCTCCGACCCGGTGTGTGAGGCGGCGTTGCTGCGAGCGGTGGCACCAACGGTGGCGCCGGACCTACGAATGTCCTGACGTTGGTCCCGTAACGAGACAGCCGACGCTAGAGAGAAGCGGCTTCTGAGTGCGAACACCCGTGGCCGTGCACCGCGCCAAGGTGATGAAGGCGCTCGCGGTCCGCAAAACCGCCGCGCTGGCTCTCTTAGCCGTTCGGTATAGCCTCGACAGCCTCAACGGTGTCGGCATTGATCTGAGGTGATTCGGCGGCGAAGAAGTGACTCTTTTCGGAGATGCGCCCGAACGCTTTGACGTTCTACCGCTTGTCAGCGGTTTGTCAGTCGGTTGTTGAGATTCGTTGGGAAAACCGCGCCGCGACCGTTGGATTCGTGGTGGTCGATTCGGAAAAAGTGGTTGCGGGGGCGGGATTTGAACCCCAATTGATTGGTGTTGTTAACTAACAGACGGCGCGCGAGTTGTGGTCTCAACCCGTTCCGTCTCAGTTGCTTAGAAATCGTTGCACTGTACTCCCAGGTCCTCGTGACTCCTCCAGAATCGTCCGGGATCTTGGAGACATTGTGGAGACGATAGGAATGAGCATGACGGCCGGCCTGATCGAGCGTGGTCCTGTGCTCGCCTCCCGTCAAGGCTCTCGCCATGGCTCGACCCCGCTTCGCGGGGCTTCGGCCTTGACGGGAGGCTCGACACAGGCCGACTGGCGTTTAAGGCCGGCCGAGGATACGAGCGTATACTCAAAAGAGGCACCACCATGACCCCGCAGAAAGCCATCACCCTCGCCGACGACGTGTTCGAACAGGTGAAGCAGCGCGCCGAGGCTGAAGGTGTGTCGCTGGATGAAGCGGCGAACGAGGCTCTGCGGCTTGGTCTCAGCGAATCCCGGTGGCAGACGCTTGTGACGCGCGGGCGCACCTATAGCCGGGAGATGGCGGACGCCAAGACCGACGACGAGGCCATTCAGATCGCCGTGGACGCCGTGCACGAAGACCGTCGCGGTCGGTGAAGCGGGTCACGGCCGATTCGAATCAGTACATCTCCGCCCTCCTCCGGGGCGGCAAACCGCTCCAGTTCCTCGAACTTGCCCGCTCCGGTCAGATCGAACTGGCCGTTTCCGACGACATCCTGAACGAAGTCGGGCGGGTTCTCCGCGACAAGTTCCAGGTCCCCGCCGAAGACGTGGAGGAGTACCGCAACCAGGTGCGTGGGTTCGCCAAGCACGTCACGCCTGCCGAGCGGTTGAGGGTCGTCGCGTCCGATGCTGACGACGACAAGATTCTGGAGTGCGCCGTTGCGGCGGGTTCAGAGATCGTCGTGACGGGCGACGCCCACCTCCTCTCCATGGGCGACTTCAGCGGAATCCGAATTCAGAGGGTCGCGGAGTTCCTCGCCGAATTCCAAGCGCGGTAACGTGCGAAATGGGCCGCGCTTCTCGGCGACATAATCACACAGACGGTGAGAAGCGTCGGCTCCATTTCGATGTTAGCCAGCCGATCGGGTGTTGGCGATCAGCGCCTCGACCAGAAGCCGCGCCTCGTGCAATGACCCAAGCACCTGGAATGCGGCCCGAGCGGCTGTATCAGAGGGTGGCTGCTCTGGGATCAACAGAGACACCATCCCGGCCCTGCTCGCGGCCAAGATACCCGCCTCTGAGTCTTCCAATGCCACACACTGCGAGGGCGCGACCTCAAGCCTTCGGGCCGCCTCAGCGTAGATATCCGGCGCCGGCTTACCCCGAGCGACCTGATCACCGGTAACAACCACCCGAAAACGGCCTTCCAGACCTGCTTGGCGAAGACTGAATTCCGTGTATTCAGCCTCGCTCGATGTGGCAACCGCCATTGGCAGGCCATGGTCTTCTACAAAGTCGAGAAACTCGGTCAGACCCGGTCTTCTCTCAATACCAAGGTCCCTCACGCCAACCCGCCACAGTTCAGGCCACCGCGATCGAAAGCCATCGAGTGGAAATGCCGCCCCAAATCGCTTCAGCAGTTCCTGTTCACAGTCTCCGGTTGGCCGACCCACGAGCCTGGCGTACGATCGATCGTCCATCTCGTATCCGAGTTCCGAGGACGCCCGTTGCCATGCGGCCTTGTAGACGGGCTCGGTGTTGAGCATGAGTCCGTCCATATCGAGAACGACCGCTTCGATTTTCATTAAGAATTGAGTGTTGTCTGGCTAACGTTGTATAGGTGGAACGCGGTTCTTGCCCGATCGGTCCACGCCGACTTGGCGGGAGCGACGATCCACCCGCGCTCCGGCCGGCCCATTATCCCCGCATGACGGGCGGCGGCAAAGGGGCTGATCGTTCTGCTGGGCGGAGACGCGGGGCTGCGATGCGGGGAAATCATGGCGCTCGAATGGAGCGACGTGAATCTGGAGAAGCGTCAGCTCTGTGTGCAGCGTTCCGATTGGAAGGGGCATGTGACGTCCACCAAAGGCGGGCGACTGCGCTATGTGCCGCTCACCAGGCGGCTCGCTGACGCGCTGCGGCGAGAGCCGGCGACTGCCGGCCGTCGGGTGGTGAGATCAGAAGAGGGCGAGCCGCTCACTCAACGGCTTGTCCAAGGGCTGGTCGCCCGGGCGGCACGACGGGCGAACATCGCCAACGGCGGTGTTCACGTGCTGCGTCACACCTTCTGCTCCCACCTGGCGATGCGGGGAGCAGGGGCTCGTGCCATTCAGGAGCTGGCCGGGCATCGTGACCTGGTGACGACGCAACGCTACATGCATGTCAGCCCGGCCGCGATCGAGAGCGCGATCCGGCTGCTGGATTCCCCTCCATTGCCTCCCAGTCGTGGAGACATTTTGGAGACGGAACCCGCAGAGGGCTAAGAGTGGGCGATTTGCTAGGGAATTTGGTTGCGGGGGCGGGATTTGAACCCGCGACCTTTGGGTTATGAGCCCAACGAGCTACCGGACTGCTCCACCCCGCGTCATGGTGCTGGACGCGCTGACGGCGCCCCCTGAGACTCTCGAATTTACCACGCTGAGCCTGAAGAGTAAAGGCCGGCGGGCTGAAGCCCGCCCTACGGCGTTGGCGGCTCGGCGTCCCGAATGATGAAGAGCTTCTCGCCAGGCTTCATCATGCCGAGTTCGCGGCGGGCGACGTCCTCAATGGTGCTGGGGTCTTTACGCAGCAGTTCGACGTCCTGCTGCAAGCGCTCGTTCTCGCCCTTGAGCCGGGCCAGCGAACGCCCGAGCGCCTGAAATTCCTGCCGGGCTTTGAGGTTCTCCACCAGCCCCTTCTCGCCGACGAGTGCATCGAGGAAGAGCAGGCAGCCGAGGAAGACCAGCCCGTACTGCACCACACGGCGGCCACGCTGCCGCGGGGCAGCGGCGTCGGACGCGGACGGTGTGGATACGCTGGGCTTCTTCACGTTGTCGACAGATCTCCGTGGGAGAATATCGCGGTTTGATCGCGAGTACAACCGGAAATGTGCGTGATCTCGAATGACTTTTATCACTCTGGATCAGAAAGTACAAGCGCAATGACGCAGCCGGCACAGCAGGTGGCGATCGTGTTGACGACGTTCGGAGTCGGTCAGTCGATGGCGGTAGCGCGCGCGCTGGTCGAGGAGCGGCTGGCGGCGTGCGTGAATGTGCTGCCGGCGATGGCCTCGGTCTACCGCTGGCAGGGCGAGGTGCAGCAGGAGGCCGAGGAGCAGATGGTGATCAAGACCACGGCGGATCGGCTGGCCGACCTGGAGGCGCGACTGCGCCAGCTGCACCCCTACGGACTGCCGGAATTCCTGGTGATTTCAGCGGATGCGTCGTCCGAGGCCTACCTGCGGTGGATCGGCGAAGCGGTGCACGGCGGGCCTGAAGGCCCGCCCTACCACAGGGCGGTCTAAAGACCGCCCTCTACGCCGGCGGCGGGATCGGTCTCTTGTGGCGGAGCCAGGCCCAGGCCGGCGGGATCAGCGATATCGCGATCACAACCGCCACCACGTAGTGGATGCGCTTCTCGATGTCGGGCACCATGTTGCCGAGCGCATAGCCGCCCAGCAACATGCTCCAGACCCACAGAAACGCACCCACGACGTTGTAGGTGGCGAACCGCGTGTAGCCCATCTCCGCCACCCCGGCCACCATCGGCGCGAACGTCCGCAGGATGGGAATGAAGCGCGCGATGATGATGGTCTTGCCGCCGTGCTTCTCGTAGTACTCGTGAGTGATGCGCAGGTGCTCGCGGCGGAACAGGAATGAGTCGGGCCGGTTGTAGAGCGCGCGTCCGGTGCGCCTGCCGATGGCGTAGCCGGTGGCGTCGCCGGCGATCGCCGCGATGGTCAGCACGGTCCCCAGCATCCACACATTGAAGTCGCCGCGGGCGGCGAACAGGCCCGCAGTGATGAGCAGCGAGTCGCCCGGCAGGAAGAACCCCATCAGCAGCCCGGTCTCCGCAAAGACGATGGCGATCAGGCCGTAGAAGCCGACGAGGCGAATCAGTTCGGGGACGTTGTAGACGGTGTCGAAGAACCAGGAGATGAGATTCTTGATGAAGTCCATGCCTGCGGCTAGACGCGGTCGAGCGCCTGCGCCAGGTCCTCCAATAGGTCGTCGCAATCCTCGATGCCAACCGAAACGCGGACCAGATCGTCCGTCACTCCGATCTCCTGACGATGGTCGTAAGGCACCGACGCGTGGGTCATGGAGGCGGGATGGCTGATGAGGGTCTCGACGCCGCCGAGGCTCTCGGCCAGCGACATCAGCCGCACGCTGTTCAGCAGGGTGCGCGCCTTCTCGAGCGAGCCGAGGGCAAAGGCAATCAGGCCGCCGAAGCCGCGCATCTGCCGTTTGGCGAGGTCGTGCTGCGGGTGGTCGGGGAGGCCGGGGTAGTGGACGCGCGTCACCTTGGGATGGCCGGCCAGGAACGCGGCGATGCGCTCGGCGTTGGCGTTGTGCCGTTCCATCCGGATCGGCAGCGTCTTGGTGCCGCGCAGCACCAGCCACGAGTCCATTGGCCCCAGGATGGCACCCTCGGCGTTCTGCACGAACTTCAGCCACTCGGTGTGGTCGTCGCGCACGCTCACCACGATGCCGCCCACGCTGTCGCTGTGACCGTTCAGGAACTTGGTGGTGCTGTGCAGCACGAGGTCGGCGCCGAACTCGATCGGCCGCTGCGCGTAGGGGCTGGCAAAGGTGTTGTCGACCACCACGGCCACGCCGCGGTCGTGTGCGCACTGCGAAACGGCGGCGAGGTCGGTGATCCGCAGCACCGGGTTGGTGGGCGTCTCCACGAACAGCATCTTGGTGTTCGGGCGGATCGCCTCGGCGGTGGCGGTCAGGTCTGACGTATCGACATAGCTGAAGTCGAGCCCGCCCTTGCGCAGCACGCGTTCGAACAAACGGTAGGTGCCGCCGTAAGTGTTGTCGGTGACCACGACGTGATCGCCGGCCTCCAGCAGCGTCATGACGGCGCGGGTGGCGGCCAGGCCCGAGGCAAATGCGAAGGCAGCCCGGCCGCGCTCCATGGCGGCGATGTTGCCCTCGAGCGCGGCGCGCGTGGGATTGTGCGTGCGTCCGTACTCGTAACCCTTGTGCACGCCGAGGCCGTCCTGCACATAGGTCGAGGTCTGATAGATCGGGGTGATAATGGCGCCGGTAGAAGGATCCGGCTCCTGCCCCGCATGGATGCACACGGTATCGAACCGCGCGTTGTCCCGCAACTTCACGATGGTCGAGCGTACTCCGAGAGCAATTGAGGGCGCAATGACGGCCGCTCGATCGGGCCGCATGCGGCGGAGCTGCCGGTGACGTCCGGCGAGTTCGCCCGTCGCGCATGGCGGTGGCTCACGCGCACGTTCGCGGGCCGGTTGGTGCTGGTGTCGCTCGGCATCAAGGCGGTCGTGTGGACGGTACGCGCCGCCACGCAGTCGATGACGGCGCTGAGCGGGCTCAACTCGCTCGCCACGGCGCTGCTGCTGGTGGCGCTGGTCGTCGTCGGCTACAGCAGCTACGTCCGCCAAGCGGGCGCTGTTGTGGCGCGTGCGGCGGAAGCTCACGCTCAGCTACGTGTTCATCGGCTTCGTGCCGGTGCTGCTGCTGGTGCTGTTCTTCTCGATCGCGGGCCTGCTGCTGATCGTCAACGTCGGCGGCTACGTGCTGCGCGCGCGGATGACGACGCTGGTGGATCGGGCGCAGGCGATGGCGCAAACGGCGGCTGCCGACCTCGCGCACGTGAACGGCGCGGCCGAAACCGGCGCCGCGCTTGCACGCCACCAGCAGGGCTCGAACGCGCAGTTCCCTCTGGTGTCGTATGCGGTGGTGCCGTCGTCGGCGGCGTGCACGGCCGGCAGACCAGCCGGCGCGGCAGGCCCGATCGCGGTGGCCGGTGCCTGGGAACACACGCCGGCGCCGATGCTCGTGCCGGAATGGGTATCGTGCGCCGGCTACGGCGGCCTGGTGGCGGGGGAGGCCAGCGCGTCTTCGCGCCCCTGGATG
>Ga0157380_10003832_pt1 | contig 10361 bp, 12 predicted proteins | sample S35metaG_FD_119757 | JGI IMG/M metagenome (GOLD analysis project Ga0157380, IMG submission 119757) | Switchgrass rhizosphere microbial communities from Kellogg Biological Station, Michigan, USA - S3-5 metaG | ecosystem: Host-associated > Plants > Roots > Rhizosphere > Soil | place: USA...
AATGCGGGAGCGAATGTGGGTCGTGAACGCACGCGTGCGAACCAAGCGGCAACGCCCGGCAATCGACCGTGTTCCCACATCGGTTCCATCGCCAGTGCCGCGAGGCGATTCACATACGGTGCCATCGCGACGTCAGCCATCGAGAACGCGCCGCCCACTAGCCAGTCCGACTCGCGCAATGCGCCCTCCATCTTGTGCAGATAGGAGTCGTAAAGCCGGATCTGGTCGCCGGCGCCCGGTGCGTCGAGGCCCTGCTGAATCCATTGCCATTTGCGCGTCCGCGCAACGCTGCCTTCGCCCGCGCCGGATTTGAGAAAATCCTCGAAGCTGCCCACGCCCTTGCGCACGATCGTGTGCCGATGCGAGACGACGTACGTGAGCGCGGAGCAGGCCGGGTGCAGCTCCTCGTCGACGGCCTTCGTCCAGACGCGGACGCGCGCACGCTCGAGCGGTGAGCGCGGATAAAGCGGGCGAGCCGCGAACACTTCGTCGACGTATTCGCAGATCACGGTCGACTCGACGATCGCCGCCCCGTCGTGCACGAGCACCGGTACGACGGCCTTAGGGTTCAGCGCTAGGAACTCAGGCGTGAATTGCGCGCCGGCAAGGATGTCGACGTAGTGGCTCGTCCACGGCAACCGCTTCTCCGCGAGCGCAAGCCGCACCTTCGCAGCGCACGCCGAGGAACCGTGATGGTAGAGCTCGAGCGCCATGTCGTCGTCTCGCCGGCTTGCGGTTTCCGTTCAGTAGTCGATGATAGGGTAAAGCCGAATTGCGCTGTGGTTGCTCAAAAGGAGGGAACATGAATCGCACAGTCGTGACCACTGCTATAGCGGTGTTTCTACTCGTCGGCAGCGGTAGCGCACAGCCGCCGCGCGGCCCGCGTTCGCAGCCCGACGCGGCCATGACGCTGTATTCCCCGAGCCAGCATGAGCTCTACGACGGGCGGTTCATCATTCGCGGAGCGCGCATCTTTCAGGCTGGCAAATTGAACGACCCATCGCCGTGGGATCACATGGGCGACGATGCGAAGAACCTGCGGCCGGTCGAAGGGCAGATCGCCCTCGACGTCAACGAGATCGCGAACACCGGCACCTTCAAGGCCGAGCTGCAATTGCCGGAGGGCCGCTACGTGGTCGAGCTCGACCGCATTCACGAGTTCAATCCGTGCCAGGACGGCGGGGTCGCCGCGTACCTGTTCGAGCACGGCAACTCCGGTTGCGGCGACATGAACTGGCCGAAGAGCTTGCTGTTCGTCGCGGGTTGGGGCTATGGCCACGCCACGCTCAACGGCCAGCCGCTTTATCAGGACTACGAGATTCATTTCATGGTCACGCAAGGCATGCGGGATCGCGCGACGCACGCCGTCATGCTGTCGCCGAGCTCGGGTGAGGCCGGCTCGATCAATCCCGCCACCCAGCAACTCGACTTCTACATCAGAAGTCCCGAGCGGAACTCAGCGAACCACCCCGATCGGCAAGTGTTCGATCACTTTTTCGCGATGGAAGTCACCTGGCAGTGAAGCCGCGGCGATAGCACACGGGCCATCACAAGCGCCTCGTCCGCCGAATGGCTTCGGCCGTGTCGAGCATCTGGGACAGCTCGTCTAATCCGAAGTCGGCAACCGCCCGAACGAGCTGTGCCTCGAGATCGGCATACAGGCCGTCGGTCTGTTGTTGCGTCGCGAGCAAACTATCGTTGTTGGCCATTGCGTCTCCCCAAGCGCCGACTCCACGTGGTTCTGTTGCAATTTGCATGCCGCCCGCCAATGAGATTAGGGGAGCCGGGCTTCGAGCTATGGCGTAGGATGGCCATCCTGCGCAAACGCGAAAGTGCAAGAACGCAGAGCGGATTGTGTCTAGAATCCGCGCGTGACCACCACCGATACGAAAGCAACAAACGATGGCCACGGACGAAATCCGAGATCTGCGGCATAAGTACAAGGCGGCTTACACGACCTACCTGAGCTGCGTGCAATCACTCTCCGACGCTAGCCAGCGCGGTGCGTGGCCGGGACCCGAAGTTCTGGGGAACGAAGAGCGGGCGTTCAACGAGCTCTCGTTTCTGCGGCAGGCGTTACTAGATGCGCTTTACGAGCACAGCAGGCAAGTGGCGAAGGCTCAGCACTAAAACGTGAACGACAAGCAACAGTTAGAGAAGCTGCGGCGCAACTACCGGAGTGCGTGGGATGCCTGCCAGCTCATCGCGCATAGGAACGCAGAACTTCTGCGGACCGGGCGGCAACCGTCCGACGAACAGCTCATCAACGAGCAACGCGCGGTGGAAGCGGTCGCGCTTGCCCGTAACGAGCTGCAGACGGCCTTGGCCCGCTAGCATGATCAGGCCCACTGAATCCGAAACTAGTTGCACGCAACTGGGCGAGCGTTGCCGATCCGCGTGCGACGCCTACGAGCGGGCCGGCCGTGCGCTGGACATCGGACTGCGGCGACAGGGCGGAGCTACCCCAAGCGAGTGGAAGGCAGAGCACGATGCCCGCATCGATCTGCGGCGGGCACGGGCGGCTTACGTCGACGACGCGCTAAGGTTCACCGCTGTTTCTCAGGCATACCACGCTGCGGCGAGCCTACTGTCGACCGCCTCTCGGCGCGCGCCCGCGTTTCTTCCTGGTCGCCGTCGACCTTGACGGTCTCTGGTCGGCAGCAAAGAGATCCGCGCGGCCTGGCATAGCGGACGTCTCCCGAACGTAGCGTTACGAGGCGCGGGCAGCGATCTCTTGGGTGACCGCGGCAAGTAGTCGCGCGCGCGCGTCGTTCAGTTCCACCCGGGTCCGGTTTTCGTTGTCCACCAGATCAGGCTCCGACGCACTGCCGTCCAAGTGCGTTTCGGCAATCGCGCGAAGACATTTGCGATGAGCTGCGCAAGCTGCGTCATAGGTCGCGCGCAAAGCCCGGAGCGTGGCGATGTTGGTTGTGGGCATGGCGACGGAGTGTGGCGCACGGGTGCGACTGCCGCTAGCGTTAAATTCTCGGCGGACACCGCCGAAGCCGGTTCATGCAGCGATACGTTAGAGAGCGCTACGTTCGAGAGCGCACCGACGTCGGCTGCCCCCTCGAGTACCTTCCGCCCATGGCGTCGAACCTCGAAAGCACCTCCTCTTCTTCGGTGCCTCAGCTCGTCGAACTTAGCTTGGCGGAGTACCAGACCTACGGCGCATCCATCGGCTGCGGCCGGGATGGCACCACGTTCGCTTTTACCATCGGGCCCATATCGGACGCGATTGCCGCAGCTCTCGAGAGCGTGGCGCAGGCGCGCAAGAGAATCTGCCTCTATTGCTGCGGCGAGCCATTGTTACTCGATCTCGTGGCAGTGGAGCGCAGGGAAACACGCCAAGTACGGATCGTCGGGCGCGTCGTCGGCGCTAGTTCCGATGCGATTGCCAATACCGTGTCAGACGAGCAGTGGGGTCTCCGTGCACGCCCGTCTTAGCGGTTCGAGGAAACGGCGTCAAGCAACGCTTGCTTGGCAGCGTCGAGCGCGACTCGCGCGCACCCTTCGCGCGTCAATTCATCAGCGGATCGCTTCTCGCCTTCAACCGCTCGATTGGCACGGCTCGGACAGCCGACGGTGACGCGACAGGATGTTGGCCCCGACGCTGGGCGACGTTGACGGTAGCAACCACTGGCCCGCCGTCGTCTCGATGCTTCAGTGCAGAAGCGGGCGCAGCGGGTTCCAAAACGCGACTACTGATGTTTCTGTCGGCGCTGCGACGGTCATTCACGAGTGCGATCGCCGTGGCCACGGCGTAACAGATGCCCAAAGAGATCAACGTGAGTAGGAAAAATTGCATGTTCGTCAGATCGGCGAGGTGCATCGTGAGTCTCCTTCCCTCGAGACAGGCTCAGACCCTAGCCTCCCGTTGCGACAGTTGTGTTACAGGTGGGAGCGCGGCCCGAGGTGGGCGCAGCGCTCGACCAGCGCGCCTCGCAACTGCGCTATGTGCGGTGCCGAACATAGTGCGCTCCGTTCATCTCCAATGCTTGCGTGGTGCTTGCACAATCTGGGCTGCCGCTGGAGCGGACGAACGAGCTCGGGGACCACTCGCGACACCCCGAGAACGATTTCGTTGGCCGGCGCAAGCCAAGAAGCCCCGTTTGTACTACATCGACGTCGCAACGAATGGGTGGCACGGATTCTGCAAAGAGACTTGCTCTTCCGATTCTCCACGCGCAACGAAGCGCGCACGCCACCTCCTGAGGGAGCAAAATCAATGGACCAACACGACGACAGAAATCCCCCGTCATCACCCGACGGTAGCTCGCGCACGCCGCACGGCAGGTTGAACCTGCAGGGCAAGGCAAGCCGCTTCCGGCCGCCGCGGCGCCATGGGATAGGGTTGGGCCTCGCCGTCGCAACAGCGCTCATCGGTGTGGCGGCGCCCGCGTTTGCGCAGCAGCCAGTCGTGGTGGAGGGTGACGACCGAGTCGACGCCGTCGACCGCTTCATCGAGGTCTACGTGGCCGACGGTGCGATCCAGGCGCAATATGGACAGGAGTTGCGGATCGAGGGATTTGGATCGATCGAAGCGCGCGGCGGCTTCTTCTACAACGAGACGCGCGATCTGATCGGCGTCGTAGATGGGCTCTTGCTCATCGGCGATCAAGCGGACGTCAGGCTAATCGAGGTCAACGTCGGCACGCGCTTGTATGCAGCGTTCTTGAACGCAGAGAACGAGGACACATTCGCCGTTGGCTTCGGTGGCGAAGCTCAGTGGTACTTCACGCGGGACCAACGTACTTCGCTCAAGCTCACCGCGTTCTACGCGCCCGATATTCTGACTTTCGGCATCGCGAACAACGTGCAGGACTACGGTTTGCGCCTCGAGACGCGAATTCGGGAAGCCACCGATATCTTCGTTGGCTACCGTTCGCTGGAGATCAAGACAACGATTGGGACACGAGACGTCGACGATAGCGTGCACATCGGATTCAGGCGCGAGTTCTGACACTTCTCCGGCTCGTCGCCCGATTCGACGATGACTGTCTCGGGTGGGCCTTTGCGGCGGGTCTAGATCTCTACCTGGCCGCCGACTTCCATTAAATGGCTAGGCGGAATCCCAAAGCTGGCCCCAGCGAACTGCGAGTTGTTGGAGAGAAAAAGAATGATCAGCTTTCTCCACCGCAGCATGCCCGGAGAGTCGGTCACCACGAGCTCGTCGTGGCCCACGAAGTAGATGGCGTCCTCTGTTCGCACCGGTAAACCGGCGCGCCTGGCTTCTTGTAACAGCCTCGGAACGTCTGGCTGTTCCATGAAACCGATCCGAATGATTACGCGATGCAGGCCTAACCCAACGTCTTCAATCTTGAATCGTGAGCCTCGCATGAAACGCGGCACACGTTCGGTTCGCACGGTCACCAGCAGGGTGCTCTCATGCAGCACGCCGTTCGCATTCAGATTCCGCACCAGTGTCCTGGGGATGCCCGTTATTGAGCTAGTCAGAAATACCGCGACACCGGGTACGCGCGCTATGGAACGGCTTTGCATGTACTGACCCAGCCACGCCACCGTGCGCTCCTCGCGATGCATTCGATGTGTAACGCGGACGCGGCCCGCTTGCCAGGTGCGCATCAGACCGAGTAGCGCCAAGCCAAATGCAAGCGGGAACCAACCGCCCGAAGGGATCTTGAGGAGGTTGGCGCTGACGAAGGTAAGGTCCAGCAGCACCACGATCGCGAGCAACACGGTGCTCGTGCGCCAGGCTGTTTCGCGCTCGCTGCGAAGCAGCAAGATCATCAGCACCGAATCGATCAGCATTGTGATCGAGACGCCGACCCCGTACGCATTCGTGATCGCCGACGAGGACTGGAACCCGATGACGAGGCCGACGGCGGCGGCACAGATGATCCAATTGACGGCTGGCACGTAGACCTGCGCGAACGATTGCGACGATGCGTGGTGCGTGCGAAGTCGTGGAATGAAGCCGAGGTGTTGGCACTGCTGAGTGATCGCGAACACTCCCGAAAGCACCGCTTGGGAAGCGATCACGCTGGCGCCCGTCGCCAACAATAACAACGGCACCACGCCCCAGCTCGGAGCCAATAGATAGAACGGATTGGCTATTGCGGTTGGCTCGCTCAGCAGCAAGGCCCCTTGTCCGAAGTAGTTGAGCAACAGACTTGGCCACACGATCGCAAACCACGCGCGTGTTATCGGTGTGCGACCGAAATGACCAAGATCCGTGTAAAGCGCTTCTCCTCCGGTGACAGCTAAGAACACTGCGCCCATGACGATGAATGCCAGGCCCGGATGAGCGGTGAAGAACGCGATAGCGTAGAAGGGGCTCGCTGCGGCTAAGACGTCGGGATGGGAGAGGATGGAGCGCGCGCCGAGTAACGCCAGCGTGGCGAACCAAATCAGCATGAACGGGCCGAACATCGTCCCGATCGCCCCGGTGCCGCGACGTTGCAATTTGAAAAGCCACAAGAGGATCACGATGGTGGTGGGAACGACGGCGTTCTTGAGAGTAGGAGCCGCGACCGCGAGTCCCTCTAACGCGCCGAGCACGGTCACGGCAGGAGTGATCACTCCGTCGCCGTAAAAGAGAGCGCAACCGCTGAGACCGATAAGGCCGACCGCGGCCGTGCCACGGCGGCTGAGCTTGTCGTCCTTCAAGACGAGCGTCATGAGCGCTAGAACGCCGCCCTCGCCCTCATTGTCAGCGCGCAGAACAATGCTGATGTACTTGAGCGTGATGACCAGGGCGAGCGCCCAGAAGATCAGGGACAACACACCGAACACGCTCGCTCGCTCGATTGGTACGGCGGCCGCCTCAAAACATGCCCTGAGTGCGTACAGCGGGCTTGTCCCAATGTCGCCGAACACGATTCCGAGCGCCGCGATGGTGATCGCGAGCCTCGACTCACTACCGGGCGAGGACCTAGTCATGGCTTGTTGTCAGGTCCTCTACTCGCTCATCCAGCCGTTGTTGCAGCGACTGCATACGACTCGCACCTTTGCGTTAGCAACCGTTCGTGCACTCCCCGCGGGCGAGTGCCGATCGGATCCTTGAAGTAGGCAGTGGTGCCACCGCGCTCCATGTCTTCGCAGAACTCGTCGAGCCGTTGCGGTGGATTGTGTTCGAGCGTCAACGGCTTGCCGCCGCAGAACACGCAGGTGCGTCGATCGCTCATTGCTGCGTCGTTCGCCATTGGCACAGCGCTGAGCTCCAGCAGTGGCCGCGCGTGCAACGGCCACCGAAGTAGGGTCTCAGGTAAGTCTAACCGATGGCTTCGTCGGAATGACTAGTCAAAACAATTAGATAAGGGAGGTTCTGGCGGAGAGGGTGGGATTCGAACCCACGGTACGATTACTCGCACACTTGATTTCGAGTCAAGCCCGTTCGGCCACTCCGGCACCTCTCCGCCGCGCAGTTTACTGGCAAGCGCGTGCGAGCGGCAACGTGAAAAACCTCAGCGATTGAACAGCGCGGCGGCTACGAAGCCGAGCCACACACCGCCGAGACACAGCACAAGCGACAGAGCGACGTTGGCACCCGCAGCACCCAGCGCGCCGGCGCGCGCGAGCGTCAGCGTCTCGAGGCTGAAAGACGAGAACGTCGTGAAGCCGCCGAGGACGCCGATCATGAGGAATGCGCGCGCATCGCTCCCGAGCGCCGGGCGTCCGTCGGCCGTGAGGAGTGCCGCGAGCAGGCCGATCGTGAACGAGCCGACGACATTGACGAGCAGCGTGCCATAAGGAAAGGCTGCGCCGAGCCAGCGCGCGGCGCCGATCGAGCACGCATGACGTGCGACGCTGCCGAGCGCTCCGCCCAACGCTACCCACAAGTACGACATGTCGCCGACCTCCTGCTAGCACGCTGCGCCATAGTAACGAAACGCCCTCGGTACTATTCTGTGCCCGAAGGGTACGGGGGATAACAATGCCAATCGATGGCTCGGTCACACGGCGCGGCGTGATGGCAGGCGCCGCGGCGACGGCCGTGCTTGCGGCGACGAACGCTCAGGCGCAACGCCGTAGCGACGACCTCACGCGGCTTTCGATCGACGAAGCGAGCCGCCGCATCGCGGCCGGCGACTTGTCGCCCGTCGAGCTCACTCGTGCGTATCTCGAGCGCATCGAGCGCGTCGACGGCCAAGTGAACGCCTATATCACGGTGCTTGCCGAGCAGGCGCTCGCGCAGGCGCGTGCACTCGAAGCCGAGCTCGCGCGCGGCCAGCGACGCGGGCCGTTGCACGGCATTCCGCTCGCACTGAAGGACAACATCGACACGGCCGGGATTCTGACCACGGCGGCGAGTGCGGTGTACGCCGATCGGATCCCAACCGAGGATGCAGAATGCGTGCGCAAGCTGCGCGACGCGGGCGCGGTGTTCCTCGGCAAGCTGAACATGCACGAGTTCGCCTACGGCGGCACGTCGGCCGTCACTCACTACGGGCCCGTGCACAATCCATGGGATCTCGATTTCAACCCCGGCGGCTCGTCGGGTGGTTCGGCGGCCGCGGTCGCGGCGCGCCTTTGCGCCGCCGCGCTCGGCACCGACACCGCCGCATCCGTGCGCTTTCCGGCCGCGTGCTGTGGCGTGGCGGGGCTCAAGGCGACGCATGGTCTCGCGAGCATTCGCGGCATCGTTCCGCTGTCGGAATTCCACGACCACGTGGGGCCGCTCGCGCGCAGCGTTGCGGATTGCGCGCTCGTGATGGCCGCGCTCGCGGGGTTCGATCCGCTCGATCCGGTCAGCATTCGCACAGAGCGCGAGGACTATCGCGCGGCGATCGGCAGCGATGTTCGCGCGCTGCGCATCGGTGTTCCGCGCGCGCCGTTCTTCGAGCAGCTCGATCCAGAGATCGACGCGGCCGTAAGCCGCGCGCTCGAAGCTCTCGTCGATCTCACGAGCGGCGCGACTCGCGACGTGCAGGTCGCCGCGCCGGAGACCTACGCGCTGCTCGACGCCGAAACCTATGCGTATCACGCGCCGCTGGTCGCCGACGCGGCTAAGCGCGCGCTCTATCAGCCGCTGACACTGTCGCGAATCATGAACGGCGCGAACGTCTCCGCTCAGACCTACATCGAGCAGCACAGGCGCATGACCATCGCGCGCAACACCATCGGCGAGGTGTTCGCCGACGTCGACGTGCTTGTCGCCCCGACGTGCATGGTCATGCCCGAGACGATCGCCGCGGTTCTCGCGAACCCGGCGCGCGAGGGCTCGTTGATTCGCAACACGCTGCCGTTCAACGTCTTCGGCATCCCCGCGATCAGCGTGCCATGCGGCTTCACGCAGGCCGGCTTGCCGATTGGCATGCAAATCATCGGTCCGCGCCTCGGTGAAGCGCGCGTGCTCGCGTTGGCACATGCCTACGAGCAGGCGACGGATTGGCACCGACGCGAGCCGCCGCTCGCTTGACTACCCGGTGCCGGCGAACCATTCGCCGCCCGTGCCAGTCATAGTCGGCATTGCACCGCGAACCTCGATGCGCGAGCTCGAACCAGTCGTCCACCCGTCGATCGACACGGGGCGTTCGCCGCGCGCCGGCGACCGCGTGCGGTTCCCGCTCACGCGCACCGCGTTCGTCGTCTCGATCGGCGTGCATGTGCTCGCGGCGTACGCGTTGAGCCGGCAGGTGTTGCCCGGCGCAGCGCCGCAACAGACCCCGATCGGCGAGTTTTTCATGTTCGAGATCCCGCGGCCGCCCGCGCCGGACGTCGCACCTCTGCCCGTGCCGGAGGAGCCGTTGCCCGAGATCCGCGAGCGGCCTGAGCCTGTTACTCCACCGCCGCGAGCGATCGAGCCGGTCGCGGAGCCGCCAGCGGGCGTCGAGCCGAGTGCGGAGCTGCAACCCGCAGCACCACCGCAGCCGGCGCCGATCATCGACTTCGACGAGGCGCGCCAGCGCGCCGCAGAAGAGATCGTCACGGAGCGCAGCGCCGAGAAGGAATACCTGACGTTTTCAATCGACGACGTCGCCGCGCCGCGGCCCGTGGAGGAGCCCGAGCCGGAGCGCAGCATCTTCGATCCGGGCCCGCGCTCGCGCGGGCCCACCGTAGGGCAACCCGGCCAGCAGCGCACGGCCTTCGGCCGAAAAATGGCCGACTTCTGCAACGCACTCACGGGCGGCTTCAGCCTCATGGGCTTCGGCAGCTTTTGCGCCGCGGCCAACGACGAGCCGAGCGGTCTGTTTCCCGAAGTGCGGCCGGCGTATTTGGATCTCATGCCGGAGTGCGTCGAGACGCGCGACACCGCGCCGCAGCTCGCTCGGGAAAGCCCGTTCCCGACCCTCAAGTGCCGTCTGGTCAAGAAAGAGGATCCGGAGGAACAACCCTAAGATTTCTGGTTGGCTGTAATGAATTCGCGGCTCGTCCGTACTAGTACCACCGAGGGCGAG
>Ga0157380_10003835_pt1 | contig 10355 bp, 11 predicted proteins | sample S35metaG_FD_119757 | JGI IMG/M metagenome (GOLD analysis project Ga0157380, IMG submission 119757) | Switchgrass rhizosphere microbial communities from Kellogg Biological Station, Michigan, USA - S3-5 metaG | ecosystem: Host-associated > Plants > Roots > Rhizosphere > Soil | place: USA...
AGGGGCCGCTGATCGATTACACTTGTAAACGTCATTCAATTCGATAAACCCTGATCGCCGGCATCGAGGAAAATGATGATGACGAATTCCGGCTTGCGAAGCGCGGCGGCGGTTCTGGGTTTGATGTTGTGGGCGCCCCCACCAGCGGCGGGGGCCAGCGACGCGGCAAGCGCGCCGGATCAAGCGGCTTGGTATGGCAATTATTACCACGCTCGCCAGATCGTCCGATTGCCTGACGGACGCAGTCTCAGCCTCTATTGCGCGGGCGAGGGATCGCCGACCGTCATCATGGAAGCAGGGCTCAGCGAAACCGCCTTGACCTGGTGGAGGGTGCAACCGTCCATCGCCCGGGTCAGCCGAACCTGCGTCTACGATCGGGCCGGCCTGGGGCTGAGCCCGCCCGGGCCAATGCCCCGCGACACGAACGCGGAAGTCTCCGACCTCGACCTGATGCTGCACGCCGCCGGGATTGGCGGGTCCTATGTGCTCGTGGGGCATTCCATGGGCGGCTATAACGTGCGGCTGTTCGCCAGCCGGCGCATGAAAGATGTGGCCGGAATGGTTCTGATCGACCCTTCGGTCGAGAACCAGGTCCCGATCTTCGAAAAGGCCGTGCCGTCCGGCGTGGAAAATAATCGGAAAGCGGTCAGCCGGGCGCACGCTTGCGCCGATCCCGCACGATCGGCTGAGACGATCAAACTGTGCACTCGCGAAGCTCCATCGTCGTTCCCGCCTGAGCTCGCCAAGGTCTTCGCCGATGCGCAGGGGCTTCACACTTCGCAAACAATCTTATCGGAGATCCTGTCCTTCCTGAACGCAGATTCGCCGCAGGTGATCGCCGAACGGCGGTCGTTTGGTTCAATGCCCATGATCGTCCTGACGCGCGGCGAGCTGTCCAACAATATGCCGGCCGAACAGGCGGTCATCGAAGCGAGGGTTTTAAAGCAGCTGCATGAAGGCGTCTTGAAGCTGTCGTCCTCCGGTTCGGTGCGGGTGATCGAAGGGGCGAACCACTATATTCAGCTGGACAGGCCCGACGCCGTGGTGGCCGCCGTCACTGAGGTCGTGAACGCAAGCCGCAAGCAGGCCGCGGGCGCATTGTCCGACGAGCCCTAAGGCAGCGGCTCTCCGGTCGAATCCTCGGTCCTGACGACGGTGCGCTTGCGCGATGCGTCGAGGCTCCACGGACCGGGGCCGGCCGCGGCCACAGCCAAGAAGATGAAGCAGAACAGGATCGCGCTCTCGCCGTGGTTCAGGATCGGAAACGTCGATTGCGGCGCATGGACCATCCAATAGGCGATCGCCATTTCACCCGACAGCAGGAAGGCGACCGGCCGTGACAGGAAGCCGGCAATCAGCAACAGGCTGCCGATGATCTCGATCAGGCCCGCGATCCAGTAGAGCGACAGCGCCGGCGGATCCATGCCGATCGGCGGAAAGCCGAACAGCTTGCCGGTCCCGTGCTGCAGGAACAGCAGCGCGGCGACAATCCTAAGCAGGCTCAGCGCCTGGGGTCCGTAACGGCTTTCCGACATCTGTGCCTCCCTCGTCGAAGCGACTGGGAATGGGTGCTTGGTTGGGAAAGTGAAATCAACCCTTGCGCAGGGCGGCCGCATTGCGGTCGTAGCCGCGCGCCATGCCGCGCATCAGCTCGGCCGTATGGCGGTCGCAGACGGTCTGGGCGAGGCGGCGGCATCGCAAGGCCTGCTCCGCCAACGCCTCGGCCTGCTGGTCACTGACGTCGATCAACAAATTGACCGCACCGGTGAGCTCGCCGTCCTTGCCGAACAAGGGAGTGGGGTAGGGGGTAAAGGCCTTGCGGCTTCCGTCTGGGCGCATGGCGATGGCGACTTCGCCCCGGACTTCGCGCTGCTCACGGACGGCGACGGCCATCGGGCAGCGGTCGTGGGGCAGGGGCTCATCGTCGGTGGTGTGGATTTGCCAGGTAACGCACCATCGATCTTGGCCAAGCTCCGGCTCGCGGCCGGCGAAATCGACGCAGGCCTGGTTCCAATAAGTGACCAGGCCTTCGGCGTCCGTCAAATAGACCGGCACCGGCAGGGCGTCGAGCAACGGCCGGGCCCGGTTTTCGCCGGCGTCGAGCGCTTCAAGGGTCAATTCGAGGTATTCGTTCGTTGACGAAGTCAGGGTCATGGTCGATTCGGGCATTTGATTTGAGCCACTTAACTTCGCTCGCCAGAAGCGGTTCCGCCCAATCGGCAAAAGCAGGAATCCGTGTCGGCGCGGCAACAGCGGCTAGCGCAGGCGCTTGACCATCATCCGGCCGTCCTCGCTGACCTTGGTGCCGAAATTGGGCAAGGCCTTGATCAGGTCCGACAGCCGGTTGAACCCATAGTTGCGGACCGCGAAGCTCGACACGGCCTTGGCCCGCTGGCCCATCTCGCTGAGCGCGGCATAGCCTTCCTCGTCGCGCTTCGACGCTTTGAAGGCATTGCCCAGGACATGAAGCAATTCGGTGTCGATCGGCCGCTGGCCCTCGCCAACTTCGGGCGCCTCCAGCGCTTCCGCCTCGGCCGCGGCAAGCGCGGCGACGTCGAAGAAACGTGTGCAGGCCTGTTGGAAGCTGGTCGGCGTCTTGGCCGTGCCGAAGCCATAGACCGGCAGCCCATCCTCGCGGATCCGCTGGGCGAGGGGCAGGAAATCCGAATCCGACGACATAATCCCAAACCCGTCGACATGGCCGCGGTAAAGCAGGTCCATCGCGTCGATCGTCATCCGCATGTCGGTCGAGCTCTTGCCCTTGACCACGTCGAACTGCTGCATCGGCACGATCGAGTGCAGTCCGGTCAGCGCGCCCCAGCCCTTGAGGCTGGCCTTGGCCCAGTTACCATAGGCGCGGCGGATGTTGATCGTCCCCAACTCGCCAAGCACCAGCAGCACTTCGTCGAGATGGTCTGGCGACGCATTGTCGGCGTCGATCAGCAAGGCGATGTTCAGATCGGATTCGGCAAAGTCGTTACGGTCAGCCATCGAGTCTTTCGCTCTGTTTATCTGCCGTTCATACCGCAACGGGGTCGGAACGAAATCGGCGTCTGAACGCTTTAATGCCTACAAAGGGCGAAAAGAGTTTCAGGAAGGATGTTGTAATGAAACGTCTAGTTTTAGCGTCGGTAATAGCAAGCAGCATCGCGGTCACGGGCTGTGCGACCAATCCCTATGGCTACGATCAAGGTTATCAATATGACTCGCAGGGCCGTCGCGTGGCGACCGGCGCGGCGATTGGCGGCGCCACAGGCGCGGTCGTTGGCGCGGTGGTTCCGGGCGTCAATCCGATCACCGGCGCGGTCGTCGGTGCGGTGCTCGGCGGTGTCGCGGGAGCGGTCATCAAGGGCCGGCAATATTATCGCGATACCCGCGGCTATTGCTATTACGTCGACCAGTATGGCAACCCGATCTACGATTATAACACGAGGTGCTAAGCACTTAGCGTAAATCGTTCAGACTGGACGGAAACAGTCCTCGGCCTCGTCAAGAAGCCAGAGTTCGCCGTCCCTGATGGAAAAATGGCACCCGAGTAGCTTCAGGGTGCCATTTTTTTCGCGCGCCGAGACGAACGGAAAACTGCGGAGGTTGGCCAGGCTCTGGCGGATCGCCACTTCCTCCAACAGCCGGTGGGCGTCTTCGCCCGTGCCATGATCTCGAGCGATTTCGCCGGCGGGACCTTCCACCTGGCTCATCCAGGTGGCGACAAATCCGCCTTCACCGGCCACGGCGCCGTGGAATTTCCCGGTTAGGGCGGCGCTGATCCCGCCGCAGCGCTCATGACCCATGACGACGATCTCCGGCACGTTCAGCTGAGTGACCGCGAATTCCAGGGCGGCCGACACGCCGTGACGGCCGCTGCCGGTCTCGAACGGAGGCACCAGATTGGCGACGTTGCGGACGACGAAGATTTCGCCCGGGTTGGTATCGAAGATCGTCGCCGGATCGGCCCGGCTGTCGCTGCAGGCGATCACGATAGCACGCGGCGACTGGCCTTCGGCAAGCTCCTGCCAGCGGCCGCGCTCGGTCTCGAAACGGTTGGCACGAAATCGCCGATAGCCATCCAGTAGGTCGCCGAAACCCTTCATACGCGCTCCCCTGATTTGGTCCGCGGGTTAGTCGGGCAGGGCAGGGGTGGCAAGTCGGAGGCCAAATCGCTATCTGGCGCGACATGAACGCACCGCATCCTGTTCCTCCCCAAGGCCCGGCACGCCAGCGCAAGCCCGACTGGATCCGGGTCAAGGCACCGGTCAGCGAAGGCTATCATGAGACGCGCCGGCTGATGCGCTCGCTCAACCTCGCCACGGTGTGCGAGGAAGCGGCTTGCCCCAACATCGGCGAATGCTGGACCAAGAAGCACGCGACGGTGATGATCCTCGGCGACACCTGCACAAGGGCCTGCGCCTTCTGCAACGTCAAGACCGGAATGCCGCGCGCCGTCGATCCGCTCGAGCCCGAGCATGTCGCCATCGCCGCGGCCAAGCTGGGCCTCGAGCATATCGTGGTGACCTCGGTCGACCGCGACGACCTTCCCGATGGCGGGGCATCGCAGTTCGTCAAGGTGATCGAAGCGCTTCGCCGCGAGACGCCCAACACCACCATCGAAATCCTCACGCCCGATTTCCGCAATAAGCATGAAGCCGCCGTCGAGGCGATCGTGGCGGCGCGGCCGGACGTCTACAATCACAATCTCGAAACCGTGCCGAGGCTCTATCCGACGATCCGTCCCGGCGCTCGCTACTACGCCTCGCTTCGCCTGCTCGAGCAGGTCAAGAAGCTCGATCCGTCGATCTTCACCAAGTCGGGCCTGATGGTTGGGCTCGGCGAGGAACGCCTCGAGGTCCACCAGGTGATGGACGACATGCGCTCCGCCGGAATCGATTTCCTGACCATGGGCCAGTATCTCCAGCCGACACCCAGGCACGCCACGGTCGAGGAGTTCGTTACCCCCGACGCGTTCAAGGCCTATGCCTCGATCGCCCGCGCCAAGGGCTTCCTGCTCGTCGCCGCCTCGCCGCTGACCCGCTCAAGCTATCATGCCGGCGACGATTTCCAGAAAATGCGCGAAGCCCGCAACGCCCAGCTGGCGAGGGCAGGGGCCGCCACCGCCTAATGCCTCGGCACAGCGAGACGCGCTACCTTCCTTACACTCCCGATCAGCTGTTCGACCTCGTCGCCGACGTCGGCCGCTACGACGAATTTCTGCCCTGGGTCAGCGCCGTCCGAATCCGGTCGGACAATGAACGGGAAATGATCGCCGACCTGATCGTCGGCTTCAACGCCTTCAAGGAACGGTTCGCCAGCCGGGTCACCAAGGAACGGCCCGGCCATATTTGCGTCGACTACATCGAGGGCCCGCTCAAATATCTCAAGAATGAGTGGCGATTCGAGCCGGCCGCACAGGGCGGGACCAACGTCTTTTTCTCGGTCGATTTCGCGTTCAAGTCGCGCATCTTCGAAAGCCTGGCCGGCTCGATGTTCGACCGCGCCCTGAGGAGAATGACCGGCGCGTTCGAAAAGCGCGCCGAGCAACTCTACGGCATCAGCAACTCGAGCGCGCAGAGCGCTGCCTGACGGCGGATTCCCGAGCGGCCTTCCTTGGCATCGAACAATTGCTGGTCGGCGACGATCTTGTCCGGGCCGGCCTTCCGTTCGGCTCTGGCGAACACCACCGTGCCCACCGGCTTTTGCTCGGTCCCGCCGTCCGGGCCGGCGATCCCCGTGATCGCCACCGCGACGTCCGCTCCGGAAGCCTCGAGCGCACCTTGGGCCATCGCCCAGGCCGTGGCGACGCTGACCGAACCAAAGGTCTCCACCACGTCGTGAAAGACATTGAGCTCGGCGATCTTGGCGGCATTGGAATAGGTCACATAGCCGGCCTCGAAGACGTCCGAGGAACCAGGGATTTCGGTCAGCGCCGCGCTGACCAGCCCGCCGGTGCAACTTTCGGCCAGCGCAACCCGGCGGCCCGCTTGGCGGTTGGCCTCGATCACCTGGCGCGCCTTGTCCACCAGGTCATCGGGAAGGAGATAATCACTCATCGTTCGGATCCATTCGAATGGTCGCCACCGCCTGGGCCGCAATTCCTTCCCGGCGGCCGGTAAAGCCAAGCCGCTCGGTGGTGGTGGCCTTGATGCTCACCCTGGCCTCGGGAAGTTGCAGAATTTCGGCGACACGCGACCGCATGACGTCGCGATATGGGTGGAGCTTGGGTGCTTCGCAAATCACGGTGCAGTCAACGAAATCGATCATTCCTCCCTTGTCCCGGACCAGCGATGCGGCATGGGCCAGGAAGATTGCACTGTTAGCACCTTTCCACTGCGGGTCGGATGGGGGGAAATGCTGGCCTATATCGCCGAAGCCCGCCGCGCCGAGCAGCGCATCGGTAATTGAATGGAGGACGACATCGGCGTCGCTGTGGCCGGCGAGGCCACGCTCATGGGGGATGGAAATCCCGCCCATCATGATTGGCCCGTCGCCGGCAAAGGCATGAACGTCAAAGCCCATCCCCGTGCGGCTGACCAGCCGGGCCGCTTGCAGGGCCTCGGCGCGGGCCCAATCTGCGGGGCTGGTCAGCTTGTCGAGCAGTGCGTCGCCCTCGACCGCCGCGACAACCAGTCCGGCAGCCCGGGCGACCGTTGCCTCGTCGGTTGGAGCCTCTCCGGTCCAGCACGCATAGGCCTCACGCAAATCCGGCAACCGGAATGCCTGCGGAGTTTGCACACGGACCGCGCCGGTTCGATCGAGCGGGTCGCACAACGTGCCATTGGAGCGTGCGAGCGTATCCGGCACGTCAAGAACCGGGACGGCCGCAGCGGCACCTTCAAGGGCGGCCAAAAGGCGGTCGATCACGTCCGCCGGGCAGAAGGGCCGGGCGGCGTCGTGCACCAGGATGATGTCCCCGCTCGCCGCGTCCAAGCCCGCGCGGACGCTGTCGGCGCGCTGGGCGCCACCGACGATGAGTTCGCCGACGTCGCGACTGCCCAGGGCGGTGCGGGCCAGTCCTTCCTGCCCCGGGCCGATCACCACGCGCACCGCTTCGATTGCCGGATGGGAAGCCAAAGCATCGACCGCATGAGCAAGCACCGGCTTGCCGGCGATCATTCGATATTGCTTCGGGATTCCCGCTCCCAGCCGGGTTCCGGAACCGGCGGCGACGATGAGGGCGGTGACGGATCGATTTGTCATCGGGCCCGCGCCTTGCCCACATCCTGCCCTTCCTGTAAAGGCGCGCCCTCCCATGAGCCTGGTTAAGCCTATCCACGTCGGTCCGGTGACCATCGACGCGCCGGTGATTTTGGCGCCGATGACCGGTGTCACCGACCTGCCGTTCCGCAAGATCGTCAAGCGCTATGGCGCCGGCCTGACCGTTAGCGAGATGATCGCCAGCCAAGCGATGATCCGCGAGACTCGCCAGTCGCTGCAGAAGGCGGCCTGGGATCCGGTGGAGGAGCCCGTGTCGCTCCAACTCGCCGGCTGCACGCCCACCGAGATGGCCGAGGCGGCCAGGCTCAACGAACAGCGCGGCGCGGCGATCATCGACATCAACATGGGCTGCCCGGTGAAAAAGGTGGTCAACGGCGACGCCGGTTCCGCGCTGATGCGCGACCTGCCGCTGGCCGCATCGATCATCGCGGCGACGGTCAAGGCCGTTTCGGTGCCGGTAACCCTGAAAATGCGCATGGGCTGGGATCATGGCTCGCTCAATGCACCGGAGCTGGCGCGGATCGCCGAAGGGCTGGGCGTCAGGATGATCACCGTTCACGGCCGCACCCGCTGCCAGATGTACAAGGGCTCGGCCGATTGGGCTTTCGTCCGATCGGTCAAGGACGCGACATCGCTCCCGGTGATCGTCAACGGAGACATCTGCAGCCTGGACGACGCCCGCACCGCGCTTGCCCAGTCGGGTGCTGACGGGGTGATGATCGGCCGCGGCGCCTATGGAAAACCATGGTTGCTCGGACAGGTGATGAGCGATTTGGCCGGCGGCGGCCATAAGCCCGATCCGTCGATCGACGAGCAGCTCGACCTGATCCTCGAGCAATATGACGCGATGCAATCGCTCTATGGGATCCAGACCGGGGTCAATCTCGCCCGCAAGCATATCGGCTGGTATACCAAAGGGCTGCCGGGCTCGGCCGAGTTCCGCAACCGGGTCAACACCCAGGACGATCCGCGCGTCGTGACGGCGATGCTGGAGGATTTTTATTCGCCCTGGCTGGCCCGCTCTGCGGCCTAGCTGCCGCTAACTCCACAAACTGTGTTTTTTATGCAACGCGTCCATGCTAGGCCTAGCTTAGAATGGATGTGCAGACCGTCGAATCCGATCTGAAAAAGAGGCCGATACCCCGCTGGCTCGCTCGCGAGAAAGAAAGCGGTCGGATCTACAATTGGGCGATGATCGCCAGCGCCATCGTGCTCGTCGGCATGCTGGTGCTGAGCTATTTCATCCTGACCAGCGAAGCGGCTCCCGGGACGATGCTGGCTCCGTGGCAGGTCGCTTTGCTGCTGATCGGCAATTTGATCCCAACCATCGTCCTGATGGTGCTGTTGTCGCGGCGGATTACCCGGGCGCGAGCCATTGCGCGGGCGATCGGCACGGGGCAGCTCCACACTCGCCTGGTGGCGCTTTTTTCCGTGATTGCCGCGGTCCCGACGGTCATCGTCGCCTTTTTCGCCTCGCTACTCCTGCAATCCGGGCTCGAATTCTGGTTCTCCGACCGGGCAAGGGGAATGCTGGAGAATACCGCGCAACTCGCTCAGGCGACCTATTCCAGCGAGGTCAATCGCGTTGGCGAACAGGCCGTCCCGATGGCCGGCGACCTTGCGCTGCAATTGCGTCAGGTTCCGGTCAACAGTCCGCAGTTCGACGAAACCATCAAATATCAAACCTACCTTCGCAGCCTCAATGAAGCGGCGGTGATCAGGGTCGCGCCGAACCAGCCGATGGTCGTGCTCAGCGGGGTCAATTATTACGACGGCCTGATCGATCCGTCGCGCGTCGCCCAGGCGCTGGGGCAACTCAAGGGCCAGACACAGGCGGCCGAGGTGCTGACTCCAGGCCGGATTGCGGTGCTGACCCCTCTGCCTGGCGGCCAAGGGACCTATTTGTTCGCCGCCCGGCAGGCCAGCGAGGATTTCCGCGCCCAGATCACCAGCGCGACCGGAGTGCTCACCGACTACCGATCCCTGCTGGCACGCAGCCGGGCCAACCAGTTGAAGTTCAATGGAGCGCTGCTTGCGCTTGCGCTGGGAGTCGCCGCGGCGGCGATTTTCTTCGCCCTCAAGCTCGCCGACAGGCTGCTAAGGCCGGTCGAACAGTTGGTCGATGCCGCCGGGCGGATCGAGGAAGGGGACTTTACGGCGCGCGTGCCGATCATCGGGGATCCCGACGACGAACTCGCCACGCTGGGCACGGCCTTCAACCGGATGACCGGGCGCCTGCAGGAGCAGACCGGCGCGCTGATGGCCGCCAACCAGCAGCTCGATACGCGGCGGGCGTTTATCGAGGCCGTCCTGTCGAGCGTGACCGCCGGAGTCATCGCGCTCGATGGCTCGGGCCGTATCCTGCTGACCAACCGATCCGCCGAAACGCTCATGCAACAGGGCGAGGAAAGCATCGAAGGCCGGCAGCTGGCCGACGTATCGCCCGAGCTCGGAGAGTTCCTCGAAGGCGAGACTCGAGATGCCAATGTGCTGGTCCATCTCGCCGGCGGGCAGCGCACCCTGGCGGTCAAGCGAATGCGCTATGCCGACGGATCGGTGCTGACCTTCGACGATATCACCGACCAATTGAGCGACCAGCGAAGGGCGGCCTGGTCCGACATCGCCCGGCGGATCGCTCATGAGATCAAGAATCCGCTGACCCCGATTCAGCTTGCCGCCGAACGGTTGCAGCGCCGTTACGGCGGGGAAGTCGCCTCGGATCCCGAGACCTTCGCCCGGCTGACCGACACGATCGTGCGCCAGGTCGCCGACCTGCGGCGAATGGTCGACGAATTCTCGAATTTCGCCCGAATGCCGAAGCCGGTGTTCCGTGAGGAGAATGTTCACGACATCGCCCGGGCCGCGCTGTTTCTGCACGAGGTTGCGCACCCCGGCATCAGCTTCAGCCTCGATCCGCCGTCGGGCGACATCCGCATGGTCTGCGACCGGCGGCAACTCAGTCAGGCCCTGACCAATGTCGTCAAGAATGCGGTGGAAGCAATTGAATTGCGGCGTAATCGCGGTGACCAGCATCCGGATGGCGACCGCATCGAACTATGCATCCGGCGCGAGGCGGATCAGCTGGTCATCGACCTTACTGATACCGGCGTCGGGCTGCCGGAGGATCGCGAGCGGCTGACCGAACC
>Ga0157380_10003838_pt1 | contig 10351 bp, 7 predicted proteins | sample S35metaG_FD_119757 | JGI IMG/M metagenome (GOLD analysis project Ga0157380, IMG submission 119757) | Switchgrass rhizosphere microbial communities from Kellogg Biological Station, Michigan, USA - S3-5 metaG | ecosystem: Host-associated > Plants > Roots > Rhizosphere > Soil | place: USA: Michigan...
GCTTGCGCTCGAAGCGCGCCGCATGGGCTACCGCGTCCACACGCTCTCGCCGGGCGTCGATACGCCGACCGGCCAGGTCGCGGATCTCGAAGTCAGCGCCGAGTACGACGACATCGACGCCATCCGTGCGTTCGCCCGCGGCGTGAACGTCATGACGTTCGAATTCGAAAATGTCCCCACGGATGCGGCGGATGCGGCAGCGGAGATCGTCCCGGTCCGGCCGAGCGGCTCGGCGCTGCACATCACCCAGCAGCGCGCGCGCGAGAAAGCGTTCCTCGCCGATCGCGGTTATCCCGTGACGCCTTTTGCGAAGGCGCAATCGGTCGACGAGCTCGCCATCGGCCTTGGCTTGATCGGGCTGCCGGCGATCGTCAAGACCGCCGCCTTCGGCTACGACGGCAAGGGCCAGCACCGCATCGATCGCATCGAAGACGGCGAGCGCATCTGGGGACTGATCGGGCATCAAGAAGCCATCATCGAACGCGTTGTCGACTTCACGCACGAGATCTCGGTCATTGCGGCGCGAGGGCTCGACGGCCAGTTCGCGCATTACGGTGCGGTGGAAAACATCCACAACAATCACATCCTCGATCTGACGGTGGCCCCGGCTCGCGTGTCCGGGGCGATTGCCAGCGAGGCCGTGCACCTTGCGCATCGCGTGCTTGACGACCTCGGCTACATCGGCGTGCTGTGCGTGGAGTTCTTCGTGACGAAAGACGGGCGGGTGCTCGTCAACGAGATCGCGCCGCGGCCGCACAACTCCGGACATTTCACGATCGACGCGTGCGTGACATCGCAATTCGAACAGCAGGTGCGCGCGATCTGCGGCTTGTCGCTCGGCGACGCGGCCCAGATCAAACCGGCGGCAATGGTCAACCTGCTGGGCGATCTGTGGATCGACGGCGAGCCCGACTGGGCGGCGGCGCTGGCAGTGCCCGATGTGAAGCTCCACCTGTACGGCAAGGGCGAGGCGCGTGTCGGCAGGAAGATGGGCCACATCACCGCGCTCGCAGACACGGTGGACGAGGCCGCCGCGAAGGCGCTCGCCGCCCGCGGCGTGCTCTGCTGATGATCAGGTTTGGCTCGTTTCAGATCGATCCCCGGACCTGGCTCCTCACGGGCGACAGCCGGGAGGTTGATCTGTCTCCCAGGCTGGTCGAGATTCTTGCGTTCATCGTCTCGCGCAGCGGCGAGATCGTCACGAAGGAAGAGCTCCTCGAAAAATTCTGGCCCGAGGTCAACGTCAGCGAGAACACGCTGACGCGCGCGATTGCCGACATTCGCAAGGCGATCGGCGAGGACGCGGCGTCGCCCAGGTTTCTCCAGACCGTGTCACGCCGCGGCTACAAGTTCGGCGGCGAGCTGGCGTCGATTACGCCAACCACCGACCCGTTTCAGGACTGGGTCAAAGGGCGGCTCGCGCTCGATTCGCTCGATGCGCGCAAGCTGAACGAAGCCGTCCTGGCGTTCGAGCGGGCGACGAATGAACTCCCGAAGTATGCGCCGGCGCATGCGGGACTGGCCAACGCATACATGTTGCAGTACGAGCGCACCCGGTTCGGCAGTGCGCCGGATCGCGACTTGCTGGCCCGCGCCACGCGGGCCGCGCACCAGGCAACGACGATCGACCCCACTCTGGGGGAAGCGTGGGCGGTGCTCGGGTACCTGCTGAGCGCAGCGGGAAGGATCGACGAAGGCCAGGCGGCGGCCAGACGCGCCACGGCGCTCGAGCCGGAGAACTGGCGCCATCATTATCGGCTCGCCTACGGCAGCTGGGGCGAGGAGCGGCTGCGCGCGGTCGATCGCACGCTCGGGTTGATGCCCGGTTTTGCCCCGGCGCGGATGTTGGCGTGCATGGTGTTCGTGGCGCGCGGCACGATGGATCGCGCCAAGCGTGAAGCGTCGATCGGCGTCGACGCGCAGCGGAAGAACCAGGCCGATCAGACGCCGCTGCCCGCCGTCGGGTTCCATTGGCTGAATGGAATGATCCTCGCCGCCGAGGGCGATCATGACGGTGCGCTTGCCTCCTTTACCGAAGAGATCGCCGCCGGGGACTCCGGGCACGTCTATGCGCGCGAGTTTGTCGTGAACGCGCGCGTCGCGACCGGATTCGCGCTGTTCGATCGACGCGATCTCGACGGGGCATCCGCGGCCTTCGCCGCCGCGCTCGCCGATGCGCCCGGCCATCCAAAGGCCAGCGTGGGCATGTATGCGATCGCGGCCACATCGAGTAATCGAGACGCGATCGATCGGTGTCGGCACGCGACCGGTGCGGCGATCGACGAATTGAAACGAAGCGAGCGGCATGCCGAGGCCGCGCTCGTCGCCGCCGGCGCGCAGATCGTGGAGGGACGCGCGGCGGATGCCGCGGCGGCACTCGATCGCCTGCTTGCCTCCGCGCCCGCGGGCCCCGCCGGCTGGATCGTGCCGATCGATCCGATGCTGGCCGCGTTGCGCGAAAACCCCGCAAAATACGCGCTTTTCGCGCGCCTTGCGGCGCGCGCAGCGTAACTCACGTTCTTCTCAGCGTTCGCTCAGGACTCGCCTGCCGCCGCCGCCGCACTATGCGCGTGGAGGCTGGTCATGGTGAACGAATGTTTCAAGCGGCTACTCGTGATGGTCGTCGCCACTCTCGTCGTCGGATCGTCGGAGGCGTCTGCCCAGACGGCGGGGCCGTCGCAGCAACCCGCTGAAACGATCCGCCTGTCTGGTCCGCGCGCCGGGGTGACGTTCCTGAGCCCCGGTGTTCGAGACAAGATCTCGGACGAATTCATGGAAGAAGTCGGACCGGTGATCAGCCAGTTCGGCTGGCAGTTCGAGAAACGGTTCATGAGCAGCGAGACTGGCGCCACTGCCGTGACGGAGTGGGTGGTGCTCTTTGGCGGGGCCGATCAGGGTCTGTTCGTGCCGAGCCTCACCTGGCTTCTCGGATTGAGGACGACGAGCGGCATTGAATTCGCGGCCGGTCCGAATCTCTCGCCCGCAGGAATGGCCGTCGCCCTTGCGGCGGGAGTGACCTTGCACGCCGGGAATCTCAACGTGCCGCTCAATGTCGCCGTCGTTCCATCGGCGTCCGGCGCCCGCGTCAGCTTTCTGATGGGCTTCAACTCGAAGCGGCGCTAGCCATGTCGAAGGCAGCGCGGCTTGCGGTCGTCGCCGTGGCGGCGTTTACGACGATGTGGGTGGTCAGTTGTCTGACGTCGCCGCCATCAGCCGCGCGTCGATCTGAAGTGCCGGGTTCGTTCGCCAGCGGCCGCGAGTGAAATCCGGAAAATCGATCGCGCGGCTGCGACGCGCCGTCGACTGAACGCTGAGGTCGACGACCGCGCTCAGCGCCGCGGCGTCGTAGACATTCATGTCGGTCGGGCGTCCTTCGCGGAGGCACTGGATCAGTCGATAGTCCTCGATGTAATCCATGCCGCCGTGTCCCGCGCCCGCCGACTGCGCCTCGATGGCGCGCCACAGCGGGTGATCGAACTCCTTCAGGATCGCCGCGTATTCGAGCCACGCGTGCGGCTTGCCGCGTCCCTCGATGTAGAGGCGATTGGGATAGCCCTGGAAGATCCCCTTGGTGCCGTGCACCGTGTGAATGCGGCTGTACGGTCGCGGCAGGTTGGTGCAGTGCTGCACGACAATCGTGCGGCCAAGCGCGGTCTTGACGAGGCTCGTGTTGACGTCGCCCAGCGTGAAGCGTTCGCGACGCTCCGGCGCATCCTCGGGGAAGTGCTCGCGCGCCCAATCGGACAGACCGCGAGATGGCCCGCTCATCGACACCATGTAGTCGAAGCGATCACCGCGATTGATGCCCAGGCAGTTGGCAATCGGTCCAAGGCCGTGCGTCGGGTAAGGATTGCCGTCGAGTTTGCGCGACCAGGCGCGTCGCCAGAGCCCCTCGTCCTTTTTCTCGAACTTGATCTCGCGCAGGTCATGAAGGTAACCGCCCTCGGCATGTAACACATCGCCAAGCAGCCCCTGCTGGATGATGTTCAGCACCAGCATTTCGGGCCGGTCGTAATTACAGTTCTCCATCATCACGGCGTGGCGCTTGAACTTCTCGGAGGCTTCGACGAGCGCCCAGCAATCATCGATGGTCATCGCCGCTGGAACTTCGGTGGCTGCGTGCCTGCCGGCTTTCATCGCGGCGAGCATGACCGGCACGTGCCATTCCCACGGCGTTGCCGTGAACACGAGATCGAGATCTTCCGTTTCGCACAAGCGCTCGAAATCCCGCGGACCGCGCGAGTACGCCGTCGGCGCCGGATGACCAGCGGCCGCGATTGCCTTTTGCGCCCACGACGTCCGCTCTTCGCGGATGTCGCAGACGGCGGTAATTCGACAGCCTGGAATCTTCAGGAAATTCTCGACGTGACTGCCGCCCTGGAGGCCCACGCCGACGACGCCGATCCTGACGCGTTCGATTGGCTGCAGATCGGGTGCATCGGGTGCATCAGGTGCATCGGGTGCGCGCAGGTTCAGCGAGGCGGCTGCGGCGCCGCTCAATTTCAGGAAGTCGCGGCGATTGATGTCGTTCATTGGCGTGGATTGAGAACGAGGGTGTTGACGGCGACCCCTGGAAGAAACGGCGTCGGCTCGCCTAGGAGCCAGGCTCGGTACTGATCACCGTAGTGCGGTGAAAGCGGATGGCCGCTCTGTCCGGTCGGCATGTGAAGGATGCCTTCGTTTTCGTGACCTGGCGAGACGGCCATTCGCTCGGACGGGCCGGTGCGCGGCGTGCTGGCGCGCGGAGTGTAGACATCGCCCGGCAGTGGATCGCCGGGCATGTTCAGATAACGGCCGAAGTACGGGATCGCGCTGGCGAGCGGATGCCGGATCTCGGCGCTATTGGCTTCACCCCACGTGCGATCGGCAAGGGTTTTTCCGCCTTCGGTGAGCTGTGCGATCACGGCGTCAACCGTGTCGACGATCGCCTCGTCCCACGTCTTGAATTTCGGATCGAGCAGATGCATCGGCCGTTCGGCGATGATCTGCCAGACCGGTCCCTCGCCACGCAGGAGCCGCGTGTAGTCGAACGTGGGATCGACGTCGAGCGCGGGCGCCGTGAGCCATGTCATCACGCGCCTGACAAACAGCAAGCGGAATTCCTTGACGAGGCGATAGCCGACTGAGCCCGGCGATGCACGGCCGGTCCATTTCGTGCCGACGAGGTCGCGGAACTCCCCGCGCTTGCCGGACGACGAGGCGAGCTCGTCGAGCAGCAACTTGCGCCATCGCTCGAGGAAGAGCGCGCGATCTTCGAGCTGGATGGCGAGCATGTCCTGCGGCGTCGCCTTGTTGATACTCATCAGGCGATCGCGAATGATTCGCGCGCGGATGCCATCGGCATAGCCGCCCTCGCCGATCACGGAGAGCATCGCGCCATCGACGACCGGCGCGTTGGCGGTCCAAATGCGCCCGCCGCCTGGATTGAGAATGCGGGGGAACTCCGTGGCCGCCAGGTATCCGTCCCACCGATTCTTGCCGTCAGCCCACGATTCCGGGGTCATGCCGTCGTGCCCAACCCGCTTCGGCATCGTTCCGCCGATCGTCCATCCGATCTGGCCCTTCGTATCAGCCATCGTGACGTTCTGGTTGGGGATGCCGAGGCCCGCGACGGCGGCCAGCAGGTCGTCGACCGACCGCGCGCGCTCCGGTTTGGTGATGTCCGATGCCAGCGCGTTCGCATCATGCGCGACCCAGCGCTGCGCGTACTCACGCCCGCGCGCGTCCTTCCACACGATCGGTCCCCAGATCGTCCAGCGGATCGGCACCATCTTCGAAGGGCCCCCCTTGGCCGCGATGGTTTCTTCGAACACATCGAACGGTTTGGGCCCGTCTGGTGTCAGGTATTTTTTCGAATCGCGCGGATCGGGCTCGATGCGAACGAGATCGCTCCAGTCGCCGCCGCTATTGGTGAATCCCAAGGCGACGTGACCGTTGCTGCCGACGACGAGACCGGGGAGCCCGGGAAGCGTGACCCCGGTGATGCGCTGTGTGGTCGCGGGCTCGGCGTGATCGGGGAACACCATCGAGGCGCGATACCAGATGATGGGCACGCCGATCGACAGGTGCATGTCGTTGGCGACGATCGCGCCCGTCGCGCCGTGCGCACCATCGACTGCCCAGTTGTTGCTGCCGAGGATGGCGGCTTCGTCTTCTGGAACAATCCGGCTAAAGCCGGATGCTCCACCGACACCCACACCGCCACAGACGCTGACGGTGTGGCATCCGCCTTTAGGCGGATTGTTCCGACTATGTGTCTCGATCGCGGAGTGACGAAGATCGAACACGTCGGCGCCTGGAATTGGCGGACGGTGGATCGGATTTCCAACTACCGGTGTCTCCCACTCGGATCCGGCGGTTGAGAGGAATCGAAACATCGGCTCCGGCAGCGTGTCGCGCAGCGCGCCGTGCGATTGTTCGAACAGGGCCTGTCGCCCTTGCAGCGTATTGAACATTGCTAGGACGGTGAGGATCGAATCCTCCGCTCGCCATGGCTCCGGCGTCGCGCGCAGGACGAGGTATTCGAAGGGCGGCGCGCTGAGCGCGTTCAGTCCGGCATTCACGCCGTCGGCATAGGCGTCGAGGATCGTTCGGTAGGTCTTGTCTGTGCCTTCGAGCGCGCGGTGCGCGACGTCGCGGAAGCGATGCACGCGCATCTCCTGATCGACGTCCATCGCGCGAGGGCCAACCAGGCCGGACAACTCACCCGCGGGCTGGCGCCGCTGCAGATCCATCTGGAAGAAGCGATCCTGCGCGTGCAGGAATCCGAGCGCGCGGGCGACGTCTTCGCGCGTCGTCCCCGTGATGGTCGGGACGCCGAGAGCGTCACGATCGACGCGGACGCTCGCGGCCAGGCTCGCGATCGTTGCGGTCCCGTCGAGCTGCGCGAGGCTGGCGCGGACCTGCGATCGGGCATAGATGCCGCCGCCGATGGTCAGCACCACCATAGCGATCACCAGGATCAGGACGCTGCGGGGTACCAGCCTGGGCATTGGCGGAATTCTGACACACACAGCCAATCCGCCTAAAGGCGTGTGAGGGTCCGGCGTTAGCCGGATTGTTCATGAAAAAATTTGATCGCAATCCGCGGATCGTGCCGCCGCCGGGCACTGGCGTACCGTAGGCCCATGAGGCAACATCAACTGGAAGAAATGACCGGCCTTGATCTTCGCTGGAAAGCGCTGGCGTCGCGGGATGGCGCCGCCGACGGCACGTTCGTGTACGGCGTGACGTCGACGGGCGTCTACTGCCGGCCCAGCTGCCCGAGCCGGCGGCCGCGGGCGGATCGTGTTCGCTTCTTCGACACGACGATCGAGGCGCGCCACGCGGGCTTCCGCGCCTGCAAGCGTTGCCGGCCCGACACAGTGGGCCTCGCGCAGCCCGGCATCGAGGCCGTCCGCCGCGCCTCCGCGTACCTCTCCACGCATGCCGACGAGACCGTGACGCTCGGGCATCTCGCGCGCGTGGCGTCGATGAGCCCGCATCACCTGCAACGCCGCTTCAAGGCGATCGTCGGGTTGTCGCCGAGGGAGTTTCAGTCAGCGGTGCGCGCCGGCAGACTGCGCACGAGCCTGCGCGATGGCCGCGATGTCACCACTGCAATCTACGAGGCTGGATACGGATCGCCGAGCCGCGTTTACGAAGCCGCGCCGACCGGGAAGGGCATGTCGCTCTCGAACTATCGCCGCGGCGGCGCCGGCATGCGAATCGGCTATTCGACGATGACGAGTCCGGTGGGGATCGTGCTGGTCGCGGCGACCGAGAACGGCGTGTGCTCGGTGAAAATTGGCGCCAGCGAGCCGGAATTGGAGCAGGACCTGCGCCGCGAGTATCCGGCTGCCGAGATCGAGCCCAACCAGAAGCAGCGGACCGAGTGGGTGAAAGCGATCGCCCGGCATCTACGCGGCGAGGCGCCGTCGCTCGATCTGCCGATCGACGTTCGCGCAACGGCCTTTCAATGGAAAGTGTGGCGCGCGTTGCAGCACATCCCGTACGGCGAAACGCGCGCCTATGCGGACGTCGCCCGCGGCATCGGCAAACCCAAGGCAGTGCGCGCCGTTGCACGCGCTTGCGCAACAAATCCCGTCGCTCTCGTCGTTCCCTGCCACCGAGTCGTCCCATCGGCGGGAGGCGTTGGGGGTTACCGGTGGGGGACCAAGACCAAGGAAAAGCTGCTCGCAACTGAGCGTAGCGCGCGCCGATAACCGGTTCCCGTCTCCCGAGTCCCGGTTCCCGGCTAGAATTCGTTCGTGCCTTCAACTCGTTACGGCATCTCCCCATGGCTGGATGCTGTCCCCGTCAAGAAACGGCCTGAATTCCCGGCGTTCCGCGGCGTCATCTCGCATCCGGTCGTCGTCGTCGGCGGCGGCATGTCGGGCGCGATGACCGCCTATGCGTGCGCGTCGGCCGGCTACAAGGTGATCCTGCTCGAGGCCAATCGCATCGGCATTGGCGGAAGCGGCCGCGCTACCGGCATCCTGTCGGGCGAGGCTTGCGAGTCGTATCGCGAGCTCGAATCCAGGGCAGGAAAGCGTGCCGCGCGCGCGATGTTCGATGCGATGCAGTCAGCACCGCGCGAGCTGGCAGCGACGATCAAGCGACTCGGGATTCGCGCCGGCTTCGATCCCGCCGACGAGCTTCGCATCGTCGCGCCAGGCCAATCCGACAAGCTGATTCGCCGTGAGCTGGCGGCGCGTCAGGCTGGCGGCGTGAAAGCGTCGTGGCTCCTCCCCGCCGCCGTCACGCGCCAGGCCGCGCTCGATTCCGGCGGCGCGATGCGCCTGCCTGATGCCGGCTTCGCCGATCCGTTCAAGCTCACGCTCGGCTTTCTCGCCGCGGCGATCAAACGCGGTGCGAAGGTCTATGAAAAATCGGCCGTCAAGAAGATCACCTTCACCCGCAAGACGGCGACGGCGTTTCTCGACGGCGGCGCGATCACGACGACGAATCTTGCGATTTGCATCGGCGAGCCGACCAGCCTCTTCAAGCCGTTGAAGCGGCATTTGCGTCACGAGGATCGCTATGCGGTGCTGACCGAGCCGTTGTCGGCGGCCGTGCGCGCGGAGCTCGGACAGCGGACGGCAGTCCTGACCGATACTGACGCGCCGCCGCATCATCTCTGGTTCACGGCGGATCATCGCGCGCTCTTTGCGGGAACCGATCAGAAGCGTCCGCCCGATCGCCTTCGCGAAAAGACCTTGGTGCAGCGCACCGGCCAGTTGATGTACGAGCTGTCGCGCATGTATCCGGCGATCTCGGGCGCGACACCGGCGTACGGCTGGGACGTCCCGCTCGCGCACCCTGTCGACGGCGTTCTCTACGCGGGCTCGCATCGCAACTTTCCGTTTCACCATTTCGCCTTTGGCACGTCGCACGATCCCGCGCGCGCATACCTGGCCAGCCGCATCATCCTGCGCGGCGTCCAGGGCCGTCCGCAGAAAGAGGATGAGTTCTTTTCGTTCGCGAGGAATCTGTAAGGGCGGTTTTATGACTGATTCAGGTGTTTTCAGGATCAATCCGCTGCAAGCCTGGCAGCGAGAGGCCATTCTCAAGGCCGCGCAGCTGATGCGCGAGCGATTGGGGGGCCCGCCGGCCGACCCCGAGGCGATGGCCGCACTTGAAGGGCTTCTCGAAGTGCTCGACCCGCCCCGCCGGACGGTGCGGCTGCAGAAGGAAATCAGCGAGGTAACGCGCCAGTCCGCGCTCACTGAAAGCACCGAACGGCGTCAGAAAGAGCGCCGCGGCCGGGACCGGAGGAGGGTCGACCTTGGCCCACCCCCAGGGACTCCGGAGCGTCGAAAGGGACCAACCCGGGTCGGCGATCGACGTAACCGGAAGTGACCCGGAGACATCCGACTACACAGTAAATCGCCCGAGTCATATACTCGGACTTTGCCTTAACTGCATTCTCATTGGAGGCTTTGCTCCCCATGCTCCGCATTTTCACGGCGTTTATTCTGAGTCTCGCTCTCGGCACCGCGGCGTTCGCCCAGTCGACGGCGGTCAACGGCACCATTGAAGGCACGGTCAAAGACACGCAGGGCTCGTTGCTGCCCGGCGTGACAGTCAGCGTCGCCAACATCGACACCGGCGACCAGCGCGTCGTCGTCACGAATGAAAGCGGGCTCTATCGCGCGCCGCTGCTGTCGCTTGGCACTTACCGGGTGGCGGCGGAGCTCCAGGGCTTCAAGAAATTCGAGCAGACCGGCATCACGTTGCGCGCCGGCCAGACCGCGGTCATCGACATCCAGCTCGGCGTCGGCGCTGTTTCGGAGACGATCACCGTGACCGCGGACGCGCCGCTGATCGATACCTCGCGTATCGACATCGGCCACTCGCTGAGCGATCAGGA
>Ga0157380_10003839_pt1 | contig 10350 bp, 10 predicted proteins | sample S35metaG_FD_119757 | JGI IMG/M metagenome (GOLD analysis project Ga0157380, IMG submission 119757) | Switchgrass rhizosphere microbial communities from Kellogg Biological Station, Michigan, USA - S3-5 metaG | ecosystem: Host-associated > Plants > Roots > Rhizosphere > Soil | place: USA...
GGAACGCCGGATCCTGCTGCACGGGCACGAGCCGCTCGACACCGACTCGACGCCCACGCTCATCGGCGAGGACTGGTTGATGAACAACGGCTACATGCAGGCCGAGGGCGTGGCCAACCTCGATCAAGTACCGCCCGCCGGTGCGCTCGTCGCAATCGGGTTTCCGCGGTTCAAGGGTGGCACCGGCGGCTATGCGAGCTTTACCGCGATCTGCCCCGAGGATTGGACGCAGGGGATGCGGCCGGGCGACGTGGCCGACGCGCCGTTTGCGATCAACGGACAGCGGCTCATCTGGAACGAGGCCACCGGCACGCGCGAGCGCACGGCGCCCTGCGACAAAGCTGCCGGAAAGCTGAGTTTCAACTGACCCGTGGCACGGCGTGTGCTCCCTTTCCTCTGAAGCCTGATGCGACTGTCGGGCTGGAGGAAGACGATGAGAGCACTCACACTGACGGGCGGAGTCGTGATCGCCGCATGTGTTGCGGTTGGCTGTTCGGACCGGACGAAACAGGAAGCGCGCGAAGCTGGTCAGGAAGCGAGCGAGGCTGCACGGGCTGCCGGTGACGCGGCCGAGTCGGCCGCGCACGATGCGGTGAACAACGCGGAGCGCGCGGGCGATGCCGCGGTCAACGCCTCGAGGGACGCCACCCAAGACGGTGAAGGCGCCGTCGAGCGAGCCGGCCAGGCTGCAAGTGCGGCCGCGCAGACCGCGAAGGTGAAGGCCGCCCTCGTGGCCGATACGAAGGTGACGGCGTCGGGCATCGACGTGGACACCAGCGCCGAGACCAAGACGATCACGTTGAAGGGGCACGTGCCGTCGGCGGCGCAGAAGACGGCGGCGGAACGGATCGCCGTCGAGAAGGCGTCACCCGGCTACTCGGTGCGCAACGAGCTCGTCGTGCATCCGTGACGTAGGGGGGGCCGGCCCCCACCTACGTCACGGCTTCGGAATACGGAGTGTGGCGCTGATCATGGCGCTGCCGCTCAGGACGTAGACGAGCGCCAGCGGGTGGAGCGTGGCGGGGCCGATCCGCCACGCTCCGAACCACAGCGCCGAACCCGTGTGGCCAAACTCCAGGGCGGCCGCCAGCAGCGCCACGATCGCGATGCTCGTCGGGATCGGCGTTCCCTCGAAGTACTTCACCTTCCCCGTCTGCGTGTCGGTGAGCGCGCCCGACGTGACGTTGAATCGCGCGAGACGGCTGACACCGCACACCACGAAGTAAGTGAGGCACAGCATGTCCCAGCCGCCACGCAGCCCCAGCGTGAAGCCGAGCACCGCCGGCGCGACGCCGAAGGAGATGACGTCGGCGAGCGAGTCGAGGTCGCCGCCAAGGACCGACTTGCGGTTCGGCTGCCGCCGCGCCACCCAACCGTCGAGGATGTCGAAGACGAGCGCCATGGGCAGGAGCAGGAACGCGATCCAGATGAAGCGGTTGCGGCCCGTCTCCACGTAGTCGAGGCACAGGAACAGCGCGATCGTGCCGCAGCTCGCGTTGCCGATGGTGAGCAGATCCGCGGCGGTGTAGGACCGCAGCATCGACAAGTGCGGGCGGGGGTCCGTCATGGCCCCAGGGTACACTCCGCGCGGAGCCCAGCCGTGCACAGTGTTTTCATCAGTCATTCGTCGGCCACCGCCGTGGCCGCGGCGCGGATCGAGCGGGCGTTCACGGCGGCCGGGTTCGAGACATGGCTCGACAATTCAGATTTGGGTCTCGGCGTTCAGCTCCGTCCCGAGCTGCACGAATCGATTCGCGCCAGCCGCGCCATGGTCCTCGTGTGGTCGGAGCCGGCGTCGCGATCGCGGTGGGTGTCGGCCGAGATCCTCACCGCGTTCCATATGGATCGGTTCATTCTGCCGTGCGTCACCGACGACGCGCCGTTGCCGCAGTTCTTCGGGCACCCGGTGTATCTCGACCTGCGCACGGCCGGCGACGACGCGCTCGCACGGTTGGTGCAGGCGGCGGAGCGTGCCCCGGCCTCCGCCAATCCGCTGCCGCCGGTGGTGGAGGTACCCAGCCCCGAGCTGATCCGCGCCCGCGATCGACTCGTGCGCGGGCAGGCACGCGTGAACGATGCACTCGAAAAGCGGCAGTTGGCGGCCGCTGCGCGCGCGCAGAAGACGCTCGACGCGCCGATGGCCGATGCCGAGCAGCGATGGCGGTTCGATCTGACGGTCCTCAACCTGGGCGGCTATCACCGGAAGAACGCCTATATGGTGGAGCACTGGGAAGAGATCCAAGCGGGTCGTCCACCACGGGATCCGCAGCTGCTGGACGCCGAGCGTCGCTTCTTCGACGCCGCGCTCGTCGATCCCACCGATCTCGCGGCGATCAACGGGCTGGCCAGCGTGCTGATCTTCGAGCTCGAGCTCGACATCGCTGCGTTCTTCAACGATCGCGCCCTCGCGCTGGCGCAGAAGGCCGGCGTCACCTACGACGAGGCCGAGCAGGATCGAGCGATGATCGCGTGGATGAAGCAGCAGGCGGCGGCGCGTTAGAGACGGTCGGGGTCAATGCCCCAGCCGCGGAGGATGGCGGTCTCGTCGGCGGCGCTCGCCGTCTTCTTGAAGCGGGCGCCCGACTGGCCCTTGACCCGCCCTTCGCACTCGGCCCAGGTCGGGTGCCGCATCGGCACGCCCCCGACAACGCTCACGTAGGAATAGGCGGCCGCCTTCGGCGCGCTCGACGACGAGCGCCGTTGCGGCACGTCGGTGTCGTCAGGGACGTCGAGGATCGGCCGAGCGTACCCGGTGAGCGGGCCGTCGTACAGCGCCACCGGATTTTGGGCCGCGAAGGCCACGGCGATCTCGTCGCAGCGCTCGTTGCCGGGGGTTCCGACGTGTCCGCGCACCCAGCGCCAGTCCACGCTTCCGCGCGCGCGAGCGCCGGTGAGCGCGGACAGCTCCTCCCACAGGTCGCGGTTCAGCACGTCGGTGCCCTGCGCCGTCTTCCACCCGCGTTTCCGCCAGCCCCACACCCACTGCGTGATGCCTTGAATCAGGTAGGTGGAGTCGGTGTAGATGACCACTGGTTCCGGCCGATCGGCCACCTGCCGCAGGGCGGCGATGGCGCCGCCAAGCTCCATCTTGTTGTTGGTCGTGTGCGGCGATCCGCCGCCGAGTTCGACGATGTGACCCTCAGGTGTGACGACAATCGCGCCCCAGCCGCCCGGTCCCGGGTTGCCCTTGGCGGCGCCGTCGGTAAAGACAATGATGGGAGAAGTGGACCGCTGCATCAGAGCCAGCCGGCCGCGAGCTGCTTGCCGTGCGCGGTGATGGCGTTGCGCATGAACATCGCCACTGTTACCGGCCCCACGCCGCCCGGCACCGGCGTCACCCAGCTGGCCACTTCTTTCACCGCGTCGGTGTCTACGTCACCGACGATCTGCACCTCGCCGTTCGGCCCCGTGATCTGGTTGATGCCGATGTCGATGACGGCCGCACCCGGTTTCACCATGTCGGCGCGCAGGAAGTGGGGTTTGCCAACCGCCACCAGCACCGCGTCGGCGCGTCGCGAGTGCGCGGCGACCGACCGCGTCATGTGGTGGCATACGGTGACCGTGGCCCCTTCGCCCATCAGCATGAAGGCCGCCGGCTTGCCGACGATTTCGGAGTGGCCCACCATCACCACCTCGAGGCCGTGCAGGTTCAGGCCGGTGGCTTTGATGAGTTCGACCGACGCCGCAGCCGTGCACGGAGCCAGCGCCAGGTCGTTGTAGACGATGTTGCCGATCGACGCCGGGTTCATGCCCTCGACGTCTTTCAACGGGTGGATCGCCGACGCCAGCGAGCGGCCGTGGATGTGCGCCGGCACCGGCCGTTGCAGGATCACCCCGAGCACGCCGGCATCATCGTTCATCGCCACCAGCCGCGCCTTGCACTCGTCCTGGCTGAGTGAGCTCGGCCAGGTCTGTTCTTCGAAGCGAAGGCCGACGCGCTTGGCGGCGGTGGCCTGGCCACGTACGTAGACGCCGGCCGCCTTGTGCTCGCCGATGCTCACCGACACCAGAACCCCAATCGTGTGCGTGACCTCGGCGTGGCGCACCCGCTCGGCGACCTCGTCGAGGATGCGGTCGCGAACGGTCCTGCCGTCGAGCAGACGATGGTCGCGGGCGAGCGTGGCTGCCATGCCCGCCATTATAGAAGGCGCGCCCGCAGTCAGCTGGCGTCGCATGAATGTCATTCCGCCCCACACGCCCCGGCCGCCTGCACTAGACTGAGCCCGCACAGGAAGTACGTAGTTGCGGGTCTCAGACCCGCCGGAGGCTCGCATGCGCACCCGACTCGCGTTTCTGCTTGTGGCGGCGCTCCCCGCCGTAGCGTTCGGTCAGGAGAAGCTGCCGCCCGACATCAACCCGGTCACCCTGTCGCGGATGCCGCCAATCAACCGCGCCGAGCTCGACGCCGAGGGGCAGAAGGCGCTCGACGCCCGCGCCACGCCGCCGATGCCGGCCCCGGGACCTGGAGCCGTGACGGTCTGGAGTCCGCGGGCCACTGAAGGATTGGGCGTGATCGGCCGGGCGCTTGGCGTGCCGCGCGGCGACACGTTCCCGCTCGGCGGGCGGATGTATCAGCTCATCGTCCTGATCACGGCACGCGAGATCGACCAGCAGTACGAGTGGAGTGCCCACGAGCCCGCCGGGCTGCGCGTCGGTCTGGAGCAGTCGGTCATCGACGTCGTGAAGTACGACCGCGACGTCACCGGACTCGCGGAGAAGGACGCTCTGGTCATCCGCTACTTCCGGTCGCTGCTCCGCGAGCACAGGGTGAGCAGCGAGCTGTGGGCGAAGATGGTGAGCGAGTTCGGCCGGCAGCGGACCGTGGACATGATGATGCTCATGGCCGACTACTTCACGGTGGGCACGATGATGAACGCCACGGACCAGCACCTGCCGCCCGACCGCAAGGCGCTGCTGCCGCCCAAGGCGAAGTGAGGTGCGGCGCGCGATGATCCGCACCGCCATCTGGCTGAGTGCGGCGCTGGTGGCGGCATCGGTGTCCGGCCTGCCGAAGGCGTCGGCCCAGGACGTCGATGCCATGGCGAAGTGGACGGCGGCCACGATCGTCCATTACCGCATCGTCGGCGAGTTCAAGGGGAAGTGGACGATTCTCAAGGGCAAGAAACTGTCGCGGGATGCCGAGGTCAGCGACCGGCTCGAACTGGAATTCGACTGGGATCAGACGGCGTACCAATTCGTGCGGCTGCCGGTCATCCGGAATTCGCCCACGACTCTTGGCGCAATCGATGCGCCTCGCTTCCCGCTCATGAAGGGCCCATGCCCGGCGCCGCGTATCGACCGCCAGCCCGAGTACCTCACCGTCACGAGCGTGTCGGCGCTGTCCGCGCTCGTGCAGCTCGATGTCACGCGTCAGCTCGCCGGTGGCGCGCTTCCCGACAACGGCGAAGCGGCAAATGCCAAATGTGGGGAAGAGTGGGATCCGGCCGCGCCCGTGACCACCACCGTGAAGGAGTCGGTGACGCTGCCCCCCGCGATGGCGCTCGCCATGCCGGGCGGGCTCGGCAACATGAAGCCGTCGCCGGACGGCAAGTCGCTGGCCATGAAGGGCAAGGAGTGGACCTGGACGTTCACGCCGACGATCGTGAAATAGCCGAACCTACTTGATGGTCGCCCCCCGTGGCTGCGAGCGGCCGTGACGGGTCGCGGCGCGAAGACGCCGCGATCGAATGTGGCTCTCACGGGTCACGTGTCAAGGATGATAGCCCGACGTCCGCGGGCACATCGGCGGGCGGATTATCATCGGCGGGATGGCGAGATCGGTGGCGCGGCAGCGGGACAAGCTGGTGAAGAGAGCCGAGTCGGTGCGAGCGAGTCTCACCAACGACGTGGTCGCTCCGCTCGCGCGCGAGATCGCGGCGCTGCAGTCGGAGTTGCAGGCGCTCGCCGACGCCGCGGGAACCTTGGCGCGGCATGGCCTCGACGAAGCCGAGGCCGGCGCGCGCCCGTCCCTGGCGCTTCCGCAGCCGGCCGCCCGCGAAGCGCCGGTGGTGTTCCTGCACATTCCCAAGACCGCGGGCACCACGATCACGATCTGGCTGCGGTTGCTCCTCGGCGACCTCTATGCCAAGGCCGCCAGCTACGATACCGAACCCGACAAGGTGCGAGCCCTGTGTGCAGCGCTGCAGAAGCGCCCGCGGTCGGCGGACGTCGTGGCGGGACATCTGCCGTATTCGACGCGCCCGCTCTTTGCCTCCGGATCGCGCTTCTTCGCGTTTCTCCGCACCCCGATCGATCGCGCGATGTCGCACTTCTACTACTTCCGTGAACGCGTGCCCACGAACGACCCAACCGAGGCGGGCGCCGAGACGCCGAGCATCTCGCTCGAGGACGCGCTCGCGCGGTGGGACGCGTCCTCGCACGAGTCGCGGGCGTTGCTGCCCGACAACCTCCAGACCCGGATGATGTCCGGTTTCGAGCTCGACGCACCGGCCTCGCAGGACATGCTCGAAGCCGCGAAGAAGAACCTGCGCGAGCTCGACATCGTCGGGCTCACCGAACAGTTTCACGAGTCGATGGCGCTCCTGCATCAGGTCTATGGCTGGGCGTTGTTGGCGATCCCAAGCCGGCGTGTCCGGACGCACCGGCGTCCGGGCGTCGAGGCGCTGTCTCCGGCGGAGCTAGAGGGGCTGCGGCGCCTGAACGCGCTGGACGAGGAGCTCTATGTAGAGGGGGCGCGGCTGTTCGCGGACCGCCGATCGCGGTATGGCGAACGGATTGGCCGCGACGCCATGGCATTGCAGCGTGCTCTCGAGCTGAGCGATCCGGTGCGCGGCACCACGCCGGCGGCTGACGATGTGGAACGTCGCGCCGCTCAGATTCTTACCGACACCCAGGCGGCGCTGGACGACGACCTGATCGAGCAGGCCCACGGGCTGGCGATGACGCTCGTGCCGCACACGACCGGCGTCAGCGCGGCCGTCGGCCAGCACGTCCATCAGATTACCGAGCTCACGCGTCAGCTCACCGAGCTGGTTCGGAAACAGCAGTCGCGAATGTAGCCACGCCACGGCCGGGCGGGCATCACCCGCTTGCGGGCCGCCGCCGGAATCCGCGCCGTGCCAGCAAGGCCACGCCCACCGCGGACCAGCACAGCATGCGGGCCTTGCGAACCAGCGCCAGCGTGACGCCGGTCGCGGTGCCGAGCTGCAGCGCCTTGGCCACGTATCCGGTGGCCGCTTCATCGACGCCCAGCCTCAACGGCACGAACGTGAAGCCCACGGTCACGAGCTTGTTGATGGCCTCGAACAGGTAGGCGGTGAGAAACGAGGGCGTGACGGTGTCGGTGATGTACGCGAGCGTCACATAGGCTTCGCCAATCGTCACCAGGTGAAAGGCCAGCATCAGCAGCAGCAGCCAGGGCACTCGCCCCGGATGCCGGGTGGCAAAGCCGAAGACGCGTTCCTCGAGCGAGCGCACGCGATCCAGCGCCGCGTGCAGGCGGTGCGGGACGAGGCCGCGCCGGTGCAGCCATCCGGCGAACCCGCTCATCAGACCTGGCCGCGCCGTCATGAGCCAGCCGCTCGCCCCGATCGTGACCACGGCGCCGGCGAGCAGCGCCACGCTGAGCGGTCTGAGCGGTCCGCGCAAGGGTAGCGCGACGAGCACGGCGAGCGCGCCCAAGCCGATCATCACGACACCCGAGAGTGCGCACACCATGTTCTCGATCAGCATGGCCGGCACGGCGTTGCTCACCTGGACCGTGCGTCGCACCAGCATGGCCTTGGCGGGTTCGCTCACGAACAACCCCATTGGCGTGAGGTTGCCGAGCGCGTCGCCGATCAGCTTGGCCTCGAACGCCTCGAAGAACCGCAGGCGCGGCTGCCCTTCGATGCACACCATCCAGCCCCAGGTGCGACACGCGAAACGCAGCCCCGAGAGCGCCACGATGGCCAGGAAGCCAGCGCCAAGCCGGCGCAACCCCTCCGCGATCTCGGCCACGCCGGCCGTGGAGATGGCGTAGGCGAGGAGCGCCAGGCCGGCCACCGCGCTGATGGCGGCCAGCGGCACCGCGCGACGTGCGCTGTCCAGGCTCTCGTCCATGTGGGCCGTCAGCCCGCCAACGTGCCGGAATCCACCTGGGCGGCAATCAACATGACGTCGCCGGCGTTCACGCGCAGGTGCGACGGCAGCGCCCAGAGCATCGAGCGCACCGTGGCGCCCGCCAGACGCCAGACCGGCGTACTGCGGCCGAGACTCGAGAGCTTGTTGGCAATGTAGGCGGTCTTGTAGACGCGCCCGAACGAGCGGCTCTCCCGCACGCGAAATCCAGCTCGTTCGACCAGGGTGCCGAGATTGCGCCGATCGAACAGGACCAGATGCTGCACGGGATCGATGTAGTGCCAGCGGCGCCCCAGCGCGCGGGCCACCAGGCTGCCGGCGTCGGGCGTCGACATGAACAGCCATCCGCCTGGCCGCAGCCAGGTGCGCGCGGCACGAAGCGCGCGCTCCGGGTCGGGCACGTGCTCGATGACGTCCCACAGGGTAACCGCCGAGAAGCGGCCCACGAAGTCCGGGAACTCATCGTAGATCGAGCCCCGGCGCATGTTGACCTGGAGTGTCGCGCTCGCCCATTGCACCGCCACCGGGCTCAGCTCGATGGCCGTGACCGGCCGGTGACGCTGCGCCACGGCCGCGAAGTGGCCGAAGGCGGAGCCGACGTCGAGCAGTTCGCCGTCCGGCGCAAACCCGCGCACCCAGCCATCCTTCTCTTCGAAGTTCAGGAAGTTGCTGTCGTCGAGGTAGTAGTCGTCACGTCCGTCCTCGAAGAAGACTGGCGAGTCCTGCTCGTAGATCGACACGCCGTCAACGGTGGCGAGCCCCTCGGGTACCCACAGCAGCCCGCACTTTTGGCAGCGCCGCATGGTGCGATCGCGGCGCGTGAGCCAGACCTCGGAGTCCGATCCGCAGGCCAGGCAGTTGCGATCAGCGAGCACGGCCGTCCTCGTGCGAGCGGCGCGCACGAGCGCTGGCGACCGCGGCGACCGCGAGGCACAGCACCATCTGGCCGAGCCCCACGGCCAGGAGCCACGCCTGCGTGCTGCTGTCGTGATGCAGTTCCACCACGCGGTCGGATGGGCGCACGTCCACGGCCGCGAACACATCGTGGAAAGGCCTCACCGGCCGGGCCGCGCCGTCCACGCGCGCCACCCATCCATTCGCGAGCGCCTGCGTGAGCAGCACGTAACCGCCGGGGTGGCTCGCGGGAAGGTCGACGACGAAGCGGGCGCCCTCCCGGTGCAACCGGGCGCCGGGCACGCGGGCGGCGGCGAGCGGGGCGAAGTCCGCGCACCAGATGACGCGTTCGGCGCAGCCGGCGCGCGGCGTGACGTCTCGTGGCCCGCCGGCGCCGATCAGCACCGCGCGCTCCCACGCGCGTGGGTTGTGGAGCACGGAGATCGGCGACTGTGGTCCGGCCACCGGCACCGTGCCGGCCTCGTCGAGCCCCAGCGCGCCGCGGAGGGCGTTGCTCTCGCCGGCAAACGCGAGGACGTGAGTGATGCCGAGGGCGTCGAGCGCCGGGCGGTCCAGATACCGCAAGGCGTTGCTCCATCGCAGGACCGTCTGATAGCCGCCGTAGCGCGGATCGTCGCTCGGGCCGAAGCCCGGTGTCACCGTCCCGCGGTACCACCCGTTGACCATGGCGATGTCTTCCAGCACGAAGTCGGTCACCGCCACGACGCCGTCCGCCGCCCGCAGGTTGCTGAAGAGTTCGGTGTCCAGCGTGCCCGCCGCCATCACTCGCGCGCGCCCTCGCAGGGCCGCGACGGCCGGCTGGTCCCAGAAGGCGTCGGGGCGGACGTCGCGGGCGAAAAGCAGATGGCGATCGTTGGCGAGGGCAGTCCGCACGAGCGGCGCGGCCACCACGACGGCCTGGGCGACCTGCACGACGAGCAGGGCCGCGACCAGCCGGCGCCAGCCGCGTTGCAGCAGCGCCTCGAGCACCATCGCCGCGATCACCACGGCGAACAGCGTCTGCCCGTCCTTGTAGTGCCACCCCTCGCCCACCAGGTTGAACACCGCCCAGGCCGGCGCGACGGTGAGACACACCGTCCCGAGGAAGGCGATACCGAAGGCCCGCACGACGGCACGATTGGGCAGCGTGGCGAAGAGGTGCGGCCGGACGATCGCCGTGACGGATCCCCCCAGCGCGAGCACGAAGAACACCGCGCCGTAGAACGGGCGGCGGCCGTAGGCCGGCTGCATCAGCCCGCTCCAGCCGGTCGCAGCCATCGACCGCAGCGGCTGCAGGAAGCCCAGGTAGTCGTTCGCCGTGAGCACCGGGTATCGCGTCGGGTCGCCGGTGGGATTGAACGTGCCGTGCGACGAGCC
>Ga0157380_10003841_pt1 | contig 10349 bp, 7 predicted proteins | sample S35metaG_FD_119757 | JGI IMG/M metagenome (GOLD analysis project Ga0157380, IMG submission 119757) | Switchgrass rhizosphere microbial communities from Kellogg Biological Station, Michigan, USA - S3-5 metaG | ecosystem: Host-associated > Plants > Roots > Rhizosphere > Soil | place: USA: Michigan...
AATTTTGACATTTAACAAACCTTACAGTGGAGCTAAATCCCCTTACCGCCATATCGCCGATCGATGGACGATATTTCGAAACCGTAAAACCCCTTTCACCATACTTCTCGGAATTTGCACTGATGAAATACCGAATTCAGGTTGAAATCGAGTATCTCATCGCATTATCCGGTTCTGTGAGCGAGTTGGATGATTTTCCAGTATATCGTTTGAAGGACCTGCGGGGAATCTTCAAGAATTTTACTGAGGAAAAAGCGGAAGAGATCAAGGAAATTGAAAAGACCACTAACCATGATGTTAAGGCCTTAGAATATTATATAAAAAAAGAATTCGATGCATTAAAGCTGGAACCCTTCAAAGAGTTTGTTCACTTCGGATTAACCTCTCAAGATATAAACAACACCGCTATACCAATGCTGCTCAAAAACTTCATCGAGGATGAGTATTTTCCAAAGATTGAAAGTCTGCTGAGCCGTCTCAATGGAATAGCCAAGGATTGGAAAGAAGTCCCTATGCTTGCGCATACACACGGACAGCCCGCTTCGCCGACGCGGGTAGGTAAAGAGATCATGGTATTTGCCACGCGCCTGGAAAAGCAATTAAATCAGGTCAAAGCAGTTCCGCACTCCGCGAAATTTGGTGGCGCCACGGGTAATTTAAACGCTCATTATATTGCGTATCCGAATATCGACTGGAACAAATTTGCCGATGATTTCTGTAACCATTTAGGGCTTGTGCGCAGTTTTCCCACGACACAGATCGAACATTATGATAACATGGCAGCCTTGTTCGACGCGCTGAAGCGTGTTAATACGATCCTCATCGATCTCTGCCGCGATCTATGGCAATACATCTCCATGGAATATTTCAAACAGAAAATAAAAGAAGGAGAGATTGGCTCCTCCGCGATGCCGCACAAGGTGAATCCTATCGACTTTGAAAATGCGGAAGGTAATCTGGGGTTTGCGAATGCTATTTTTGAGTTTTTGTCCGCTAAACTTCCCATCTCACGTTTGCAACGCGACCTGACGGATTCAACCGTGTTGCGAAATATCGGTGTCCCTATTGCTCACACTTATGTTGCGATCCAATCCATCATGAAAGGATTGAGCAAAATTCAATTGAACGAAGTTGCAATAAAACAAGACCTCGAAAACAACTGGGCAGTCGTTGCTGAAGCGATACAAACAATTTTGCGAAAAGAAGGATACCCGAACCCTTACGAAGCTTTGAAGTCGCTCACCCGTAAAAATGAAAAAATAACACAACAAAGTATGATAGATTTTATTGATAGCCTTGCTGTAAACGACGAAATAAAAAAACGTTTGAAATCTATTACGCCTTTTACCTATGTAGGGGGATAGATTCTTCCTTCACGAGACTTTCAAATAAATCGTATTCTATACCAACTCGCAACGCCTCTCCTACGCCCCACGCCTGAGCTATGCAGCCACGGGCTTTAAATGGAAATTCAGCATCAAAAATTTCAGATATTGATCCAACGCCAGCTTCGTTAAGCTGTTCCAGAAATTTCTGTAAAATATTTGCCGCCTGCTCTTTGCCTTTTTCTCCTTTGACATAAAACAATGCATCAAGGTATGGACCAATTAAATAACTCCATACCGTCCCGTTGTGATAAGCACCATCACGACTCCAAACATTGCCCCCATACGAAGGCTTATAGTCTTTGGATTGAGCCGCCAGGCTTCTTAACCCTTTTGGGGTCAACAAAAATTTTGTGATCGTGTCGAAAACTTTTTTTGCGCGATCCTTTTCTAACAAGGGAAAGGGAAGACTTAAGGCATAAACCTGGTTCGGCCGAAGCTCATCATTCTTACTGTCACCATCTATAAAATCATAGAGGCAATTTTTGGCTTTATTCCAGAACAAGTGGTTAAAACACTCACGGACCTTTCGGGCCTTTGCACCATATGTTTCAGCCTCGACAGCCCTATCCACTTCCACGAGCAAAACACCTAGCGTACATAGGGCATTATACCACAACGCATTTATTTCTACGGCTTTTCCATGTCGTGGTGTCACCACCCAGTCTCCCACCTTTGCGTCCATCCAGGTGAGCTGAACTCCATCACTTCCTCCCGACAATAATTCATCCCCAGGATCAACCTTGATGTTGTAACGCGTCCCTTTGTAATGACATTCTACAATATCCTTTAAAACTGGAAGGATTTGTTTTACAAAATCTTTGTCACCGGTATGTTTATAGTAATAATAAATAGCGTTGAAAAACCAAAGTGTTGCGTCAATAGTATTGTATTCAGGGATCTCACCGTGATCAGGAAATCGATTTGGTATCATACCATCCGTTACATATTCCGCGAATTGCAAAAGGATTTCCCTTGCCTCATCTTGTCGCCCCGTCACCAAACAAATTCCTGGAAGGGCGATCATCGTGTCCCTCCCCCAATCCGCAAACCAATGATACCCAGCAATGATGGTATTATGGTCGCCACGTTTTACAATGAACTGATCGGCTGCCAGCACCAACGATCTCAGCGACTCATTCAATGGAAATTTTTCCACCAATGCCAATCGCCTTTCCGTTTCCGTTTCCAAAAGCTGGAATGCATCTTTCCCTTTCGGGTCGTCAGTAGAAACAATTATTCCAAGCCGATCTCCTTTTTTTAATTCGAGGGAAAATGTTCCATGGGTATATAAATCTTCTTGATAATCTAAACCACGATCCTGCTCAATGGGATATTCAAAATTGTAGTACCATCCTTTCGACTCTGTAAATTCAGATTGAGGCACCATAATAAATAACTCTGGGCAGCCTCTATAGTTAAGCGTTCTGAACACGCCATCTTCAAAGATGTACTGCTGACCGATGAAATCATTCGCATAGGAAAGATGATGGAAATCTTTACTGGCGTATAAAGGCAACAATTCGAATTCAAAAGGCATCGGCGCTTCCACTACCTCGTACAAAATCACGGTCGTTGGTTCACCATGAATTGCTGCGATCGTTTTCTTGATCTCTATACCGTTTACGTCAAAATAAAATTGGGGGAACAAATCCCGCTCAAAGGCATTTAGAAATTTATATCCTTGAGGATGAACCGCGCCCGGATATTGATTTGTACCTAAATCATATTTTTCATCCGCCACAATAACGGCTTCGTCCAGTTTTGACAGAACGTTCATTCGTCCGACCGGCGGTTCAGTCGCAGAAATTAGCAAGCCATGATAACGACGGGAATTTGCCCCTGATACCGTTCCGCTGGCATACCCACCCAGACCGTTGGTTTCGATCCATTCCAGCCCTTGAGAAACTTTAAAATCAGAGAGAACTTTTTTGTCGAATTTCATTTTGAAAAAATTTCAAGTCAAACGACAACGAGTAAGAATTCTTTGCCACAAAGGCCCAGACCAGAAACTTTTCGCCCGGGACTTTGCGTTCCATTACGCTTTGCAAATATCATCAATGATTATTGCTAATTCATTTTCTTGGCTGTATTAATTTGGCCACTAGTCCGGTCCACCCAGTCTGATGGGTAGCGCCCACGCCTCTTCCGTTGTCGCCGTGAAAATATTCGTAGAAAAAAATGTAATCCCGGAAATGTTCGTCGTTCTGAAGCAAATCACAGTTTCCGAACACGGGTCTTCTTCCATTTTGATCTTTTTTGAAAATATTGATCATTCGGTCCGACAAATCATCAGCAATTTGTTGCAACGTTTTATAATTTCCTGATCCTGTGGGATGTTCTACCTTGAAATCCTCGCCATAATAGTGATGAAAACGTTCCAGAGACTCAATTAGTAAAAAGTTGACGGGAAACCAAACGGGTCCACGCCAATTCGAATTTCCGCCAAACAGGGTTGAATCACTCTCACCGGGCGTGTACTTGACCACAAATTCACTTCCATTAGCATATAACTTATAAGGTTCGTCAAGGTGTTGTCGCGACAAAGCCCGGATTCCATAGGCAGAAAGAAATTCCGATTCATCCAGCATCCTTCTTAACAATTTTTTCATACGGTGACCACGCAAAAGTGATAGTAGATGCCTTTCCCCTTTCCCTTTTTCAGTCCATCGTGATATCAAATTAGCCAAATCAGGACGGTTCAATAAAAACCACTGAAGCCGTTTGGTAAATTTCGGCATCGCATCAAACAATTCCTGATCGAGAACTTCCACAGCGAACAATGGTATTAATCCTACCATTGACCGCACTTTCATTTTTAGTCGCTGGTTATCCGGAGTGTGAAGCACGTCATAAAAAAATTCGTCTTCCTCATCCCAGAGGTTGATGCCCTCGTTTCCAACATTCGCCATGGCACCGGCGATGTATAAAAAATGCTCAAAGAATTTTGTGGCCAGGCTTTGATAAGTAGGATTTTCTTTCGCAAGCTCCAATGACATCCTGAGCATATTCAAGGTAAACATGGCCATCCAGCTTGTACCATCAGATTGTTCAATAAACCCGCCAGTCGGCAATTTGCTGCTCCTATCAAACACGCCAATGTTATCCATTCCCAAAAAACCACCTTGAAAGATATTGTTGCCGTTGTAATCTTTTTTATTAACCCACCAGGTAAAATTTAATAATAGCTTATGGAAAACCTCTTCCAGGAACCTACGGTCTCCTTTTCCTTGTATATCACGATCGATCTTATAGACGCGCCACGTAGCCCAGCCGTGAACCGGTGGATTCACATCCCCGAGTGCCCATTCGTAAGCAGGCAACTGGCCATTTGGATGCATGTACCACTCTTTGGTAAGCAATTTCAATTGATGCTTTGCAAATTCCGGATCGACAATAGCAAGCGGAATTGTATGAAATGCCAGGTCCCACGCTGCATACCACGGGTACTCCCATTTGTCGGGCATTGAAATAATATCAGCGTTGTTGAGATGAAGCCACTCATTATTGCGTCCTTTTTTACGTTCTGGCGGGGGCGGTGGCTGAGACGGATCGCCTTTTAACCATTGGGCTACATCATAATAGAAAAACTGTTTACTCCACAGCATTCCCGCGATCGCCTGTCGCTGAATATCTTTATTTTCCTTTTCCGTAATTTTTTTTTGAATATCTTCAAAAAATTCGTCCGCCTCTTCTATTCGCGCTTTGAAGATTTGATCAAAATCCTTGAACGGGTCAGAATAAAAATTAGCGGACAATCTTAGCTTGATGGTTTTCGAGCCGCCTGCCGGAATTTTCAATTCGTAGTTGAATGCAGCCTTGGTTCCTTTGTGATGCGTGCTAACTGCTTCCTTTTTTCCATGGATCAGGAAGTCGTTGATCCCGTCCTTACTGGTTCCTTCCTTAGAAAAGTTATACAACCGCTGCGAATTCGTTTCGTTTTCACAAAAAAGTGCGCTGTGTTTTTCATCCGCCAAAAAATGGTAATTGCCAAGTTTATGGTGATTAATCATAATGTAACCTTCATCCTCCAGGTACATTTCCGGCTTATAATTATCGTATCCCCATGCCCAGGTGTTGCGGTACCAAATATGAGGAAGCACATGTAGTTCAGCTTCTTCAGCAGCACGGTTGTGAACTGTAATTTTTATCAGCAGATCATCCGTGTCTGCTTTTGCGTATTCAATAAATACAGCGAAATATTTGTTGTCGGTGAAAACGCCCGTATCGGTCAGTTCAAATTCAGGATCGAGTTTCCCGCGCCTTCTGTTTTCCTGTACCAAGGTGCTATAAGGAAATTCCCGTTGAGGATATTTATACAACATCTTCATGTACGAATGCGTCGGTGTACTATCGAGGTAATAATAGTGCTCCTTGCAATCTTCCGCATGATTCCCTTCATTTCCCGTCAGGCCGAAAATTCTTTCCTTGAGGATGGGATCCTTTTTATTCCAAAACGCTACGGCAAAATTCAATAACTGTTGATCATCACTTATGCCGCCAATCCCCTCCTCACCCCAGCGATAAGCTTTGCTTCGCGCGGCATCATGGGACACATATTCCCAGGCGCCTCCATGCGCGCTATAATCCTCGCGTACGGTACCCCACTGACGCTCCGTGAGGTAAGGGCCAAACTTGCGCCAATTTTTTTTCTTATCGCGATCTTCAACCAGGCGGAGCTTCTCTTTCACGTGTTTAAGTGTTTAAGTGTTTAGGTATTTACGTTGGAGGTCTTATCGTGCGCAGTAAAAAGCTGATTTGAGTAACGGAAACATAAACACATAAACACTCAAACACCTAAACACATTAACCGTTGTCCTCAAATCCCGGGTATAAAAGCATGCCGCCATCCACGAAGAGCGTAATACCGTTTACGTAGTCCGCATCGTCGGAGGCTAACCATACGGCTGCACCTCCAATATCTTCTGCTTCACCAATTCTTTTTTGGGGAATAAGTTTTAACAACTGATTATAGGATTCCGGCGTTTGCCACGCGGCGTGATTGATCGGCGTCCTTATTGCTCCAGGGCCAATGCTGTTTACACGAATTTTCATGGGAGCATATTCTTGTGCTATACTTTTCATCAACATCATTACACCGCCTTTTGAAGCGGCATAGTTAGCATGCCCTGCCCATGGAATGACTTCATGAACGGAACTCATACAAATGATTTTTCCTGCTGCCTTCGACTTTGATGGTACAACTCCCCTTCTTAAAAATTCCTTTATAGCTTCTCTTGCGCACAAAAATTGGCCGGTAAGATTTACGCCGATGACACGATTCCATTCATCCAGCGACATTTCATGAAACTTACTATCCTTTTGCAATCCTGCATTATTAATCAAAATATCTATAGTACCAAACTGTTTGAAAAGTTCATCGTACATCGCCAGTACTTCATTTTCCTTACTAACGTCCCCTTTAATCATCAGGGAAGTTCCGCCTGCCTGTTGAATTTCATCACAAACTTTTTTAGCCTTTTCCTCACTGGAGGAATAGTTTATACCAACGGCCGCGCCTTCCTTTGCTAGAGCCTTTGCAACCCCGGCGCCGATGCCCGAACTAGCCCCGGTGACCAACGCTACCTGTCCTTCCAGTTTACGTTTCATGCTATTAAAGTTATTCGAAATTCAAATTACCAATGGACCCTTCTCGAATCGTACCCCGCGACAGGTTAGTCCACGACATGCCAGGAAGGTATCCAAATTTCAAGTTCAGTCTTATCCGATGAGCTTGATTGAAGCAGAATTAATACAAAATCTTAGACCCGACGGAGCTGGACCATCAGGAAATACATGGCCTAAATGGCAATCACATACATTGCACATCACTTCTACCCGGGTCATTCCATAGGAGGAATCTTTTTCGTATTGAATTGCATTGTCCTTTACCGGCTCGGTGAAACTTGGCCAGCCGGTCCCTGATTCGAATTTCTGGCCGGAATCAAAAAGCGGTGTCCCACAACAACGGCAGGCATATCTGCCAGGCTCATGAGCTTCACAATACTCGCCCGTAAAGGCGCGTTCCGTTCCCTTTTTTCGCGTAATCCGAAATTCATCCGGGCTAAGTTCTTTACTCCATTCTTCATCCGATTTTTCAACTCTTTTGTCGGGAGCGGGATTACCTTTCGTCGCGTAGTTTATGACGTCAGTCCATTTCATGTTCTTGAGTGCTGGGTGTTGAAGTTATCATCCTCTAATAACATTCCCCAAATAGTTAGGTTCAATTTAATTGTTCCTTACGTCCTAATTTCACAATCTTCTGATAAATTTGCACCTGCCTGCTCTGCCTTCGCGAAGCGCTATGGCGAAGCAAGGCACTAACTTTTGACCCGTATTGGAAACCAAAACTCATTTCAACCCCAAAAGCGTTTATTCCAAATTCCTAGAACTATTTGATACACAACCTATTTTGGTAAGATCACCAGGTCGTATCAATCTTATTGGAGAACACACCGATTACAATGAGGGGTATGTGATGCCCGCAGCGATTGATCGTGATATTGTCGTTGCCATTGATTATTCTGTCGACGATCATTCGACACTTTTCTCAGTCAAGCACAATGAGTTCTTTTCTTTCCACACTTCCGATCCTGCGAGAGTAAAATCCCCGTTGTGGGCTAACTATTTGTTAGGCGTTGTTCGAAAGTTTATGGATGTGGGGAAAGTGGTCAAATCTTTCAACTGTGTTGTTGATGGAGACGTACCAACAGGTGCAGGCCTTTCATCTTCAGCTGCATTGGAATGTAGTTTTGCGTTTGCCCTGGATCACCTTCACCGGTTTCACATACCAAAGCTGCAATTAATTACGATCGCGCAATGGGCAGAGCACAACTACGCTGGCGTGAAATGCGGAATCATGGATCAATTTTCAAGTATGATGGGACTAGCAGGTAAAGCCTTTGTCCTGGATTGCCGCTCACTGGAGTATCGCTATTTTCCTGTCAACTTAAAGTCGGTTTCCATTGTTTTATGTGACTCGATGGTAAAACATTCATTGGCTAGTTCCGAATACAATACCCGAAGAACAGAATGCGAACAAGGCGTTCAGATCATTAAAAAACATTATCCCCAGGTCGCAAGTCTTCGCGATGTAACCCTCCCTATGCTCGAGGACTTTAAGACCGAATTTCCCGAAAAGGTTTATAACCGCTGCCTCTATGTCGTTCAGGAAAATGCACGAGTGTTGGCGGCATCAAAAGACCTGGAAAACAGTGACCTTTCTTCTTTTGGAAAAAAAATGTACGATACGCATAATGGATTGTCTGAGCTCTATGAAGTAAGTTGCGAAGAGCTTGACTTTTTGGTTGAAGAATCCAAAAAAATAAACGGAGTTCTGGGCGCGCGAATGATGGGCGGTGGCTTTGGTGGATGTACTATAAATTTTGTTCAGGATTCAGAAGTGAAGGAATTTATCACGAATATGAGTCAGGCTTACGAGACAAGATTCGGCGTCAAAATGAATACCTATGTTGTATCCATCAAAGACGGTACAGGAATTTTAGAACTGTAGGCATTACGAACCTGTCTTGTCACAAACCGAACGAATTGGATAAATCGTACCATGATAGTACATTTAAAATTGAAAGTGCTAAACAAACCAACCTCCAATATTTGTCACCCATGAAAAACTCCCGCTTCTCCTTGCTGATGGTAATTACCCTTGCAATTCTTTTCACAGCCTGTAAACCAAAACCTCAGGAATCCAACGATACGTTGACAGATTCTGCATCAACATCTGAAGCGACAATTACGCGGGCTGATTATGGTAAACTTGAAGACGGCACAGAAATATCCCTTTACACCCTTAGCAACGCATCAGGTACGGTGGTAACCATTACGAATTATGGTGGTATTATCGTCTCAATCAAGACGAAGGATAAAAACGGAAACCTGGAGGACATTGTATTGGGATTCGATTCACTCTCGAACTATGTTAAAAACAATCCGTTTTTCGGCGCCATTGTTGGCCGGTATGGCAACCGTATTGCTAAGGGAAAATTCAAATTGGATGACCAGACCTACAATCTGGCGGTAAACAACAACGAAAATCACCTGCACGGTGGTCTCAAAGGCTTTGATAAAGTGGTCTGGGCCGGTGATAATTATAATACACCCGATGGCGCCGTATTGAACCTTACTTACACCAGTAAGGACTTAGAGGAAGGATACCCGGGTAATTTACAAGCGGAAGTAACGTACACTTTGACGAAAGACAATGAATTGAAAATTGACTACAAAGCCACGACAGATAAAAAAACTGTCATCAACTTGACTAATCACAGCTACTTTAATTTATCCGGTAATACAAAGACAGACATCCTGAATCATATGGTGTCGATCGCTGCTTCGAAATTTCTTCCAGTAGACAAGGGGTTGATTCCAACCGGAGAATTAAAGGATGTAAAGGGCACTCCATTTGATTTCACAACACCACATATCGTCGGTGAAAGAATCAATGATAAAGATCAGCAATTGCAAATTGGCGGGGGTTACGATCATTGCTGGGTGTTCGATGAGGCTGACAAGCTTTCTCCCAAAGCCACCGTTTACGATTCTACCAGTGGACGTTTCATGGAAGTTTTCACCTCAGAGCCTGCGGTTCAGTTTTACTCCGGAAATTTCTTAAATGGAACTGTGACAGGAAAATTTGGCACCCTGTACACCAAGCGTTTTGGCCTCTGCCTGGAAACAGAACACTATCCAGATTCACCAAACCAACCTTCTTTTCCCACCACGGTTTTAAATCCTGGTGACATTTACACTTCACAAACTATTTATAAATTCTCTGTTAAATAGTTCGAAGTTTGAAGTTCGAAGTTTGAAGTTTGAAGTGTGACCATCGGGCTTCAGGTGTAACATCCGCCCCATCCGATTTTCCTGGGGAGGATGTGCCATGGTCCGCAGAGCGATACTCGGAGCCGGTCTCACTGCGATCTTCGCGTGGGCGCTGGGCGCCGCGGT
>Ga0157380_10003843_pt1 | contig 10347 bp, 14 predicted proteins | sample S35metaG_FD_119757 | JGI IMG/M metagenome (GOLD analysis project Ga0157380, IMG submission 119757) | Switchgrass rhizosphere microbial communities from Kellogg Biological Station, Michigan, USA - S3-5 metaG | ecosystem: Host-associated > Plants > Roots > Rhizosphere > Soil | place: USA...
TTAACGAAGTTCCTACGCCGAAAACAGATTTATCTCATGCTTGTGGCTTAAATTGGGTGGCAGAGTAACGAAGAACGAAAGGTAAAATCTCATGTTAGAAATGGCTCTGGTTCTATTCGTTGTAGCTCTGATTGCTGCCTTCTTCGGATTTGGCGGCTTGGCAGGTCTGGCAGCCGGTGGCGCTCAATTACTCTTCTTCGGATTTTTGGTGCTGTTGGTCGTGGGTCTGTTGTTCAGCACATTCACACGCCATCGCGTATAGTGTATAAACCTCGATAAACAATCTGGAAGGGACGTGAAATGCGTCCCTTTTTGTTTTTAAATGGCGATTTACAACTGCCTGTCGTGCAACAGGGCAGAGTTGTAATATAGCCTCCAGCGGGGCAAAAATCCCATTGTTTGTCCGTTCCCAAGCTAGTTCGACAATATGTAACGCCTTATTCGGGGTATGTAGTTGGGAGAGTCGTGATATGCCGACCATACTTTTCGTCGATGATAATAAAGCTTATCGTGAAGGCATCCGTCGAGTGCTGGAATATGCAGGTTACAAGGTTATCCCGGCTGAAAACGGAGTCACCGCCTTATCCCTCATTCAACAAAAACAGTCCGACCTTATTTTATCTGTCCACTACATGCCGGAGATGACAGGCATCGAGTTCCTTGAAGCGGTAAAAGCCGACGAGCAGTTGAAGACAATTCCATTTGTGATGCTTACAGGAAACAGTGAAGAGCATTTTGTGGAAAGTGTGCGTGATTTGGGCGCTGATGAAATTATCATCAAACCAGTAAAGGTCGATGACCTGCTAACTGTGCTGCTTAAACTCTTGAAATAGACAAACCGCTTTTTATTCCTTATCCATAACAACAAAAAGCCCCGCACGAGGCGAGGCTGTCTTTTGCATTTTCGGTTTTAGGCTAGAATCTGGACATTGCCATATCCGCCCATTCATCGACTTCGCGTTCGGCTTGCTGTTGGGCAATACCATAGCGTTCCTGAATTTTACCGACAAGTTGTTTCCGTTCGCCCTTTATTTGGTCGATTTCATCACCCGTCAGTTCACCCCAACGCTCCTGAACGCTGCCTGTAAACTGTTTCCAGTTACCTTTGATTTCGTTCCAAAGTCCGTTGTTATCGTGCATCAGGTTTGCTCCTTATGCTTTTTCATTCACACAGCATCTATTGGATACTGCGCCACTACCATAGCCGTTCGACTTGAGCAAAGCCTGAATCGCGTCCTAGAAATCTGTTGGAAAACTCAAGCTACACTACGAATTGGTTTTTAATTAGGGCGCTTAGAGACGTTATCTAATTAAATGAGGGGATATTTCAGATGATGGGTTATGTTAGATTGCTAGGTATCCCCTGACTTTAGACACAAGATGTCTACTGTGAGTTGACGGATTATCAGCAAGGCTTGTTCATCAGTGATATGCGCCCATTGACGGGCTTTGACGGCGATAATAGTCCGAGCAGTACCCTCAGCAACGCCAGAAATCCGAGCAGCATCTTCAGTCGCTGTCGCAACCAACCCCGCATATCCAGCAGCTTGGGCGACAAACCGGTTCGGATTAGCAAAATCAGTACCCTACTCCACGACCTATGCACTACCATAGCAACATTGGCAGCAGAACAAGTTGCTGACCACACAACCCAAGTCGCATCTCTCGCGGTTGCATTTGCCCTAGCACCCCTAGTTACCGTGACCAGACGGTTTATATACCCCTCTATCGGCATGTCTCCTAATGCCATGCGAATATGAATGCTGGCGACTTGTTTGATGACCCTGGACATCATCAAAGTATTGGCAGATACGGTACTTGTTATCCGAGCCAATGAGTAGCCACACTAAAAGCAGGTAGGGGCTGCGCGGATTACAATTGGTCAGCCAGTCATCATTCGACAAATCGTTCATGATTACATCTACTTCATCCAAGTAACTGGGGTAGACCGATAGCAATGGCTTATCAGATTCCATGCGTTGCGGCACATAATACATCCTGCGGCGCAAACTGCTATCTACAATTTCGCGCATCGTGGCGTGGTAGTCTTCTGTGTCGAGAATGGCGGCTTTCAATACGGACTGCCTTTCGGATAATCTGTTGTGTCAGGCTTAACTGCTTAATTTTACCGCTTCATTGGCAATCTCGTGCTCGTCCGTGTACCGTTTGACCATTGTCGGCGTTTTCCAGCCCCCACCGGACATAATGTCCATCAACGGGGTTTCCGCATCCCGCGCCCGTGTCGCCCATGAGTGTCGGCAATCATGCGCTGATAAGCCTTTTAGCCCATGTCGTGCGCCGTGTGCGGTCACAATGCGGCTCACTGTTCGCGCCGAAATCCCCGCAGTACCGAGTTTGCCACCTTTGAGCGACTGGCTCAGCAGTTTCTCATGGGTTTCCGGCAGGAACGGCAAATAGGCTTGCAGCGCCTTATAGGTATCCGGGGTCAGGGTATCCGTTTGCCATGTATCGGTCTTGATGCGATAAAAGCGGATTGTGCCATTCACCATATCGACATTGCCCACCGTCACAGCAGCCGCTTCACTGGCACGCAGCGCATGGTCAAGCAGCAGACACAGCAGCAGTCGGTCACGGCAGCCCTGCGGCGTATCCTCGTGGTCGGTCTTTAATAACTTGACAACACTCTCCGGTATCCGCACATTGTCGGCTTTTTTAGCGGGTTTGCCCTGCTCGTCGGTGCGTCGCGTCGGGATGCCCTCTGCCTGTCGGTTCGCATCTCGGTTGCGTGCCTTCTTGCCGCCAAACGCTTTCACCGTGTTAATCAGGGCAATTGTCCCCTCATTGAGGACTCCGGCTTCATGGGTGAGTCCGGCATACTTCCGCACGGTGGTCAGCCGCCGATTGACGGTGTGGATGGCATACCCCTGATTCAGATTCCACTGGACGAAAGCCTTCACAATGCCGTAGGTGATATGTTCCCACACGGCGGGAGTCGTCGCAAAGTTTTGACCTGTAATTTGTTCAAGTCCAATGGCTTCTTGGAGAAACACAACAAACACATTGAGGTCGTTGTCATGGGCGCGGGTCGTGTTCGGCGTGAGGTCGCGGCGATAGTCGTCAAAGACATGACGGCTGGCAGCCGCATTCGCTGCTTGTCCGGCAGCGTGCAGTCGTTCGCTATCGAGGGGCGACAGCGCGGATTGTTCATCGTCGGCAGGGGTGATTTCAAAGGTCATGAGGGCATCCTTTTTGGGGTCATCGCGTCGTATATGGACGACATATCAGACATCATTTTACCACACTTTCCACCTGTTTTCACACTCATCTGCGGCGCATCTGCGACCAGCAAATACGCTATAATAACGATGTGTTATTGTTCGCATCGGCAACCTATCCCTCAATCAGACGCGGTTTGCCATAGTGTGGTGGAGTCAACTCATGAGCGCCCGATACTACTTTGAAGACGTGGATGCCATTGTCACCCTGCTGGAAAGCAAACCAACAGGTAAACTCAGCATTCTTGTCGGCTCAGATAACCTACAAGCCGACATCCCACGCGAACTGCTAACACGCATTGCGACGAAACCGAAGGGGCGTGAGTTAGCACTGTGGACGGTCAATAAAATCCGCAATGGCGAACTGGAAATCAAGGTGAGCGCGAAAACGAATTTGCCAATGGGTGTTGATTTAACGGAGTTAGAATCGTGACCCTACAAGACCAAGCAGAATTGAAAATCTATAGTGGCAACGATAACCCGCTCGTTGGCGCAACCTTCAAGACCACGTTCAAGCATCTGGAAAACTTCTATCACTATGAAATCTATGTGCGTGTCCCGGATGATTATCAGCAGCCGGACGCTGGATACGAAGAAATTAACGGGCAGCACATGAAGAAAATCGCCAGCACAGGCGGCTTCAAGACACAGGGATTAGCTTTCCAGAACATGGTGCAGCGCATTGATGAACTACTGCAAATGGCGCGGAAGGATAACGCATAACTCGTGGACGAAATCGCCAAAATCTACATTCGCAACCTCTACGGCAAATATCGCATTAAGGTGTTCGAGAAGAGCATTGGCATTGAACGGCAGTCACCGCATGAAGATAATGTGTTATTTGAGCGTTCACACTATCCCAAGCTGTACGATGACAGTGACGCTTCATGGAATATCGACAGCATCAATACTCTGATAGACCACTATGAAGCCTATATCGACGATGTGAACGCGCAATTGGATGCCGAGAGTAATTGAAGCTATCGCCGCGTCAGAAGCGATACGTGAAAGGCGATAACTGAACATGAGCGCCAGTGACCCCAACAACACGCGCCGGAAGCCAAGCGGCAATGTGCTACATGCGGCAAGGCATTTGAGCCGGGTCAAGTTGTATTCAATGGCGAAAACGGCAGGGAGTGTATGCGCCACATGCCAATAAGTGTGCCAAATCAACAAGCCCTGATTACATACGAAGAAGAGGGATTGCTAATCGTCGAGTTACGCACACAAGGCAATCCATGACCGCCCGTGACTTGTTGACAGGCTACTATTTCGCCTTCGTTATTGTGGGCGGCGTATACCTGTTTTCTGCGGTGCTACTGCTGGCAGAAACCCGCAAGCAGGAGAAGCGGAAACGCGAGGGGAAGCGATGATAGTATTTGGTTGGTTGTACTGGTTTACTATTGTACTGCTGTGGTGTGGGATTTTCTTCATCGTGGAGTTGACGGTTCATGAGGGTATCAAGTTTCTGAAAATCTATCTGCAACGAGACCTAAGCGGAAACGGAAGGGCAAGTCGTGAAAGAGCCATCAGCATTACTAACTCCCGACGATAATGAACCATGTAAGCGTCATGGCTATTATGCTACAGATACAAAAACTCGATATAACGAAGACGGGACAGTCACCATTATTGCGTATTATTGGTGTGAGGAGTGCGATACGAGATGGACAGAAACACATCGAATTAACCCAAATCCCTTATATGGGTTGGTGGATGAGTAATTATCTTTGCAAAGTGCGTTTTTTTACATAGATTATTTCGAGAGAGGGAAAGATGCAGATTGGTTTTTTGACAGTTGCTCAGAACGCATTCTTTAACGAAAAACACGAATTGACTATGGAGAAAATTGTTAGTGGCATCAGCGCAAAAGGCTTTCCTGCCGTTATTCCTTTGATGCTGTGCTTTTCACTAATAGGTAGTTCGATAACACCGCCGGGTGAATACATCTATGCTTTCTCCGTAACTATAGAGGGTAGTGACAAGTCATTCAGTTGGAATGGAAGCTGGACAAAACCTGAAGCCGATTTATTGAATCTGAGTTTGCCCATTGCACAAAAACTTTTCATGGGTGTACAGCTCCATTTTAGCGAACCCGGTCTTTACACGATAACGCTTGAACTTGATGCAAGTTCTAAATCACACAGTTTTTATGTTGTAGATGCCTCTTGAAGGCGAGTACATCAGCAAACGCGAGGCAAAAACAAGAACGCCTTAAGTGACAATGGATTGGATTGACCGAATGAACTGAAAGTCTATCAAATAGGAAGCGAAAAGGCAGCTTTACACTCGTTATGTATGCCGTTAATTAGAACAGCCAGAAATAAAACCCCTCACATGGAGGGGTTGGTGTTGTTAAGAAGGTTCAGTCGCTTCGGGAGCAGATGTACTTTCCACTGGTGCTGGCTCTGGTGTCGCTTCGGGAGCCGGTGTGTTTTCCACTGGTGCTGGCTGCGGTGTTGCTGCAACAGGTGGTGCTGACTCGACGGTTGCTTCCTGTGTCGCTTCGAGTGTCGGTACAGCTTCAACAGTCGCTTCCGGCGTGCTTTCAATGGTCGCCTCACCCGTGACTTCGACAAGCGTTTCGCTGGATTCAGACACCGTTTCACAGGCTACCAATTCGGTAGCTGGCGCTTCTGTTTCAGGGTCTTCACTGACTACTGCATCCGATGCAATAACTTCGACATCGGGACAGGTTGCAATTGGTGTTGCAAGGCTTACAGCTTCTGTTGTTTCATCCTCATCGGTGCTTGTCTCAACTGTAACAGCCGCAATCGTTGGCTCAGAAACAGCTTCTTCCGTGCCGAATACGACTTCAAACACACCTTGAATGGTGAGCCAGAAGTTGGCAAAGATTTGCTGCGAATTACTGCTGCTGGTATCGACGGTGACGGTGGTGTTGACACCGCTAAAGTCGAGGATGTTGTTCGTACCATCGGCAGCAACGGTGATGTTGACAGTATCGGTCAACGGGTCGCCATTGAAGATAAAGTTGAAGATGTTAAAACCACCACTCGCATTAACGGTGTAATCCGTGCTGGTACTGGCGGCATTGAGGTCGAGATTAACCACATCATTGCCGTCGCCAGTCGTCACCGTATCGAAGTTGAGCAGGGTATCACTGCTGCTGGCAACTGCGACGGTCAGGCTGTTGGTGCTGGTGAGGCTGACCACGGTATCGCTGTTATCATTGTAGACAATGCTGTTGCGTCCGCCACCACTATTGAGGGTGTGTCCGTCGGGAGCAGTGTTCATGACAAAGGTGTCATCGCCGCTACCCGTAGCGATATTCTCAAAGTTGACGAGGGTATCAGCGACACTGGTTGTGTCCGTCTGGTTGACAACAGCCGTATTGTCCGTAACGGTAACGGTCAGGTCGAGGTCTGTGTCTAGGACTGCCGTATCGACATCGGTATTGCTGGCATTTTCACCCGCGTCATAGGTATTGCTGACCCCGTTGGGATTATAATGCAGCAGGAAAATGTCGTTGGCGGCACCAGTCGAGATATTCTCAACACCTGTAAAAACAACAGTGGTGGTATTGTCACTGACGGTAAAGCTCGTTTCGTCAGCGACTGCAATCGTCAACGCAGCGGCATTCATGGCATAGATAACGGTATCCACGCCATCGGAACCCGTGTCATTCACGCCAACCGTGGGGGAGTCGCCCAGCGTGTAAATATCAGCACCCTCGCCGCCATCAAAACTACCACCTGTTGCACCCGACAAATTCCAGCGTTCCGGCGTAGCTAAGGCTGCTATTGGGGAAGGGGCGGCTGTGACCCACTGCACCCAGAGATTGGTGCCGTACTGGGTAAAGTCACCAACGGTTGGACCGGTGACACAGGGCAGTAAGTTACAATTGACCGTTTCAATGCCTGTCAGGATAAAATAACCCGATGCTGGGTCGGTAATCAGGTCAAAGACAACGGTATCACTACCTGCGCCGCCCGAAATGCCAATCGCCGTTGTATCCGTATTGCCAAACGCGCCACTGATAATGAAGCTATCACTACCAGCGCCACTAATATAGGCTTCAACATTTGCAATTGTCTCTGTTCCCGCATCTGTTCCTGTCGGGGTTATATCAAACACAATATCGACAGTATCCGGAAAAGCAGAGTAATCGATGGTGTCATAACCAATACCGCCATCGTAGGTATCTACAGTGCTGCCCGGTTGGTCAATGAAGCGGTCATCACCGGGACCCCCATTGATGGTATCAGTGCCTGAGCCACCATTGAGGATGTCGTTGCCTAAGCCCCCATTGATGGTATCAGTGCCTGAGCCACCATTGAGGATGTCGTTGCCAGCATCACCATTGAGCGTGTCATTGCCTGCGCCCCCATTGAGCGTGTCATTGCCTGCACCCCCATTGAGCGTGTCATCGTCATCATCGCCATTCAGGATGTCGTCACCTTCATCACCGAAAATCGTATCTTCATCAGCGCCACCATTGACGATGTCATTGCCACCACTGGCGTAAATCGTGTCGTCACCATCCCCGCCCGTGATGGTGTCCACACCGTTGCCATAGCTGAAGGTATCGTAAATCACACAATCCTGTGGGGCATAATAATAATACCAGTAGGTGAAATAATCCTGTGTACAGCGATAAACCGTGCGGTAATTATCGCCATAAATGACATCATCACCCGTACCACCATCGATGGTGTCGTTACCACCACCTCCATAAATCGTATCGCCACCTGCGCCGCCAAAGACCGTGTCGTTGCCGTAGCCGCCGAATTCTTCATAACGATAGCAAGTGTAGACAAATTCATAGTAGTACGGATTGTATGCCCAGCAGTCATAGTACAGCACATCGTCGGCAATAATCGTATCGTTGCCAGCGTATCCGTTAATGACATCGTTGCCGCCACCCGCCAGCAGATAATCGCCAAAATCCGGGTCATCCGTTCCATTGATGGCGCTGCCAGCACTACCTGTACTGCCATAGAAGGATTCACACGCATCATAATAATAGTAGGTGAAAAACGGATAAAAATAGGGTGGTGAGTTCGGTGGATAGACACCATACGTGAAATAACAACCACCACCGCTGACAAAGCTGGTATCATCCGGTGGCAGCACAATTTCACCTGGCAACACGACAAGTTCATCTTCACGGTCACTGGCGAGTGCTGTCTGGACGACTGGCGTGCGTTCGCAATCAACCCGATTTTCGAGCGTCACTTCGCTGCACGGCTGTGTTTCTTGCGACAAAAGCACGGGGTCACTCCCCACACCCACGATGAAAAAGTAATCGAAGTAGAAAAACGTCAGCAGATTTAGTGCCTCGTATTCAACATCTGCAGTGGCACTGGTCACTTGTTCAGGAATAGCATGAACGGTGAAAAAGTAGAATTTGTTGCCATCTTCGTTAAACCAGACATGCGACGTATTTGGATTGAAGCGCTCGGCAATCGGCGGCAGTTCTTCGGTAGAACCGCGTGAAACGAAAATATCCGGCTTGTCGCGGAAACGAGTTACGGGCAGCACTTCCGCCCCTGTGCGGATACCAACCTGGCTCGCGGTCACATTGGTGTCAATCTCATCCGAACCCGCCACCATGAATACCCGTCCCGGCAGTAGGGGATTGACCGTATCCAGATAGGTTAAGTCCCCACCAATTGGTTCGCCTTCCACCAGCATTACCCGCGCCAGACCGCCACCTGCTGCCGATTCGACTGCGTTCACATTGAAGATGAACGTTTCATCTTTTGTAGCCGTAAACTGGATATAACGCACGTATGGCTGTTCTACCGTCGAGCGTCCAGTAGCGGCGACCTCACCCGCTTCGTTCAGCAGCGTAATTTCAGGGCGCACCAAACTATCCAGCCCGTAGGCTACAATCGTCACTTTTTCGCCGTCAAATGCCGTGAACTCATACGCTTGCGTCTGTCCCGCTTCCAGTAGCACGTCGTCCGTCTCGAAATAATACAAATACAGCGGCGAGGAATCACTCACTTCCGCTTTCACATTCAATACAGCAATCGACAAAATAATTGCGAGTAGGATGAAGTATTTACTCTGTTTAATAATACCCCACTGATTGATGCCCATAAATGTGGGTATCCTATATATGTTCACAGCACAATTCTATTATAACTGAATTTTGTCGTAATGCTGCAAGTAATTTGTGCAGATTGGTTCAGGATTCATTTGTGTAATATCCAGAATTGTGAAAATGATTTACCCTTTAGGCGAAACCATTTCAGTATATCTGAAAAACAATCACGATTTAGGAAGGAGATACAAACGATGGCCATTCTTGCTTATTTTGTGTCCTCTACCATCCAAGACTCTTGTGGGATACTAGTACCACATGCCAAGCTAAAAAAACTTTAGTATTGGGAGGGAAATTATGGAAAGTGAAGCCGAACTTGTTTATAGGCGTATTGGTCTCTACCTTGAAATGGAAGCCCATCCCGATTGGAGCAACCGACGTTTAGCAAATGAATTGGGAAAGTCCGAAAGGTGGGTTCGCAAATGGCGTAGGCGTATTACCGATGCTGAAACACCAACCATGCGTACTTTTCTGAGTCAGTCTCGCGCTCCTAAATCCTGTACCAACCCAATAGCCCCTATCGTCAAAGAAGTGATAGGCAGCTTGCGAGAGGAATTATCGGAGAAATTTCACCGCCCAGCAGGAGCGGATACCATTCTTTATGAACTCCTCAAGCGGGAAGACTTGAAAGATGCGGGTCATTTTATCCCCTCATCGAAAACAACCATTACAAAAATTCTAAAAGAACTAGGTTATATTCAAAAACCTAAGCCACGCTTTAAAATGCCTGTTGTATTGCCAGCCCCAAATGAAGAATGGGAGATGGATTTTGGCGAAATCCATTTCGAGGACGAAATGCAGCTAGAGTTCTTTCTAGTTGTGGATAGAGGCACATCACGGGTTATCTACATTGAAGGCAGTCCGGGCTACAACGCTGAAACTGCCTTGGAAGCGGTTGCTCGGTTGCTGACGACGGTTTGTAGTGTTTAATGAGTTTATCAGTGCATGTGTTCAGGAACATCGGACGCATTTTTAAGGTCTAATTGTGTGATTTTTGGACTGGCTGCTGCGGACAATGTGGGTGGTCTAAACTGCGGATAA
>Ga0157380_10003844_pt1 | contig 10346 bp, 10 predicted proteins | sample S35metaG_FD_119757 | JGI IMG/M metagenome (GOLD analysis project Ga0157380, IMG submission 119757) | Switchgrass rhizosphere microbial communities from Kellogg Biological Station, Michigan, USA - S3-5 metaG | ecosystem: Host-associated > Plants > Roots > Rhizosphere > Soil | place: USA...
CAGCGGCCAGTGCACGAAGAACTGTTCTTTCTCGTCCGGCGAAGCCGCCGGCGGCTTCTTCAGCCTGGCTCTGGCGCTGGCTCTGAGCCGACGGCGCCGGGTGTTCGCCGCGGCTGTCGCCGTGGGCGCTGTCGTGTCGTTCTGCCGCATTGCCAGCGGTGCGCATTTCCTTTCCGACACGGTTGTTTCATTCTTCGTGATGCTGATCGTCGCGGACACGCTTCACTACCAGATGTTCATGTTCAGTCCCGCGGCAGTCGAAGCCGTGTCCGAAGTTGGTCCCGCAGTGCTGGTCGAGCCGTGACGGTCGCCCGGTTGCCCGCGTTCCGTATGTCGCACGCCGCTTTTTGCGTGGCGTTTCCCGCGCTCCTGTTCGCAGCGTGCAACGCGCTGAACATCGGCAAGCTCTCGAAATGGTTCGCGGGGACGGGCGGTACCGACTACGTGGCGCTCTCTGCCTACCTCCTGGCGAGCCTCTGCCTGTTCGTCGCATTCTTCGTGCTGCTCGCACATCGCCGTACCGTCAAGCCGCTCGCGATCCTGCTCGTTGCGATGAGCGCCGCGGCGACGTACTTCATCGCCAAGTACGACGTCGCGATCGACAGCTCGATGTTGCTGAACGTCATCCATACGGACTCGACGGAAGTCGGGCAGCTCCTGTCTGAGCAGATGCTGCCGTACATCCTCTTCCTCATCGTCCTGCCGGCGCTCGTCATCCTGGCGGCCGACATCACGTTTCGGCCATCCGGCCGCTACCTGATCGGCTCGGCCATCGTGTTCACGACGGCCCTGGCCGTCGCGATCGCGTCGCTATATCTCAGCTACAACCCGATACTTCGCGCAGGCAATGTCTCGAGGAAGTACATCGTCTATTCGCTCGTGCCGGTGAATTTCCTGTCGGGTGGCATCAACGCCGCCTATAAGGCGATCAAGCCCTGGTTCGCGAAAGACCCGTCCCGCATCGAGATCCCGGGCCGCGTTGCGGCGCCGGGCAACCTCGTGGTCGTACTCGCGATCGGCGAGTCGTCGCGCAGCCGTAATTTCAGCCTGTACGGCTACGACCGTTTCAACACGAATCCAGAGCTCGAGAAAGCCGGCGAGCTTCATGTCCTGAACGGCATCGCGAGACGCGGCTCGACGCTCGACGCGCTCCCCGAGATCCTCGAGAAGTCGGGCATCAAGCTGCCGCAGGTCGTCTCGAAGCTCGGCGTCCCGACCGCCTGCTACGTCAACTACACGCTTTACGACAATTGCGCATCGGTGGGCGAGGTGAAGGTCAGCGACTGCGGGCACGGCGGCAAGTGCTACGACGAGGACGTCATCCCCTTGCTCGAGCAGGACCTCGGCAGGCATGCCTCCGGCAACCGGTTCGTGGTCCTTCACCTCGGCGGTGGCAGCCACGGGCCGGTCTACAGCGACCGCTATCCGCCCGAATTCCAGCGGCTGAAACCGATGTGCGACGACGCCGACGTCGCCAACGAGTGCACGCGCGATGAGCTCTATAACTCGTACGACAACAGCATCCTGTACGTCGACCACGTCGTCGCCGGAATACTGCGCACGCTCGACCGCTCGGGCGCGCCTTATGTCTTCATCTATCTTTCGGACCACGGCGAATCGCTGATGGATGACGGGCGCATGTTCCACGGAATGCCGCCGGGGATCCCGCTGCCTCCGGAACAGGCTCAGGTGCCGCTGATCGTAAAGTCCTCGGTGCCGATATCGATCGCCCCGCGCGCCGATTACGCCCAGCAGGATGTCTTTGACACCGTGCTGGACCTCTTCGCGATCGAATCGCCGCTGTTCGACAAGCGCGGGAGCTTCATCAAGCGCTCCTGAGCCTTCAGCTGCAGGCGCTGCCCGCTCGCGGCCCGAAGAACCGCTCGTTCGATTCCTCGAATTGCCGAACGGCACCCTGAATGCTCCAGGGCCGCGGCGCGAGCGACTCCGGCTCCCATTCGGTCCGCCCGGGTGCGAAGAAGTCGCCCCCGTAGATATGGATCGCGCCCGTCAGCTTGCCGATAGGGTTGGCGACCGAGTGGATGACGTCGGCGGGCAGGGCGATGACATCCCCGCGCCCGATGGCGGTGGCGTGCGTCGCCGCGACGCGCGAATCGCGCCGCTCCCAGAAGATGTTGTCTTCGCGCCCCGTGTAGATCCCGATCAGCGCCCACATGTTGTGGTCGTGCGGCAGGAGCTGCATCCACGGTGCCCAGACGATGTTCAGGATCGTGAGGCCTGCGGAACGGTGGAGCGCCTGCAGCCCGCCTTTCTGCGGCTCGCCGACGCCGGCGAGCACCGCCGCCGGATCGGCTAGCGCGTGCGCGAGCAGTTCCCGGATGGCGGCTTGGACGCTTGCCGTCCCGTCATTCGCGCGTACGCAGTTGTCGACGAACGCCTGCGCGTCGAACTTCGCCGACGTCGGAGCTGCGGCGGGTGACTCCAAGCCGAAACCACGCGATGCCACCGCGAGCGACCCCGCACCGACCAGAACTTCACGGCGCGTGACGCCGCCGTTCCTTGCATTGGACATCTGTAATCTCCGCTAACCTACTTGTAGGACTGTCGCGCTCCACCGGCCCTGCATCCAGTCCAGAATCTGGACCGTTTTTTCTTGCCCCGCGGCCGCCGCGGGCAGCACACTCGCTGCATGCGGCAGGAATACGGTCAGTTCTGCCCTGTGGCGCTCGCCTCCGAGGTGCTCGCGGAGCGCTGGACGTTCCTCGTGGTCCGCGAGCTTCTGGCCGGAGCCCGGCGATTCAACGAGATCCGCCGCGGCGTGCCGCGTCTCTCGGCAACGCTCCTCAAGCAGCGGCTGCAGAAGCTGGAGGCCGAAGGCATCGTGGAGCGCGGGCGTTCCAGCCGGCGCTCAGCCGCCGGCTACGAGCTGACCTCGGCCGGCGTTGCCCTGAAGCCGGTGATCGCGGCCGTGGGTGAGTGGGGCCAGCGCTGGGCACGCGACATCGAAGCGAAGGATCTCGATCCCGGTTGGCTCGTCTGGGCCATGCACCGGCGTCTCAACACCGCGGTCATGCCGCCGGGCCGTACGGTGATCGAAATTGAGTTCGTCGATGCGCCTGCGTCCACACGGCGATTCTGGCTGGTGCACAGCGGAGGAGTCGTCGACGTCTGCATCAAGGATCCCGGCTACGAGTCGGACGTCCGTGTCGCGACGCCGCTCCGGCTCTGGGCCGAGATCTGGCGCGGGCTCCGGCCCCTGAAATCCGCGCTTCGCGCGGGCGCGGTGCGGCTGGATGCACGCGCCGACTTGCGCCGGGCTTTTCCGCAGTGGCTGATGCTCAGCGTGTACGCTCCCGTTGGGCGCCTTCGATAGGCAGCCACATGTTCGGAAAGGGAGCCATCACAGCCGCGATCCTGTCTGCGATGACAGCAAGCGCATCGCCTGCACCTCAACGCACCACCGAGTCGACTGAGCCATCCGCCGCGACGGCGCGCGGTCCCGAGCTCGAGTCGGTCACGGTCGAGGCACGTGGGCGCCAGGAGCGCATCTCGAAGGAAGTCAGCGACTTCGTGTCCGCGATTGTCGCGAGCCCGATGCACGAGTCCCTCGGTCGCTGGGCGACGCCCGTGTGTCCATTTGCCGCCGGGCTCGCGGAATCGGCCGGCGAATTCGTCCGCAAGCGCATTTCGGAAATCGCGACTGCCTCCGGAATTCCATCCAGCGCGCCGGACTGCGCGCCGAACTTCGTCGTCGTCGTGACGCCGGAGCCGGAGCAGTTCCTGAGGGACTGGTGGAATGCGGATCACCGCCTCTTCAACAAAGAGCGCGGGGTCGGCGGCATCGAACGCTTCATCGAGTCTGACCAGCCAGTTCGCGTGTGGCACAACGCCTGCTCGGCGCCGCCAGGCCTTGCGCGAAACTTCCGGCTGAACATCACCTGGGATTGCAACACCGGCACCCTGGGATCCCGGCTGAGCTTTGCAGCGGTGCGCGCGATCTATCTCGCCATCGTCATGGTCGACCTCGCGCACAGCGAAGGCATGACCTTCGGCCAGGTCGCGGACTACGTCGCGATGGTCGGCCTCGCGCAGGTCCGGTCGAGCCCGGAGATCGGCGCCACGCCGTCGATCCTCAATCTGTTCGCCGAAGCAGGTTCGGAGAAGCCCAAGGGTCTGACGGAGTGGGACCAGTCCTTCCTGAAGGCCGTGTACGAGACTAGGAAAGGCAACGTGATGGAGCTGTCGCAGATCAAGATGCGGATGGGACGGGAACTCGCGCATTAGGAGGGCGTCATGGCCGATCCAGGGAGAGTTCACGCCGTAATCCTGACGACCCAGCGTACGGGCTCCAGCTCACTCGTCGAGTGCCTCGCCTCGCATCCCGACATCGAATGCGCGCGCGAGATCCTCGAAGGCCAGCCTGACGACCTGAGCCACGTGTACCGCGGCCCGTTTCGCAGGGTCGCCAAGCTGTACCGGATCCTGCGCACCGGGGCCTGGCGCCCGACTCACCGGATCGAGAGCTATTTCGCGGGCGGCGCTGCGAAGGTCCGGATGTTCAAGGTGATGTACAACCAGCTCGAGCGGCCGTTCGCGCTGAAATACCTGCTGAAACACGACGACGTCCGAATCATTCACCTGCGGCGCCGCAACCTCCTGAAGGTCCACGTGTCGACACTGCTGATGCCGAAGCGAAGAGAGCTCCAGGCGACCGCGCCGGTCGAGCCAATCCGCATCCACGTCGACCCGGCGCGTGCCATTGAGAGCATGCGAAAGGCGAAAGCCCGCTACGAGCTGTACGAGAAGATATTCGAGCGACATCCGCGGATCACGCTGGCCTATGAGAGCCTGTTCAACGGCCAGGATCTGCAGCCCGAGACCAGTCGGAGGATCTGCGAATTCCTCGGCGTCGAACCGCGACCAATGCTGTCGACCCTCGTCAAGGTGAACCCCGAATCGCTCCGGGAGATCGTGACGAACTATGACGAGCTGTTCGCGGCGTTGGCGAAGACGGAGTTTGCGGCCACGGTGGAGCGGATGCCGGCGGGTACAGGGGCGGCCGCCGCGAAGGCACTCGGCGTCTAGCGATACTTCCCAGCGCTCAAGGCAATGCCGCCCCATGCAAGGGCGGCAAGCCTTCTGAGAGATCCGATGTCCGCCTTGCGACCGTCAGGTCGCGCCCGACGCTGCTACTGCGAGGGCGGTGGCGGTTCCTCGGCTGGCGGCGTCGTCGTATCCGGTGGCGGCGTCGTTGGGGACGTCGTATCCGAGGGCGGCGGCGGCATCGTGCTGGTGTCAGGCGATGCAGGCGCCTCGGCCGGCGGCGGCGGTGCCGCGGTCTCGTCAGTGGTCGAGTCCTTGGGCTTGCATCCGGCGAGCATGAGCGCCCCGATTGCGAGCACTGCCAGTGACTGGAATCGATTCATCTTGTGGTTCCTCCAGGTTCGTACGACTAATTAGCGTCATGAGGCATGGCGTTCTGTAGGACACCATCGCAGTCCGGCGAGAGAAAATCTCCTACCGCGTAAGATTGAACGCCGTCGACGACGCGACGCCAGAAGTCATCCGCTAGTTCAGGGTGTGGAAACCGGACAGGTCGCTCCAGTGAACGAGCCAGCCGCGAGCCGGACACCTTCAAACGAGGCCCTCACATTGGCATCGGCAAAAACGGAATCGTGACTGTAGGTTACGACTGCGAATCGCAGACTCTGCGTTCCGAGGTTGGTGCTGCCCATTTCGACCCAGTCTGAATCCGACTTGTAGTAACCGGTCACCACCGGTCCGACGCGGCGTAGGCGCAGGAGACCGGATTGATGATCTGTCTCGTGCTCGATGAGCTGCACACCCTGTTCCGCGAAGAAGACATAGAGGTCAAAGGGAACATCGGCGTCCGCCTCGCTATAGCTGTCGCGCTCGATGAATATGCCGTTGTCGGTCGGGAGATCGGCCATCGAACCGAGGAAGAGTGCGACCCTCGTGCCGTTGTGCTCGGGCCAGTCCAGCAGTCGATATGAAGCCCGGAGGTCGAAATCCCCTTTCAATGCGCACGTACTGAACAATCCGCTGCCGAAGAAATCCTGTCCGCTTCCCGCGGCAACGGCTTCAAGGGTGATCTCGAGGCGATTCCGCACCATCGACGTCGCCGCGCCGGTCCCGAACTGGAGCGGACGCCATTTGGTCTTGAAGTCGTCGTACAACGTGTCGGCGAGCGCAGGAGCGAGTACAAACGTGGCTGCGGTGGCGACTGCCAAAGAGCGATTCAAGAATGTCTGAGGCATGGCGGTTCTCCCCTGATTGCCGGTTCGCTGCCGTTTAGCCGGAGAATTTCCTTGTCACAGGGACGCGCAGGACAAGCAGTCCTGCTGCGGGGTTGTCATCCTTGACCGTCGCGGGCCCCGAGAATCGGGACTGGAATTGCCGACCATTCTGCCGCGGCTGCGTTCCAGCAACCTGATCCGGCCGGCGGGAGCGACGCGAGTGGTATACGCCCGGCCTTGGCGCTTGTCCAATTCTCAATCGCTGCAGTGAAAGCGGAGCTCGACCAGAAGGCAGGGGTCGAGCGATTCCCTGCCAAGCGGTGCGGGCTGATTGCGCGGGGAGAGGCTTTTGACCTACGTTGCCGGCATGGACGCGAAACTTGCAATGGCCATCGTTTGGGCGTGTTTGGCCATGCCCGTGGTCGCTCAAGCTGAAAGTGTCGCTGCAGAACCGAGGCAGATTCCAGCACGCGAAGGCCGCATACGTGTCGGATCCGCTGAGCTGTACTCGCGAGACATCGGTACCGGCCGCGCGGTGCTCGTGCTTCATGGCGGCCCCGATTTCGACCATCTTTATCTGCTGCCCGAGCTCGATCGTCTCGCGGATGCCTATCACTTGATTTACTACGACCAGAGGGGACGTGGTCAGTCCGCCTCTGGTGTCCTCCCCGCAGACGTTACGCTCGCTTCCGACCTCGACGACGTGGATGCCGTTCGCAAGCACTTCCATCTCGACTCCATGATTCTGCTCGGCCACTCGTGGGGAACGGTTCTGGCGCTCGAGTATGCGTTGCGGCATCCCGAGCACGTGTCGCAACTGATTCTCATGAACCCGGCGCCGGCGTCGACCGGGGATCTCAAGCAATTTCGCGAGGTCTACATTCAAGAACTCGGCCTCGATTACGAACAGCAGCGACAGATCATGGCAACGCCCGAGTACCGAGCGGGGGACCCCGAGACGGTTGCCATGCGGTACCGATTGCATTTCAAGCCTGCACTCGCGCGAACCGGGGACTACGAGAAGCTCATGGAGCGAATGAAAGCGGCGTTCATCCGTCAGGGAAAGGATGGCATCGTGAAGGCGCGGGCTGTCGAGGATCAGCTGATGCTCGACACGTGGGGCAAGGCCGACTACGACCTACTGCCGAAACTCAATGCCGTGCAGGCCAGGACGCTGGTGATATCCGGCGATCACGATTTCTTTCCCGAAACAGTCGCCGAGCATATCGCTCGCGCGGTCCCGCATTCCGACCTGGTGATGCTGACGGGCTGTGGGCACTTCGCGTATCTCGAATGCCCGGCGGAGGTCCGAAAGACCATCGACCGATTTCTCGACTCTCACTGATTCAGCGCGCCGATTTCGTTCAGAAGCGAAAGCTCGCACCGAAGGCCGGGCCGCTCAGGGCAAGGCGCTCAAGCAGTTCGCCATCGTCTTGCTGATATTCCAGATGACGATAGACGAATAGCAGATCACCCCATGAGAAGGAGTAGCCCAAACCTGCAGTGAGCTGCCAGGTCAGACTGGAGTCGCCGGTGCCGATATCGGCGCGCAAGGGCATGAACCACTTGCCGTTACCCAGACCGAATCGCGCGTTGGTGCCGACAATCGCGTCCACGGGCGCTGCGCTCTGTTCAATGTGACCTGACTGCGGCAGCAAATCGAGCGGCGCGTCAAACTCCCAGTCGAGATCAAAGCTGATGTCGAGGTAGCGCAGGCCGCCAAAGATCTCCACGCTTCGTTTCGGTTGGTCCACCAGCCAGTAGCCGATCGTGGCCTGTGCTTCGAGTCCCGTGAACGCGGAGGTCGTGCCTGCATCGACGGGAAATTCGACCACGCCGCCCGGTCCGCTCACCGTTTTCACCTTCGAGCGCTGGTTGCTGAAATCGATGTAGATGACATCGGAGCGCAAGCTCCAGCTTCCGCGCCGTGCTTCCCCCGCGAGCATCAGCACGAAATCCAGGTTGTCCAGATAGTCGACCGGACCGACCTCGAATGCTGGTGTACCACCGTCCGGCGGCGGTTCCGCCGTGCCGTCGCCTTCGATATTTGGCAGCCATAGATAAGGTGTGAGGCCGAATTGCCAGTCTTCCGCATGCGCCGCAGCAGGCGCCGACGCCAGCGTCACGGCAGCGATAAGTTTCCAGGCGGAATAGCTGGTGCGGGGCATGGGAGCTCCGTGCAGCGGGCGAATTCTGGCGTTCCGATGAGACGACTTTTAATGTAAGCCACTTGAAGTGGTCGGGGTGACAGGATTTGAACCTGCGACTCCTACGTCCCGAACGTAGTGCTCTACCAGGCTGAGCTACACCCCGAACAGCGAACGGGCGGGCACGGAAGGCCCGTTTCAGCGAGTGCGGCAGTGTAATGAAGGCCCCCCACGCTTTCAATGAGACCGCGTATTCTCGGCCTGCAAAGCCTCGAGGGGAGACCGACGCATGCTCAAACGCGCCTTGGCCGCGCTTCTCCTGGCCGCGACGACCGGCGCGGCTGCCGCTCAGGAACTCGATCTCGTCAATGTGACGCTCGTGGACGGCACTGGCGCGGCGCCGCGGCCGGGCGTCAGCATCAGTGTGCGCGGCGGCAAGATCACCGCCATTTCCAATCGTGCGCCGGCGCCGGCGAGCAATGTACGACAGATCGACCTGAAAGGGCGGTATCTGCTTCCAGGTCTAATCGACGCGCATGCGCACATCGAGTCGCCCGCGGCGGCGCTCCGCGCACTGCAGTCCGGCGTCACGACGGCGCGCGTGCTTGGTGACACCTATCTGCAGGCGATCTACACGCGGGACCTCATCCGTCTCGGCCACGTACGGGGGCCCGAGATGCTCGTCTCGCCGGGGCACATCCGGCCGAGGCCGGGTCTTGCCTTCTTCATGGTCTACCCGCAGTTCGCCGACGCGATCGACGGCGAGTTGCGCGGGCCCGACCGAATTGCCGAAGCGACGCGCCTCCTCATCGCGAAAGGCGCGGACGTCATCAAGGTCGGGGCGAGCGAGCGGGCAGGTCTCGCGAATACGGACCCGCGGAAGCCCGAGCTGACGGAGGCGGAGATCCACGCGGCCGTCGTCGAAGCCGCAAAGAAGGGCCTCTTCGTCGCAGCGCATGCGCATGCGCGCGATGGCTGCGCAAACGCCGTGCGGGCAGGCGTTCGGAGCATCGAGCACGGCACCTGGGTCGACGACGAGACGCTGGCCGAGATGAAGCGCCGCGGCACGTTCTTCGTGCCGACGCTGGCGGCCATGAGCCCGCTCGCCGACCCGCAGGGCGATTCCGCAGACGACGTGACGCTGAGACTTCGCACGCAATCGATGATGGGGCCGTTGCGTGCCGCCGTGCGCAAGGCGCACGACATGGGCATCACGATCGCAGCCTCGACCGATGGCAGCTATGCCGAGGACGACATCGGCCGCATCCGTGTGCAGCACGACATCGCGCTCCTGCGCCAGTACGGCGGGCTGTCCGCGCTCGAGTCCATCACCGCGGCGACGCTGAATGGGGCCCGCGTGATCGGCATCGAGTCCCGCACCGGCACGATCAAAGTGGGGCTCGAGGCCGACCTCGTGGCTTTCGACGGCGACCCGCTCGTGGACGCGGCGACGCTCTTCGATCCGCGTCTCGTCGTCACGAATGGCGTGATCGCAGTGGAGGGAGTCGGGCTGTAGTCGGCGGGCCGCTCAGCTTGTCCGACTGACCGCGAAGCGCGCGAGCTCGGCGAGGGCATCGCGGAATTTCGAGGCAGGCACCTCCTCGAGCGCCTCGCGCGCATGTGCAGCTTGCTCCTCGGCGAGCTTCGCCGTGTACTCGAGCCCACCGGAGCTCGCGACGAGCGCAAGAATGGGACCCTGGTCCTCCGCGCCTCCATTCTCGATCGCGGCACGGATCATCGCGGCCGCGCCCGCGTCGCCGTGCTTCAGCGCATGGATGAGCGGCAGCGTCGGCTTGCCCTCCGCGAGGTCGTCGCCGATGTTCTTGCCGAGCGATTCCGAATCGCCTTGGTAGTCCAGCGCGTCGTCGATGAGCTGGAAGGCGATGCCGAGGTGCTTGCCGTAGCGCGCTAGCGCCGCCTCGACCGGCGCCGGAGCCTTGGCGACTATCGCGGCGATTTGCGCGCCGGCCTCGAAGAGGCG
>Ga0157380_10003845_pt1 | contig 10345 bp, 8 predicted proteins | sample S35metaG_FD_119757 | JGI IMG/M metagenome (GOLD analysis project Ga0157380, IMG submission 119757) | Switchgrass rhizosphere microbial communities from Kellogg Biological Station, Michigan, USA - S3-5 metaG | ecosystem: Host-associated > Plants > Roots > Rhizosphere > Soil | place: USA: Michigan...
AGTTTTTCATAATGCCTTTGCTCCCTTGCTCCCTTGCTCCTTTGCTCCTTTTTTCCTTCGCCTTCGCCTCAGCCTTCGCCTTAGTTTTTTCCTTCGCCTCAGCCTCAGCCTTAGCCTTTTGTTATCTTTGGCCCTCACATGGAAAGTAAGTTCAAGCGCCAGCTGGCAGCGATCGTTTTTACGGATATCGTTGGGTACACTCACCTTATGCATATCAATGAGGAACGTGCGCTTCTCCTCCGGTCGAGGCATAGGAATATATTGGTAGCCCTGCATGAAAAATATGGAGGTGAAGTCCTGCAGTTTTTTGGGGACGGTACTTTGAGCATTTTTCACAGCAGTGTCAATGCTGTTGAGTGTGCAGTCGAAATGCAGATTGAATACAAGAAAGATCCTGAAGTGCCTGTTCGTATAGGCATACACGTCGGGGATATCAGTTATGATGGAACGGATGCTTTTGGGGATGGACTTAATGTAGCTGCGCGGATCGAACCTCTTTGTGAACCAGGTGGGGTGTATATTTCTGAGCGGGTTTTTGAAGATGTTCGCAATCATGCCTGGCTGCAGGCAATCCACGTAGGGCAGTTTCAATTAAAGAATATTTCCGGTGAGACTCCTTTGTTTGCCATTTCCAGTAAAGGGATGGCTCTTCCTGTTATTCGAAGTTCAAAAACAGCACCTAATAATCACGCCCGGCCAAAAGCATTCGAACCTGATGTCAAAGCATACCAGGTATTTGATGAGCATGAAGGGAAGTCGAAAAAAATAGCTTCCATTCTTGCATTGACATTGGGATTGGTTGGAGTACATCGTTTTTATCTCGGCAAGAAGTTTTGGGGGATAGTCAATTTTGCAGGCTTTTTTCTTTCAATGTTGATTCTGATTGAAGAGGGTTTTCCATGGTTTCTAATTGCCATTGGCATGTTATCCATTGTTGAAAGCGTCCTCTTTTCCGTTATGCCACAGCAGGAATTTGATGCCAAGTATAATGCCGGATTACCTTCTACGCGAAAGGAAAAGAAAGCCTTAAAAGCAGAACAAAAGAGGAAATCTCCAGATGCTACACAAACCAGGAAGTCAAGAGGCAACCTCATCATTAAAGATGCTTTCATTGCCTACCGCTCAGGCAACTTCGATATGGCCAGGAAGTATTTCGAGGATGCACTGCAGTATGACTACAATGATCCTCATACCCATTTCATGTTGGCCTGCTGTCATTCAATAGCCCGTGATTCCAAACAAGCATATTTCCACCTCGCCAGTGCAGTAGATTTTGGCTTCCAGGAATTTGAAGAGATTTATCACAATGAAGCCATGGCATGGCTCAGGTCCCAACCTGATTTTGATGCCTTTGTCAAAAACGGGTACAGGCAAGTAGCTTTTCTCGCCACTGCTAAACCGGATTTATTAGAGAGCAAGAGTTACTACGATACCACTGTCCTGGATCGCATCGCCGATCTAGGTGAGCTGCTCGAGAGAGGCGTCATCACCCGCGATGATTTTGAGAGCCAAAAGAAGGAACTGCTCGGGAACTGAGAGCGTGAGAGCGTGAGAACGTGAGAAGCGTGAGAACGTGAGAACGTGAGAGACGTGAGAACGTGAGAACGTGAGATGTGTGGGGATGTGTGTGTGCGTTTTGTTTTTCTCTATGCCCTATGCTCTATGCCCTCTGCCCTCCCGCTTTATGGCTTCGCAGCATAGCGGGATCCTTGTGCTGAGCGGAGTCGAAGTATTCGCTGCGCTTCGACTTGCTTCCTCGCCCTTATCTCTTCGCCTTCGCCTTCGCCTCAGCCTTCACCTCAGCCTTCACCTCAGCCTTCGCCTCAGCCTTCGCCTCAGCCTTCGCCTTATCCTCAGCCTTCGCCTTATTCTGAGCCTTCGGCTCAGCCTGTTAACAATACTTTTACGCCCCCTATTCCTTTTAAAGTAGAGAATTACTACCTTTGCGGCCTGAAAGGCAAAAAGTTTTTGCTGAAAATCAACAAATTATGAGTTTAAAGAAGCAATTTTTGAAATCCAAGTCTGTTTGCAAAGTGACTTTCACTGTAGATCCTACTCTAATCGAAGGCGCTAAAGAAGTAGCTGTCCTTGGAGATTTCAACAACTGGGATCCATCTGAAGCGACGATGCGCAAACTAAAGGATGGCTCTTTTACCAAGACCCTAGAACTGGAAGTTGGAAATGATTATCAATTCCGCTATCTCGTGGATGGTGCACGTTGGATCAATGACGCAGAGGCTGACAATTTCGTACACAGTGGCGTAGCTGCTGAAGAGAACGGAGTAGTTACCCTTTAATTCAAGATTCAGGGTATCTTTTACCCGCTAAAATCTAAAAAGGCAGTCCCCGGTTAGTCCGGACTGCCTTTTATGTTAAAAGGAGTCTTTATTTTCGCCATTCGTAACCCAGATCGTCATGAAAAAAATTGGAATCTTATTTGGAAAGGAAAATTCATTCCCGCCAGCATTTGTTGAACGTATCAATAGTAAAGGTGTAAAAGGAGTTGAAGCTGAATTTGTAAAAGTTGAAGAACTCATCCAGGGCAAACCAACCGGGTATGCAGTAATCATCGACCGTATCAGCCAGGATGTTCCTTTTTACAGGGCTTATCTTAAAAATGCCGCCCTCACTGGAACTGCCGTAATCAACAATCCATTCTGGTGGAGCGCGGATGAAAAGTTTTTCAACAACTGCCTTTCCGAACACATTAAGGTTCCGGTTCCAAAGACGGTATTGCTTCCATCAAATCAACGTCCTGACGATACCTCCGAGCAATCTTTTCGCAACATGAAATTCCCTCTCGATTGGGAAGGCATGGTGGATTACCTCGGTGGATTTCCATTGTACATGAAACCTCACTCAGGTGGTGGTTGGAAGAGCGTTTATAAAGTAACCAGCTTTGAAGATCTCTTTGCAAAATTCAATGAGACCGGCCAGTTGGTGATGATGCTTCAGGAGAATATTGATTTCGATGCATACTTCCGTTGTTATTACCTCGGTGGTGATCGCGTCAGAGTCATGCCTTACGAACCACGCAATCCACATCACCTCCGTTATATTGACAAGCCTGCGATCGATGATCCTAAGCTGATGAAGGAAATCCATAAGCTTGTTCTCAAGATCAATCATGCTCTCGGTTACGAATTCAATACAGTTGAATTTGCAGTCAGAGGTGGTATTCCTTACGCGATAGATTATTGCAATCCTGCGCCTGATGCGGACCTCGCTAGTGTAGGAGAGGAAAACTTTGAATGGGTGGTCGAAAATGCTGCTGAGATGGCAATCGAGAAGGCATTAGCGCACAAAGCCAATAAATCACATATCAATTGGGGCTCTTTTATCCAGGCTTCAGTCGAAGGTAAAATGCCTAAATAGGCAGAACGGATCATTTTTTGATCTGGTATTGTATAATCATCCCGGTTGTTCATGAAGTTTAATCATCCCGTACGCATGGCCATCCTCGACATGAACAATAATGTCGAGAACATGGGCATTGCCAGTATCCAGCGCATTGCAGATCGTTTTGCGGTTATCGATTACGAAGTATTTGATGTCCGTTATAAACACGAAGTGCCTGGATTGGACTTTGACATATATATCTCATCAGGTGGTCCGGGAGATCCTCTCGAAGGAGATGGAGTTTGGGACAAAGCTTATTTTGACTTGATGGATCAGTTGTGGGAATACAACAAGCATCATGCGGAAAAGAAATTTGTTTTCTTCATCTGCCATTCATTCCAGATGATCTGTCATCACATGGGCATCGGGACAATCTCCATGCGCGAGAAAGAATCATTTGGCATACTGCCGATAGATAAGACAGAAGAAGGGGAGTCAGACCCTTTGTTGGTGCATCTCAATAGTCCTTTCTACGGAGCTGATTTCAGAAGATTTGAAGTGATCTATCCAAATATGGAGCGCCTTAAAGAATTGAATGCAACCGTTACTGCTCTTGAAAACCCAGACCTGGATATTGATGACAACCGTGCTTTGATGGCTGTCAGGTTTTCAGATACCTGGTTTGGCACACAGTTTCATCCTGAAGCGCATCCTGATGGTATGGTTAAATACCTGCGTCGTCCTGATAAGAAGGAAATGATCCTGACTAATTTCGGGCTCAACACCTATGAGGAGATGATGCACAATGCACTTCATCCTGAGCGACTGACACAAACCCGGGATAATATCCTGCCGGTCTTTATCAAAGAGGCTATGGACAGGATTCTTGCGTATAGCAAGAACCGGGAGAAAGTGTATTGCTAGAATTCCAAGCTTAGTATTTGTTTTTCCACTGCCGTCAGATACGGCTGCCATGCTTATTTTGTTAGACATGTCTTTTTTGATTTACGGTACGCAGACGTAGTTACAAACTACGCCTAACGTTTCTTTTTTAAAGAGGCCGAAGGCCTCTTTGGCTTCTTTTCATTATTTTTCCCCATATGATACCGGAAATACGCGAACGCTATAACGCACATTTTACTGAAGAGAGATACCAGGCCTTTTTGCAGGATGTCTATGATCAGTTTGATCATAAGCCAGGATTCCGCATTGCGGAAACACCTGTGTTTGTTCCAAAAGAGCTGAAGGATAAAATATTCGAAGCTTGTCGGCAAATAGCGGCTGTTATTCTTCGACCTGATTTGAAAAAGCTTACTGAACCCTCATTGATTGATTCAAACAGGGTTCCGGGAGAAGACGAGCACACGACTTTTCTACAAATGGATTTTGGTTTGTGTGAGGGACCTGACGGAGAGATCACACCAAAGCTCATCGAAGTGCAAGGATTCCCTTCGCTTTATTTCTATCAACACTTTGTAGCAGAATTGTATCGGAAACATTTTGACATTCCGGATAATGTCAATCATTTGTTTAATGGATTCACACCCGAATCGTATGTGAAATTGTTGAAGGACATCATCGTCGCTGATGAGGATCCAAAGGAAGTTGTGTTGATAGATATTGAACCTTTCAAACAGAATACACAGATAGATTTTCATGCAACACGAAAAGTGTTAGGTATCCATGTAGCTTGCGTGTCAGATCTTTTCAAAAAAGGAAACCAGTTGTTTTACAAAGATGAATCTGGCAAAGACATTAGAGTGAAACGCATATACAACCGTGTCATTTTTGATGAACTGCTTCAGCGCACAGATCTTGATCTGAAGTTTTCATTTACAGATGACCTGGATGTCAAATGGGTAGGGCATCCTAATTGGTTTTTCAGGATATCTAAATACACTATGCCTTATATCCAGAGTGAATACATGCCAAAGACTTTATTCCTTGACCAGGTTAAGACCATTCCTCAAGACCTGGAAAACTATGTGCTTAAACCTTTGTATTCTTTTTCAGGAGCAGGTGTTGTCTTTCATGTCAAGCCACAGGACATTGAAGCCATTACTGATCGTTCACAATTTATCCTCCAGGAAAAAGTAAAATATATCCCGGTCGTAAAGACCTCTGACAATGAAGCCGTCAAAGTAGAAGTCCGCATCATGCTCATCTGGCCCGACGATGCCCCAGAACCAATCATCGTCAACAACCTTGCTCGCTTAAGCAAAGGAGAAATGATTGGGGTCAAGTTTAATAAGGATAAGACGTGGGTAGGAGGGAGTGTGGGATTTTATAAAGAATAAAAAAATATTTAGTGAACGGGAGCGTCGCGACGCTCCCGTTCACTAAATATTTTTTTATTCTTTCAAGGGTACTACCGTTGAATATTCCTCCTTGATCACCGTAGCATATTTCCCAAGCAATTCATCAATCCGTTTTTCGGTCTTGTGCTGGAAGATAAAACCGATATGATATTTCTTATTCAGCTTCCACCAGATTTCGGAGTCATTGAAGAGATCGTAATCTGGTTTTTCGACTTTGCTTAAGGTGACGATGATGCCGGCTTGTAAGTCATCTACGAGTGGTAGGTGATATTTCTTTCCGGTCAAAACTGCATGTTCGATATTTGCCCATTCGGTCCAGAGGCTGATGCCGCTGGCAGACTCGACCATGTCGGTGAGATGTGCACCGCCGCAACGAGCGGAAGTTTCAAGAAAGAGAATTTCTTTTCCGCCATCACGTACGATGTATTCAGAATGGCTTGCTCCATGACGAAGTCCAAAGGCTGCAAGCACTTTCATGTTTAGATTGACGAGCTTTTTGGATAAAGCATCCTTGTTGCTCATCGTCTTGGATTGGAAAATTCCACCACCATGCGCTACTTCGAAGGGAGCATCGAGATATTGAGATGCGCGTGTGAATAATGTCTCATCATTATAATTGAGACTGTCCACGTGACAGATGATGCCTGGTCTGAATTCTTCAAGCAGGTATTCATGTCGATGATCCCCAGTCTCCTCTGCCCATTGCCAGAAGGCGTCTGCATCAGCGATCTTGCGGATGTTGAGTGAACCAGCATCTCTTCTTGGCTTAGCCAACCATGGTCCTTTGCTTGTCTTTAAGAACTGGCGAATAGTATCATCATTGAACAAAGAGGTAAATCCTGGAATAGGAATTCCTGCATCGCGCGCTTCTATACGCATAGAGAGTTTGTCAAAGAAATGGCGTGCGGTCGTCTCACCCATACCTGGGATCTGGAATTCTTCACGAAGTCTTGCAGCCTTCCACACATCATAATCATCCAAAGCAATCACCCTGTCGATCTTATGTGATCGGAATAAATGAGCAGTCCCTGAGATCAACAAGTTGATGTCCCATTTGCGGCCATCTTTTTCCGGCATGTAGAATATTTCTTCAATATCATCGAAAGGCCATGGTTCATGCCTGTTCTTTTCAGAAGTCACCAGGAAGATGGTATGGCCTAGCCGCTTTAGCTGGCGCAAAAAGGCGCCGCCTTTAAACTCGCAGGAGATGCATAGAAATACGTAAGTTCTGTCCATGGTTAAAAGTAATAATTTCTGAAGAGCTGTCAGCTCTCGGCTGTCAGCTTTCAGTTTTAGCTACCAGCTACCAGCTACCAGCTTCCAGAGGCTAAACTCACAACTCAATACTCACCACTCACTGTTTCGACTCACGACTGACGACTCACGTTTTTTAGCTACCAGCTACCAGCTTCCAGCTTCCAGAGGCGATACTCACAACTCACTACTCACCACTCACTGTTTCGACTCACGACTGACGACTCACGCTTTTTGTTGATTTCGAATTTCATTTCGTTTGATTTCCGTGACCTACAGAAGTTTTGCCCCTACGGGGCAATGGTGATTTTCATTTTTTATTTGCTACCGACCTATAGCCCCTATGGGGCATTGATGTGCTGTATCAAATGCATAATAAATTGGTCTCGTCTATTTAAACCATAGCCCATTGTTCCTTTGATCCTCCCGCCGTATGGCTTCGCAACATAGCGGGATCTTCGCTTATGCTTCGACTTGCTTCCTTTGATCCTTTGCTCCCTTGATCCCTTGATCCTTTTTGCTATTTTGCGCCCCTATTTTCCAGACCAGACCGTAAAAAGCGGATGCAGCCCTTTTCTCAACTCACGCAGGCATTGCCTAATTACCCGATTATTGAGCTCATTGACCATGGGTTTGAGATCCCGCAACTGGGGAAAAGCAGGCGGATTTGGGCCCTCTTACCCCATAATTACTACGATTCTGACAAAGAATACCCGGTTTTATACCTCCAGGACGCCCAAAACCTCTTTGCTGACGATGCCCCTTTTGGGAGCTGGTCTATTGACAAGCACCTGATGGAACTGGCCGCTTCTGGCTATGGAGACCTCATTGTGATCTGTATAGATCATGGGGGAAGAGAGCGGATCCAGGAGTATAGTCCCTATTTCCATAGGAAATTTGGGGAAGGTCAGGGGAAGGATTATGCCAATTTTATCATTGAGACGCTTAAGCCTTATGTGGACTCCCATTATCGGACAAAACCGCACCGGATATATACGGGAATAGGGGGAAGTAGTATGGGTGGATTGATCAGCGCGTATATCGGGATCGTGCATCCGACCTCGTTTTCGAAAATGATGATTTTCAGTCCGTCATTCTGGTATTCAGACGAAATCTATTTTGACGCGTTCAAGTACAATTATACCCTTCCGATGCGTATGTTTATTTACGCAGGGGAGAAAGAGACCCGGTTTATGAGCCAGCATATTCATCAATTTAAAGATGCTGTATCGCATGGGTTTTTTTCAAGTAAACTCACTACATTTAACATTGTTATCGATCCCAATGGCCAGCACCAGGAGAAATACTGGGGAGACATTTTCCCGGCTGCTGTCAAGTGGCTTTTCTTTTCTGATCAAGAAGATAAATAATGAAATTACAGGCCTTGTCCTCTCCAGAGGCTTTTCTGGAGAAAGTCGACACACTTTGTGTTCCTGCTTGCAAGGAAAAGGCTGAGGGTATTTATCACTCCCTGTTGTCTCTCATCATCCATCACGATGCACTTCCGGCACTTCCGGATTTTTTAGCCATGAAAGCCAATCCGGCTATTTTCTATGGCACACTCAATGGTCATCGTATCAAAGTTGTTTATTGGAGTGAAGCAGAAAAGCTTACTGAAGCAAATGCATATACGCTTTCCAAAAAAATGGCCATCAAGGTCAAGAGCGAATGCATCGGTAAACCAGGACTGTGGATTTCACATCTTGATCGACCCGATGTAGTAAAATCTGTTTTGGCTGGTTGGACCGCAGGACAGTATGAACTTGGGTTGTACAAACAAAATGATCACGCCGACCAAAAGAATGGTCACCATGATATCATAGCTCACTTACCTGCAGGTGTAGATGAGCAAGTGGCAAAGGATGGTATCACCATAGGACTTGTCCAACAAGAGGTCATGAACCTGGTCAATACACCTGCAAGTCATAAATCTCCTGCCTATCTCGGTGCATGGGCTTCACGCAGCGCAGCACAATATGGATATACCGCCAATGTGCTGGACAAACAAGATCTGACTACGATGGGCATGCATGCATTGCTGGCGGTCAACAGAGGTAGTGAGCAACCAGCAGTATGTGTAGTGACACATTACAAACATCCTGAAGCAAAGAAGAAAATAATCTTCATCGGTAAAGGTGTGATTTTCGATACGGGTGGTGTGTCCATCAAGGATTCTAAAAACATGCACTACATGAAAAGTGACATGGCCGGAGCAGCGGCAGCACTTGGAACCGTAGAAGCATGTGCACGATTGAAGTTGAAAGTGGATGTCATGGCGATCACGCCGACGACAGATAATAGCATCGATGGATTATCGATCAAGCCAGGTGATGTGATTTCATCATACGCTGGCAAGACCATCGAAGTGTTGGATACAGATGCAGAAGGAAGATTGGTTCTTGCAGATGCATTAGCATATGCAGTAAAGGAATTTAAGCCTGATGTCATGATTGACCTGGCTACACTGACTGGAAGTATCGTAGCTGCGCTTGGTCCACAGGCCGCCGGACTTTTCAGTAAGAACAATGAATTGGCTTCCTCCATAGAAGCTGCCGGCACCACATCCGGTGAGCGTGTCTGGCGCATGCCCATGTTTGATGAATATCACGATGACATGCAATCGGATATCGCCGACATCAAAAATCTTAGCGAAAAACCTTACGCGGGTTCTATCACCGCCGCCAAGTTTCTCGAATACTTCACCTCAGAACATCCCGCATGGGCTCACCTCGATATCGCAGGCATGGGCTTCCAACCGAATGGGTTTGGAAAAGGATATTGTGCCACGGGATATGGAGTCCGGCTTCTCATCCAGTGGATGGAGCGTGAGAACGTGAGAACGTGAGAAGCGTGAGACACGTAGGCTATCAGCTATCAGCTCTCAGCTGTCAGATGTTGGCTACCAGCTACCAGCTACCAGCTTCCAGATTGAGCATTCTCTTTCTACTATAGATCAATAAGGACAATTAAATAAAATTGGTTATCAATTGGCATTGTGAGATCACAAGCCTGAAGGGCTTACACTCCAATAGCCCCGGGCCGTGCCCGGGGTATTTGCGATGGAGTGTAATTCCGACCCTGAATTGGTCGCACAAAAATCGTTTGGCGTCGGTTGATCGACGTCATAGTGACCGCAAAGCTTTGCTTTGCAAAAAGTGAAATGTCAAAGCGCAGCTTTGATGACACCAAAACGTCGGTCAACCGACGCTCAACATTTGTTTGTTTTTTTGAATTTTCCCTCCCGCTTATGGCTTCGCTACATAGCGGGATCTTCGCTGCGCTTCGATATGCTTCCTTGCTTCCTCAGTAACGTAATATCCCCAATTCGGAGTGAGTGTAGGTGTCTGTGTGGGTGTGAAACTGATATCACCTGATATACATTCTACTATCTGATGAGTGTAACATCACCATATCTGGTCTCTGTGTTCCCAGAC
>Ga0157380_10003850_pt1 | contig 10341 bp, 9 predicted proteins | sample S35metaG_FD_119757 | JGI IMG/M metagenome (GOLD analysis project Ga0157380, IMG submission 119757) | Switchgrass rhizosphere microbial communities from Kellogg Biological Station, Michigan, USA - S3-5 metaG | ecosystem: Host-associated > Plants > Roots > Rhizosphere > Soil | place: USA: Michigan...
CGACTATAGGCGTTTTTGAGGCTTTTTTCCAACCGTTCAATCGACTGATCACTAACTTTTACCTGTTGTGCGGTTGCCAGGACATCATAAAATGCTTTGGTGATATCGACTACCACATCAATTTTAGCTCTGTTCGTATTTTGACTTGCCAGTATTCTTACTTTCGACGCTGAACTGCTGGCCAGCAATGCGTCCCTGTTGAAAATATTCTGGGTGGCATTAAGTTGAAGGGCTGAAATATTGAAGACTCCCAATCTAACATTCTGACCTGCAAAGACTGCCGTCTGCTTGTCAAGCACCCGTTGATAGTTGTACGCAAAATTGATTTGAGGGAACCAATCTGCCAATTTTCCTTTGATGACCTTGTCCGCGATTTCTTCATCGACCTGCGCCTGCTGAACGGCCGGTTGATGTGCCAACGCGTATTCGACAACTTTATCCAAAGTTGCTACCTGCAATACACTATCGCTTGGCGTTTGCGCTTGAATCAGCAACGGCGTTGAAACCAACAATGCAGACCATATCGATATCCGTATTTTTTGTAGAGAGAATGACATATTTCCTTATACCCGGTTTTTTATTACTTCTTCTTTTATATTTAGTTCCGGCATGTCCTCATCAAAGATGGTACGGAAAATTATGTGCTTGCGTTCCAACAGGAACTTGCGATAGGCTGTATCCGTCAAGCCATGTATGGTTTGTATCACTGATTTTGCCAGCAATGGGTAATTGCAAAGCGAGATAAGGTTCACCATAAAATGTTCAGCCGATATCGGTGCGATCTTTCCTTTTTTAATTTCATGGTCGAGGGCTTCCCGAATTAGATCACTCGACCTAAACCGGTCCTTGGCACAAAAAAGTTTTACTTTTTCCGGACGACGCGCCGTTTCGCTTATTATAAAATTATCCAGGTAAGGATATTTCAAACCATAGTCCACGATTGTATCAATATAGTTGGCAATTTTTTCGCGAAACGGAAGATCCGAAGTAAGGACACTGCGGACGCGATCCCTTTTTTCCTGAAGCGTTTCATCCAATAGCGCCTCAAGCATGAGCTCGCGGGATCGGAAATAATAATGGATCAGCGCACGGTTAACGCCTGCTTCATCCGCTATCTCTTGCGTTGTGGCATTTAGAAAACCTTTTTGAAAAAATAAGATTTTGGCTTTTTCCTTGATCAGCTTTTCCGTCTGTGCCTCTTCAGCTCCCATTTGTCTTTTTTGTTTAACAATTTTGTTAAACGCAAATAAACATAATAAGGAGGGGATTTTACAAGAAATTTTTCAGCAAGAATATTCAAAATTGATCAGCAGATCCATGAATCATTCACGATAACGTTTGCAAAATTGTTCTTCAATTTATTCCAGCGGCAAATAGACTAAGAAGGTTGCGCCCTGGCCCAACGCTGAGACTGCGTCAATGTGTCCGTGGTGATGATCAATGATCCGTTTACATAGCGCTAGACCAATACCGGTTCCACTATACTCTTCGCGGCTATTCAGCCGCTGAAAAATCGTAAAGATCTTTTCGGCGTATTGCTGCTCAAAACCTATTCCATTGTCCTGGAAACTCAGCCGGGCGTATCGCCGTGTATTATCTAATGATGGGTTAATTTTTTGAATTTCACCTGTTTGCAAGGTTTTGGAAGAAATTGTAATCTGTGGATTCGTTTTTGAAAATTTCAGAGAATTACCAATCAGGTTTGCAAACAACTGATGTAATTGGAGCGGTTCGCCCTTGACGATGGGAAGGGCGTCACTGTTAATAACAGCATTTTTCTCTTCAATTTGTAACTCATAGTCGGCTTTGACGTTTTCCAAAATCACATTTAAATCTGTCGGGACCAGTTCATCCTCGTTTTGTGATAGACGGCTATAGTTCAAGACCGATTGAATAAGATCGGTCATCCTTCTTGCAGATGAATTTATTTTGTCAAAATATTTTTGCCTCGCCTCCGGGTCTCCTAATTTCCTTTCCAACACCTGAACAAACGTTTGGATCTTTCGCAATGGTTCCTGCAGGTCGTGGGACGCTATATAGGCAAACTGTTCCAGCTGTTTATTTTTCATTTCGAGTTCAGCAGTGTGCTGACGCATGGTATCTTCCGCGAGCTTTCGCTCAGTCAGATCCCTGGTGACTTTGGAAAATCCTATTATGTTACCAACGCGGTCATGTAGGGCGGTTATGACAATACTACCCCAAAACCTGGTCCCATCTTTTCTTTTGCGCCAACCTTCGTGCATGGCCCGACCTTCCTGTTCCGCCCGATTGATCAATTCTTCCGGCAACTTGTTTCTGCGATCTTCTTCCAGGTAAAAAATAGAAAAGTTCTTCCCAATAATATCTTCGTCCTTGTACCCCTTTATCTTTTGGGCGCCTTTATTCCAGTTTAGGATAGTTCCATCTTTATCGAGCAAGATTATGGCATAATCCTGGACTTCTTCAGTCATTTTAAAATAACGTTGCTCACTAAGCTCCAGTGCTGCGCTTTGTCTTCGACTGCCCGTTTCAAATCCAGTTTCCGAAGCTATTGTGAACACGCCTTCGACCGCGCCCGAGGGTGCAACGATAGGGGTATGGTAAAAAATGAATTCCCGTTCTTCGGTAACACCTTCGAAATTAAGGACTATTTTCCTTTTCACGTCGGCGGCTTTACCGTTGTCAAATGCTCTCTGAAGAGAGTCACCCAGTTTGTGCCACATCCGGAGGTCTTCTTTGCCTTTCGACCCCATAGATTCGGGATGAACATGAAACACCTTCCGAAAGGCGTCATTATAGATCTGTACAAACTCCTGTCCCCACCAAAGGATTGCCGGAATTTGCGCATTAAGACACAACCGAACAAAAGAAACCAGGCTCTCGGGCCAAGCTTGCATCTCTCCTATTGAATTGCCCCGCCAATCTTTTGAAAGGATCTGTTTGCCTGTCTCTCCGCTAAACATATCTTGCAATCCTGCAAAATTGACGTTCTTCTTATCCATCCCCTCGAACATTTAGCTTAAAAAATTGGCCAATCATTTCGCTCAAAACGGAAATATCCGCAGGCTTAACAATGAAATTAACGGCGCCGAGCACTTTGGTCCTGGCAACTAAATTAGGATCAGCCGAGGTCGAAAACATGCAAACTGGAATATCTCTTAAATGATCCATTTTTTTAATTTGTTCCAAACAGTCAATGCCATCCATCCGCGGCATATTCATATCAATAAAAATACAATCTGGAACGTTCAACGTATCGGCTTTCAATATTTCAATCGCCTTAGCACCATCATTCGCAAAGTCGCACTGGATGGCCTCATCAAATTGCTGAAGGGCCATGAAAAATATTTCCTGATCGTCCAGGTCATCGTCAATAAGAAAACACCTTTCAGGAATACGCTGTGCTGAAGTGGTCATATGGATCTAAACATCTTCATGCAGGTGACCGGTATAGCGGATGGCCTAGGTTTTTTGATTGGTAGATATCCTTTAACAACGAGAAGGAAATTATTGTTCTAATACATCGTCTCAGGAATGTCCAGATTTCGGCGCAAAGTCCCCCTAAAACGTCAGAATTGTAAACTCGACTCTCCTATTCAGCAACCTCGTTTCTTCTGTCTCATTGCTGGCAATGGGTCGGTTTCCTCCATATCCCTTTCCTGTGATTCGCTTTTTATCGATTCCCTTGGAGACCAAATAGGACTTCACCTTTTCAACGCGTGCCTGCGAAAGTTTAAGATTTTGTCCGGGTATGCCCCGGTTATCCGTATGACCAGACAACTCGATTTTCACTTTCGGATTGGATTTTAAGAATGCGATTACCAGGTCCAATTCGGGGTAGGACTGTGGCAACAAAATCGTTTTCCCCTGTTCAAAGAGCACGTCCCTTAAGTTGACCGTTGCACCTACTTCGAGGGGCTGGAGCTTAAAATTCATCTCTAATTCCTTCATTTCATAGGTCTGAATATCAAGTTTTTCCAAGGTACTTATGTATCCAGTGGCTTCAATCTTAACTGAATATTGTTCAGTTGACGGGACTAACACAGTATATCCGCCTTCTACCGATGCCTGCGAAGTTTGTGACGACGATGGCGAAGAGAAGAGAATATCAGCGATAATGGACTCGCCGGTTTTTGCGTTGGTTACTCTACCATAGACCTTAACTCGCTTGTCTGCTTCCGGCTCTCGATTTACGACAACGATCTTTGTAACAGTATCCGGAGGGTTGGGAATGCTATCTTTGACAGCCGGCTGGCCGCTTATGTAAATTTTCACGTCACCGTATCCATCACTGTTTTTCGTACTGGTGTAGAGTGCATATCCTGATTTTTCGTATGGGCGATAATAAAGTTCGCGCCCTTCTGAATTGATTTCAGGGCCAAGATTTTCCGGAGCCGACCAGTTCGTCCAGCCATCACCAAGCCTGGTAGAAGAATAAATATCAAAGCTCCCAAGTCCCTTGCCACCATTGCTTGAAAAGTAAAGCGTCTTTCCATCTGCCGTCAACGATGGACTTAGTTCCTGGAAGCGGGTGTTGATGACACTTCCCAGATTTTTTGGTTCTGACCAACTTCCGTTGGGAGTTTTCGTGCATACATAAATATCTTCTACTCCTTTAGATCCATACGTTTCAGCTGAAAATACGAATACAGATTGATCAGGAAGAAGATATCCATTTAAGACGCCAGACTTATTTTGAAAATAAGGAATGTTAATATTTTCTGGTTTAGACCAACCGTTGTTATTAGACCGGGAAACTGAGATTCCTTGAGTGCGCGCAGCGCTTTCCGAATTTCCGTAGTGACCCAGTAAGAACATCTGACTTCCATCGGCAGAAAACCCAGCCACACCATTGAATCCCATATCATTCAGCACGGATCCACCATGAACAGCCGCAGACCATTGGTTGGTTTCGGTGAGCACAGAGACCCAAATATCACCCGGATCTCTCTTTCCGCCCGTATTCTGAGGGTGATTTGATACTGTGATGTACAGTGACTTCCCATCCGGACTCATAACCGGATTAAGTTCATCGTAAGACGTGTTGGAAAGTTGAAAAGCGTTTGTAGTGAGTTGCTGCGCGGCCGTTAAAAAAGTGACGAGCAAGAAGGCTGAGGAAAAAATAAATCTCATGCGATAAAAGAAACAATTTGTTGCAAATATACTGTCCTGTTTCATTTCTCAAACGGCGTTCATCACTTACTTACTTAACCAATCATTTCCGTTTAGCGTAAATCGCCAAGGCAGACGTGCGTCATCACCGGCATAATCAATACCGATCCTCGGACTTTCCAGAATGTCGCGTGAAGAAATTCGCCGCCCGGCATCTTCAACCCAAACTTCGTCACCCATTAAAAATTTGCCATTTAGTTTTCTGTCAATGCCCAACGCTTTAGTCAGTTTGCCAGGACCGGAGGTAAGGTGAAATTCGTTTTTCAAATTTCCCCTTCTGATCATCATTTCTTCTATCCCGTGAACAGGCTGAACTGCACGGATGAGGACCGCCTCAGGAATATTCGTTTCATTAGTAACAATATTGAAAAGGTGATGCATACCATAACACAGATAAACATAGGTATGCCCTCCCCTTTCAAACATCACTGCATTTCGGTTTGTTTTCTTTGCCCCATAGGCGTGACAACCCTTTTCTCTCCACGAGTACGCTTCCGTCTCCACGATCATACCGGCAGTAATGATTCCGCCTACATTTGTAAACAGCACTTTACCAAGTAGTTCACGCGCAATTTTCACGACGTTCGTCCGCCGGTAAAAGCTATCTGGAAGCTTCATATGTTCTTAATTTCTTCTCTCAAAAGATTGGTTAACTTTAGCACCCAAAATAATTAAACATACCACCAATGAAAAAAAGTTTATTGATCGTTACGCTTGCCATTCTGACCTTGGCTGTTGAGGCACAGGTTCAAACTCCTCAGCCAAGTCCGGCAGGCTCCGTGTCCACAACTGTGGGACTCACCGATGTAAAAATTGATTACTACAGACCCCGTGTAAAGGGTAGAAAAATTTTTACTACCGATGCGTCAGCGTTATTGCCTTATGGGAAAATCTGGAGAACAGGAGCAAATAATGGTACAAAAATATCCTTCTCAGATGATGTTAAAGTGGAAGGGATAGCCGTTCCCAAAGGTGAATACCTCATCCTTACGTGGCCTGGAGCATCCGAGTGGACGGTTTCCTTATACAGGGATGTAAACCTCGGCGGTAATCTGGATGCCTATGATGCCAGCAAGGACGCCGCAAAGTTTAAAGTAAAGTCTGAGAAATTGACAGAAAAGGTTGAAACCTTGACCATTAACATCGGCGATATTTCCGATGACAGCAAGACCGCTAAGGTTCAAGTAGCATGGGAGAATACTTCCGTAAAATTCACAATTTCAGTTGATTATGATGCGAAAGTTATGAAATCAATTGAAGCCTCAACCAAGGTTAATCCCAACAATTATTTCCAGGCTGCTGTATATTATCTTGAAACAGGAAAGGACTTAAAGCAGGCCCACGCGTGGATAACCCAAGCTGCTGAAGCTAATCCATCTGCCTTCTGGGTGCTTCACCAAAAAGCAAAAATTGAAAAAGCGCTGGGTGACAAGACTGCTGCCACTGCATCTGCAAATGCTTCGTTGAAAGCAGCTCAGGCCGCCAACAATCGTGACTATCAAGTGATGAACGAAGATCTTCTAAAGACTTTGAAATAGATCCGTTATCAGTTAACTGTTAGTGTAGATCGTTATCCGTTAATCGTTACGCGAAAGGCCTTCGATTAACGGATAACGGATAACGGTTAACCTTTCCGTTCTTTCTTAGCTTTCTTTTCCGCGCGCTTTTCCTTCAAAGACTTCGCGGCTGGTTTTTTCGTTTCTTTCTTTTGATCGTGTGTTTTTGACATAGTTTTTTAGTTTGGAGTACGAGGCCTGCCTACCGCAGGCAGGTTTGAAGTTCGACGTTGTTAGAAAACTTCATTCCAAATCTACTAGCTGCAAATCAGATAGAAAAATTTATTCGCACGATTTCGAATCTCATCGGACCTGAGCAAAAGTATCTCCTTGCTCGATGTCACCCGTTTCAAATCCCTTCTTAAACCAGTACATCCGTTGCTCTGAAGTTCCATGAGTAAATGCATCTGGAACGACATATCCCTGAGATTTTTTTTGAAGGCGATCATCTCCAATGGCGTTAGCGGCCGCGAGCGCTTCTTCAATGTCGCCAGGTTCGAGAACATTATTTATTTGTTGATCGTGATGCGCCCAAACTCCAGCTAGAAAATCCGCCTGAAGTTCCAGCTTAACCGAAAGCTTGTTATATTCTTCTTCGCTGAGGCGTTGGCGGGCGGCATGGACTTTATCTGAGATTCCCCATAAATCCTGAACGTGATGACCCACTTCGTGCGCCACTACGTACGCCATAGCAAAATCGCCTGGTGCACCAAACCGACTTTGCAAGTCGTCGTAAAAACTTAAATCAATGTATACCTTTGAATCCTCCGGACAGTAAAATGGACCCATCGCGGCGCTTGCTGTCCCGCACCCTGACTGGTCCACGCCACTAAATAATACCAGGATAGGTTCCTGATAAGTTTCACCTCGCTCCTGGAACAGTTTATTCCAGACGTCTTCCGTATCCTTGAGCACAACTCTCACAAACTCAGCCTTCTGATTTTCTTCCTCTGACGTAGGCTGCTGTTGTTGCTGAATTTGTGAGCCTTCACCACCAGGATTAATGTAGTCCAAAGGGTTTTGGCCCAGCAGCACGCTGATAATCAAAATGATGATTCCGGCGCCCCCGCCGATTGCAATTTTTCCTCCGCCACCCATCCCACGGCGATCCTCAACGTTGCCGCTTTGTTGTCTGCCTGTCCAGCGCATATAGTTAAATATTTAAAAGGTTTATGGAAGTTCTAATTTTCCGCCTGACTTCTCTGAATGACCAACAATGTTTGACGACAAAGGTTTTTACACCTTTGGTGACTGATTGAGGTGCAACGTCCATTCTGCACCGTACTGAGCATCAAAGCAAAGGTAAGGAATTGCATTCCGCCTCACCATCGACGATGAGGCCGTTCAATCGTTGTAAAATCATATTTCTTATATAAACAAGTTGCAGAATTTTCTTTTTAGGCGCATCTTAACGCTCGATAGTTTTAAACTATTTCAGTACGCTAAACCAAACCTGACTAATATGAACGACCAGAACAGTAAAAGACTCTTTTACGGTAGTTGTTTTGCCCTTATTACTACCGCCTTTTCTTTTAGCATTCGAGCCGGAATTCTGCCGGAGCTGGGAGAAACATTTGATCTTACCGCTCAACAGCTAGGGTTTATCAATTCGATGTTTTTCTACGGGTTCCCGATTTCAATGCTCCTTGGCGGAATATTTTATAGCGCAATCGGGCCTAAAAATATTATGATCTGCGCCTTTATAGCCCACACAATTGGGATTGTAATGACAGTGTTCGCGGGCGGCTATACAAGTCTGTTGATCTCGACCTTATTCATTGGACTTGGCAACGGATGTACGGAAGCAGCTTGCAATCCGATGATTGCAACGGCCTACAGCGGCAAACAGATGAATACTTTGCTCAACCGGTTTCACATGTGGTTTCCAGGCGGAATCGTGCTGGGAAGTTTAGTTTCACTGGCGATGACGAAGATGAACCTCGGTTGGGAGGCCCAGATATGGGTGATCATGATTCCAACGTTAATCTATGCGTACCTCTTCTACGGACTAACATTTCCAGAAGCAAAGAAGGAAGTTTCGTCGCTTTCGGGAAACCTGAAAGCCATGGTTACGCCACTCTTTATTTTCATGTGTGTCTGCATGACGCTTACTGCGATTTCAGAATTTGGTCCCACACAGTGGGCTCAGTTGGTGTTAGCAAAAAGCGGCGCAGAACCAATGGTGATCCTGGCACTAATTACAGGCTTAATGGCCGTTGGACGTTACTTCGGTGGCGAATTTGTTCATAAGTTCGATCAGACCGGAGTTCTACTTGGTTCCGCCGTCTTGACTACGCTCGGGATTTTCCTCTTCAGCACGCAGACGGGCGCAATGGCCTATGTAGCAGCTATTATTTTTGCTACTGGGGTATGCTATTTCTGGCCGAACATGATCGGGTTTACAGCAGAAAAAATACCTTTAAGTGGCGCGATTGGGATGTCAATAGTGGGTGGGTTCGGTATGCTATCAACGGCGATGTGGCAGCCAATCATCGGAGGCTGGATTGATAAAGCCGGGGAAGAAGCTGCTGCCACTGGATTGCAAGGCGACGCTCTTGAGCTCATGGCTGGCCAGGAAACGCTTCAAAGGATGATAGTCTTTCCGGCTATATTGATTGTTCTATTTACAATTCTACTATTCTGGGTACGCAGTCGCAAGACGGTGGCTACCGCTCATTGATTGAATATTAAAAGCTTTAAAAGAGGATGGCTCAAAACCATCCTCTTTGTTTTTATCGTAAATCAACAAAACTTGATTTACCTATGTTTGATTTATTATGAAGGCGTTATTCCCCCTCCTATTTTTACTCTCTTCACAAGCCATGGCACAGCTAATAATTGAGGATAAAATAAAATTTTTGGCGCTGGGTGATTCATATACCATTGGGGAAAGTGTCGTTGCCACGGAACGATGGCCAGTTCAATTAATGGATTCTCTCAACGCCCGCGGGCTCGAGTATCTTGATTACAGAATCATCGCCGTGACGGGCTGGCGCACCGACAACCTTAAAGAAGCGATACAGGATGCAAAAATTAAAGACGAATACACGCTCGTATCTCTCCTGATTGGGGTGAATAATTACTATCAGGGCAGGACCGTCGAAAGTTACAAACCAGAATTTGAGCAACTCCTTCGGACTGCTATCCGTATCGCCGGCGGTGCAACGTCAAGGGTATTTGTTTTATCTATTCCTGATTACGGTTATACCCCATTCGGAAAAAACAATCAGGAAACCATTAGCAAAGGCATCGATGCCTTCAATGCTGCCAACAAATCTATTACAGAAGAACTTGGCGTAAAATATATTAATATCACAGATATCAGTCGAAGGGGATTGACTGAGCCAGACCTTGTGGCTTTCGACGGATTGCATCCATCTGGAAAAATGTATTCCGAATGGATCCAAAGGATCATAACCGACGCCAAGCTCAAGTTCTCAAAAGACGTACAGGAGGAATCGGATGAGGAGGAAGAAGACGATTCTGATGATGACAGGAATTAATTCCAAATGGAACTCAGGTCGGATTTTAGACCAAATGTGGAGAATTAATATCTAAGCAGATACAGCAGAATTCCCTCTAGATTCCCAAGATCCATATTCACTGAATCAGTCATGGAATTGTTTTCCCGAGA
>Ga0157380_10003852_pt1 | contig 10341 bp, 7 predicted proteins | sample S35metaG_FD_119757 | JGI IMG/M metagenome (GOLD analysis project Ga0157380, IMG submission 119757) | Switchgrass rhizosphere microbial communities from Kellogg Biological Station, Michigan, USA - S3-5 metaG | ecosystem: Host-associated > Plants > Roots > Rhizosphere > Soil | place: USA: Michigan...
GAACGCAGCTCCCGGAAATCGCCGGCACGCTTGGCGGCGACGACACGATTCTTTTGATCTGTCGGAGCAACACCGCGGCGGAAGCGATTGCGAAGCGGTTTACGGCGCTTGCGAATGGGGACAGAACGAAGTGAAGAGAATCGTGTTGGCGTATTCGGGCGGGCTCGAGACCTCGGTGGCGATTCCGTGGCTGGCGGAGAAGTACGGCGCGGAGATCATCACGGTCACGATGGATCTCGGACAGGGCAAGGAGCTCGACGATGTGCGCGATCGCGCGCTGGCGAGCGGGGCATTGCGCGCGCATGTGCTCGATCTGCGTGAAGAGTTCGCGAACGAGTTCATTCTGCCGGCGCTGCAGGCTGGCGCGGTGTACGAAGGGCGATATCCGCTTGCGACGGCGCTCGGCCGGCCGCTCATCGCGAAACATCTCGTGCACATTGCGCAGATCGAGGGCGCCGAGGCGATCGCGCACGGATCCACCGGCCAGGGCAACGATCAAGTGCGCATGGACGTTTGTGCACGCGCGCTCGATCCGAGTCTCAAGATCATCGGTCCGGCGCGCGAATGGGGATTGAGCAAGAGCGACGAAGTGGGTTTCGCGCGCGAGCGGGGAATTCCGATTCCATCGACCATGGAAGGCCCGTACAACATTGACGTGAATCTGTGGGGGCGCTCCGTCGCGGGCGGTACGCTCGACGATCCCTGGGCGGAGCCGCCGGAAAGCATTTTCACGCTGACGAAAGCCGCGGCTGAAGCGCCTGATGTGCCGGCCGTGGTCGACGTCGATTTCGACAAGGGTGTGCCGTCGGGCCTGAGCGGCGTGCCGATGAATTTTCTCGAGTTGATTCAGAGTCTCGAGACGATTGCGGGCGCGCACGGAATCGGCCGCATCGACATGATTGAGAACCGCACGGACGGCGACAAGACGCGCGAGGTGTACGAGGCCCCGGCGGCGGTTGTGCTCCACATGGCGCATCGCGAAATGCAGACGTTTGTGACGCCTCGCGATCTGGAGCGCGTCACGTCCGAGCTCGGCGTGAAGTATGCCGACCTCGTGTATCAGGGTCTGTGGTTCACTGCGGCGCGCGAAGCGATCGATGCGATGGTGCAGCACGTGCAGAAGCGCGTGACGGGCTCGATCCGGATGCGTTTCTACAAGGGCGAGTGCCGTGTGATCGGCCGCCAGTCGCCGTTCGCGGACGTGCGTGCGGCGAATCCTTCAGCGAAAGTCGAGACCCTGCCGAAGAAGTAGCGCCGGGCGCAGATTACACAGCGCTCGCGAGAATCCCTCCCATTTCTTGCGATCATCGCGCCCTCAAGAGTGGCTCGGTGTTTGCAATATCACGTGACTGAGCATGAATTCTCATGTCGCGTAATGAGACCTCTCGCCGTTCGACCGCGCCCGTTCGTTGTGCATATTGTCGCGGGCAAGTGACGCTGCACTTATCCGACTCTCCGGACGACGGTCCCAGAATTCCAGGCCGATGGAATTGTCCTTACTGTCAGAAGGACAACGACGGTCAATTCCCAGGTCATCTGGCGTGGGTGAGGAAGGGACACGAGGGGGAGTAACTATCGGCGGCGATAGACCAGGTAGAAGTCACGGCTGACTTTCGTCAGGACGTTGTAGCGCTCAGCCGAGCGTTATAGACCACCACATTTACGAACAAATCGTCACAGTCCGATTGGGCGCTGAAACTGGCGTGGACAGCGGCGTGGTCATGAATATGTGTGCCAAGATGTGTGCCGATAAAAACCAGGGTGTCGCGCTACATCGCATTCACGGCCGCACTCGTGATCACAAATAGAAAGTCCTGTACTGCAAACTGCCTCTCAGGCGTCCGGCGCACAGGCCGAGCCGTACGGCAAACGGTGCTCGAGCGGACTGATCGTCGGCGCTCACGAACCCGGCAATTGCCGATCCCCAGTCTCCAGTAACGGCAGATATCGGCCGACCTGGCATCCCTTTCGTCCTGAATGTCCGATACAGAAGGACGCTATCGCGTCCCCAGTGGGCTCCCTGCAAGAACAACTCTCTGATCGTGGTCCGGTAGCGATAACGATAGACAGCCTCGCGAACGAAGTAGGGTGCGACGCCCGCCACGAGTTGGGCGTTCCACGAGAAAGCCATGTCCTCCGAGCCCGAAAACGCTTCTGGAAAGCCTCCGAGCGACTCGAAGAGAGTTCGCTTGATTCCAATATTGACGCCGGCTGCAGGCAAGAATCCGAAGAACGCGGCGACCCCTTCGGTTTGCCACGGCGGACCATGCGCGCCTCGAACCCATGCCGGGTTCAGGGATCCTGAATCAACACTGGACGTCACCAGCGGATGTTCACTGAGCGCACCGTCCATCGCCTTCACGTATCCGGGCCCGACTGCGTCATCGGCGTCGACAAAGAGAAGATTGTCGGCCGAACTCGACGCGGCGCCGGCATTCCGTGCGTAGGATGGATTCGCCCGCTCACGAGCCGAAACAAACCTTAACGGCAATCGGTCCCGAAACGTTTGCGCGACCACCATCGAGCCGTCTGTCGAATTGTTATCGACAATCACTACCTCCCACCGGTCCATCTCCTCCTGGCCAATCAATGACGTCAAGAGGTCGCCAAGAGATTTCTCGGCGTTGTGCACTGGGACGACAAGGCTGGTCTTCACTCTCACTTACTCAAACATTTCGTTGAGTAACGATTCCAAGTTGACCCGAGGAGAGACATCGATCCGCGGGAGCCTTAACGGGTCGGCATGGGACTGAACGAGGTCGCGTTGGACAGTTACTCCGATTTCGAACCCTAGACGTTCGGCGATGGCCGCAATCTGAGGCGTTTCTCCCCCGAACGGGTAGGCAACAGTGCGGACCGGGCGGCGAAGCAATCGCTCCAGATCCGCTTTGCAGTCCCCTAGCTCAGATTCGGAGACATCAGCCGACTGCGAGGGCAGGAACAAATGATGTCTTGTATGGACTCCGACGTCGTGGCCGGGCCGGGAGGCCAACTGCACTAGTTCGCTGCCCGACATCGGCCGCGGCGCCTTGAGAATGGCGTCGTCCGATTCGAATCTGAGCTCGGCCAGGATATCGCGACGGTGTTCGAGTGTGGCGTGAACTAATTCGTCGTGCACGAGATGTTTAGAGCTGGTGCTCGACCGTGCGAGCTGATCCCACCAGTAGACCTGCGGGCACTCCAAATCGGCGGTGGTTACGAAGAATGTAGCCGGCAGCCCCAGTTCGTCCAGCATTGGTGATGCCGTGGTGAGATTGTCGGCATAGCCGTCATCAAAGGTGATTGCGACAGCGCGTTCGGCTTGGCCTCCGTCGCGCAGGGTGTCAACTAGATCTGTGAGGGCCATCGGAGTACACGTTCCTTGCACGAATTCCAAATGCCTACGAAAAACCGACTGGTCAATGCAGAGCGCATATGGGTCGAGCGTATCCGGCGCAACACGATGGTAGAGAAGGATCGCGCCGCGAAAACGCGTTGAATGAGTCATCGCGCTTTCTTCACTACTCGCAGACAGTGGACCAATGGAAACCACGGATCGTGAAAGTCCAGTACCGGCCGCGGCACTTCTTCGACTGCGAGTCCGTAGAGGAACGCCGTGCAGGTTCGGACATTACCGAATGTTTCGATAGCGTACGTTTCGCCATTCGTCGTCTCTGCGACGAGCCGAGCAACGGCCGCACGCGTCATTCTCCAGAAATCACCGTTATCGAGGCCGCCGTCCTCATAATTCACTCGACTGACTGCCGGAATCGTACACAGCAGGATGCCACCTGGTTTCAGCACCTTCAGCGCCGTTCGCAAGGCCGCAGTGTAGTCATAGATGATGTGAAGTGTCTGGGTCAGGATGAAACAGTCAGCTGTCGCCACCGGAAACTGCTCTGGTTTCGTCAGGTCAGCGTGAAGCGTCGCTTTCGCATTGTGAACGTCGATATCGACAACCACTGAATCAGTCACGCGGTCCTGCCCGTACATGCGCGAGTACCCGTCATCCTTTATTTCAAAGACCGTCCCGTGAATGTCGGCCGCGTGACGCCGGAGGAATGACTCGATGAAATAACGATCGATTGGCTGCCCCCGGTCGAGGCCCCACTGATCACTCAATGGCGCGGTTCTCGCCAAGCCACCCCAGTCGAACGGATGTTCTGATTCAGGAATTGTTGTTGGTCGGGAAGAAACAGACCTGCCGACAATCAGACCCAGGGCCCACCGGGCCGGAGCCATGACTCTCCAACTCCTTGAGTGGTAAACAGCTTCGAGTTCCTGCTGCAAGCTTCGAATGCCGATGAAATAGCGTTCTGAAGCATCGGCCGCGGTGCTTTGTGCGTCCGTGAAGAGCTGCTGCACCGCATTTGCATGGACACGAAGGATGTCGATCTGTCGTTCAAAGTTAGCGGCAATAGACTCAGCGGCTTGCCGCTCCGTCGCAAGCTGCAAAGTTAGGGTATCTGTGAGCTGCCGATAGGTCTCGATCTGAGTTTGAGCGTCGGCCAGCTGGCTTGTTATTTGGTCTAGTTTCGTCGTCGCCGCCGCCAGCATGACGGAGCGGTGTTTCGCCTCACTGCTCAGAGCTTCCAGCCGACGCTCGAGCACTGCCAGACTCGGTGTGTCCCGGTGCGTTACCCGGAGGCTGCGAAGAACCGATCCCTCGTCATATTCGATTAGGCTCGAGGGCGATCGGAGAAACGTCTGACCTTGGGACAGGCCGGAGTATTGAATGTGCCAGCCAGCCTGACGCTCAGTAGGGGAGAAACGCGGCTGGCGGTCAACAAACACCTTACGCTCGCCGTGTGCCTGGCTGCGAACTGGATAGTGTCGTTGTAGAAACTGAACCGGAAAGACCAGTCGCCCTTCGAACTTCGCTTCGTGGCCTCCGGAAGACGCCAAGTCAACGCTCGCCGCCTTTTTCCAGGCCTTTACTTGCAACGCTTCCCAATACTCAGCCGGTTCGAAGTAACGCATTGCCGTACGAACGTCTGCGCCAACAACCACGGAATCGTTTGAAGTCGGCCGAAAGTTCAGAACGCGAAAGTCAATTGCGTTGTATCCAAGTTCATCGACTTCGTGGATTGCCTGACGAAGGGACTTGCCCGGAAATGGACTCTGGCGAAATTCGTCCGCATCGTGGTGCATGAACCAGTCGGCGTCCAATTGTCTGGCGAGTTGCTCTTTGCGCCTGAGGATACCTGCCCAGTCGAACACCGCCGACTGACCGCGCGTTTCAATGTCGATGACGCCCTTGCCTTGCCACCGCGCGACCGTCTCTGGCGTCCCATCAGTGGACCCGTCATCTATGAAGTAGACGTCAACACCCTGACGAATCAGATCCTCGATGACCTGGCCGATAATGTCGTTCTCGTTGCGTGCCGCAATCAGGGCCACAACCTTGAACTGGCTGGCCATCTACGCGCTCTGTGCCGACGAATCGGAAATAGGAAGGGCGCCGTGAGTCATCGTCGTCAGGTATGCGTCGACGATGTCGGCGGCTGGGCCTTCGGCCGCGACGACTCCTCCGTCGATAAGTAGTGCCCGATCACAGAACGCGCTCACGATAGGCGGCGCGTGACTCACTAAGACAATCGCGTGTCCCGCCGCATGCAACTCGCGATATCGTTCCTCGCACTTGGCCTTGAATCCCGCGTCGCCCACGGCAAAAATCTCGTCGAGCACGAGCACTTCGCGCACGGCCTCAAATGCCACCGCATAGCCGAGCCGCGCAGACATACCGCTCGAGTAATGCTTCAGTTTCAAATTCGCGAACCGCTCGAGCTCAGCAAACGCCAGAATGCGATCCATCGAGCGGCGAATTTCAGGCAACGACAATCCCATCACCGATCCAATGAGACACACGTTGTCGATCGCGTCGAGCTCCGGATGCCAGCCAACGCCCAACTCGAGAATAGGCGTGATCGCCGCGCGTCGAATCACCCGTCCACGATCGGGTTGATAGACGTCGCAAATGATCTTCAGTAACGTGCTCTTGCCGCCGCCGTTGCGGCCCATGATCCCGAGCGCTTCGCCGGGCTGCACGGAAAAACTGACATCCTCCAATACCTGCAGCTTCTCGTAGTGCCGCGGCTCGAACAGGCCCAACACGTGCTCGCGTACGGTGTCGCGCTTCACGGATGGAATCCGGAACGCCTTCGACACGTTCTCGACCTGGAGGACCGCCGTCGCCATTACAGGTACTCCACGGCGCGCCCGCTGAAGCGCCGGTACGTCATCACCCCAATACCAAGGCACAGCGCCACGGCGGCCGCCAGATACAAATGACCGGTCATCGTCGCCGGCTGATGCGAGACCAGAGCCGCGCGCGCGAACTCGATGATCGGCGTCGGCAGCCACACATATAAATAGATATGAAAGCGCTCGGGCAGAATGGCCAGCGGATAGATGATCGGCGCCAGAAAGAAGCCGGCCTGCACGACCATGTCCCAGACCTGATTCAGATCGCGATACCGCAGGAAGAGCACGCTCGCGGCCAGCGAAAAACCCACGACGATGAGAACGAGCGCGAGGCAGTACGCCAGAAAGAGCAGCATGCCCGCCACGCTCGGCGGCTGGCCGACCAGCGTCAGAAACGCCAGGATGATTCCGCTGAACACAATCAGCGTAATGACGGCGTTCGAAATCGCCGTGACCACGAGAATCCAGGCAGGGCAGCGCGCCTTCGTCAGAAGAAAACCGCGCGCGTGCAGAGACATGAGGCCGGCCTTGGTGCCCTCGGCAAAGAAATCCCACAGGAACAATCCGATGATCAGATTGAGCTTGTAGTTCGGATCCTGCGCGAACAGGAACGAAAAGACCGCCATCAACATCACGAACATCGTCAGCGGCTTGAGCAGCGCCCACACGAACCCGCCGATGGTGCCGTGATATCGGACCTTGAAGTCCGTGCGCACGAGCGTCCAGATCAATCCCGCACGGGCGCCTGGTGAGGCCGCGTCCGTCAGGCGATCAGCGGCTGCCGGTCGCGCCGCCGGCAAGGCGGGCTTGGTTTCTACGGATGCACTCATCGTTGCCAGGTGTCTCCGGCGCCAGACGTTTGATCTCCTCACACCACTTCAGCGCCGCCGCAGGATCCTTGCCCGCGGTTTCTTCCAGCACAGCCAACCCTCGGCGTGCTGCGATATTCGACTGATCGATTGCCAGCGTCGCCTGATATCCGCGGCGCGCGTCGTCGATCTGCCCGCGCAGCAGCGCGACGACGGCAAGACCGTTCGAAGCCTCCACCGAGCGCGGGTCCAGCGACTTCATGTGCGCGAATGCCGCTGCCGCGCCATCCAGGTCGCCGAGCTCCGACAAACACACGCCCAGCTTCGCATAGGCGGCCAGCTCCTGCGGCCGCAGCTGGATTACGCGCCGATACATGCTCGTGGCCTCGCGGTGCTGGCCAGTGCGGTGGAGTTCCTCGCCCAGCAGAAGGTGCGGCAGCCAGTGGTTCGGCGCGCGCTCTGCCGCCTCGAGCCACACGAGCGTCGGACTTCCCCAGATCGCGTTGCGAACCATCGTCCGGCCGGCGAGCGCGATGACCGCGACACTGACACCGATCGGCACCAGCATGCGCCTCGCTGTCCGTCCTGCCCCGGTCCACTGGATCAACTTATCGGCCGCGACGCCCACCGCCAGAAAGAACCCCCAGCTGGCGAGATACACCCGATGTTCCACCATTGGCTCGCCGCGATCGAGCACGACGAGTGCGCTGGAAGGGATCAGAAGCAGAAAGAACCACAACAATCCAAAACTAATGAGCGGCGCGTTTCGCCGCTGTCGCCAAATTACCGCGCCGCTCAACACGAATAGCAACACACCGATCCATGTTCGAGGATGTGCGGCCCCAATCGGCTCGATCCCGTGAAAGATCGCCTGTCCGGTCGGCAGCAGGAGCATCATCAGATATCGCCGGATGACGTCGATCTCGACCCACGCGAATCTCCACTGCGGCTCGATGCCACCGCCATGCTCGACCGACGAGAACACGGCGAGACGAGTGAGCGCGAGCACCATCGCAATCGCGAAGAGCGGACCGTAGACGGTCAGTAACCGCCGCCTGCGCTCCGCCGGTTCGGACGGCATCACCCACCAGTCGTACGCCAGCACGATGAACGGAAACATCGCGGCGATTTCTTTCGATAGCAGTGCGAGCGCCCAGAGCAGCACAACAGGCAGCAACCACCAGGGTCGCCGGCTCACGAGCCACTGCCTGGCGCAGAGGAATGCCAGCAGAAAAAACATGCCGCACAAGAGTTCCGACCGGCCGCTGATGTAGCCCACCGCATCGGTCAACATCGGATGCACCGCGAAGAGCAGCGACGCAATCGGCGCGACGACGTGCGGCCGAGGCGCGGAACGCCACGCCAGCCAGCCGAGCAGCGCCACATTCACCATGTGCAGCAGCAGGTTGGTGAGGTGAAATCCAAACGGGCTCGGGCCCCAGATCGCATAGTCGATCGCGTAGGAGATGTTGACGAGCGGACGCGTGACCTCGTGCCACAGGATCGCGCGAACGTTCGACAGATCTCCAAGCGATCGGTTTTCGACGATGAGCCGGTAGTCGTCGTAGATGAAGGGATTCCGCAGCGCGTTCACGTAGACGGCGCCCGCGATCACAACTGCGATCGCGCATGCAAAAATGGCACGGCGTTTCAGTTCTGTCGGGAGATCCGTACCACGGGCGGTGGGTTTCGAGGTGTACATCGCGCCGTTCGGACCGATATAGTCTATGTCGGCAAATCGCGACAAAGAAACTAGTTAGGCAGGGATTCCAGGGCCACAGGTGCGAGCGCTCCGCATACTTCACGTCACACCGTACTGGGCTGACGCCTGGGCCTATGGAGGCATTCCCCGGGTCGTCGGCGCATTCGCGCACGGGCTCGCGCGGCGCGGCCACGCGGTGACCGTTTGCGCGACCGACGCAAAGTCTCGTACCGCGCGGCTGCCGCTCGACACGGCCGCCGACGGCATCGATCTCCGGATTTTTCGCAATCGCTCTAATCGACTCGCCTACGACTGGCAGTGCTTCACGCCGGCCGGCCTCCATGGCTTTCTGCGCGATCGCGCGCATGAGTTCGACGTGGCGCACCTCCACGCGTGCCGAAATTTCCCTGGCGCCATCGCCGCGCACTACCTGACGCGGTATAGCGTGCCTTACGTGCTGGCGCCGAATGGGACGGCGCCGGTCATCGAACGCAGATACGCACTGAAGCACCTATTCGACTTCGTGGCAGGCAGGCGGATGTTGCGTAATGCCGCGGCCGTGCTCGCGGTGTCTGAGGCCGAACGGACGCAGCTTGCGGGTCTCGGCGTTGCGGACGCGAAGATTCGCTTGGTCCCCAATCCGCTCGATCTCGATCAATTCGCGAGCGAAGATTCCTCGGTGCGGCGCGCGCGTGGGCGCGCCAAATGGGGAGCGGGCGACACGCCGTTGGTCATGTTCCTCGGCAAAATCACGCCGAGGAAACGCCTGGACGTTCTCGTCGACGCATTCGCGCGCATTTCGCCTCGAGCGCGTCTCGTGATCGCCGGGAACGACATGGGCGGCGTTGACGAGAGCAAGGCCGCGGCGCGGCGATTGAGCGTAGACCAACGCGTCCAGTATCCAGGCCTGCTCTCCGGAAGCGATCGTCTCGACGCGCTCGCGGCCGCTGACGTGGTCGTTTATCCAGGCGAAGACGAAATCTTTGGCCTTGTGCCCTTCGAAGCACTGCTGTGCGGCACGCCCGTGATTGTCGCCGGCGATTCGGGTTGCGGCGAGATCGTTCGATCTGTCGGCGGCGGCCGCATTGTGCGCGCGGGCGAAGCAGCGGCGCTTGCCGCGGCAATGACGGAAGTCCTATCTGGCGCCGGCGACTGGCGCGCGTCGGCGGCGCGCGCGGCGGAGACGGTGCGCGAGCGATTTGGTGCGGATGCGGTGACAGAGACGTTGGAGAGCGTGTATTCGGAAATCGGGCCTTCGACTGCGCCCAGGCCAGGGGAGCCCGCCGTGAAAGCCGGAGCTGGTGTCAGCTACATCGTGCCGGTGAAGAATGGCAGTGCGACGCTCGCGCAGACGCTCGCGAGCATCGAGCGCCAGCACATCTCCGGCGCGTCCGAAATCATCGTTGTCGATGACCGCAGCACGGACGAATCACTGCCGTGGTTGAAGAGTCAGGAAGCTGCGGGACGCATTCGTCTGCTCGACGGCGCCGGTCGCGGCCTTTCTGCCGGCATCAACCTTGGTCTCCAGGTCGCGACGTTTCCGATCGTGGGTCAGGTGGATCAGGACGTTGAGCTGCTGCCGGGCTGGACAGAGCATCTCGTGGTGGCGCTCGAGCGCGATCCTTCGCTCGGAGCGGTGCAGGGCCA